>Ga0070697_100000632_pt1 | contig 26711 bp, 24 predicted proteins | sample KBSK1501metaG_FD_65475 | JGI IMG/M metagenome (GOLD analysis project Ga0070697, IMG submission 65475) | Corn, switchgrass and miscanthus rhizosphere microbial communities from Kellogg Biological Station, Michigan, USA - KBS K1-50-1 metaG | ecosystem: Host-associated > Plants > Roots >...
TACCGCATCCTCGAGAAGGCGGGCCGCATGCGGGTGGCCGACAAGAGCGGCCGCCCGGCCAGGACCGCCGCCCGCAGCCGCGTCGCCGTCTAGCGTGTCCCGCTGAAAAACCCGCAGGCGGCCGGTTATGGCGCGCTGATGCGCGTGCCCGGCTTCGCGCGCCTCTACGCCGGGCTTCTCCTCGGCCGCATGGGCGGATCGATGACGTTCGTCGCGCTGGTGCTGTTCGTGTTGGAGCGCTATCACTCGGCGGGGTTGGCAAGCGTGACCGCGTTCGCGGCCGCCGCTCCCGGGGTCGTCGTTTCGCCCCTCGCGGGAGCCATGCTCGACCGCTACGGCCGGGCCAGGCTCGTCGTCCTCGATTACATCGTGGCGGCCGCCGCCCTCGCGGCCATCGCCGGTCTGTCGGCGCTCCACGCCCTGCCGCCTCCGCTGCTCATTGGCATCGTCACCATCTCCGGTCTCACCAGCCCGCTCAGCTGGGCCGGCGCCCGGTCGCTGTTTCCGATCCTGGCGCCCAGGCACCTGTGGGAACGGGCCAACGGGCTGGACAGCAGCGGGCATGTGATCGCCACTCTGCTGGCGTCGCCCCTGGCCGGAACCCTGGTGGGGTTGTTCGGAGGCGAGTGGGCGCTGGCGGCGTCAGGCGGCGTCTACGTCGCCGCGGCGGCCGTCATGCTGCGCCTTCCGGATCGTCGCCATCAGGCGGCGCAGGTCGGCTCGGTGCTGCGCAACGCGTGGCTCGGGCTCATGTACACCCTGCGCAACCCGACCCTGCGCGGGCTGGCGTTGACGCTCAGCTCCTTCAACATCGGCAACGGCCTGCTCCTCATCGCCGTCCCCGTGCTCGTGCTCGGCCGGCTGCATTCAGGCCCGGCGACCGTGGGCTTCCTGTGGGGAGCGATGGGTGGGGCCGGGCTGGCGTCGGCCCTGGTGACGGGCCGCATGTCGAGCCTTGGCAAAGAGCGGGGTCTGATCGTCGTCGCCATCCTCATCGGCACGCTGGCGACGGCGATGCTGCCCTTCGCGAACAGCCTGGCCGTGGTAGCCGTGGCCGTCGCGATCCTCGGCCTTGCCACCGGACCCTTCGACATCGGCCTCTTCACGCTGCGCCAGCGGCGGACCGACCCGGCGTGGTTCGGTCGTGCCTTCGCGGTCTCGATGTCTCTCAACTCGGTGGGAAGCCCGATCGGCTCGGGCCTTGCCGGTCCGCTGATCGCGTTTTCACTGAACGCGGCGCTGTGGACCGCCGTCGCGGTGGGCCTGGTTTCCGCGCTGTTCGCGCTGCTGCTGATCCCGTCAGGCGACGAGGGCGTCGCCGCGGTGACTAATGGACGAGAAGTACGCTCAAGCTGATGATGCCTCCGAGGACGTTGAGCACGATGCCGGCCACGCCTCCGATCAGCTGCCCTCGCGTGACGGCCACCCCTGATGAAGCCGAATATCGGCAGGATGTAGAAGTAGACGATCGTGCCGTTGGATGTGAGCTCGCTCACCAGCGGAACTCCTACTGAGATCAGGCCGAGGATGATGGACCAGCCCGCCATCCCGCTGAACTGGGACATGATGCTGGCGCCGGTCTGCAGGTTCGGGTAGCCGGCGGGCGGTTGATAGCCCGGCGCGCCCGGCGGCGGCGCGTATGGGATGTCGGAGTAGCTCGGTGACGCAGGCGGCTGGTAGGGAGGGGCGATCGGCGGTGGCGTGTACTGGGGCTGCCCTGGCGGCGGCGTTCCCGGCGGGGGCGGGGGAATGTCGGCCATGCGCGGAATCGTAACCGCGGGGGCTGAGAGTTGACCCCCGCGTATGAAATCGTCGGGAGCGGCGCCGAGCTTGTGCTGATCCCCGGCACCTTCGCCGATCGCCGGACCTGGTCGCGAGTCGTAGGCAGGCTCGCGGCACGGTTTCGCTGTCTGCTGCTCGACCCTCGCGGCACCAACGAGACCCCGGATCCGGGGACGCCTTTCACCGCCGACGACCTGGCCGGCGACGTCGAGTCGGCGATGGACGCGGCCGGGTTCGATCGCGCACACCTGGTGGGGCACTCGCTGGGCGCCTCGGTCGCCGTCATCCTCGCCGCCCGCCGGCCCGATCGCGTCCGCCGCCTGGTCGCGTGCTCGCCCTCGGCCGCGACCGACGCGTACCTCAACGCCGTGTTCGAGCTCTGGAACGCGCTGGCCGATTCGGACCTGCCGGACCATGTGGTGAACCTGGGCCTGGTGCTCAACGCGTTCGGACGGCGCGCGTTCGAGAACGGGACCGTACGGGCCATCGTGAACGAGATGGACCGCCGTCCCATCGACCGCGCCACGATCCGGCGCTACGTCGAATGCGACCGGCGCCTGGACCTGAACCCGGTCATGCGCAGCGTGGATGCTTCGGCCCTCGTGATCGTCGGGTCGGAGGATGCGCTCACAGGGGTCGACCAGGCGCGCGTCGTGGCAGATTCGGTGCCGGGCGCGCGCCTCGAGGTGATCGACGGCGCCGGGCACGGCCCGCACCTCGAGACGCCGATGACATTCGCGCGAATCGTCACGTCATTCCTGACGAGCTAACGTTACTGAGCGATGGTGAGGCTGGTCACCGGGGGCACGGGCTTCATCGGCCGCCACCTCCTGCGCGAGCTCGCGAGGCGCGAGGGAACGACCTATGTGCTGGTGCGAGAGGCGTCGAGGCCGCGGCTGGAGAGGCTGATCGCATCACTCGGCGCGGCCAACCGCATGCAGGCGATGGTCGGAGACATCACGGCTCCCGGCCTCGGGCTCTCTGAGACCGATCGCTCGCAGCTCCAGGGCGCCGACATCTATCACCTCGCCGCGGTCTACGACCTGGAGGCGTCGGAAGAGGCCAACGAGCGCGCCAACGTCGGCGGCACGCGCAACGTGGTCGCGCTGGCCGAGCAGCTGAGCGCCCGCCTCCACCACGTCAGCTCGATCGCGGTCGCGGGCGGAAAGTGGAAGGGCAAGTTCACCGAGGAGATGTTCGAAGCCGGCCAGGTCCTCGACCATCCGTACTACAAGACCAAGTACGAGGCCGAGAGCATGGTCAGGGCGTCGAGCGTCCGCTACCGGATCTACCGGCCGGGGCTCGTCATCGGCTCGTCCGAGAACGGCGCCGCCGACCGCATCGATGGGCCTTACTACGCGTTCAAGCTCATCCAGCGGCTTCGCCAGGCCATCCCACCCTGGGTGCCGCTGGTCGGGCTCGAGGGCGGCGAGATCAACATCGTCCCGGTCGATTTCGTCGCGCGCGCACTCGATGTGATCGGCCACAAGCCGGATCTCGACGGGCAGACCTTTCACCTCACCGATCCAGCCGCGAAAAGCCTGGGCGACGTCACCAACGAGTTCTGCCGAGCAGCGCACGCGCCTCAATTCACGCTCCGCCTCGACAGTCGCGCGGGATCGATGCTCCCGCGAGAGATGGTCGGCATGCTCCAACACTGGCCCGTCGCGCAGACGTTGAAGCGCCGGCTGCTCGAAGGCGTCCGGATCCCGGAACCCGCCCTCCAGTACGTCACCAACCGCGCGAGGTTCACCTCTGAGGGCGCCCAGGCCGCCCTGGCGGGGAGCGGCGTGGAGTGTCCACCCCTGCACACGTACGCCTGGAAGATCTGGGACTACTGGGAGCGCCACCTCGACCCTGAGGCGCTGACCGAGCGAAACCTCCGCACGGTCCTGCGCGACCGCGTCGTGGTGGTGACCGGCGCATCGAGTGGCATCGGCCGCGCCACGGCGCAGCTCGTCTCGCGCCACGGGGCGAAGGTGGTCCTCGTCTCGCGTACAAAGGAAAAGCTGGATGCCTTGAAAGAAGAGATCGATGCTGCCGGCGGGCGCGCCTTCGTCTATCCGACCGACCTGTCCGACCTCGAGCAGTGCGAGTCCATGATCAAGAGCGTCCTCGCCGAGCACGGGCGGGTGGACATCCTGGTCAACAACGCCGGACGCTCGATCCGTCGCTCGATCGAAGCCTCTTACGACCGCTTTCACGACTTCCAGCGCACCATGCAGCTCAACTACTTCGGCGCCGTGAAGCTGATGCTCGCGGTGCTGCCGGGAATGAGGTCGCGACGGCGCGGCCACATCATCAACATCTCGAGCATCGGCACGCAGGCCTTCCCGCCGCGCTTCGGCGCCTACGTCGCCTCCAAGTCGGCGCTCGCGGCACTCAGCCGGTGCATCGGACCGGAGGTTGCGGACGATGGCGTGGCGATCACCAACATCCACATGCCGCTGGTGCGCACGCCCATGATCGCGCCGACCGGCATCTACAAGAACTTCCCGACCAGCTCGCCCGAGGAGGCCGCCGAGCTGGTGGCGTCGGCGATCCTCACCCGCCAGCCCGAGATCTCAACGCGGCTGGGCAAGCTCGGGGAGACGGTGAACACAGTTGCGCCCGGGTTGCTGCAATTCGTGATGACGGGCGCTTATCACGTGTTTCCCGAGACCGCGGGCAAGGATGGGCAGAGGCAGCAGCCGGCTGACGAGGAGATCTCGGTCGAAGCGGCCGCGATGGCCTACCTCATGCGCGGGATCCACTTCTAGCTACGGCCCGCTGCGGCTCCTCAGCCCGAAGAGCGCGAGAAGCCGAACAGTGTGAGGCCGGCGATGAAGATCAGGAAGATCAGCCCGACCACGACGAGAAGGATCAGGGCGATGTGGATGTAGCCGATGACCATGCCGGCGGTCGCTATGCCCATGCCCTGCTCGCCCGTGCGCTTGATCTGACCGCGGGCGATGTGACCCGTGATGACGGCGATCAGCGCGACCGTGAAGCCGCCGACCGCGGGGATGATGTGGGCGAAGAAGGAGGCGATCCCGGTGACCAGGCTCACCACAGCGAGCGTGTTCGTCTGGCCTGGCGCGGTGGCCATCGAGCCGGGTGGAGCCGCCGGCACGGTGGTCGATGGGGCCGTCTGCTGGCCGGCCATCTGGGTTGGCCCGCCGGACGGGGGTGGCGGCAGCTCGTTCGGCGGTGTGCTCAATTCGGCCCCAAGTCTAACCTTGATTGAGTGGCGGCAACCCAGGAAGAGGCGATCAAACGGAGGCTGCGCGCGGTCCCGGACGGGCCCGGCGTGTACCTGTTCCGCGACCAGCGCGCCCAGGTCATCTACGTCGGCAAGGCGCTCCGTCTACGCGACCGCCTGCGTTCGTATTTCACACCGGGATACGGCGAGACCGCGCGGGTCGCCGAGCTCGTGCGCAAGGTTTACGACTTCGAGTTCGTCACGACCGCAAACGAGGTCGAGGCGCTGGTCCTCGAGTGCAACCTCATCAAGAACTACCGGCCGCGCTTCAACATCAGGCTCAAGGACGACAAGAATTACCTCTACCTGAAGCTGCCTGTCACCGAGCAGTACCCGCGCGTCCACTATTCGCGGCGGGTGCTCAAGGACGGCGCCCTGTACTTCGGCCCGTACACATCCGCGCAGTCGCTGCGCGGAACCGTGAAGTCGATCCGGCAGCTGCTGCCATTCCGGACGTGCTCCGACGAGATCTTCAAGCAGGGCAAGGTGTGCCTCGACTTCCACATCAAGCGGTGCCCTGGACCGTGCGAGCGGCGCATCACCCCCGAGGACTACCAGGCGCGAATCCACGAGGTCGCTCTGTTCATGGAAGGCCGCTCGGACGTCCTCGTGCACGAGCTGAAGGACCGCATGGACTCATCGGCGGGCAGGCTCGATTTCGAGAACGCGGCCCGTTACCGAGACCAGCTGCAGTCGATCGAGCGGATCGCCGATCGGCAGAAGGTGCTCACGCGCGGCCGCGACGACCAGGACCTCATCGCGTACGCGCGCAGCGCGAACGATGTGTTCGTGGAGGTGGCCTACGTCCGCCAGGGCAAGATGGTCGGCCACGACGGGCACGCCCTCGACGGCGCCGGCGATGCCGTCGAAGGGGAGCTGCTGCGCGGTTTCGTCCTGCAGTACTACGCGAGCGCCACGCACATCCCCCGCGCGGTCATCCTCCCGGGCGCGATCGAGGAGCCGCAGCTGCTTACCGACTGGCTGTCGGAGCGGCGCGGCGGGCCGGTCACGATCGAGGTGCCGCAGCGCGGCCGCAAGCGCGCGCTCGTCACGCAGCTATCCGAGACCGCCGCGCAGGAGCTGCAGCAGCTTCGCATCCAGGCCGATTACGACCGCAGCCGCACCGAGCCCATGCTCGCCGCGCTCGCCGACGCGCTCGGCCTCGAGACCCCGCCGAAGCGGATCGAGTGCTACGACATCTCCAACATCCAGGGTGACTCGGCGGTCGGTGCGATGGTCGTCTTCGAGGACGGGCGGCCGAGAAACGAGCACTACCGCCACTTCAAGATCAAGTTCGTCCCCGGCCCGAACGACTTCGCGATGCTCCAGGAGGTCCTGCGCCGGCGGCTCGAACGGCTGGAGTCGGCGCAGCGGCGCGAAGATGCGGACGTGGTCGGCGATCGCTCGTTCACGAGCCGGCCTGACCTCATCCTCATCGACGGCGGCAAAGGACAGCTGAGCGCGGCGCTGGAGGTGCTGGAGTCGGCGGGCTTCGCCGACATCCCGACCTTTGCCCTGGCCAAGGAGCGCGAGGAGATCTTCGCGCCAGGTCGCTCGGAGCCGATCGTGCAAGAGAGGAACTCGCCCGGGATGTTCCTCGTGCAGCGCATCCGCGACGAGGCGCATCGCTTCGCCATCACCCACCATCGCAAGGTCCGTTCGCGCAAAGCCCTGACGTCGCCGCTCGACTCGGTCGAAGGCATCGGGCCTGCGCGCAAGCGCGTCCTGCTGCGACACTTCGGGTCGGTGCAGGCCATTCGCGAAGCGCCGGTCGAGGAGATCGTCGCGCTCGGCGTCCCCGAGCGGCTGGCGAAACGGCTGAAAGACATCCTTTGAGCCTGGTCATAGTCGGAGCGACGAGCGAGGTCGAGCTCGAGGAGGCGGTGGGTGTCTTCCTCGACACGGGTTTCCAGCTCGCGCGCTGGCTGTCACCGTGGGACGACGCCGACGGCGTGCTGGCGCTGCGCGGAGACAGCGCGGTCGTCCTCAAAGATGCCGACGCGCGAGGCATCCGCTACGTCCTCATCCATGTGGGCACGGCCGACGGCAAGGCCGGCGGAAGCCACGACCGCGCTCACCATCGGGTCGACATCGCGCAGCTGCGCGAGCTGGCCCAGCAGCTCAAGTCCCGCGAGCGGATGCTCATCACCTGTCTCGCATTCGGCTACAAGCGCGGGATCCCGGATGGCGCCGCCTGGGTCGTGGACGTGCGCCTGCTCGACAATCCTTACTGGGTGGACGAGCTCCGCCCCCTCGATGGGCGTGATGCGCGCGTGCGTGACTTCGTCCTCGACCAGGCCGCCGCGCGTGACCTGCTCGACAACCTGGAGCGCACTTTGAAGAACGCGCTGCCTCACTACCGCGAGCACGGCCGCTCTCAGCTCATCGTCGCCTTCGGCTGCACCGGCGGCCGGCATCGCTCGGTGGCGATGGCCAGGGAGATGGCCGCGCGCCTGGAGCGCCTGGAAGGCGTGGACGTGGAGTTCACCGCCCGCGACCTGGAGTGACACGAGCACTCGTCATCGGCGGTGCGGGCTTCGTCGGCACCGCAGCATGCAAAGAGCTCATGCGGCGCGGCGTGGAAACCATCGCCGCGGGGCGCAAGGAGCGGCCGTATGGCACCTTCACGAGCTACGTCGCGTTCGATCGCACGGATGAGGCGGAGCTGCGCACGACCCTCGACGCGGTGCGCCCCGATGTTCTGCTCGACCTCGCGTGCTACCGACCGGACGAGGTGTCCGCGGTGACGAGGAACTTCAACGGCGAGCGGTACGTGTTCATTTCGACCGGCGTGTACCCGAACCTCAACGGCAAGCCCGCTCGAGAAGAGGATTTCGTGCCCCTCGAGGGCGAGGCGCCCGAATCGCTCGACTACCTGGAGGGCAAGCGCTGGTGCGAGACGGTCCTCGCGCGCACGCGCGACTTTCCATGGACGGTCGTGCGGCCGCCGGCCGTGTTCGGGCCGGCCGACCATACGTTGAGGATCGCCGCCTACATCCAGCGCGTCGCGGATGGAGGTCCGCTCCTGGTGCCGGCTGAGTCCTACGACCGCCAGGCAGGCCTCGCGTGGGTCAAGGACATCGGGTTTGCGTGCGCGCTCGCCTGCGACTTGCGGAAGAACGCGGCCCGCAAGGCGTACAACGCCGCCTTCGAGGGGGTGAGCCTGCAGGATCTCATCGAAGGCATCGCCATGGCGCTGGGCGTGCCGGCCCGCCTGCACCTGATCCCCTTCGCCGATCTGCCGCCTGGCGCCAGCCCGTACGGCCCCGATCCAGGACGGTCCGCGGGCTACGTGCTCGATCGGGCGCATCGCGAGCTGGGTTTCGAACCATCTGCGCTGGAGGACGCGCTGGCTGAGACCCTGGCGTGGTACCGGGTGGCGCGGCCTTCTCATCCGGGCTACGCGAACCGGGCGCGGGAGCTTGCGATCGCCGGCGCCGGCTGACCGGCCGCCGCCTATGCTCCATTCATGACGAGGCGCCTGGCGCCGTACGCGGTCGGGATCGCGGGGGCTCTGGCGGTGACGGCCGCCATCGGGCTGGTCTCGAGCCGGTTCCAGGTGCCCGGGCTCAGCGCCTTCTACCTGCTCCTGGTGCTGTGGCTCGGCGCCACTTGGGGAAGAGGACCCGCGGTCGCCGGCAGCGTAGCGGCATTCCTCATGTACGACTTCTTCTTCGTCCCGCCTGTGGGCACGTTGACGGTCCGCGGTCCGAGCGAGCTGCTCGAGCTGATGGTGCTGCTCGCGGTCGCGCTGGTCACGGGCCAGCTGGCAGGTTCGCTGCGCCGAACTCAGAGCGCCGCCGAGGCATTGGCGGCCGACGAGCGCGCCATGTACGAGCTGGCCACGGCCGCCCTTCGCTCGCCGGAGGTGACCGTGGCGCTGTCGCTGCTCAGCGAGCGTGCCATGCGGCTGCAGGGCGTCAGCCGGTTCGCCCTGGTGGCCATGGATTTCGGCCACGCGATGCCTCTCGCCGGCGGCGAGCTGACGGCCGATGAGCTTCGCCAGGCTACCTGGTCATACGACAACAAGCGCCCGGTGGGTGTCGCCGTCTCGAACGGCGCGGTGAGGCTGATGAAGACCCGGCCGGAAGGAGCCGAGGCCGCATACCTCCCGCTGGCGAGCGGCGTGGCGGTGATGAAGATCGAAGCCGGCCACCCAGATCCATCCGACCTGCGCATGCTCGCCGCCCTCGTCGGCCTCGCCGACCTGCTCCTCGACCGGCGCCGCGCGGTCCTCGAGGCCGATCGAGCGCGCGGCTTCGAGGCCTCGGACAGGCTCAAGGCCGCGATTCTCTCCTCTCTTTCACACGAGCTCAAGAGTCCCATCGCGTCGCTGCGGGCGGGGCTCACAGCGCTGCTGGCCCCACAGGCGGGGCTGCAGCCGGAGCAGCGCGACCTCCTTCGCGACCTGGACGGCCAGGCCAACCGGCTGGATCGGCTGGTCGGCGACATGCTGGCGCTGTCCCGCCTCGAGGCGGGCGTCGAGCTGGACCGCGAGCCGCATCGGTTCGCCGACCTCGTCGGCACCGCGCTGCACCAGCTGCGCCCCAGCCTGAATGGGCGCGACGTCAAGCTCGACATCGCCGACGACCTTCCCCCTGTGGAGGTGGACGAGCTCCAGGTCGGGCGGGTGCTCACCAACCTGCTCGAGAACGCTGATGAGTGGGCGCCCGAAGGCGGACGGATAGAGGTCGGCGCGAGCGCCAACGAAGGCTGGCTTACGGCCTGGGTCGAGAACGACGGGCCCGCCATCGCGCCGACCGAGCTGGACAGGGTTTTCGAAACCTTCTGGACCCGCCGGGCGCGCGGCAGCGGGCTCGGGCTGGCGATATCGAAGCGCGTGGTCGAGGCGCACGGAGGCACCATCCGCGCCGAGAACCGCAGGCGCGGGCCTCGTTTCACTTTCACCCTACCCCTCGCGCGCATAGCCGCCGCACGTTGAGCGGCCGGGTTCTCGTCGTCGACGACGAGGTCGAGATGCAGCGTGCATTGCGAGCCGGGCTGCGCTACCACGATTTCGAGGTGCGAGCGGTCGGCACAGGCGAGGAGGCCGTGCGCGAAGCCGCGGCGTGGCGGCCCGACGTCATCCTGCTCGACCTGGGACTGCCAGGCATGGACGGATTCGCCACCCTGCGCGCGCTGCGACCGGCGACGCGAGCCGGCGTGATCGTGGTCAGCGTGATGCCGGGCGAAAAGGACAAGGTCCGCGCCCTCGATGCGGGAGCGGACGATTACGTGGTCAAGCCATTCGGAACCGACGAGCTCGTGGCGCGCATCAGGGCGGTGCTCCGGCGTCAGGCCGACGTGCGCGCGGGCGAGCCCGTCATTCGCACGGGGGACCTGGAGATCGACCTCGCGAGGAGGTCGGTGACCACCGCCGGGCGCGCTGTCAAGCTCACGCCCACTGAATACGAGCTCCTGCGTTACCTGGCGCTCCACGCCGGCAAGCCGGTCACGCACACGACCTTGCTGCGGCAGGTGTGGGGCGAGTACGCGATCGGCGACAAGTACAACACTCGCTACGTGGTCGCTCAGATCCGCAAGAAGCTGGGTGACGATCCGGCCAACCCGCGCTACATCGTCAACGAACCCGGAGTCGGATACCGCCTGCAGGCCTGAGCGGTCTAACGCTCGGCGTGACTTCGATTCAGGAGGTACGCCGCCATCAGGGCGACCAGCACGATTCCAGGCGACCACCCAAGGCCTGTTCCGAACGGGTCATAGGAGGACAGGTCGACGCCGACCGCAAGCCCGCTGACCGCCGCGAACACCAGCACGATCAATCCGCCGCGGACATTGCCGTGGCGCCGCCAGTAGAGCTCCCAGCCGACGCGCCACGACCGCCGTCGGTGGTGTTGAAGGTGGGGCGCCGCGGCCGCGTGGGCGGCGATGCGCTCGCGCCTGCCAAGGCGCAATCGAGCGTTAAGCGGCATCGGCTCAGCAGGCACGTGCTCGACCTCGCGGTCGGGAGGGGCCGGCACTTCCAGCGGCTCCCATAGGGGTTCCCGTCGGTACTTGCGATAGAGCACCCAGCTCAGGACGCCCAGCGACATCCAGCCGAGGAAGATCCACGTCGAGTTGGAGATGTTCTGGAAGAACAGCTGGGTGAACACGGTCCCGATGGCGAGGGCGCCGACGAGCGACAAAACGGGAATGCTGTCGCGTCCGAACTTGATGTTGAACGGCATGCGATACGGCCGGTAGAGGTCAGGCTCGACGAAGCGCAACCGCATCACGGAGAGGTGCGCCGAGCAGAAGGCGACGGTTGCCGCCAGCGAGTAGACGGCGCTCATCAGGTCGATCTCCTTGCTGCCGACGATGATGCCCGGCACCACCAGCATCGCGGCCAGCAGGCCGAAGACGATGATCGAGATGTAAGGGGTCTTGTACTTCGGGTGCAGGGACGCGAAGCGGCGCGGCAGCATCTCGGCGCCCGCCAGGGAGTAGCTCAGGCGCGAGATGCCGATGAGCCCGGCGTTGGTGGCGATGAGCAGGATCGTGAACGCGAGGATGCCGACCCAGTTGACTGCCCAGAAGCCGAGCGGTCCCATGAACTTGCCGACGATGCCGGCGACGGGGTCGGCCTTGTATTTGGTGGCGAGGTCGGTGATGTACATGCCGTGTTGATCCAGGTGCACCGGAAAAACGCTCAGGCCGATGGTGGGCAGGAACGCGGCCACGAAAAGCACGGCGATGATGACCGCATACGTCGCGCGCGGCACCGATCGACCGGGATTCTTGGCCTCTTCCGACAGGTTGGAGATGGTCTCGATGCCGGTGTAGGTGACCATGGCGATGGAGATGCTCGCCAGGAAGCTGCCCCACGTGGGCGCCAGGCCCCAGTGGATGTTGTTGATGACCACATGGATGTTGAGCAGCAGGATCAGACCGAGAATCACGAGCGCTACCTGCGTTATGAGGTCCATGAGCGCGAGCCCGAGGTTGAGGGCGCTCGACTCCTGGATGCCGATGATGTTGATGACGATGAGAAAGACGATGAGGGCGACGGTCGCGCCCACGTGCCATGCATCGTTGGTCTTCAGGAGCTGGAAGAAAGGCATGTACTTTCCGAACACTCCGAGGTAGCTGATGGCGAAGTAGGACGAGATCGACACCGTGGCCATGTAGTTGAGGAGCTGCACCCACCCGACGATGAACCCGATGGGATCGTTGAAGGCGCGGCGCGCGAAGCTAGAGCTCCCACCGGCGTGCGGGATGGCGGCGGTGCCTTCCGCGTAGTTGAGAGCGGTGGTGACGAATATGGCGCCGGCCAGGATGAGCGCCAGCGGCGTGAGCCCGAGCGCGAACGCGGCGGTGACCCCGAGGGCGTAGTAGATGCTCGAGCCGACGTTGCCGTAAGAGGCGGCGAACAGCGCGGGAGCGCCCAGCGTGCGGGGCAGCTTGGTCGGGCGGCGGACAACGACCCGAAGGTCGCCTGGACGGCGGCCCCGCCGAGCGAGCGATTCCGGGCTCATCGGAGCCGAGATTAATCCATCGGGTTCAAATCCATACAACATCCATACAGCTGCGTGGGTACGGCTAACGGGGTTCCAACAACCGGCCGCCTAGCTTGGGATTCATGCGCAGCGCCATCCTTCAGCTGCCGTCTCAAAGAACGGCAAATGAGCGCCGCAGGGTCTTCCGGACAGCGATCCGGCAGCTGGATCGGGCCGAGATGTACCTGGCGGTTGTCACGTACATGGACCTCGACGACAGGCCCGCGCAGCGGCTGGTGGGGCGACTGCGCGCGGACACCGAGAACCTCAAGCGGCACCTGGCTGAGCTGCGAGCGGAAACAAGCGATTGAGCCAGGCCGTGATTCCGGCTCGCCGGCGGATCAAGGTCCGCGGCGGGAGCCTTGGAGCCTTCCTGTGCTGGGCCGTGGTTTTCGCCGACATCGGCACGTCCATCTACTACGTCCCGGGGATTCTCTACGGACCCTTCGGCAACCGCGCGGCCATCTTCGTGCTCATGACGCTGTTCGTCTTCGTCCTTCTCTGCATCAAGTACGCGGAGGTCACATGGCGATACCCGGAGGGCGGCGGGGTGGTGAACGTCTCTTCGCAGGCTCTGCATCCGTTTGCGGGGCTGCTCGGAGGTCTGTTCATCCTCGTCGACTACTACCTCACGGCGGCCCTGAGCGCGCTCTCGGGAGCCTTCTATCTCTCGGTCGTGGTTCCGAGCTTCACGCCTTACGTGATCCACATGACGGTCGGAGCCCTCGTGATCCTTGGACTGCTGAACGTGATGGGAATCCGGGAGAGCGCCCGCACCACGGCGCTTTTCGTCGTCCTCGCCGCCGGCGGCCAGCTCGCCATCGTGGCCGCAACCGCCGTCTACCTTGGGCCCGCGGGCATCATCCACAGCTTTGGCGCGGTCCGCTCCGGCCCACCGCTTACGCCCATCCTGCTGATCACCGGCTACGCCGCGGCATTCCTGGCGTTTTCAGGCCTGGAGAGCATCGCCCAGCTCGCACCCGCCATGCGAGAGCCACGGAAGAAGGTGGCGACCCGCGCCATGGCGGGCGTCGTCGTCACCATGGCGATCACGAGCCCTCTTCTCACCCTGTGGTCGACGACGCTGCTGAATGGGACCAATCCGGATCCCAACCAGTTCATGTCACTGCTGGCTGCGCACGTGCTCGGCACCTTCCTGGCGGATTACGTCGCGGTTACGGGCTCCCTGCTGCTCGTCTTCGCCAGCAACACCGCGATCATCGGCGCCTACCACGTCTTCATCGCGGTCGCCCGAATGGGCTTCCTCCCGCGGGTGCTCGAACATCGAAGCCGGTGGCGCAAGACTCCGCAGTGGGCGATCCTGGCCGCCGTCTCCCTCCCGATCGTCATCGTGATCGCCGTCAACGGCAGCGTGAACTTGCTCGGCGACCTTTATGCCTTCGGCCTGCTGGGAACGTTCGTCCTCACCTGCTGGAGCCTGGACGTGGTGCGCTGGCATGAGCGCGAACACTGGAAGGCCGGCGACATCGCCCTGTTCGTGGTCGGCGTCTTGACCACGCTGCTGGTGCTCGTGGCGTGGTTGGTCAACCTGGTCGCCAAGCCGCTCGCCACAGAGTTTGGCGGCGGGCTCACGGTGATCGGACTCATAGTCGGGCTCACGACCTACCGCTACTACCGCCGCCAGCGGCCGGCTGTGTTCCCGGTGCCGTTCCGGCCTCAGCGCGCGAAGGCGTCGATCGCCAGCGCGCTCGGTGGCCGGCGGTCGGCTCGAGAGGTCCTCGTGATCCTGCCTCACGAGCAGCTGGCGGCGGAAGCTGTGCTCAAAGAGGCCGCGCGCGCCGCCGCCGGCCGGGGCGCCGTGTTCCTCTACCGCGGCAACAGTCCCCTGTACGACGACACCGAGCTGATGGAGGTCGCCGACCCGTACCTGAAGGACTATTCGGCGCATGACGCGTTCGCGCGCGCTGAGATGATGTCGCGCAACCAGGTGCCGAACCGGCGATACGTCTACGTGCCAGGCACACTACCTCGCGAGATCGTCGGGGAGGTATGGAGGACCCTCTCGCCAAAAGAGACCGTCGTGACCGCGGAGGACCAGGACGTGCTGCCGCCGGTTCCCTTCGACAGGATCCGCAGGCACTATGCCGAAGGGAACACCGTGCTGCACATGTTCACGGCCAAGACCCACAAGCCGGCCGAGGTGGCGCGGGCGGGCTAGCTCGCATTCCCCCCCGCGTCAAACGATCAGGTCTTTCAGCTCGCGTGGGTAGTCGGTCATAAGGCGGCAGCCCGTGTCGGTGATGACCACGGTGTCCGAATGGCGGAAGCCGCCCAGCTCCTTGAAGTAGACGCCAGGCTCGACCGTGAACACCATCCCGGGCTCGAGCACCGCGTCATCGCCGCGGTCGAGGAACGGCGCCTCGTGGCCCTCGAGCCCGATCGAGTGGCCGACGTGGTGGCGGATCGAACCTTCCACGCCGAGCTCGCGAGCAAGCTGGACGCACGCCAGCTCGACCTCGCCGGCCGGGACCCCCGCCGCCATGACCTCGAAGGCGCGCGACTGCAGCGACAGCATCGCGTCGAACGCGCGCTCCTGCTCCGCGGTTGGAGTGCCGACGATCATCGTCCGCTCGAGCTCGCTGTGGTAGCCGTCGATGTCGGCGCCCGCGCCGCTGACGAGCACATCCCCTGGCTGGATGCCGTGGCCCATGACAAATCCATGCGGCATGGCGGTCGAGCGCCCGCCCACGAACATCGCCTCCAGGCCCGTGGTGCTGAATCCGCGAGGACGCCATCCGGGCATCTCCGCCACCATCTCGAAAAGCGTCTCCGTGGCCGCGGGCGCGTAGCACTCCATCTCCGTCTTGCCGGTCACGATCGCGGCCTGCATGCGACGATGGGCGCGCGCGGCCCAGTCGCAGCTCAGCTGGATGCAGGCGAGCTCGGTCGCCGATTTCACGCGCCGCAGCGATTCGACCAGCATCTCGGCGTCGACGGGCCGCTCGCCGGTCAGGTCGCTCAGCCGCGGTCCGCGGTAGCCCCAGTACGGCGCATAGCCGTCGTGGTCGGCGCCGGTACGCCTCGGCTTGGCGTTGATCTCGGCGAGCTTGGTGGTCACCAGCTCCATGGGGTGCTGGGCGCCCGGATACTCGAAGTAGATGCCCACCCGGTCGATGCAGGGGACCGATTCCGCGTGCTCTTTCTCGACCGCCGGCACCACCAATGCCGCGTACTCGTTGGGACCGAGGATCAGGACGATCGGTCGCTCGGTGGGGATGTGATGGAAGCCGGTGAGGTAGGCGATGCGCGCGGGATAGAAGACGGCGAGCGCGTCGAGCCCGGCCGCGTCCATGCCGGCGCACACGGCCGCACGCCTGGCGGCGTACTCCTCGGCGCCGACCTGCGGAAATGATGTCTTCGTGGAGGGTTTCTTCTTAGTACGCGGCAAGCTTTCTCATCGCCTCCGCGATCTTGACCGGGTTGGGCATGAAGAACTCCTCCTGCGGGGTGTTGAAGGGCATGGCCGGGATGTCGGGTCCGGCGATGCGCACGACGGGCCCGTCCAGGCTGTCGAAAGCATGCTCCGAGATGATCGCCGCGATCTCGGCCCCGAAACCGCCCGTGATGTTGTCCTCGTGCACGATCATCGCCTTTCCCGTCTTGCGGACGGATTCGAGGATGGTGTCACGGTCGAGGGGCGCCAGGCACCGGAGGTCGACGACCTCCACGCTCGTACCGTCCGCCGCGAGTTGCTCGGCCGCTTGCAGGCAGTAGTGGGTCATGAGCCCCCACGCGAAGCAGCTGAGCTTGACGCCTTCGCGTCGCACGACCGCGGGGCCGATCGGCACCAGGTGGTCGCCGTCGGGCACCTCCTCGGCGACGAGGCGGTACACCTTCTTGTGCTCGAGGAACAGCACCGGGTCGGGATCGCGAATCGCGGACTTGAGCAAGCCCTTGGCATCGGCCGGCATGCTCGGCACGACCACCTTCAAACCGGGCACGTGCGCGTAGAAAGCCTCAACCGATTGCGAGTGGTAGAGGCCGCCATGCACGCCGCCGCCGAACGGCGCTCGGATGACGATGGGCACCGACCAATCGCCGTTGGAGCGGTACCGGGTGCGCGCCGCCTCGCTGACTATCTGGTCGAACGCCGGGTGGATGAAGTCCGCGAACTGGATCTCCGCGATGGGGATGAGCCCGTTGAGGGCGGCGCCGATGGCCACGCCGACGATCCCGGACTCCGCGAGCGGCGTGTCCAGCACGCGCGCCTCACCGAACTTCGCATAGAGGCCGTCGGTGGCGCCGAAGACGCCGCCCTTACGACCGACGTCCTCACCCATCACGAGCACGCGCTCGTCTCGCTCCATCTCCTCCGTGATGGCCGCTCGCACCGCCTCGATCATTCGCATCTCGGCCAAGCCTCATACCCTCGAGAACACATTGTCCAGCGCCGACGCCACGTCCGGCGAGGGTGCTGTGCTCGCCTCTTCGACCGCGGCCGCGACAACGCGGGCGCACTCGCGCTGGACGTCGTCGTCGGCAGCGGCGTCGAGTAGGCCCGCGCCCTGCAGCCGGCGCCGCATGCGGTCGATGGGATCCTGGCTCGCCAGCGCCTCGAGCTCTTCCGCCGGCCGCATGCCTCCATCCGTCCCGATCGAGGTGAGATCGACCACGGAAGCGTGAATCAAGGTCGGGCCTCCCCTGGAGCGGGCGCGATCGACCGCGCGCTCGAAGGCAGCCAGGGCGGCGGCGAAATCGCCGCCGTCGATCGTCTCAGACGCCAGCCCGTAGCCCTCGGCTCGCGCGGCCGGCGATCCGTACGAGCTCTGGGCGAGGGGCTGGGCGCCGGCGAGGTCCTCGACCAGGCAGATCAGCGGCAGGCCATGAGCGCCCGCGAAGTTGATGCCCTCGTGCCAGTCGCCTGACTGCACCCCTCGCTCGTCGCTGCACACCAGCGTGACCTCGTCGCGGCCGGAGACCTTGCTCGCGTAGGCGATCCCGGCCGCCTGGACGACGCTCCGGCCGGCGGTTGCCGACGTCATCACGATGCGCCCGGCCCGCGACCCGAACGCACCCGGAGACTGCCGGCCCGCCGACGCCCGGTCCGCGGCGCGCCCGAACACCGCGAGCATGACGTCGAGCGGCGACACGCCGGCGGCGAGGCACAGCGCGAGGTCCAGGTGGCACGGAACGACCCAATCGCGGCCGATTCGAAGCGCGGCCGCGGCCGCCGCCTGCACCGCCTCGAAACCCGTAACTACTGGAGTGGCTCCCCCCACCCCCAAGGGGGCCGCTTTGCGACCCGGTTGGGACCTCCCCACGGGGTGGGGAGGCCAGAGGGACCTCGCCACGGTGTGGGGAGGCTCGAGGTGGTCCAGCACCCACAGCCGGCGCTCGATCGCGCGGGCCATCACCATGACCTGGTACAGCGCGAGCAGCGTGTGCGGTTGAGGACCGTTATCGGACGCGCGCGCTGTCACCGCCTCAGTAGACTGCACCTCGGGGGCGAGGGAACGATAGGTGTCCGGTTTCGGACACCTAACCCTGGGAGGTAGTGGCATTTCGTTCTCTGCCGACGTCAAGAACGAGATGGGCGGCTTTCTGCCGGCCAGGCCGTGCTGCCAGCTCAGCGAGCTGCTCGGCATCTACTTCGGGTCGCGTGGCCGCCTGATCAAGAGGTCGGGCGACGGGCAGGCCGCCTACTTCTCGCTGCTGCGAAACGTCGTCGCCCGGAAGGTGGTCAGGCTCGGGCGGTCCGTCGCCCACATGGACGCGAAGTACCAGGCTGTGAAGACCAAGAAGCGCATGGCCTTCTTCATCGAGCTGGCGCTGCCCGCGGGCCTCCCTCCGGCCTTCATGCAAGCGGCGGTGAGGGCTGTCCCCGACGCGACCTGTGACCGCAAGGCCATGCTCCGCGGCCTGTTTCTCGGGTGCGGGTCCGTCAACGTGCCGTCCGCCCGCTATCACCTCGAGTTCGTCGCCCCCAACGCGTCCTGGGCGACCGCAATCGGCGGGCTGGCCGAGTCCGCCGGCGCCAAGGTCGGCGTGATGGAGAGGGGCGGCCAGCACGTCGTCTACGTGAAGGAGGGTGATGGCATCGTCCGCCTACTCTCGTGGATGGGCGCCAGCCGCGCGGTGATGGAGTTCGAGAACGTGCGCGTGGTGCGCGAGGTGAGCGGCGAGGTCAACCGCCGGCTCAACTTCGAGACCGCCAACATCGGCAAGACGATCGGCTCCGGTCTCCGGCAGGCGGCCGCGATCGAAAGGCTGGAGACCGCAGGAAGGCTCGACGGGCTGCCGCCGGCGCTGCGCGAGATGGCCCAGTGGCGCAGCGCCAACCCGGAGCTGAACCTGGGAGAGCTGGCCAGGCGGATGAAGCTGTCCAAGTCCGCGGTCAACCACCGCCTCCGCCGGCTCCAGGAGGTGGCCGACCGCCAGCTCGGAGGCGTATCGCCGAATCCCGCGCGCCGCTCCGCCTAACATTACGTCGGCCCTCGCCAGCTTCTGAAAACCGGCGCGTGCCCGGGCCCGCACGTGCGTGAGGGGTATTCGATGACCAGGGTTGGAATCAACGGTTTCGGGCGCATCGGCCGCAACATCTACCGGGCTGCCCACGAGCTCAAGCCTTCGTTCGAGATCGTCGCCGTCAACGACATCGGCGACGCGCACACGTTTGCGCATCTCCTCAAGCACGACACGGCGCTGGGCACCTTCGGGCCCTCTGTGACGGCCGACGGCGACACCATCGTCGTCGACGGCAAGCCGATGAAGTTCATGAGCCACAGGGACCCGGCCGAGCTGCCGTGGAAGGACCTCGGCGTCGACGTGGTCATCGAATCCACAGGACTCTTCACGGACGCCCCGAAGGCACGCGTCCACATCGACAAGGGCGGAGCGAAGAAGGTGATCATCTCCGCCCCCGCGACGAACCAGGACTTCACCGTCGTGATGGGGGTGAACCACAAGAGCTACGACCCCAAGCAGCACAACGTCGTCTCGAACGCGAGCTGCACCACGAACTGCTTCGTGCCCCTGGCGCACGTTCTTCACCAGAGCTACGGCATCGAGCGCGGGATGATGACGACGATCCACGCATACACGTCGGACCAGCGCCTCCAGGACCTTCCCCACAAGGACCTCAGACGAGCGCGCGCGGCTGCCGACAACGTCATCCCGACCTCCACCGGCGCCAACCGGGCGGTGGCGGAGGTGCTGCCGGAGCTCGCGGGCAAGTTCGCGGGCATGGCTTTCCGGGTCCCGTTGCTCGACGTTTCGGTCTGCGACCTCACAGTCGAGCTCACCAAGGGCACGACGGCAGAGGACATCAACGCGGCTTTCGAGGAGGCGGCCGGCGGCGAGCTCGAGGGGATCCTCGCCGTGAGCAAAGAGCCGCTCGTCTCCTCCGACTTCAAGAGCGACCCGCACTCCGCCATCCTCGACGCGCCGCTCACCATCATGCTCGGGGCCAACTGGGCCAAGGTCGTGGGCTGGTACGACAACGAGTGGGGCTTCAGCTGCCGGATGGTCGACCTGGTCAGCTACATGGCGGCGCGACTCTGAAATTCCCGATCACATCGGTCGAGGTCGCGGGCACGAGGGTCCTTGTTCGCGAGGACTTCAACGTGCCCATGGCCGGAGGTCAGATCACCGACACCACTCGCATCAAGGCGGCCATCCCAACCCTGCGCGATCTCATGCACCGCGGCGCCTCGGTGATCGTCATGTCGCACCTAGGACGCCCCACCGGTCCCGACTCCGCGCTGTCGCTGCGGCCGGTGGCCCGCGAGCTTTCGACGCTCCTGTGGGGTGATGTGCCATTCGCGCCCGACTGCGTCGGCCCGATGGCCGACGCCGCGGTCGCGCGGCTGCAGCCCGGCAAAGCGCTGCTCCTGGAGAACGTGAGGTTCCATCCCGAAGAGGAGAAGAACGACCCCGAGTTCGCGCGCCAGCTTGCCTCCCACGGCGACATCTTCGTCAACGACGCATTCGCGGCCTCTCACCGCGCCCACGCATCGGTCGTCGGCGTCGCCAACTATCTCCCCGCCTATGCCGGCCAGCTGATGATCGCGGAGCTGAACGCCCTTCACGAGGCCATCGACAACCCGCAGAGGCCGCTCATCGCCGTGATCGGCGGCGCCAAGGTCTCGACCAAGATCAACCTATTCAACAACCTGGTCACCAAGGTCGACGCCATGCTGATCGGCGGCGCGATGGCGAACACCTTCCTGCGCGCGCAGGGCCATCCAACGGGCCGCAGCCTGGTCGAGGAAGGCGCCCTCGAGGCCGCCAACGACGTCTGGAAGATCTTCGGCGCCCGCCTGGTCCTTCCGGTCGACCTCGTGTGCGCCGAGCAGGTCCAGGCGGGACTTCCGGTGCGTGTCCTTCCCGCGCAGGCCGTCGAACCGTCGTGGATCGGCCTCGACATCGGCCCGCAATCCGTGGCCCTGTTCTCCCAGCATCTGCACGGCGCCGGGACCGTGGTCTGGAACGGTCCCATGGGCGTCTTCGAGATCCCCGACTTCAGCCAGGGCACGCGTGGTGTAGGGGAGGCGATCGCGAGTTCCGGCGCTTACACTCTCGTCGGTGGCGGCGACACCGCCGCAGCCGTCGACGCGCTCGGGCTGACCGGGCGCTTCTCGTGGGTCTCGACGGGCGGCGGAGCCACACTCGAGTACCTCGAGGGCAGGGTGCTGCCTGGCGTCGCGATTCTGAAGGAGGCTTGAGAGCAAGAGGGTGCCGGCTCGTCTGAGCCCCAAAGCTCTGCTCGCGGCCAACTGGAAGATGAATCCGGTCAACGCGGGAGACGCCCTGGACCTCGTCAAGGGCGTGATGCCGGCGTCGACCGGCAACTCCGAGCTCGTCGAGGTCGCCATCTTTCCGCCATTCCCGTGGCTGCTCGGCATCGCCGAGGTGGTCGAGGGGACCTCCGTCAAGCTCGGCGCCCAGGACTGCTTCTGGGAGATGTCGGGCGCCTATACGGGCGAGGTTTCGCCGGCGATGCTGAAGGGCTGGTGCCAGTGGGTCATCACCGGTCACTCCGAGCGGCGGGCCTACCTCGGCGAGACCGACGACATGGTCGCCCGCAAGACGGCGGCGGCACTCGCCAACGAGCTCAGCGTGATCATGTGCGTCGGCGAGCTCGGAGATCATTACGACGCCGGCAAGACCGAGGAGATCGTCACGGGCCAGGTCAGGACCGGGCTCGCGAGCTGTTCGGCCGACGACTCCGCCCGCCTGGTCATCGCCTATGAGCCGGTGTGGGCGATCGGTTCCGGCAAGAACGCCGACCCCGAGCACGCGTACAAGACGATGAGGTTGATCCGGCGCACGGTGGGGGAGATGATCGGCGCGGGCGCGGCCCGCAAGGTCCGCGTCCTCTATGGAGGGAGCGTCAACGCCGGCAACGTCGAGGCCTACGTCGAGTTGCCGCTATGCGACGGCTGCCTGGTGGGCGGGGCCAGCCTCGACGCCGACGAGTTCACCAAGATCGTGGAGGTGACGGCGGGGGTTTACGGCCATCGCTAGGGAGCTGGGAACCCTCGTCTTGCTGCGCCACGGCCAGAGCGCCTGGAACCTCGAGAACCTGTTCACCGGCTGGCACGACGTCCCGCTGAGCGAGCAGGGCGTGACGGAGGCGAAGGAGGCCGGGCGGCTCATGCAGTCGGCGGGCCTCGCCCCGGCGGTCGTCCACACGTCGGTGCTGGTCCGCGCGATCCAGACCGCCGATCTCGCGCTCGCCGAGATGAACCGTACCTGGATCCCCGTGCGGCGCAGCTGGCGGCTGAACGAACGGCACTACGGCGCGCTGGAGGGCCTGAACAAGAGGCAGACCGCCGAGAAATTCGGCGAGGAAAAGGTGAGGCTGTGGCGGCGGAGCTATGACGTCAGGCCGCCGGCGCTGGAGCTGGACGACGAGCGCCACCCGTCGCACGAGCCGCGATATGCGGGCATGCCGCCAGAGCTGCTCCCCAGCGCCGAGTGCCTCGAGGACGTGGTGGAGCGGATGCTCCCGTACTGGTACGACGCCATCGTCCCCGATGTGGCACGCGAGGCGTGCGTGCTCGTTTCAGCCCACGGGAACAGCCTGCGGGCGTTGGTCAAGCATCTCGACGGCCTCACCGATCAGCAGGTGGTGGACCTGGACATCCCGACAGGCGTGCCGAGGGTTTACGAGCTGAATCCAGATTTCACGCCTGCTTCCAGCCGGTACCTGGGCGATCCGGAAGAGATAGAGCGCCGCGCCGCGGCCGTTCGGAACCAGGCATCCCAAGCTCGCTAGACTTGATCTCGTAATCGAGATCAAAGCCTGCTGACAAGGGGGTCGTTCACATGGCATACGAGGTTCCGCCGCTTCCATATGCGTTCGATGCGCTGGAACCGCACATCGACGCGAAGACGATGGAGATCCACCACGACAAGCACCACACCGCCTACGTGAACAACGCCAACGGCGCCCTCGAGAAGCACCCGGAGCTGGCGAGCAAATCGGTCGAGGACCTTCTCCGCGGCATCAACTCCGTGCCCGAGGACGTTCGCACCGTGTTGCGCAACAACGCGGGCGGGCACTCGAACCACTCGATCTTCTGGACCATCATGGGCCCGGGTGGAGGCGGCGCCCCGTCGGGACGGCTGGGTGACGCGATCGACAGCGCGTTCGGAAGCTACGACTCGTTCAAGGAGCAGCTGCAGAAGGCGGCCGTCGGCCAGTTCGGAAGCGGCTGGGCGTGGCTGCTGCAGGACTCAGGCGGGAAGCTCCTGATCAAGGCGTACCCGAACCAGGACAGCCCGTACATGGAAAACATGAACCCGGTGCTCGGCGTCGACGTTTGGGAGCACGCCTATTACCTGAAGTACCAGAACAAGCGCGCGGACTACGTGACCGCATGGTTCAACACGCTCAACTGGAAGACCATCGAGGCGCGCTTCAAGCACTAGCGATGGCTCAGATCAAGAACGCGCTGATCATCATCGAGGTCGTGCTGGCGGTCCTGTTGATGGCCGGCGTCCTCCTCCAGACTCCGAAGGCCTCGGGGCTTGGCGGCACCATCGGCGGCGGAGGCGATGGGCTGGGCGGCGGGTATCGCACCCGCCGCGGGTTGGAGCGTCAGGTTTACTGGACGACCTGGGTGCTCACCGCTGCGTTCCTGCTGTGCTCGGTGGCCAACATCTGGGTGACGACTCATCCGAAGTAGGCTCGTAGGGGCCACCGCCCTCGCCGCGGTGGCGCTCATGAGCTGCCAGCCCGTCGCCACGGTGCCCAAGCCCGCGCGGGGCGGCACGGCCGTCGAGGCGCTCGTCGGCCAGGCCGGAGTGCTGAACCCGCTGTTCGAAGCGGATGACACCGCGCGGGACGTCGACAGCGTGATCTACCAGGGCCTCACGACCGTGAACGCCGACCAGACGGTGGTCGGCCTGCTCGCGTCCGATTGGACGGTCTCCAACGACCATCTCACCTACACGTTCAACGTGCGCACGGGAGTGCGGTGGGCCGACGGGCAGCCACTGACCGCTGACGACGTCCTGTTCACCTTCCACGTCCTGCAGGACCTGGAGTACGCCCAGCCGGGCGCGGTCGATTGGCGCCAGGTCGGAGTCGCGGCCGGCGGCCCGAACCAGGTGGTGTTCAGCCTGAAGTCGCCCAGCGCGGCCTTCCCCCTGGCGTTGCGGGTGGGGATCATCGCCAAGCACCTTTTCGACGGCATGTCCCCGCCGCAGATCGCCGCCAGCCCTTTCAGCGCCATCCGAGCGCTCGGGACCGGCCCGTTCAAGGTCGTCGGCATCAACGCGCTTGCGATCACGCTCGACCGCAACCCATACGCCGACCCGCAGCCGTACCTGGATCACCTGATCCTGCGCACGTATCCGGTCGCCGATCCGCAGATGGCGATCCGTGCGGTGCTGCAGGGGACGGCCGACCTGGTGGGCGGCCTGGAGCCGCAGGAGGTGCTGGCGCTGCAGGGCCGCACCGACGTGAACGTGCAGGACGTGAAGACCTTCACCAATGCGTTCGTGGCGTTCAACCCGAATGCGGCCGGCCCTGCCTTCTTCACGGATGTCAAGGTGCGGCTCGCCCTGACCCAGGCGATCGACCGGCAGCGCGTGCTCACCGAGGTCCTGGCGGGTCGCGGTGATCCCGACCCCAGCCCGATCCCCGCCGGCGACTGGGCCTATTCGCCATCCGCCGCAGCCGTCCATCCGTACGATCCGGTGGCTGCCGCGAAGGCGCTCGACGCCGCGGGTTGGGTCCTTGCTCCAGGAGCCAGGCTGCGCGCCAAGGCGGGAGTGCCGTTCAAGTTCGAGCTCGTCGTGGCGAACCCGTTCCCCAACCACCAGGTCGCGGACGCGGTGGCGAGACAGCTGCTGGAGATCGGAATCGAGGCCGACGTCAGGGCGGTCTCCGCATCGGACCTCGTCCAGAAGTTCCTGATCGGCCACAACTTCCAGTCGGCGCTCGTCGCCTTCGACGTCGGTCCCGACCCCGACATGAATTCCGTGTGGCACTCAGGCGCCGACCCCGGGGCGCTCAACTTCGCCTACTCGCGTGGGTGGGGCCTGATCGACAAGGATCTCGAGGACGGCCTGGCCGCCGTCGACCGCCAGTCTCGGCTGGCCGCGTACCTCGATTTCCAGGCTCAGATCGCCGACGCGGCGCCCGCGATCTTCCTCTACTCGCCCCACTATGACTACGCCATCTCGCAGCGCGTGCACGGAGTGCGGATGAACAACGTCATCGAGCCCGAGGATCGCTTCCAGTACGTGACCCAGTGGTACGTCAACACGAGCGGCTGATCGGAGTTAGGAGGCAGGCGATGGACTTGGGGCTGAAAGGGCGCAAAGCCCTGGTCGCGGCGGCGAGCAAGGGCCTGGGACGCGCCTGCGCGGAGGCCCTGATCGGTGAGGGGGCCGAGGTCTTCATCTCGTCGCGAGACGCGGTGTCGATCGAAAGCACGGCCAGGCAGATCGGCGCGGCGGGCTGGTTCGCGGCCGACGTCTCCAGGCCCGGCGACCCCGAGGAGCTGGTGAAAGCTGCGATCGCCCGGTTGTCGGGCCTGGACGTCCTGGTCGTCAACGCCGGCGGCCCGCCGCCGGGCACGTTTCAGGGCACGCGGCTCGAGCAGTGGGACGTTGCTTTCAACCTCACCCTCATGAGCGCCGTGCGCTTGATCACGGCCGCGCTGCCGCACCTGAAGCGGTCGTCGCAGGGACGCATCGTCTGCATCACGTCCATCTCGGTCCGCCAGCCGATCCCCAGCATCGCGCTCTCGAACGCGATGCGCGCGGCGGTCACCGGCCTGGCCAAGACGCTATCGCGCGAGCTCGCGCCCGACCGGATCACGGTCAACTGCCTTGCCCCCGACGCCATCCTCACCGATCGAACCCGCAACCTCGCCATCGCGGCGGGTGAAGATCCGGAGGAAAAGATCAAGCGTGACGCCGCCGCCGCGCCGATGGGGCGGCTCGGCGATCCTTCCGAGTTCGGTGCCGCGTGTGCCTTCCTCTGCTCGAAGCAGGCCGGTTACATCACCGGCCAGACGCTGGGCGTCGACGGCGGCACGCTTCTTGGTGTGCACTGACGGCGGCCGAGGGACGTCCTGTGTACGAGAAGGCAGACGGACTGGGAAGAGAGAGTGGGGGTGGGCCTGGTGGTTTTCAAGCGCGTTTTTGGTGTTAACGTATTGACTCCAAACAAATGTTTGGTATACTTATCTTGTGTTGGGGGAAGGGGGCACACCCCTCTCGAAACTAGAAGCGGCGGTACGCGAGTTTCAGGCTCGCGACTCTGACCTGCATGACGACGATCCCAAGCGGCTGCGTGCGGCCATTGATGCCCTGGAGGGCGAGTTCTCGGCGGCCGTGAAGCGCGCGCGGGAGCGTGGTGACCATCTTCTCGGTGGCAACATGACGGCTGCCTCCTGGATCAGCCGCACCTGCGGAATGTCTGTCACCTCTGCGGCCGACCGCCTCTGCGTCGGCGAGCAGCTGCAGTCGCTGCCTAAGATCGCCGCGGCTCTGGGCTCGGGCGAGATCGGCTACCAGTCCACCTCTGTCCTCTGCCACCTGCGCGAGCAGCTCGGCCCCAAGCGCGATCTCTTCGACGAAGAGGAGATGCTCGACTTTGCCCGCCGGTTTTCGGTCTTCCACCTGCGCATGCTCTGCCGCGTCGCCAGGCACGTCGCCGATCCCGACGGCTTCTTCAATGAGGCCGAGGAGAACTACCTGCGGCGCCGGCT
>Ga0070697_100000634_pt1 | contig 26650 bp, 27 predicted proteins | sample KBSK1501metaG_FD_65475 | JGI IMG/M metagenome (GOLD analysis project Ga0070697, IMG submission 65475) | Corn, switchgrass and miscanthus rhizosphere microbial communities from Kellogg Biological Station, Michigan, USA - KBS K1-50-1 metaG | ecosystem: Host-associated > Plants > Roots >...
CCACGCAAGACTGGGCTTTTCATCCGCATGCCCGCGGGAAATCTGGAAGTGCGGCACGTGGTCGGGGATAAAGATGCGGAACTGCACGCGGGGGAGATGATCATCGATGTAGGCGAGGCTGCCGACTATTCGCGCGTGGATGCCTCAGTTTATTCCGGCGGTCTGGAAGCGAGCCCGTTTGGCGAGTCCCATGGAGGACTTTTCCGCTCTTTTCATAAAGAAGGCAACGGAAGATACCACCTACACGCTCACGTCGGGGCCGGCGACTTGACATTGCGGTAGCTCTTTTGTGTGGCCATTCAAAAAGGGGCACCGCAACATTTGGCGCTGCAAAGTGTTTTTATATACATGAGGCTAAGGCTAGCGATTTACGGTGCTGCGTCCCTGGTGCTTCTCGCTTTCTACGCACCGGCGCGAGCTGTTACTTCCTTCATAGCTGGTCTGCGAAATCGCTGAAATAGCTCCCTGCCCTGATTGCTTAAAGCACCCGGCAAACCAACCCAAGATGGGCATTGCTTCCTCCCCCTGAGTAAAGGCAGACTAACCCGCGCATTGCGGCATTCTACGCATTCTCAAAGAAGAGGCGGGATTGGAGATTGTAAACGATGCCGGATTCGGCAAGCGCCTCTCGAACTGCGCCGAGTGACCACGAGCTTTCTGAGCGTCTTACTCCAGTAGTCGCTCTACTGGCGATCTCCGTCTTCATCAACTACATCGATCGGGGAAGTCTCTCGATCGCCGCTCCTGCTCTGAAAGACGAACTCGGGCTCTCGCCGTGGCAGCTCGGCATTTTGCTTTCTTCGTTTTTTTGGACCTACCTGGGCTTTCAGATCATTTCCGGGTGGATGGTGGACCGTTTCAACGTCAATTGGGTCCTTGCCTCAGGCTTTTTGATTTGGTCCATCGCCACGGCAGCCACCAGTCTCTTTCACGGTTTCCTGACGATTTTGGCCATGCGACTCGTTCTAGGAATTGGTGAGTCCGTGGCTTTCCCTTCGTATAGCAAAATCCTCGCCAAGTATTTCCCCGAGGCTGTGCGAGGACGAGCCAATGCCATCGTCGCGGCGGGCATCGCCGGGGGACCTGCGTTTGGAACATTTTTCGGTGCGATGCTCATTGCGCGGTACGGCTGGCGGCCATTCTTTATCGGGCTGGGCCTCCTCAGCCTGTTGTGGCTACCCCCGTGGACAATTTGGATGCCCAGGGGGCCCGGGTTGCCTGTTTCACCTCACGCTCAAACTCCGGGCATGGCGGCGATTCTCAAACAGCGCTCAGCCTGGGGTACGTTTGGCGGGCTCTTTGCTTACAATTATCTTTCCTATTTTCTGCTTACCTGGCTCCCGACCTATCTTGTTCACGAACGCCATTTCTCGATGCAAAAAATGGGCAGAGTCGGCGGGCAGGCCTATCTCATCCTGGCTGCTTCCGCGTTAATCGCAGGCTGGATTTCCGACTTCTGGATCGCCGGTGGCGGCAATCCGACTCGCGTGCGCAAGACTTTTACAGCCTCTGGGCTGGCACTAAGCTCGGCCTCCTGTATCGCCGTGGTTGCCTTCGCGGGCAATCCGCGGCTCGCTACTTTTTTCCTTTTCGCGACTTGCGCTGCAGCGGGACTATGCACCTCAAATCTTTGGGCGATCACGCAGACGCTTGCAGGACCACTGGCGGCGGGCAAATGGACCGGACTTCAAAACTTCGCCGGGAATTTTGCAGGGATAGTTTCGCCGGCGCTCACGGGGTTCGTCGTCCAGCGAACGGGGCATTTTTTCTGGGCATTTGCTGCGACGGCGGTCGTCTTGCTGGCAGGGGCGCTATCGTGGGCATTTGTCGTCGGGCCGGTTGAGCCGGTGCAGTGGGAATCAAAGAGATTCGCTACTGCGCCCGATGCCTCCGCCGGATGAGAGCGGGATGCCCGCGTTACGGTCTCTGCCATCTCCCTGTTTCGGCGGAACGGAAGACCGCTTCTAGCACAGCCATATTGCAAATTGCATCTTCGAGAGAAACCGGGACTTCGCCGTCTCCGCGGACGGCGCGCGAAAAAACGTCGCCCTGAATGGTGTACTGATCGCACGTGGGGAAAGATTCCGTGACGACCCCGCTGCCGAAGACATCGCGGCCGTCGTCGATGAAAATGCGGCAAGGGCGGTCATTTGGCGCGTTGAAGGGTATTTCGATTTCGATGCGACCCTTAGTGCCGAGGAACTGCATTCGCTGGTAGGGAACGAGCTGGGTGCTACACGTGAAGACGCACTGGCCTGAGGGAAAATCGAGAAGGACAGAGGCCAGACGATCGGTATTAAATTCTGGGTCGCGTTCCAGAAGCCCAAGTACACGCGATGGTTCTTCGCTGAAGATAAAGCGGGACGTAGTGATGGGATAACAGCCGATGTCGTACATGCCTCCGCCGCCCCAGTCGAGGACGTTTCGGATATTCGCCGCGTCTCGATTGAAATAACTAAAGACTCCTACCATGGAGCGCAATTCGCCAATTCTGCCGGAATGAATCAGTTCACGGGTGCGCAGCCATTGGGGGTGCGTGCGTACCATGAATGCTTCGCCAATTTTTACATTGGCGCGGTCGCGCGCATCGAGGAGCAACTTGGCTTCGTCAACACTGAGGCTGATTGGCTTCTCACAAAGCACGTGCTTGCCAGCTTCCGCTGCCTTGATCGACCAGGGGACGTGCAAATGATTGGGCAAGGGATTGTAGACGGCTTCGATTTCCGGATCGGCTAGCAGCTCTTCATACGACCAATAAGACTTGGGGATGCGCAGCTTGCGCGCTACGCTTTCAGCTTTCTTGCCATCGCGCGAGGCGATAGCGACGATATCACTCCAGTCGCCTAGTTGCATGGCGGGAATTACTTTGCGAACGCCGATCGCTGCCGTGCTGAGCACGCCCCACTTCACTTTTTTGTGGCCCATCGCTACTCTCCGCAGTTCCCCCTTGTATCACGCATCGTGGCAACAGCCAAATACACGTGCTCCCCTCCATTTGTCATAGCCCCGCCGACCGCGTATAAGAATTGCCATGCTTCGATCGGCCTTTCTATCATTTATTGCTGGGCCCAACGACTTTTCAGACGCCCAGTGGCGATGGACGATTTTCTCGCTTGCCGTGGGGTTTGTCCTGTTGGGAATCGGAGTTGCTGCGCTCGCGCTGTTTTTCATTCGAAGGCGAACGGCCGGCCAGTTGCCGTTGTACTTCGGCTCTTTCGTTATTTTTTATGCGGTCCGGATGCTTCTCCGCGAGAAGGCGCTACTCTCTATCTTCGCGATCTCGCCTGTTGTTGCCAATCACCTGATTCGCATCATCACTTACACTATCGCCCTGCCCGCTCTGTTCTTCTTTGTCCAGATCGTCGAGAAGCGCTGGAAGACTCTCTTCCAATGGGTTCTCGGCGCGCAAGCGGCATTTTCCGTTGTGGCAATTATTTGCGAGGCGCTCCGATACGCGCCTGCGGCAATAGACCACGCCAACAGCATCCTGGTGATGGTTTTTTGGCTGATCTTGATGGTCTTTCTTTTTCAGCCGCGTTCAACCAGCCGACTGCCGCACGACCTCCGCGTCGTCAGGATGGGTCTCGTCATTTTCGGCATTCTCGTCATTCACGCCAACCTCGCCGGTTTCCATCTGCTGCCTGGAAGAGACGTCGAACCGCTCGGCTTTCTTGCCTTTGTGTGCAGCCTGGGCTACCTCGTGGCTCACCGCATTTTCATCAAGGAGGAGAGCCTCTTTGCCATTCAGAAAGAGCTCGAAATCGCGGAGCAAATTCAAACTTCAATTCTTCCGCGCGAGGTCCCCAGGCTTCCCGGCTTTGACATCGCCGCACGTTATCTCCCCATGAGCGCCGTCGCCGGCGATTTTTATGATTTCCTCGCGCCCAAACCCAACCAACTTGGCATTCTCGTCGCGGATGTGACCGGACATGGAGTTCCTGCAGCACTCATTGCTTCCATGCTCAAAGTCGCTTTTACGAGCCAGGCCCCGCACGCGCAGGATCCTGCTGCCGTCCTGAGCGGGTTGAATAAGGCTCTCTGCGGAAAATTCGAAGAGCATTTCGTGACCGCGGCTTACCTTTACGCCGATCTCGATGCAAAAACCATCCGCTACGCTGGGGCGGGACATCCTCCTCTGCTTGTGAGCAACCGCTCGAACGGACTGGCAAAATCCATCGAACAGAACGGCTTCTTCTTGGGCATGTTTCCAGAAGCCGTTTATTCATCGATCGAGTTCCCTATCCTTGCGGGCGACCGATACGTGCTCTACACCGACGGCCTGCCGGAATCCAAGAACGCGACAGGCGAGGAGTTCAGCCTTGTCCGCTGCAAACAATTTCTCGACGCACATCCCAATCTTGCGTCGGGGGCGGTCGCGGATGGACTGCTCAATGAGATCGGACGGTGGAGCGCCCGCTCTCCCGATCAATCGCAAGAAGATGACATGACCCTGCTCGTTCTAGACTGCCAGTAGCAATCCCGAGGCGCTTGGGTGCAATTGTCTTGAGTGATTGGGCGCAGCGGAGGGCGAAATGTGCCTGGTGACGCTCAGAGAAGGCTCAATTGTCCGCTTTCCAGAGCGAGGAGCTTCTTCTTGACTGGAAGACCGCCGCCAAAGCCAGTTAAGTCGCCATTGCTGCCGATGACGCGATGGCACGGAATGATGATGGGTATGGGGTTGCAGCCGTTCGCAAGACCGACCGCGCGGGCTGCTTCAGGGCTGCCGATGCGGTGGGCCAGCTGGCCGTAGCTGACGGTCTCCCCGTATGGAATTTTGCGGAGGTTGCGCCAAACGAGGAGTTGAAACTCCGTACCCTCAAGGACGAGCGGCAGATCGAACTCTCTTAGCTTTCTTTCAAAGTAGGCTTGAAGCTGGCGGATCACCTCTTTGAACGAAGCTGCATCCTCTACCCAATCGCGTCGAGGGGACTTGGGCCGGCGGCCGGTTGTGAAGTGAACCAGACGCAGACCGGCCGCATCCCCCGCGAGCAAAAGCGGCCCGATGGGACTTTTCATTGTGGTGTAAGAGAGAGTACCCACTTTATCTTTTTTCACTGCGCTGCTTTTCCGCTTGAGGTTGCGGTGGCGTACGGACTTTGAGCGCGGTACCTTTTCTCGAATTCTTCGCGTGTGCACATGGTACGAATGTCCGAGATGCGATCCACGGCGAGTATTCCATCGAGATGATCGATTTCGTGCTGCAATAGTTCCGAGAGATTCCGCTCTTCGCCCGCCCGGATTTCGTGCCACTCGCCGCCCAAATCCTGGTAACGCAGCACAATTTCGCGATGCCGCTCCACTTGCATAAAAATGGAGAGAAAGCTCAGGCAAGCGTCCCAGACCACGATTTTTTCTTTGCTGCGTTCGGTAATTTCAGGATTAACGAGCGGCCAGGGATCAGCTCCGGGCAATTGCAGAAAAATGACTCGCAGGAGCGCGCCAATCTGCGGAGCCGCAATCGCCCGCCCATAACCCGTTGTCTTTTTCCAATATGCCAAAGTATCGGCGAGGTCTTCGACGAGCGCCCCAATTTCCGGCGTCGCGGGATCCGACACGGGCCGGGCAATCTCGCGCAGCACAGGATCTCCAAGTTGCCGCACTGTTTGGACGGCCATGCGCTTCCCCACCGTTGCCAGGACCTAAGCATGCTTATCCCAGCAATGCACCATCGTAGCGCAACCCGCAGGGAAATTAGAGGTGCAAATCGCCTTCACTGTCTTGTCTGGACTGGTGGAGAGTCACGGGGAACGACGTCCCGGATCGTTGTTTTGCCGAGTCATTGTTATGGACGGCCGGCGCCGAGATAGGTGGCCAGGAACCATGTGTTGCCGAAGGGGTCGCTGACGGCCGCGGCGCGGTCACCGTAGGGGGCGGTGTAAGGCGGAGTGACGGCGGTGGCGCCAGCACGCAAGGCTTGCGCGTAGACGGCGTCGGTGTCGGGGACATAGACGTGCAGATAGGACTGCGTGGGCTGAACTTCGCCCTGAGCTTCGTCGATTTCGAAAGTAGCCCCGGCAATTCCGATGGTGGCGTGGCGGACCAGGCCGTCGGGGGATTTGTGAACGCCAGTAGCTTGGGCGCCAAAGGCGGCTTCGATGAATGGAATCATGTTGTGAGCATCGCGAAGATGAAGATAGGGCTGAACGGTGAGGACGCCTTCCGGGCCCGGAGTCCAGCTCTTGCGAGTAGCGATGTACCAGGTGTTGCCGAAGGGATCCTTGGCCTCGCCCCAGCGATCGCCAGAGGGATGGTCGTCCGTGGGCGCATGGATAGGAGTTGCGCCTGCTTTAAGGGCGCGGGCATAAGTGGCATCGGCATCCGGGACATACAAGTGAGTGGTCATGGAACGCTGCGGATAATCTTCGTTGGCATCGCCGAGCTCGATGACAGAATTGCCGATGGCGACTTCGGCGTGCATGATGGCACCGTCAGGGCGCGGGACGCGGATGCGCTCGGTGCCTTCGAAGGCGAAGACAAGGAATTCGATGAATTTCGGAGCACCGCTGACAAGGAAATAGGGTGCAATGTTCGGGAAGTCAGGGCGACGGAACTGAACAGGCTTCTTAGGCGCCGGGGATGGAGCTGCTGCTTCTTTCATGGAAGTTCTCCTTTGCAAATCAGCCTTTAACGCAGATCTAAATTCGGGGCGCGGTAAATCGCGGAGCGAACGCGCCAGGGTCACGATCTTGGCGATGCTCGGGCTCGTTCGCGGCATGGAGCGCTGCCGTGGCCGCGCGAGCATTGCGCTGATGGCGAGATCGAGTTGTTCGGCGGGAGAGCGCTTAGGCATGGCCACCCTCCATCTGCGCGCGAAGAGTTTGCAGCGCGCGGAATTGCAACTGTTTGATGGCTCCTTCGGACTTTTTAAGGCGATCGGCGATTTCGCGGATGGTGCGTTGGTCGACGAAACGCTCGTAAATGACGCGGCGTTGTGCGGCGGGAAGTTTGTTGACCAACCCAAAGAGCTGCACCTGATGGTCGATAGCTTCGAGGTCGCGCGACGACAGGTCCTGGTGCGTGGAGGTTTCTGGCGGATCGTCAGGCAAGGAATGCTCGCGAGAGGACCGCTTGTACTGATCGGCGAGGGCGTTGGAGGCAATGCGGAAGAGCCACGCGGCGAAGGGTGCGCCACGCCATTCGTAGTTGGGAAGATTGGCGAGGGCTTTGTGAAAGACTTCTGAAGTGAGATCTTCGGCGGTGGCGCGGTCGCGGACGCGGGCCGAGAGGAAATAGTAGACACGATGGAAATAGAGTTCGTAAAGGGCGTCGAACTTCGCGGGGTCGCTTTGAGCAGCTCGGACGAGAAGATGCTCGTCGAGGCCTTTCGGCGAAGGCTTTTGTGCCGGACGTCGGACAGCCATCATGGCTCTGGATATAGTAACTGCCGAAACATGAAAAAGGTTACGGAGGTGAAGATTGGAAGTTAGCGGAGTTCCTCGCCGTTGTTCCGCCCACCGGCATCTGCTGCGGCCCTGAAAGGCCATCCAGCTGTCTTTTTCACATTTGGCATGCAGGTTGAGCTTCCTCTTCAAGAGCGATTGGGGGCTGGGTATCCGCCGGGGGCATCTTTAGGTAGCGCTTTCCAGGTCACGTGAATAGGAGCTAGTCCTTTACGAACTGGGCACAAAGTACCTTGGTCCTATTCCTCCATAGTCCCTAGCAGCCATAGTTTGGACATGATCGCCGTTTATGAACGGAGGAGGACCAAAGGCATGAATAAAGCGTGTACTTTAGCTGTCTGTGTGATCTTTGCCGGCGTCTGCGCGGCGAAGGAGCACGACTACGAAAAGGGAACCCTAGTCCGAATGGATTCGACTTCCTGCGGGATGCAGGAGAAGGGCTCGAAAACCGTGGCCGGTGAGCTGCTTGGCACAGATGCGCAAAACAAAAAGACGCAAGAAGTTTTGTGCCAAGAATACATTCTGCAAACGGATAAGCTTACGTACCGCATCCGGCCCAAGGACGACAAGCACCCAACGCTGCTGCCCATCGGAGAGACGGCGCAATTTCGTATTCATAAGGACAAGTTGATCCTGCGCGTTCCCGAAGCGGACGGCAAAGAGCGAGAATACGTCGTGGTATCGATGACGCCGCGACAGGACGCTCCGGCACAAGCAGCAAGCAAGAACTAATCTAGTCCCATCCATCGGTAAGGGCAGCCAGGGTGCTCCACGCGTCGAACCGTGGAGCGCCGCTCTGTTTTTAAGTCCGTCCGCGCTTTCGCGGACGTGCCTCCATCGGCCTTCCCAGATTCCGTCCCATCTTGCCTCGCGTCACACATGGGTATAGGCTTCTTGCCCTGGTAGCACGATTGCGCAACTACAGGGCTGGAGGGGTTCCGCCCTGCCTTCCTTTTCTATGCGCGAACGGGCTGCCTATGCCGCCAAACGGCGGCTAACGAGATCAACTATCTCGAAGGAGCGGGCACAATTTCCGTTGTGACTTGCTGCTCCTCGACGATTCCGATAGGGAGGATTTCATGGCAACAGCAACGACTGCAATCGAACCAAGCGTGAAGATCAGTGCAAACAAGCTCTTGATTAACGGAAAGTGGGTGAACAGCGCTTCGGGAAAGACATTTCCGACAATCAATCCATCGACGGGTGAAGTGATTACTCAGATTGCGGAAGCAGATGCCGTGGACGTCGACCGGGCAGTAATCGCGGCGCGGGCGGCGTTCGAAACGGGCGCTTGGCGGAGGCAGATGACGGCTTCGCAGCGCGGCGCGATGATCAACAGGCTCGCCGACTTGATCGAGAAACACGCGGACGAATTGGCACAGCTTGAATCGCTGGACAACGGCAAACCGTATCACGTGGCGCGGGCCGCAGACTTGCCGCTGACGATCGCGTGCTACCGCTATTACGCGGGATGGGCGGACAAAATTCAAGGCAAGACGATTCCCGTCAATGGCAATTATTTTTGTTACACGAAGCATGAGCCCGTGGGCGTCGTCGGGCAGATTATCCCGTGGAACTTCCCGCTGCTGATGCAAGCGTGGAAGCTCGGGCCGGCGCTGGCGACAGGCTGCACGGTGGTACTGAAACCCGCGGAGCAGACGCCGCTTTCGGCGTTGCGCGTGGGCGAATTGATCCTTGAGGCAGGATTCCCAGAGGGTGTCGTAAACATTCTGCCGGGATACGGCCCCACGGCCGGCGCGGCGATTGCGCGGCACATGGACGTGGATAAGGTGGCGTTCACCGGCTCGACGGAAGTGGGCCACTTGATTATGCGCGCTGCGGCGGACACCAACTTGAAGCGAGTGACGCTGGAGCTGGGCGGAAAGAGCCCAAACATTGTGTTTGCGGATGCAGACATGGACGAAGCAATCGAGGGAGCGCACTTTGCGTTGTTCTTCAATCAAGGACAGTGCTGCTGCGCGGGCTCAAGACTTTTCGTCGAGGAGAAGTGCTACGACGAGTTCGTGGAGAGAAGCGTGGCCCGGGCCAAGAAACGCACAGTGGGCAATCCGTTTGATACGAACACCGAGCAAGGGCCGCAAGTGGACCAGGACCAGTTCAATAAGGTGATGGGCTACATCGACAAGGGCAAAAAGGAAAACGCCAAGATGCTGACAGGCGGGGGACGGGTCGGCGATAAGGGATACTTCATCGAGCCGACTGTGTTTGCGGATGTAACCGACAACATGACCATCGCGCAGGAAGAGATCTTCGGGCCAGTGATGTCGATCCTGAAGTTCAAAACTGTCGATGAGGTGGCGGCACGGGCGAATAAGACCGCTTACGGGTTGGCTGCGGCAGTGTGGACCAAGGACATCAGCAAGGCGCACTCCATCGCGGACAGCGTGCGTGCGGGAACCGTGTGGGTGAATTGCTACGACGTGTTCGACGCCGGAGCGCCGTTTGGAGGATTCAAGCAGTCGGGAATCGGGCGCGAACTGGGCGAATACTCGTTGTCAAACTACACCGAAATAAAGACTGTTACCGTAAAACTTTAGCAGCGTGACTGATTTTCGACCGCAGGGGCACGATATATCGTGCCCCTGCACTTTTTCGGACGGTGCGGGCGTAGAATCGCGGGATGGCGGTTACGCTTCGGCCCTACGAACCGCACGACTTCGCTGCCTTGCACCGGCTGGATCAAGCCTGCTTCCCTGCCGGGATTTCCTATTCGAAGACAACGTTGCGCTATTTCCTTACGATCTCCAGCGCTGATTGCATCGTGGCGGCGGACGGTAAGCAGATCGCCGGTTTTATTCTGACGGAGGAAAATCCGCCGTTGGCGCACGTTATTACGCTGGACGTTGCGGAAACACATCGGCGGTATGGAGTTGGTTCGGCGCTGCTCGCGGAGAGCGAGAAAAATTTGACGCTGCGCGGCGTGAGATCCATCCTGCTCGAAACGGCAATCGAAAATGAAGCTGGTGTTGCCTTCTGGAAGCGGCACGGCTATCGTATCGAAGCGATCCTGAAACGCTATTACCCTGGCAAGCTCGACGCCTACGAGATGCGTAAAATTCTTCCGAATACCTCGCAAAATCCGGACATGAAACCAGGAGAGACCCGTTGAACGATTACGCTCTGTCTGTTCTGCTGGGAGTTGTGGAAGGCCTGACCGAGTTTTTGCCGGTCAGTTCGACAGCCCATTTGCGCTTGAGCGAAGCGCTGCTGCACATCGACCTGGCGAGTGGCTATTGGAAGATGTACTCGATTGTGATTCAACTCGGCGCAATCGCCTGCCTGCCGGTTTATTTCTGGAGCCGTATTGGAGCCTTTCTCTCGACGTACCCAAAAGGCGAACGTGGAGACCGGACGCCGCTTACTCATCCCTTGGGGCTGACGGCTGTGGCGTTTGTAATTACGGCGATTCCGTCCTACCTGCTGACCAAGGTGATCGGCAAGAACCTGGAGAACCTGGCGGTCATCGGGTGGTCTTTGCTGATCGGCGGGGTCGTGATGTGGATCGTCGACGCAAGGAACGCCAAGTCAGAAGCCGCGGGACCTTCCGGCATGGGCGGGCGAATTCATGCCTGGAAGATGGATGACATGAGTCTGGGGCAGGCCGCTTGGATCGGTTTCTGTCAGATTTTTTCGGGTGCGTTCCCGGGAACATCACGCTCGATGTCGACAATTGCAGGCGGCCAGCTTGCGGGAATGTCGAGAGCTTCCGCACTCGAGTTTTCTTTCTTTCTTTCCATTCCGACGATGGCCGCAGCAACCTTGTATACGCTTTATAAATCCGTGTTGGGGAAAGGCGAAAATCCGATCGGAGTTTCGCAAATCTCTCCGCATCAGTGGGTCGTGCTGGCAATCGGATTCGCGGTCTCCTTCATAGTTGCGTACGGTTCCGTTGCGTGGTTTTTGGCATGGGTAAAGAAACATGGGTTCGTGCCGTTCGCCATTTATCGAATTGTTGTGGGGGCGGCGGTGTTGCTGTGGGCGTCCAGATTAGTTGGATGAAGGATTCTGGGCACACAAGCGAAAAAACAGATTGCGGCTGGCGACGAAAAGTTTGTTATATTGAATGCTGCTTTGGCGTTTCTCCAGACGGGCGCGCGCAAGCGCCAACGTGCCCGTCGCGACACTCAGCCTTCCCCAAAAAGCTGAGGAGAATTCCGTGCGACTGCTGACTCCGACCGAGAATAAGCGGCTCAATGAGCTGATTGGGTTTTTGTCTATCACGCTGGCGCTTCTCATCGCTCTGGCACTGCTTTCGTATTCCCCAAAGGACGCGGCCTTCAATGTGAGCGCGGCACCCCCCGATGGTAGTCCAGCGAGAAACTGGATTGGTCCCGCTGGCGCCTATGGCGCTGATCTTCTGTTCCAAATTTTTGGTTTTGCAGCGTTTTTGTTGCCTGCCGCGATTCTTGTTTTGGGTTGGCGCTGGTTCCGCAGCCGTGCCATTGATTCGCAAGTGGCGACGCCCATCGGATTCGCGTTGCTGCTTCTTTCCCTTCCAGCGCTGATTTCGCTGCTTGCCTTTGTTCCCTCCATTCGGGGAGCCATCCCTGCAGGCGGATTTGTGGGGGCGCTGGTTTCGAGCGGCCTGCTGGCAAGCCTGAATCGCGGGGCTTACCTTGTTGCTCCAGCTCTGCTGGTGGTTGCGATTTTCATGACGACTCGATTTTCCTTTTCGGGTGCCCATGCCTGGGCCAGCGGTCCCAATGGGCCAATTGGCAGAGTCGAAAGATTGGGAATCCTGCAGAAGGCGGCGGCGCGGTGGCACTCCTGGAGAGAGGAGCGCGAGCAGGAGCGCATGCGGCGGCGCGTTGAAGAAACACGGATTTCCGGGCGCAAGCCGGTTTCGCCGCAATCGTTTGGAAATGGTCCGGCGGTAAATGAGCCGCTTAAGTCGATTGCCTTGGCGGATGAGAGCGACGTATTTGAAGCGGAAAAAGAGGAGCGCGCAGAAAAAGTAAAATCGTCGTGGCGAAAAGAACCAATCGTATTCGCCGGCCCGGAAAAAACCGTTGCGAAGAAAGCTTCCGAGCCCAAGATCGCGAAGGGCAATCCGAACTACAAGCTGCCATCCCCTTCACTGCTTCGGGAAGGCGAGCGAAGCCAAAAACTTGACGAGGCCGAATTAAAGGATCGGGCGCGGGCGATCGAGGCCAAATGTCTCGAATTCGACATTCAAGGACGCGTGACTCAGATCAATCCTGGGCCGGTCGTCACCACGTTTGAATTCAAGCCAGAGGCGGGGATCAAATACAGCCGGATTATTGGATTGACGGAAGATTTGTGCCTGGCTCTGCAGGCTGAATCAATCTTAATCGAGCGCATCCCCGGGAAGTCAACCATTGGCATTGAAGTGCCGAACATCACCAGGCAGACGATTGCATTGCGGGAGATTATTGAAGCCCAGGAGTTCACCAATTCTTCGAGCAAGCTGACTTTGGCGATGGGGCGCGACTTGCACGGGCGGATTAGAGTGACTGACCTCGCGGCGATGCCGCACTTGCTGATCGCAGGGTCAACAGGGACCGGCAAGAGCGTTTTCATCAACTCGCTGATGATGTCGATTCTGTATAAGGCGAGCCCCGACGACGTGAAATTAGTGCTGGTGGATCCCAAGCGGCTCGAGTTGAATCTTTACGAGAATATTCCGCACTTAATTGCGCCGGTGGTGACCGATCCGAAAATCGCGTCGAACGTGCTGCGCAATGCGACAAAAGAGATGGAGAAGCGCCTGAAGCTCCTCGCGCAGCGCGGCGTGCGGAATATTGACCAGTACAATCGAACATTTCAGAAAGCGCAATCGCTGTCGCTCTTCGACAACGTCGAGGAGGGTGAACACAAGCCGCTTCCCTACCTGGTAATCGTGATCGACGAGCTGGCCGACCTGATGATGGTAGACACGAACAATGTAGAGGAGTCCATTACGCGGCTGGCTCAGATGGCGCGCGCCGTGGGAATACACCTGATTCTCGCCACGCAAAGGCCGTCGGTCGACGTGATCACAGGATTGATCAAGGCGAATTTCCCGGCGCGCATTTCGTTCCGCGTGGCCAGCAAGGTCGATTCGCGAACCATTCTGGATTCGAACGGCTCGGAATCGCTGCTGGGCAAGGGCGACATGCTCTACTTGCCTGCGGGCTCGGCGAGGTTGCACCGCATTCACGGGCCGCTTGTCTCGGAAGATGAGATCACTTCGGTCTGCGATTTCTGGCGCGAGCAGGCGCAGGCGAAATACAACGAGCAACTTCTAGAAACACCAAAAGATGAAAACGGTAAAGTGGAAGGAACCGCCGGTGATGGCGCCGAAGGCGGCGAGGAGGTGGACGACGAACTTTACCAGGACGCCGTGCGCGTGGTTTGCGAGATGGGTCGCGCATCGACGTCCACATTGCAGAGGCGGCTGCGCATTGGCTACGGGCGGGCCGCGCATTTGATCGACATCATGGAAAAAGATGGCATCGTCGGCCCACCCGACGGGACGCGGCCACGCGAAGTGCTCAAGGGCAAGACGTGGATGAAGGAGTTCGACGAATCAGCGCAGTGATGATCCAGCTGGCCGCGTTACCTCTGTGTCTTGATTTCATTCAAGTTGCTGACATGGTTTTTCGGCAGTCTCCGGCGCACTAGAGCGCGCGAATTGACACAATCGCGTTGCACCCCCTACAATTTCTAAATCGCATGTGCCGGGGTAGCTCAGTGGTAGAGCGCCGCCCTGAAAAGGCGGGCGTAGCCAGTTCGATTCTGGCCCCCGGCACCATCCACGCGCTTTATTACAAACTGTTCGCAGCCTGTGCCACACTCTGCACAAATCTCCGCGCAAAGAATGGTCTTAAATCTGCCGAGGCTGGCCTCGAACTAGCCTTGGCTTCGAATGCTCAATGCCTCCGCCAAGAGCGTCTCCCAAAAGGAAGCGCCGCGCTCGATGACGCGAGGCAGGAGATTTCCGGAAGCCGGGTGCCCGCGGGATCTGCCCTTCGATCGTTTGGAATAGTCGGAGTCCACAGAGGCCGCAGCGGGTCGCGTTTTAATGGCAATCCTTTGATGGCTAAAAGAACGAGCGACTTAGCGGCCGTCGCCCATGTTGTTCATGTTGCTGAGCACTGACGGTTTATCAAGGGAGTCCGTCGCCGCGACGCCTGTAATGAGCCGTGCTCCTCTGCTGAACGTCAGGTACTCAAAACCCCACTGAATAAAGACTAAAACGCGACTTTGGAATTCCACGATGTACATCAAGTGGATAAAGAGCCAAACGACCCACGCGGACAAGCCTGACAGATGGAAACCGAAAATGTTTGCGACTGCTGCTGCTCGGCCAATAACCGCCATATCTCCCTTATTGAAATAGTGAAACGGCTTTGTATCCCGTTTCCCGATTGCACGAGCTCGAATCGTCCTCGCAGCATAAGCTCCCCCTTGAATGGCCACTTGCGCGACGCCCGGCAGTGGTTTTCCCTCCTCGTCCAGAGAAAGTGCCAGATCGCCAACAATAAAGATGTCGGCGTAGCCTGGGACGGTGAGATCCGGCGCCACTTTGATCCGGCCAATTCGATCCGTCTGCGCTTTGGTACGTTCCGCAAGCTTTCTGCCGAACGCATTCGTGGTGACACCGCCGGCCCAGAGCACGGTTTTTGCTGCAAGGCGTTTTGACTCATCCCCGGACTTGTACGTAACGCCGGCGGCATCAATCTCCGTGACCATCACTCCCTTGGTCACCTCGACGCCGAGGCGGGATACCAGCTTTTCCGCCTTGGCCGAGAGATCCTCGGGAAACGCATTGAGGACGCGCGGTCCGCCTTCCATCAGAATGATTCGTGCTTCGCGCGGGTTGATGTGGCGAAAATCATTCTTGAGTGTTTCATTCGCGATTTCCGCAAGCGCGCCCGCGAGTTCCATCCCCGTGGCGCCGGCTCCCACGATCACGAACGTCAGCCACGCCCGCGCTTCTTCCTCGGAGTTCGAGCGCTCCGCGCATTCAAACGCGTAAAGAATTTTGTGCCGGATGGCAGTCGCTTCTTCGATGGACTTCAGGCTGGGTGCCCACTCGCGCCATCCATCGTTGCCGTAATAAGAGCTCTGGGAGCCGGTCGAAACAATCAGCGAGTCATAGCCTATGGTCGCGCCGTCCCTCAAAATGACACGCTTCCCATCCGGATCGATATCCGCCGCTTCCCCCAATAAGACTTGCGCATTTTTCTGTTTGCTGAGGACTCCGCGCAGGGGAGCTGCAATTTCGCCCGGCGACAAAGAGCCTGTGGCAACCTGATAGAGCAAGGGTTGGAAGAGATGAAAATTGCGCCGGTCGATTAAGATGACGTCTACAGGAGCACGTTTGAGTTGTTGAGCGGCGTTCAAACCGCCAAATCCGCCGCCAAGGATTACGACCCGCTGCTTTTCTCCCATTCCGATCGCTCCCTAGAACACAACCTCGCTTTGCTTAGTATCATCTCACTTACCGTAATTTTCTTGGCCAGGATGTTCGCGTGGCAACTGAAAATACAGGGAAATCCTATGCCGCTCTAACCTGTTTTCATGACTGTTCGAACGGTTACTCTGGCCAAAATTTCGGAAGCAGAGAGAGTGCGGCCGCAAAACGGCACCAGTTGACATGAAGAAGCAGTCGATTCCAAATACGCAAAATCGCGAGCAGATGGAGCGCAATACGCTGAGGCTGCTGTGTTCCGTGCTCGTGAAGCCCGGCACGCGACTCGAGATTTGCCGCGTATTGCATTCCGCTGACTTTCTGGACCCGCTTCGCAGAGCCGCGTTTGAAGAAATTCAAGCGGCCGGTGTGGTGAACTCGAAACAGCTACGGGCATCGCTACCAGCGCTCATGACCGGCCGCGGTTTTCCCGGCTTTGATTTAGACAAGCTGCTGGCGCCAAAACTCGCGACGGAGGCGGACATCGAACAACTCTTCGTGAGCACTCTTTGGCTGATGAAACTTGGCGGGTCAGACAAGCCGGCCTTTTTTGCATCCCGTGCCGATGTCCAAAACTAGTCGTCGTATTCTGACCCTGGCGGAGGCGCTTGTACTTGCTGGATATATCGCCTGGTACATCTGGCAGCTTCAATCTGAGCGACCCAGCTCGTGGATTGTGTTCCCCCTCTGGCTTTTAGCCAGCATTGCTTTACATCGGGATACACCCAAAACACTGGGGTGGCGGGCTGACAATCTCTGGCCCGCAACACGCCAGGGACTGATGATCTTCGCCAGCTTTGTGATTCTTGTTTGCGCGACAGCGCTATGCTTCGGAGCCTGCCACCCGCATGCGCTTCATTTGACCCAGGCGAAGTGATTCTTTGGTTACTTCGCGTTCTGTCTCCTGCAGCAGGTGGCGCTCAATTCCTATCTGACGAGCCGCCTTCTCTACGCGTTTGAGAAACCTCGCGTGACCGCCGTGGCGGCCGGCGCCATTTTTGCCGCGATACATTGGCCAAACCCAGTTCTCGTGCCGCTCACCTTCCTGGGTGGAACCGCAATGAGCTGGCTCTTCTCGCAAGAACGAAACATTATCCCGCTAGCGGTGGGCCAGGCGATTCCTGGGACTCTTGTCTGGTGGGCCTTCCCGGTCGCGTGGCATCACGGAATGCGCGTCGGGCCGGGCTACTACTCGTTCCACCCTTAGACGCAGCGAAGTTCTCCGTGTTCTCGTCCTCTGCTGGCCTCTACAGATTCAGGTGGTCGTAATTCCCTGCCCTTTTTCGAGACGATGCCGCGCCTGTTCGCGTACTCGAAGGCTTCTCCCACACTCCGGGAATTACCAGCGAGCACTTGGGGCAAGCGCCATGCAACAGGCGATTCTCGAGCACATCATGCCAGGAACGCCAGATCAGCAACTCGCCACACTTGGGGCAGGACGTACTTCCGCCATCACTGAAGATATTTCCTTCGTATACGTAGTGAAGTCCCGTTTCGAGGGCGATAGCCCGTGCGCGGTGCAGAGTCTCTGGCGGCGTCCGCGGCTTGTCTTGCAGCTTGAAATCGGGATGAAACGCCGTGAAGTGCAAGGGCACGTCGGCCCCAAGATGGGTCAAGATCCATTCGGAAAGCTTGCGAGTTTCCGCGGGATCGTCGTTCAACGTGGGAATCATCAGATTTGTAATTTCAAACCACACCTTTGTTTCTTGCTTCAGCCACTCGAGGGTTTTCAGCACGGGTTCCAGATGCGTCAAAGTGATCTTTCCGTAGAAACCCTCCGTGAATCCCTTCAGATCGATGTTGGCCGCGTCGATGTGGTCATAAATGTCGTGAAACGCCTCGTAGGTGATGTAGCCATTCGAGACCATCACTGTTTTCAACCCGTATTCCTTGGCGGCTTGGCAAATATCGACTACATATTCGCCCCAGATGGTCGGCTCGTTATACGTGAAAGCGATCGAATCGCAACCATGTTGAAGGGCTAACAATGGAACATCTTCCGGCGCGACAGGCTGGGAATGGACTTGATCCTGTCTCGACTTCGAAATGTCCCAGTTCTGGCAAAAGAAGCAGCCCATGTTGCAGCCTGCGGTCCCCATACTGAACACGCGCGTCCCGGGCAGAAAATGATTCAGCGGTTTCTTTTCGATAGGATCGACTTGCAAGGCCGCGGGCGCGCCGTACCCCAAACTATAGAGTTTGCCGCCATGATTGACGCGGATGAAGCAAAACCCTGATTGTCCCGAATGGATATGGCAATGGCGAGGGCATAGGAAGCAGTGCACGCGGCCCCCAGGCTCTGGCTCCCACCACCGTCCTTCGTGCAGTTGCTCCGTTTTCTGGAGGATGTTCAGTTCGCTCATGAACGGATCCTCCTTCCTATTTCATCATACGCCTGCGAGTGCGCAGGAGCGCTCTTTTGATGATTGCCGTCTTAGAAAGCAGGGTAAGAAAGCCGGGTTAGAAAAAGGAAGCTGAAAATTAGGCATGCCGCCGGATGTGCCGCTGAACCCGGCGGCGTTCCGCGGCCCAATCCACGAAATTCATCATGTTCGACCGGTACTTCCAGGAGAGGTGCAAGAATTTTCGAGCGTCCAGGTTTGCGGCTTCTTTACCCAGAAAAGTCTCAAACCGCCACCGAAGGTAGGGACTCTTCCAGGGCATCAGCCGATACCCACGAGCAACGTTCCAGTAGTATTGCAGTGTCTTAATCATCGGTCGTACACGGGCCGGGCCCGCTCCCAAGATTCGTTCGTCTTAGCTTCCCCCCATCGGAGTGGACAGATGCTCATGCACGAGCACCCACCCGGAAGGGCGTTTTTCCCAAATTCCTGTATAACGAATGTCTGCTTCTACATTCTTGTTGTCTTTTGTTTTTTCCGATAAGTGCATGGTAACCGTAGTCCACGCCACCGTCCCATGCCGCCTTACTTTCAGATCCTTCCCCGCACTGAGCGTTCCGCTCTCCATGTTGTCGAAAATCGCCTTCTGCACCCCGTCGTGATATTCCTTCCAACTGTGATAGGAAAATGGCGCGAGGTCATAAAATACAAGCCCGTTCTCTTTTGCATAAAATCGCGCAGGGTTTTCCGCGTTGCCCGTACTCCAAGCCGCGCAATAAGCGTCGATGAGCTTGCGGAACGTAGCGTCGTCAGTGGCCTTTTGTTGAGCGCGAGCTCCCACAAACGTAAGCAAACCACCCGCGAGTGCGAGCGCGACATACAGAAGCCAGCGCCATCGTTCGCCGCGCCTGGCGTTTGCATTCTCTGTTTGCAAGTCCGTCTCCGTCCCCCGCAGGTTTGTTCCAGCAATGGGCGCAAAAAAAAGCGGAAACTCTGTGGGGCATACCCTACGGTGTCTCTGACGATTTTGCAAGAGGGGCCTAGTACCCGTCTCCGGCACGCAGCCTTTGACCGTCTTTCGCCGATGCCAGTCGCCATTGGCCGGTAAAACCGGCCTGCTTGCCGAATAGCAAATGCACGCTCCCTCGGCGGCCGGTACATTCGCCGTGGGCAGTAATAGCGCCCGATCTGGAGGACAGCATGGCAACGCGGCAAGCGGCGGGACACAAACAGAGAGTAAACTTGGGGCGGGCCTTCGTGACGGGCGGTCTGGCAGTTCTGCTGGCTGACCTCGCTTTCCTCGCGCAGCCACTTGGAATGCCGGTTGAACGCCTGAGAGACGGACTCTTTGGCTTCGTCCCCGCTCTCGGCCTCTCCTTCTTGACTGCGGCGCGAGCCATCGCGTTTCATCAGATCGACTACTTCTCACTCATCTCCCGTATCTTGGTACTATTCTCAGCCATGACAGCCATAATCGTGGGGTTTGTCCTGCTAGGATCGCGCACCGCCCAAGTGGGAGCAGAGCAATGGCGCGCATCCACATCCGGTGAACGGGAGGCTGACAATGGATCGTCGCGATAAGCGTCGGCAGTTGATTGCCGGGGTCATGATCCGGGGCCAAGGACAGCCCGAATCCTCGCGCGTTGGGCTGGTTTGGGGCGCTTTAATCGTCGCAGTAGGCGTCGCCCTTTTGCTCGATCACATGGGTTTCATCGCCATCGGCTCGCTCTTCCGTTTTTGGCCTATGATCCTCGTTTTCTTCGGCGTCGGACACCTTTTCACTCGCTCGAATCGCGTTGGGGGAGTGATTCTGATCGTCGTTGGAACGATCTTCCAATTGAACAATCTGAGCATCACCCATCTCCGTTTCGCCGATATGTGGCCCGTTGCGATCATTGCGGTCGGCCTGCTCCTTATGTGGGGCGCCATGAAACCGCCCGTCGTTTTGAAGGACATCGACGGGACCGGCGACACCGCCGATGTCCTCGAAGCCGTGGCCATCTTTGGAGGCACCGAACGGCGCATCAATAGCCAGACCTTTAAAGGTGGAAGAGTCACATCTATTTTTGGTGGCGTCGAGCTCGACTTCCGCGATGCGAATATCGATGGCGACGAAGCCACCTTGGACGTCAACTGCATCTTTGGCGGCGTGGAGATTCGCGTACCTGACAGATGGAATGTCCACTCCAGGAGCATCCCAGTGCTTGGCGGCTATTCCGACAAAACCAGGCTTTCGGCTGCGCCACCCCAGGACTCACCTACCGACAAGAGAAAAACGCTGATAATCACCGGAACAGTCATTTTTGGAGGCGTGGAGATCGGCAACTAAACGGTCTTTATGCATCCCCTTCTCACACCGATTAACCGGTTTGGCCTTTACCTGCTTGCGTGGGTTCCGCTAGCCGGGATTCTGACTTATTTGATAGCCGTGCCCGGCAAGTTGGGCTGGCTCGATGCAGCGGTCTTGATCATCCCGCTCTGTCTGGTCTATCAGTTTGTATGCCTCTCTGCGTGGTATTCCTGCAAAGCGGCGCCAATTCAGAAGAGCACTGGCCAGCGTCTCTGGCTTACCCACGTTATTGCCGCCGCAATTCTCAGCCTCCTTTGGGTGCTCCTCGCAAGACTGCTTGCCTATGGCCTTTCACAGATGCTGGCGTTCCAGGGGCTTGACCTTCGCCTCGCCTCTCAGTTATCAGTCCTATTCGGAGCCGGATTCCTGCTCTATCTCCTGTCGGTCGCTTCTCACTACGTCATCCTCGCAATCGAGGATTCGAGCAAAGCGGAAGCTCGCCTGCAGGAGACCAGCCTTTTGGCTCGGGATGCGGAATTGAAGGCCCTCAAGGCCCAGGTGAATCCGCATTTTCTTTTCAATAGCCTCAATTCCATCAGCGCGCTCACAAGCGTCGATCCCGCGAAGGCTCGCGAAATGTGCATTCTGCTTGCCGAGTTTTTACGTATGACCTTGGGGCTCGGCGAAAAAGCAAGCGTGCCGCTCTCGGAAGAACTCTCTTTGCTCCATCGCTATCTCGCGATCGAGAAAGTGCGGTTCGGCGCCCGTCTGCAGATGGAGGAAGACATTCCGGAAGAGACTAAGTCGGTGCAGCTGCCGCCTCTTCTACTGCAGCCGCTCGTCGAAAATGCCGTCGCGCATGGAATCGCAAATCTACCGGACGGAGGAAGGGTCCGTCTTTCCGGCCAAAGTCGAGACGCGCGTATTTCCCTGGCCATTGAGAATACCTTCGATCCAGACTCGACGCCCATGCGGAAAAGCGGCCTCGGCCTGAAGAATGTTCGTGACCGGCTTGAGGCGAGGTACGGGAAGGAAGCGAGCATGCGCGTCAGCGCTGAAAACGGAAATTTCCGAGTCGAGTTGTCCTTCCCAGCGGATATCGAAGAGGTGAAGAGGTGAAGAGTTGAGCAAGAAGGACGAGAAACGGATCACCGCGCTCATCGTGGACGATGAAGACCTGGCGCGCCTTGTTCTTCGCGAGCTGACTCAAACGCATCCAGAGATTGAGGTAGTCGCGGAGTGCGGTAACGGGTTTGAAGCGGTGAAGGCTGTCGCCGAGCACAAGCCCGACTTGATATTTCTCGACGTGCAAATGCCCAAGCTCTCCGGATTCGACGTGCTCGAGTTGATTGGCACGGACACGCCGGTCATTTTCGTGACCGCCTACGACCAGTACGCCATGCGCGCGTTTGAAGTTCACGCCGTCGACTATCTTCTGAAGCCGATAGGACGCGACCGCTTCGAGGCCGCCCTCGAGCGTGCGAAATCACGCCTGGGCGAAAAAATGCCGGCGGCCCCAGAGTTAGCCGCTGCGGCGCGCCCGCCCAAACAGTTTCTGGAACGTTTCGTCGTAAGGGACGGGACGCGCGTTACGCTGATTCCCGCGGCAAAACTCGACTACGCAGAAGCCCAGGACGACTACGTGGCGCTGGCCAGCGAAGGCAAAAAACATCTGAAGCAACAGACCATTGCCAGTCTGGAAGCGTGCCTCGACCCGGAGCGCTTCGTGCGTGTCCATCGTTCCTACATAGTGAATTTTGAGCGTGTAGTGCGTATTGAGCCGTACGGAAAAGATAGCCGCCTGGCGATACTCGCGGATGGGACGCGTCTTCCGGTGAGCCGCACAGGCTACGCCCGCCTGAAAACGCTCCTCGATCAACGCACCTAGCAGTTCGGAGACAGCAGAATTCCAGAACCATCAGCCGTTTGAAGACTTTAGGTCATGATGGGGTTTCACCAGTCACCAGTCACAAGTCACAAGTCACCAGTCACGAGTTCAATCGCCGCACCCAAATCCGCGACGTAGCCGGCTTCCCCAGATGCATCGTGTGGCCGTCCGAGCGCAACGTCATGGTCTCGTCGTATTCGCGCTTCAGCACTTCGACCTTCGTGGAAGGGCGCAATCGCAATCCCTCCAAAAATTCCAGAAACTGGCCGTCTTTTTCGTAAACGCAGAGAATTTCCGCGCGTTCATTCGGCCGCAAATCCGCCAGCAACACCGCACCCTGGCTTCGCAACTTCGCAACACCGCCACGCATGGGCACGCCGTGCGGGCACGACTTCTTGCTGCCGAAACGTTTAAGTAGTAGCGCCTCGACTTCCGGTGAGATGCCGTGTTCGAGCCGTTCGGCTTCGTCATGTGCCTTCGCCCAGGAAAGCCCAATCACTTCCGTCAGGAGCATTTCCGCGAGTTGGTGGCGAAGCGCTAGCCGCTCTGCAACTGTTCGGCCTTTGCGCGTCAGATCAATCCGTCCGGTGCGCTCCACGCGCACATGCCCGTCGCGCGTCATGCGCTTCAATGCCGCAGTCACCGCAGGAGGAGTCACCTTCAGCTCTTCCGCGAGCCGCGCGCTTATGGGTGTCTGGTCCTCCTCGAGCATCTCCCAGATGGCCTTGAGGTAGTCCTCCTGCGAAACGCTGGTCTTCTCACGCCGCAATCTCGGTTCTCCTGAGTTGTCTGCTAACTCTTGTCGCTGCCCTTCTCCATGTTGTTCCCGCTTCTCGCCCTGGCTCGCCCGCCGTTTCTCAAGCGATCCGCCAGTTTCGCCACGCGTTTCTCAATATCTTCAAAGATTCTCTGATAAAGCTCGGCATCCGCGCCATAGGGATCTTCGACCTGCCAGTTTTCCACCTTGTCAGGATCGGCGAATGCGATTTCCTCCGGCCAGCCGCTCATGTTGATGATGAGATCCGCCCTTTCCGTAGCTTCTGGCGCGATCGCCTTCGATTCCAATCCGTCTGTCCGATATCCATTTCTGCCGAGAGTCTCCGTTGTAAGCAATTCCACGCGCCCGAGCGGCGTCAATCCTGCGCTCGAGGCATCCATGACGTCGGCGGCCAGGCGCAAAGCAATAGCCTCCGCCATCGGGCTGCGGCACGCATTCCCAAGGCAGACAAACAAAACCTTCGTTCTGGCAACCTTCTTCATAGGAGCCGGTGCTCCGGACCTCATCCTGTTTCGGCCCAATCATAACAGCAACATCATCTGGAATTATTTATTGACTCTGGGCACGTCTTCGAGTAGTATTCATCTAGGGAATTTTATCTTTGCGCAGCGGCAGGCCACCTGCCGCTGATTTGTTTTTGGGGGGGGTAGTTCCCGACGATCTGTCCCTCTGCGGCTGGTGCCATACCCCTTTAGAATCAATAGTTACGGAGCCGTCCGTAAGTGTTGATTCTAAACCATTTACAAGGAACCTAAACTCTTTAAAATCAACACTTACATAAAACCTAGGGGGAGGCGGAGTTATTGTTAACTAAGCCTTCCGGTGTGCCCGCCCACTTTTCTCGGAGCTCACCCTACCAGACGTCAGCAAGACTCACCGTTGGCCGACAGTTGCCGGCTTTCTTGCGCTGGTCTCGACCAGCTTCAGGAAGTATCTGTGCACGCTGGTATCCTGGGTTAACTCCGGGTGAAACGTCGCGGCCATCACGTTGGCCTTCCGCGCCAGCACAGGCTTGCCGTCGTACTCGGCGAGCACTTCAACGCTTGGACCCACCCTATCAATCACCGGAGCGCGGATGAAGACCATCTCCATGGGGGCGTCCGTCAACTTGCTAGGGCCAAAGAAAACGTCGCTGGCAAGCTGACGGCCATAGGCATTGCGAAGCACCGTCATGTCCAGCAACCCCAAGGAGGCTTGCGGGGGATTGTTGACCTGTGTTGCGAGCAGAATCGCACCGGCGCACGTTCCGAAGATGGCTCCGCCATCCGCGGCAAATTGCTTCACCGCGTCAAACAAACCTTCTTCCTGCAGGAACTGAAGCTGCGTGGTGCTCTCTCCGCCGGGCAGTATCAAACCATCGCAGCCGACGAGTTCTTTGACCGTGCGAACCTCCACGGTTTCCACGCCCAGACCGGCAAGCATAGCCGCGTGCGCCTCAAAATCGCCTTGCACCGCCAAAATCCCAATCGTCAATTCATTCACTCCGCTGATTTTGTGGTCGTAGGGGCACGGCATGCCGTGCCCGCCAAACGAAAAACAAAAAATCGGACTCGGCTTTTACCAGCCTCGCGTGGAAAGCATGTCCTTCTCTTCGAGCTGGCGTACATCAATGCCGCGCATCGCTTCGCCAAGTTCTTCGTGCGCTTCAAGAACCGCCTTCGGATCATCGAAGTGCGTCGTCGCTTTCACAACGGCCTTGGCCCGCGCTTCCGGATCGCTGGACTTGAAGATGCCCGAGCCGACAAACACAGCTTCCGCGCCAAGACGACGAACGAGCGCGGCATCCGCCGGAGTGGCAATCCCACCCGCGGAAAAATTCGGCACCGGCAGTTTGCCTGTTTTGGCGATCTGCAGGATCAGTTCAAGCGGCGCGCCGAGTTCTTTCGCCTCGTGCATCAGCTCATCTTCGCGCAGCATCGTCAGCTTTTTCATCTGGCTTACGATGGTGCGCATGTGGCGGACAGCTTCGACGACGTTGCCGGAGCCGGCTTCGCCCTTGGTGCGAATCATCGCCGCGCCTTCCGCGATGCGACGCAACGCTTCGCCAAGATTGCGCGCGCCGCAAACGAACGGCACGCGAAAATCATGCTTCCAGACGTGGTTTTCTTCGTCTGCTGGAGTCAGCACTTCGCTCTCGTCGATAAAATCCACCTCGAGCGCTTGCAGCACTTCCGCTTCGGCGAAGTGGCCGATGCGCACCTTGGCCATCACCGGGATGGTCACCGTTTGCATGATCTCGCGGATAATTTTGATCGAGGCCATGCGCGCAACGCCGCCCTCTTTCCGGATGTCCGATGGCACGCGCTCCAGGGCCATGACAGCGCACGCGCCCGCTTTTTCCGCAATCTTGGCTTGCTCGGCGTTGGTCACGTCCATGATGACGCCGCCTTTGAGCATCTCCGCCAGGCCCACCTTCACTCGCCATTCGTTTGCAGCATTGCCGGAATTGGCGCCTGCATTGCCGCTGCCGTTCACTTTTTTCGCGTCCATTTCATTTCTCCTGTTGTTCCAAATCTCGCGGCGACTCTTCGCCGCTATGGTCCTCTGAATTGCGAGTTCCCGAGCCAGACTTTTATTTCTGGCCGATCACCACAAATCTTCCGCTGCCTCGCGCTAAGACTTCGCCGGCGTTGTTGCGTATCTCGCCCGCGAGAAACAGATTGCGACCCTTCTGGTCCGTCTCGAAGCCTTCCACGATAATCTCTTGATCCACCTTCACGGGCTTCAAATATTGAACTGTCAGCTCCGCTGTCACAGCCCGAACCTCGCGAAACCTGCAAACCTTGCCCATGGCTTCGTCCAATAGCGTCGCGATGATCCCGCCGTGGGCCATACCACCGCCGCCTTGATAGGCCTCGCCCAAAATAAAGCGTCCCACAATTTTGCGTTTGGCATTGTCCTGCTCAAACGTCAATTTCATCCCGGCATCGTTCGCGCCGCCGCAGCCAAAGCACTTGTTCGCCGGGTTTGGCGCTAAGGTGATGGTGTCTGTCAAATTCTCCCAGCCTCTCCGTTTCCGCTATTTCCTTGCATCTTTACTGCATTTCTACTTTTCTTCAGACCAGCGCCACGCGGCTCCGCTCCGCTCGGCGCACGCCGCGCTGCCGCTTGCGCATCTCGACGCGCAGGAGATCCGCCAGCGTCGCCACACCGCGAGCGATCTGCTTCTCATCGAGGCCGGCGTAGCCAAGACGCAACGTGTTGGGCAATGGATTCTGCACGTAAAAATAGCGGCCTGGCGCAAACAAAACTCCGCGTTCTTTCGCGTGAATCAAGAGTTCGCTGGCGTCAAAACCCGGAGGCAGTTCCAGCCACAAACACATTCCGCCATCCGGACGCGTCCAGCGAGTGCCTTCGGGCATGTGCTTGCGCAGAGCTTCGTCCAACGCTGACAGGCGCGAAGCGTAGACTTTGCGCATTTTCGCGAGATGCTTGGTAAACAATCCGCGCCGCAGGAATTCCGCGAGCGTTGCCTGGGCCAGCTGGTCGGTGTGGAGATCGGTGGTTTGCTTCAC
>Ga0070697_100000635_pt1 | contig 26635 bp, 14 predicted proteins | sample KBSK1501metaG_FD_65475 | JGI IMG/M metagenome (GOLD analysis project Ga0070697, IMG submission 65475) | Corn, switchgrass and miscanthus rhizosphere microbial communities from Kellogg Biological Station, Michigan, USA - KBS K1-50-1 metaG | ecosystem: Host-associated > Plants > Roots >...
CTGCGACCCGGCATCGACTACGACATCGACTACCTGCAGGGCCGGCTGCTGCTCTCCGAGCCGCTGTCGTCGACCGCCGCGGACAACCTGCTGGTGCGCACCAGCGGACTGAGCGGCGACGAGGCGTTCCTGGTGGCGCGCTACGAGTACACGCCGGGGTTCGGCGACCTGAACGCGATGTCCACCGGCGGCCAGGGGCACTACTGGCTCGGCGACCACGTGCGCGTCGGCCTGACAGCCAACAACAACTCGGAAGGGGACGTCGACAGCAAGCTCGGCGCCGCGGACCTGACGCTGCGCAAGAGCGCCGACTCCTGGCTCAAGGTGCAGGGCGGCCGCAGCGAGGGCCTTGTGTCGACCCCGCAGCGGTCCGAGGACGGCGGCTTCGGGTTCACCACCCCCGATCCGACGTCGTTCACCGACGCGAAGGCGGACGCCTATCGCGCCGACGCGAGCCTCGGCTTCGGCGATCTCTTCAAGGGAGGCAAGGGCCGGCTCACCCTCTATTCGGAGAACCGCGAAGCCGGCTACTCGGCCCCGGGCCAGTCGACGCTCAAGACGACCGAACAGTACGGCGGCACGCTCAGGATGCCCGTGACGAGCCGGCTGACGGTGGCGGCCAAGGGGGACCAGAGCACCGAAGACCTGGGGCTCGAGCACCGGGCGATGGAGCTGGACCTGGGCCTCAAGCTGACCGACAAGTGGAGCGTCAGCACCGGCGTGCGCAACGATCGGCGCGAGGATCACTCGCCGGTCGTTCCGCTGACCCAGGAGCAGGGGAAGCGGACCGACGCGGTCGTGCAGGTGGCGTTCGATCCGGGGACCTCATGGCGCGCCTACGGCTTCGGCCAGGACACGCTCTCGGCGGACGCCAGCCGTCAGGACAACGGACGCTTCGGCGCGGGCGGCTCGTATCGCCTGACGAAGCGCTTCAAGCTCGACGGGGAAGTGTCCGACGGCGACCTCGGGGCCGGCGCCAGGCTGGGCACCAGTTTCCTGGCCACCGAGCGGACCAACCTGTACCTGAACTACCTGCTGGAGAACGACCGCACGGACAACGGCGTGCCGGTCCGTCAGGGCTCCGTGGTCACGGGCGTGAAACAACGGCTGTCGGACGCCTCCAGCGTCTATCTCGAGGAGCGCTACCAGGACGCGGGGTCGCAGACCGGCCTGACGCACGCCGCCGGCGTCAACCTGGTGGAAAAGGAACGCTGGAACGTCGGCGCCAGCGCGGAAGTCGGCACGCTGGTCGACGCGCAGACCAGCGCCCAGACCGATCGGAAGGCGGCGGGAGTCCGCCTCGGTTACAACCGCGCGTCCCTGCAGCTCACGAGCGGCGTCGAGTACCGGTGGGACGACACGGAGCAACCCGACACGACGCAGGTCGAAAGGAGCACGTGGCTGTTCCGCAACAGCATCAAGTACCAGCTCACGCCGGACTGGCGCGTCATCGGAAAGCTGAACCACTCGTTCAGCGACAGCACGCTCGGCGACTTCTACGGGGGCGGCTACACCGAGGCCGTGGTCGGCTACGCGTACCGGCCGGTGCGGAACGACCGGCTCAACGCCCTGGCCAAGTACACCTACTTCTACAACGTCCCGACCACGGGCCAGGTGGGAGCGGAGAACACCCCGAGCGGGTTCATCCAGAAGAGCCAGGTCGCGTCGCTCGATCTGACCTACGACCTGACGGCCGCCTGGTCGATCGGCGGAAAGTACGCCTACCGCCTCGGACAGGTGAGCCTCGATCGCGACAATCCGGTGTTCTTCGACAACAGCGCGCATCTCGGGGTGCTGCGCCTGGACTGGCGGTTTCACGAGAACTGGGAGGGCATGGTCGAAGGGCGAATGCTCGAACTCCCGGACGTCCGTCAACGCCGGACAGGCGCGCTGGCCGCGATCTATCGTTACCTCGGCAAGCACCTGAAGGCCGGCGTCGGCTACAACTTCACCGACTTCTCCGACGACCTGACCGATCTGAGCTACGACCACAAGGGCGCGTTCTTCAATCTCGTCGGAAGCATGTGATGCCCGCGCCGCGCAGACCCCTCCGGGATTTCAGCCCCATCGGCGAGCGGGTTTGCAACACAAACCGGAGCCCCCGCCGCCGGCTCATTGACGAGCACGACGCCCGCTCAAACGCTCTTGCCCGGCGCGCGCGCGGCTCCTACATTTCTCTATGTCGATCGGTCGCGGGACGCCCCGCCGCTGGCTTGCTCCCGCGCCCCGAAGAAAGGGAGGATCCGATGCTGCTCAATTCTCTGAGGTCTTCACGACGAACCCGCCACACGGCGCATGTCCGTGCCCTGTCCCTGTGTGCGGCCGGCGCCATCGCCATCGCGAGCGGAGCCTCGACAGCCTGCGTCTCGACGGTCCGATACAACCAGGTCGAGCAGGAGCGCGACGCCCTGGCGGCGCGCAACGAGGCGCTCAAGAACGAAGCCGAGAACGCCACCCGCACCGGCGAGACGCTGGCGCAGGAGAAGAGCGCGCTCGAAACCGAAAAGACCGCGCTCGAGTCGAAGCTGGCGACCCAGCAGACGCAGGGGGAGGAGCTTGGCTCGAAGCTGCGCGAGCGCGAAGAGGAGGCCCGCAAGCTGCAGGCGACCTACGACGGCCTCGTCAAGAGCCTCAAGAAGGAGGTGAAGGCGGGGCAGATCGAGGTGACGCAGCTGCGCGACGGCCTGCGCGTGAACGTGTCGCAGGACATCCTGTTCGACTCCGGCTCCGCCGCGCTCGACAAGAGCGGCACGGCGGTGCTGGGCAGGGTCGCGACCGAGCTCAAGAAATCGTCGCACCAGATCCTGGTCATCGGGCACTCGGACAACAAGCCGATCCGCCCGACGCTCGCCAAGCAGTACCCGTCGAACTGGGAGCTGGCCGGGGCCCGCGCGGCGAGCGTCGTCCGGCTCTTCACCCGTTCGGGGCTCCCGAGCAAGCGCATGCGCGCCGTCTCGGTGGCCGACTCCCAGCCGGTCGCGTCCAACAAGACCGAGGAAGGACGGGCCAAGAACCGTCGCATCGAGATCCGCCTGCGCCCGGTCACGGCCGAAGAGGAGAAGTCGTAGAGGGAGGATGCGATCATGGTTGACCGTTCGATCTCTTCACGGGGGATCCGGCGCGCGCCGGGCCTCCCCGTGACGCTCCCCGCGCTGGCCCTTCTCGCGGCGGGAGCGCTCGCACAGGCCGGCTGCGTCTCCAAGGCCCGCTACACGCAGGTCGAGCAGGAACGGGACCTCTGCACGACGCGCTACGAGCAGCTCCAGAGCCAGGTCGAAAGCGCCAAGCGCGCCGACGAGGCGCTGACGACCCAAAAGACCATCCTCGAGACGAAGCTGGCGACACTGCAGACGCAGGGGGAGCAGCTCGGCTCGAAGCTGCGCGAGCGCGAGGAGGAGGCTCGCAAGCTTCAGGATACCTACGACGGACTGGTCGCCAACCTCAAGAAGGAGCTGAGTGCCGGACAGGTCGAGGTCAAGCAGCTCCGCGACGGGCTGCGCGTCAACGTCGCCCAGGACATCCTGTTCGACTCAGGCTCCGCCGCGCTGGACACGAACGGCATCGAAGTCCTGCAGCGGGTCGCCGCTCAGCTCAAGAAGTCATCCCACCAGATCCTGGTGATTGGGCACACCGACAACAAGCCGATCGGCCCGGCGCTGGTCAAGCAGTATCCGACCAACTGGGAACTGGCCGGCGCCCGCGCGGCGAGCGTTGTCCGCCTCTTCGACGGCTCCGGCCTTCCGGCCAGGCGTCTGATCGCCGTCTCGATGGCCGATGTCCAGCCGGTCGCGTCCAACAAGACCGCGGAGGGGCGAGCCAGGAACCGACGTATCGAGATCCGCCTGCGCCCCGTCCCCGCCGAGGGTTAGGCATCGTACGCAGTCACCCGCTGGACACGAGCGCCGAATCCTGCTTTACTCCCTCCGTCCCGGACCCAGGAGCACCCGATGCCCAGGATCGAAGACCGCCTCGCCCGCCTCGGTCTCGTCCTTCCCGCGCCGTTCAAGGTTCCGCCGGGGGTCGTCCTGCCGTTCCAGTTCGTCCGGATCGTCGGCTCGCGCGCGTTCCTCTCCGGTCACGGCCCGCAGAACACCGACGGTTCGATCGCCGAGCCGCTCGGGAAGGTCGGCCGGGACCTCACGGTCGAGCAGGGATACGCCGCGGCGCGTCTCACCGCCCTGTCGATCCTCGGCAGCCTCAAGCGCGCGCTCGGCGACCTCGATCGCATCGCCCACTGGCAGCGCGTGCTCGGCATGGTGAACTCAGCGCCCGGATTCAATAGGCAGCCGGCCGTCATCAACGGGTTCTCCGATCTCATCCTCGAGCTGTTCGGCCCCGAAGTCGGAAGCCATGCGCGCAGCGCCGTCGGCCTGGCCGAGCTCCCCTTCGGCTTCCCGGTCGAGATCGAGGGGGAGGTCGAGATCCGGCCGTGAGAACGAGGTAGGATGAGACATGCCGATCCCTGAAATCCGTCCCATTACGCTCGACGAGATCCGCCAGGCGCGCGAGCGCATCGCCGGGATGATCATCCGCACTCCGCTTCTGCGCCTGGAGCTGGGGCCGGGGCAACCCGACATCCGGCTGAAGCTCGAGAACCTCCAGCCGATCAACGCCTACAAGCTGCGCGGGGCGGCCAACGCCGTGGCGCTGCTTGCGGAGTCCGAGCGTCGGAAGGGGGTCTGGACCATCAGCGCCGGCAACGCCGGACAGGGGGTCGCCTATGCGGCGCGGCAGGCCGGCGTGCCGTGCACCGTCGTCGCCATCGAGACCGCCCCCGCCGCGAAGATCGAGCGGATGAAAGCGCTCGGCGCTCGCCTCGTGCTGGTGCCGTACGACGCCGCGTGGAGGGCGCTCGACGAGCGGGCCTACCCCGGAGTCGAGGGGACCTTCGTGCATCCCTTCGACGACCACGATTTCATCGCCGGGCACGCGACCATGGGCCTGGAGATCCTCGAGGACGCCCCCGATACGGCGGCGGTGATCGCCGCCATCGGCGGCGGCGGGCTCATCACCGGCGTCGCCAGCGCCGTCAAGGCGCTCAAGCCGGACGTGCGGATCTGGGGCGCCGAGCCGGAGACCGCCGCCCCCGCGGCCGCGTCGTTCGCGGCCGGCTCCCCCCAGGTGTTCAAGGGCTGGGAGCCGTCGTTCGTCGACGGCGCCGGCGGCAAGAGCATGTTCCCGCGCATGTGGCGGCGGATGTCGTCGCTCGTCGACGGCTCCATCGTGGTCAGCCTCGACGCGACCCGCCGCGCCATGCGCCTCATGGCCGAGAAGGCGCGCGTCATCTCCGAGGGGGCCGGCGCTCTCCCGCTCGCCGCGGCGCTGACCGGGAAGGCCGGGCAGGGACCGATCGTCGCCATCGTCTCCGGCGGCAACATCGACCTGGGCAAGTTCGCGGAGCTGATCGGGGCGGGCGAGTAGCCGCCGACGGTCTGATCGCTCCCGCAGACACAGTATCTTGCCGGCTCGAGCGCCGAATAGGAGAACGAAATGCAGAAGCGCAAATTGGGACGCAGCGACCTGGAAGTCTCGGCCGTCGGGCTCGGCTGCATGGGGATGAGCTTTGGCTACGGTCCGGCCGCCGACAAGAAGGAGATGATCGCGCTGCTCCGGAAGGCCGTCGAGCGCGGCGTCACCTTCTTCGACACCGCCGAGGTCTACGGCCCGTTCACGAACGAAGAGCTCCTGGGCGAAGCCCTCTCCCCCTTCCACGGCCGAGTGGTCATCGCCACCAAGTTCGGGTTCAAGCTCGATCCCAGCGGGGGGCCGCAATGGGTGGGCCTGGACAGTCGGCCACAGCACATCAAGCAGGTCGCCGAGGCCTCGCTCAAGCGACTCAGGGTCGACGCCATCGATCTCTTCTATCAGCACCGCGTCGACCCGGACGTGCCGATCGAAGACGTGGCGGGCGCGGTGAAGGACCTCATCCGGGCAGGCAAGGTCAGGCACTTCGGCCTTTCCGAGGCGGGAGCGCCGACGATCCGTCGCGCCCACGCGGTCCAGCCCGTGACGGCGCTCCAGAGCGAGTACTCCTTGTGGTGGCGAAACCCTGAGAAGGACGTGCTGCCGACGCTCGAGGAGCTCGGGATCGGCCTCGTCCCCTTCAGCCCTCTGGGCAAGGGCTTCCTCACGGGAAAGATCGACGAGAACACGACGTTCGACGCCTCCGATTTCCGCAACATCGTCCCGCGCTTCACGCCGGAGCTTCGGAAGGGCAATCTGGCGCTTGTCGACCTGCTGTCCGGGATCGCGAAGCGGAAGAAGGCGACGCCGGCCCAGATCGCGCTCGCCTGGCTGCTCGCCCGGAAGCCGTGGATCGTTCCCATCCCGGGCACCCGGAAGGTGGAGCGGCTCGAGGAGAACATCGGAGCCGCCGGCCTCGACCTGACGGCGGACGATCTACGCGAGATCGAAAGCGCCGCCTCGAAGATCACCGTGCAGGGTGATCGGTACCCGGAGCGCCTGGAGCGGATGACCGGGCTCTGAGCGTCGACCTGTCTAACTCGTCACGTCGAACGCGTCCACGACCACCCAGCTGCAACAGCCGGCCGGGTTCCATGTGCCGGTGACCTTGATCGTGATCGTGTGCAGGCCCGGAGCGAGGCCGGTGACCGTGTACATCACGGCCTGGGCCTGTTCGGTCGGAGCGTACGAATCGACCGTCGCCTGCAGCGCGCCGTCCATGTAGACCTGCGCGATTCCGCCCCAGACGGCCTTGAACCCGATCCAGCGGATGCCCGTTCCGGTGAAGGACAGGCTGGCGGTGCTGATCGGATACGGAGACTCGACGATCGAGCCGCCGCTCAGGTCCGAGCGCCGCTGCGTCAACCAGACCCCGGTGTAGACGACGGAAGGATCGCTCTCCTCGACACGCGTGGAGCCCGAAGGGAGGACGCCGGCCAGCGGCACCTGGGCCCACACCCACGAGGATGACAGAAGCGCCAGAAGCACCGGCGCGCCAAGCAACGCCACCGCACGCTGAGCCGTACCCTTGCTCATTCTCATCACGCTCGTCCCTCCTCGCGTGAATGATGCGCCGTTCCAGGGTCGCGCGCGTATCGGGTCGATCCCTCGATCCACGGATAGGAAAGTCCCGAGCATGGTGGTGCGAACCTTGTTGCACAGGTCCGATCGGCTGAATCCGTATTTCGTCCAACACACGGTGATTACGGCGGGAATCGGCGGCCACCCGGGGCAGGGGCTCGACTTCGGCAGACTTTGCCCCCTGCACAGGAAGGTCCTTCGGCGATCTCCTGCAACTTCAACAAGTTAGAGTCCTTGATCAACAAGCTTCGCACCACCATGAACTGGCCGGCACCCGCGCGGCGAGCGTCGTCCGCCTCTAGGCTTCAGTCTCCCAACCTGAGGTGGACCCACTCGGTCCCGTTGAAGAAGAGACCCACACCCGGCGACCCGAAGTGACCGACGGCGACCCCCTCAAACGCGCTCGTGTAATCGCTGACCCAACCGATGGAGTTCGCCGGAGCCTGAGCCCGGCGATCCTCATACCTTCCCGGCCGGACGACGCGGACAAAATTCCTGCTTGGTTCGTCCTGTCCCAGATTCAACAGCTCCTGGAACGTCCACCCCTTGTCCTCGGTCGAGCGCGCCGCCACCAGGAGGGCGGGCTTCCCCGGTGAGACCAGCAGAAACGCGAAATCCTTGGCGTGCCTCCCGCCGAAATTCCCGGCGGCGACTCCCAGGCACGCTCCTCCCGTGTGTTTCTTCTTCTCCGCCTTCACGACATCGGCGGAGTAGTCGCCGGCCTGGATCAGCCGGTACGACGGGAAGACCCTGGGGATCTGCTCGAACAGCGACTCCGGCACCGCCCGTGTGCACGCATCGTCCTGAGCGCCCCGTGCGACCATCCCGCTCGACCCCGCGGCAATCGCTCCGACGAGACTCACGACCGCTGCGATTCTGGTCATGCTCATTCCGTCCTCCACAGGGCTCGATACCGCCCGCCGGATGAATTTAGTGTCCGGGCCTGCAATTTGCACCTCTTCGCCCACGCTGCTTCCTGGCCACCTCATGGGCGTCTCAGGCAGCTTAGTTCGGATGGTCGCCCGGTGATGACGACCCGCGCGATCTTCGTGACGAGCCCGTCCGTGCTATGGCACCTTCAGACTACAAGCAGCCGGCAGGTTCTTTAATGATGGTGCCGGGGGCCCGAGTCGCACTGATATGGAACCACCTCCCGTCAAGACCCCGGGGTGCGAGCTTCACGGTGGAGAACTTACTCTGTTGAAGCGCCGGGAAGCGGAAGCGGCGGACGAGGCAGGGCTCTTCGACGACGAGTCACTCTGATATGGAACCGCCTCCCGTCAAGACCCCGGGGTGTGAGCTTCACGGTGGAGAACTTACTCTGTTGAAGCGCCGGGAAGCGGAAGCGGCGGACGAGGCAGGGCTCTTCGACGACGAGTCACTCTGATATTCGCGGGTTACACCGGTCGCCCGGTGCAGAGCAAGCATGACCGTGCTCCGTCGGGAGAGAACGCTGTCTATTATCGCGAGTCCGGAAAGGCAAGCTCCCCTGTCGCATAGTGCGACCGCGTGTTCTCCTGTTCGTGCCTGCGCTCATCCGCCGCCTGCGCCTCCCGGCGCTCACCGTACGACGATGCCGCAACGATCGCGGCTCAAATGGTCTCCGCCGGGCGGCCGCGCAGTGCCACCCAGATGAACCCCACCAGCTCGCGTGCGATCGCCACCGTTACTTTGTTGTGGGGCTTCCCGCGAGCGCATAACCTCACATAGCGTCGGTGAAGCCGTTGCTGCGCCCGGTCGGCCACCGCGAGGATCCAGGCGGGTTGTCCTCGGCGTCGCCGGCGATACTTCTTGCTCAGTGCCGGCGCGTGCCGGTAGTGCCAGGCCGTTTCGACCAACACCCTCCGCACATGAGAATTGCCCGCCTTGGTGATGCCCCCTCGACGCTGGCTTCCGCCGCTCGAGTGTTCACTGGGCACCAGGCCCAGATACGCCATCAACTCACGAGGCGAATGGAAGCGCCGGAAATCGTGCAGCTCGGCCACCAGCGTCATCGCTGTCACCGTGTCGATCCCTCGGAAGCAGCGCAGCCAGCCCACCGGGTCCCTGTACGGCTCCTCCTGGGCCATCGCTTCCAGCTTGGTATCCACTCTCGCGATCCGTTCCTCGATCTGCTCGATCGCCAGCAGGTAGTCCTCGAACACCGCCTGCTCAGCCGGCAACTCGAATCGCAGGCCCCTGAGCCACTCGTAATGCGCCTTCGTCCACGTACGCTTGCCCGTGATCCACAACCTGCCTCGACGCAGCAGCATCTTCACCATCCGATGGCGGCTGCGCAGCAGATCCTCCTTGGCAGCCTCACGGCACCGGCACAGGTCCCGCGCCGCCTCTTCTTCCACCGTGGGCGGATGGACTTCCGTCAGCAACCCCGCCCGTAGCAGATCGGCCAGTTTGCGCGCATCCCGGCGATCCGTCTTGACTCGCTCGCCTGGCTTGACCGGGATGAGGGATGGCGCAACCACCTGACATCGCACCCCCACGGCCTGCATCTGCCGCTGCAGCGCGTAGCCGCAGGGGCCGGCCTCATAACAGCAGACGACATCGTCCGGAGCCTCCCGCACCAGCTTTTTCGCCAAGCGCCTCACTGCTTGCGGCTCGTTGGCCAGTTGCCACTCCAGAGGCTCGCGCTGCCCTGCGACGAGCATCGCCACTTGGATCGACTCCTTGTGCGCGTCCAGTCCGACGCAGGTGATATCACTCGCCATGACCGGCTCCTTTCGTTTGCGGCGCTGAATCGTTGAGAGTCAACGCCCGCTATGGGCGGCTCGACCGCCCTGCCGCTTCCGCCCTATCGACGGACCACGACTCTACGACCGTGAGCCGGTGGTTCCATATGGTCTATTAGAGACGATTCGATCCAAACGATTGGACGGGTTCAGCCTCCCACGTGAAGCCTGGAAGGTGGCGGCGTAACATCACCACCTCCCAACCGACGCAGCGCCGGCGTGTACCGAATCGCGGTCCCGGTGCGCTCTCCAATGTGTCGTGCTGCATCGTCGCGGAACGTGCGGGCTTCGCTGTCCATCGTCGGCACCTCCTTCCGGAGCAACGCCGCTACGATCGCTCAGGCAGGCGCCTCAAAGCCAGACGGGGTTCGGCGAGGAGATACCCTTCAGTCAAGTGCCGACTTGGGCTCCCTGGTTCGAAAGCTAGAGACTGTTTAAGCAGAACGCCGACGCCGTGTCACCAGCCGCGCGTAAAGCGCCCAGTCGACCACAAGAATGAGTGCAGCGCACCCAAACTCGACGGACACAGTCACGAGACCAAGGGCACGCAAGGTATCACTAAGGTGCGAAACAATGCCAGCGCCCGCCAGAACTAGCGATAGGTACGCAAGGGAATCGACGCGAACTTCGGTTTGGGAAACAGTGCCAACCAGGGACATAAGGTAGCCAAAGAGACGAGTACTGAGTAGCGTTGCCGTGCCTGCTCGCGTGAGACCGAAATCAAAGTCAAGATTGAGGACCAGAACGCTCGACGACAGTCCTTTCCCGGATGTTTCAACGACGACGACTATCCCAAATAAGAGCAAGGTTTCTAACAAACGCGAGAGCAGAATTCCACGCGACTTCATGTGTCGATCACGAGCAAGACTGCTTTGCAAAGCTGTGTTGTCGGGTGCAGTGAGAAATCGGTCTGCTCCTTCTCGCGGGAAACGTGAGTCTGAACAGACGACGCCTGGCTGCGGAGTGAGGTGTGATCTTTCATCTCATGAAATACTTCAGTAGGGATGACAGCCCCACGAGGCAGGCTATTGCCCCAACAATTCGCCAAATCCAGACATTGATGGCACTAAACAGACCATCCGATTTCATAAGAAACAGCTTGCTGGACTTGCTATTTCTGATGATCCACGTTCCAAGATCAACGTACAACACGATAGTTCCAAAGCCGATGGTGACTAGAGCAGCATGAAGGTCATTCACCTCTGGTTCTCCGGTTTGTCCTGCCTCTCCTTCTTTACTGGTCCACCGTGAATGCCTCCCCCGATCAGTGGCACGGTCTCTCCGCTTACCTCCACGCCCTCAGTCCGGTCAAGTCCCCCCCCAGCTCCTACCCCAGCGACGGTGACTTGCCCTCCGAAGGAGCAAACCTGCCCATCAGGGTCCGGTGTTCTGAGGTCCGAAGTAACCTCAACCATGGAGGTCCTGGCGTCTGCCTTGGCGCCATCTGATCCGACAATCACGGTAGCATCGGCTGTGAAAACTTTGAGCTCTACCTTTCCTGTCGTATCGCCACCTTGTCCAGTATTGAGTGTCGCTTTGAGCACCCCAACGCTGCCCGTGAGCTTTCCGCCTGCAGTCGACTCGCCTTCCGCGTAGACCACTTGGACTCTCATTGAGTTTCCATTTCCCATCGGCACGGTTCTGTCGACCACTGCAACGCTGCCCTTGCCTACGAGAGGAGCAGTGGGTGCCGGTATCCCATCGTTCCCACCCATGTAGTACTTGTCACCAACCCTCACGGTTTGCTCCCGGCCACCTGGATCGGAGTAAACTAGTGGACTATTGGAAACGTACGCGTATCGATTCCAGGACTGTGGCCGCTCTGTCTTCGCGCTCTTCCCCGCAGGGTCGACCTCCATGAACCTGTCGAGCGACGAGGAGTAGTACCTCGCCAACATGTAATCATTGCCCGTCTCATCATCCCGCTCGTGCCCCGTGAATTGTCGCTTGTTCATCGTATCTTGCGCGTACGCAGGCATCTCCTCGCCGAAAGGCATGTAGTGGTGCGTGCTGATGAAACCGCCCGATGCCGTGGTCTCGACGATGGGGCTGCCCAGGTGGTTGAGATGGAAATAGACAAATCTGGGTACTCCGGCTGGCATAGTCGGCCCGTTGTAGCCTTGGCCGATAACGCGATAGGGGGCAGCGGAGTCGTCATCCTGGGCTAGAGCAACAGCTGGCCCCTCAAGGTGAAGCGCCGCTAACTCATCTCCACAGATGACTTCCGGGGAATTATCGGGATCGTACTCCATGTGCCAGGTCGAATCGTAATCGCAGTTGCTGCAGTTCGGCCGTCCCTGGTTTTCGTTGGAGAATCCCGACTCCTCAGCAGTGCGAACGGCGGTGACAACGTAATAATAGGTCCGTGGGCTGTTCGCCGTCGCCTGGGTCACGGTTGTGTCCACGACCGTGCAGTTTCCTGCGACCCCGGTGTTAATCCATTGGCAATTGGTTGACGGGGTCACGGGTCCACTGGCAGGGATCTCGCACCGGTGTCGGCCATCGAGACAGACCAGAGGAATGTTCGCGATCAGGTTCGACGCGGTGTACGGTCCCATCGAGGTCTGACTCCGGTAGACATTATAACTGGTCACGCCTTCGCGGGCAGGGTTCGGACACCACTTCAAATTGATCCCCGTCCACTGGTGCACCCCATTGATGGCGGCGCCATTCGGCGCCTGTGCATTGAAAGACGCAGGCGCCGACAGTGTCTGCGCCGATCTTGGAAGGACGAGACCCGTGACGGGGGACGAGAAGACGGACTGACTAGAAGATGTCACAACCGTGACTTCATAGTAATACGTGACGTTCTGCGACACGCCTTCGTCGATGAACGATGTCTTCGGCGCGTACCTCACAGTGCCGACTACTTTTGTGCTGGTGGTCACGTCCCCGGCCATGACCAACCCAGCATCCTTGCACACCCAGGAGAGTTGGCCGCTCGGACCGGTTTGCTTGATGAGGGCACAGTACGGTCCCGACGTCGAGGTGCTTCTCCAGACCCGATAACCGGTAAGGGTCGTAAGGTCGTAGTTGGCCCCGGGCAGCCACTTGATGCGTATCGCGTTGCTGGCTTGAGTGGTCCCCGCTCCTGCCCAGACGACGGTCTTGACGCTGGCCGGCGTCGCGGGTGCCGATGCAGGTTCCTGAGCGGAAGTCACTGATGGCGGCGGCGTCAAGACGGAGATGCGTCCTCCCCTATCGAAGCTCGCGATGCGGAAACTGAAATCGTTCAGGGTCGAGCCACTGACGTATCGAGACAGGCCAGTGAACGTAAATTCTTTCGTAGCACTATCGGTCCATGCCGCCGGTGACCCAGGCTTGAAATGGTAATCCTTCTGGTTCTTTTCTCCTACATAGATGTAGTATCCGGCGACTTCACTTTCGCGCGACTCACAGGCAACGACAGTCCCCTGGAGAGTTGCGGGACATGAAACCGAATCTGAGCAAAACACCGTGTCGTTGAACTTGCAGAAGCCGGTCAGACCGTCGGGGGCGCTGAAGTCGCAATATTGTCCAGGAGGGCATATCGGAGGAATATTGCATCCCGTAGGGGGCGACGGCTCACACGCACCCGGCGCCTCCCAGGCCAGCTTGATCTGACCCTCAACTTGCGTGGTCACGGCGGGGGTTCCCGGTGTAGGCGGCAGCGTCCCGTTGGGCCCGCAGGCAAATTGTGGGTCGTCAGCGACAAAGCAGAGGTCCGGAGTCGTCTGGATGCATCGGGTTGAATAGTCCGGATCACTGGGGGTGAAATTGTCCGCATATCCTGACTCCACCAGATGCCAAGCTCCGTCGGCAAAGATCCTGTAAACTGCCGTGGCCGTGAGACAGCTTCCTGCGTAATGAGGGCTCAAAGGCCATGTGACGAAGGTGTTCACCCCGGTATCCTGGTACGTCGTCACGTAAGGATCTTCGGCAGCGTTCATGACACACTTTTCTGTGGGGTCACAAGGACCGTCACTGAAGCAAGACCGGGCCGTGTCTGTACAATAATTCTCGTAACATGTTGCTAGACCACTGCACTGGCTGTCTTCATTGCATGTAACTTCGGGGACATAGCGGCAAGTCCCCACGGACCAGCCGAGACATCGCCCGGGAACCCCACTTTTCAAGGTGCCGCATTGGGAGTCTGTGGTGCACGACGTCACCGGGTTTGTGTCACAGTATCCTGACCCAGAATGCCCGACACATGTGTCACCCGATGGGCACGAAGCATTGCCATTGCACGGCATGTCCGGGTGATTCTGACAGAAGGCCTTCTGATAATCGACTTGTAACGGCACCAACACGGATGGGTCGTAGTCGGTCCGAGCAGGATCGGGTGTAGTATGCCGATAAACTCTGTATCCAAGGAGATACCCCAGCGTACCTGCGTTGTCGTCCGCGGTCAGCGGCTGATAGAAAGGAGCGCTCGGCGGCTCCCACCGCACGAGCATCCGTCTCAGGGGATTCGTTTCGAGTCCGCCACATTTCAAAGCTCCATCCTTCCAATTGGTCCAGTCCACTCCCAGGTTCTGAGTGCATTCATGGTAGCTCGCCGGCGCTTGCACCGGGAAGGCGGTGGCTGGCTTGGAAAATCCGGACTCGCCATTCGTACTGATATTCGTGACCACGTAATCGTACGCGAGATTGTTCGAGACCCCCCCGTCGATGAAATCAGTAGAACCCGTCGTCCTGGCCACGGTTTGAACGAGCTCATAATTCTCGCACGCAACGTCGATATTGCGCTTCCTGTATAGCCCCATCGTGGGTATGGTTGGGCCTCCGGTGGGTACTGCGACTCGCAGACTTACCTTCCCGTCTCCCGATTCAGCGAAAGGACGCGCGGGCGCCGCGACCGTGCTCGGCGCTCGGGTCTTCACGCTGATGTGCAGCGACTCCTCAGAGAGGTTTTGGTTGGCGTCGGTGGCTCTGACCCAGTATGTGTAGGTCTGGTTCTCGCCGGTACTGGCATCGGTATAGGTCGACACGTTCCCCATCGGAAGCGAGGCTCCGGAAGCAAACTGTGGTAACCGATAAAGCAGGTACGTTGCCTGATCCGCCACAACATCAAGTCTCCAGCTCAGGTTTACGTGGCCTGTCCCATCGCAAGCGGGCGTCGGCTTCAACCCAAGTGGCGGTCCCGGAGGCGTGTAATCCTTTGGAATGGCCGACACCTCGGTATTCCCGGTCGATTCGAGATTCGACGAGTTCAGGGCGCTTATTGAGTAGTAGTAGGTCGTGCCGTTCACCAGAGGTTGGCCGTTCGAATAGCCCTGGTCGAGAAACGACGTCTGGACGATTGGTATCTGCGTGAGCCTCACGGCGGCCTGCACGCCCACGCGGCGGTAGACGTGATACCCGAGGAGGTCCGTTGCCGACATGCCGTTCCAGGTCAGGAACACCCGCTTGTCACCGGGGGCGGTCACGAGGCCTGTAGGAGCGTTGGGCCGGGGAGGAGTCGCAGTCGCCCGCACGATGAGAGTGTCCGAACCGTAACTCTCGTATTGAACTCCGCCCGGCTTCGTGACCACAGCTGTGATCAGGTACTTCCACGAGCTCCCCTTCGCTACCGTGTCCACGTAGCTCGTGCTGGTGACCGTCGTAATTGGGGTCCACTCGGGCGCATTCAGGTTTACCGAGCGGTAGACCGTGTATTTCGATGGAGTGGCGCCTTCGCCCGCGGGGTTGCTTCTCCATGACAGAGTCACGTACGCGGTCGTTCCCGAGATTGAGACCGTGGCGTTCAACCCCGAGGGCGGACTCGGGACCTGATTGTCACGCATTCCGACGAGGCGGCTCCCGAGATAGAGATAGTGCTTCGCCCATTCCGGGGTGTAGATTCCCCACTGGGTCATACGGAACTCGGACATCAGGCGGCCCTGCAGGTCGCGAACGTAGAAGGTCCACAGATCGTGTCCCCGATCGTCCTTGCTGACACGGTTGGCCGAACCGTCGTAGGCGTAGCGTGCCAGCTCCCGGTCGGCCGAACCGAGGGCGCGAACCGAGACCATCCGGTTGCGACTGTCCGATTCGAAGACGCGTCCATCCGCAAGTCCGATGTTGCCCCGAGTGTCGTAGTTCACTGTGTAGGCCGTCCCTGAAGCGGTGTGCTGCTGAATTCGGTTTGATGTCTGTCCGCTCCCATCGGTCATCGTGTAGACATCATCCGACGTCAGGGTCTGGGCGCTATTCACCCTCAAGGTCTTCTCGGTCATGTTCCCGAACGCGTCATAAAGGAAGGTCTGTTCGCGCAGAGTGCTGGATGGGTCGATGTCTTTGGCCTGGACCAGACGATTCGCGCCGTCGTACCCGTACAAGTTCGAGCCGATCTGATAGATATTCCCCGCCCCGTCGTATGCGTACGCCCCGCTCCGATAATAGGTGGAATTCGAGTAGGAGTCGGTATTCGGATCGTAGGTGCCCTTGCCGATCGTGATCTTCGAAGGCCGGTTCCGGCTGTCGGGAAGAATGTTCGTCGAGACACTCCCTTCGGTTGCGATCGCCTGCATGCCCCCCGCCGCGTTGTAGGTCGCGCTTGCGAGGAGTCCAGCCACGCAGGGATTCCCGGAATGGCATGCGTCCCAGGTCTCCTTCAGAAAGCCGTTCGAGTAAATGTTGGTGGTCGCCAGAGCTCCACCCATGCCCGCCGGGCCCTCGGGATAGGTCGTGCTGCTGACCTGCCCGAAGGTGTTATAGCCATAGAGGATCGATGTGTCCAGAATATCCCCAGCCGCGGCTTTCCAGCCCCTGAACAGATTACGCTCCTGCGAAACCCTGCCGTTCAGACCCTGGTAATACAGCTGCTTCGTCTGAAGCAGGTTGCCCAGGTCGTCGTAGCTCAGGGTCTTGGTCAGCTTGCCGTCGCAGTAGCCAAAGGTCGCATCGGCTCCAGTGCTTGGGCAAGCGGTCGTACCGGCCATGTCGTAGGTGTTCGTGAGGACCGTGACGACGGGCGGCGCAGAGCCACCTGGCTTTTGGTACTCTTGCCGGGTCACCAGGGTCAGACGGGCAGCCCGATCGTAAGTCATGAAGGTGTGGTTGCCGGAGCTGTCGGTCTTCGCGGTGACGTTTCCAAGGACATCGTAACCCGTGATCACTTCTGACCCGTTTTCTGGGTTGACGGAGGCGCGTAGGCGATTCAGCGCATCGTACTCGAAGCTCCGAGTCTGCACCGCCAAGCTCACCGGGTCGGTCAGATCCACTTCATTCAAATTGTCGCGAAGATCGTACGTGTAGTCCGCCTTCGCCCCGCCGCCTGATGGCGGAAGGACCTCAGTCAAGCGTCCCCACACGTCGCGCGTGTACCGTGTGATCGCGTCAAAAGTTCCCGAGGTGCCTCCGCTGAGGTTGCGCATACCCTTGACGGTGACGATCGAGCTCTGGCCCAGGTACGATGTCTGGGTAATCTGTCCGTCTGCCGTCTGCACGGTGCGGGGCCGTCCGAACGGGTCGGCCGATCGGGATATCGGTTGCCCGAATGTCGCAGGATCGCCATAGTCAAAGGTGCTCCCCCGGCTCTCGGGTGATCTTGGAACGCAATTCGGGTCGTCGAGCCACACCCACTCCGATTGGAAGGTGACCCGCCCTAGTACATCGTAGGTAATCATCTGATGGGGTGCGCACAGGTTGTAGTCGTAAGGTCTCTTCGCTGTATCGACCAATCGACCCAGCGCGTCATAATTGTAGCAAGTCAACAGGAAATCGCCCGCAACTCCCTTCTGATCGCAGGCGAACGTGCTCCCGGAGCCCTGTCGTACCGCCGTCTTGTTCGCGCTGAGATATTCGACCGCCGTGGCAAGCTCCGAGCCGCTGGGCTGGATGTCCTTGACACGCCCCAGCTCGTCGTACACGTAGTTGGTCTCGACACCCGCTGTGTCCTTCGTCTTGTAAGTCAGACCGGTGTTGCCGTCTCGCTCCCGATAGATGGCGTACCAGGGGAAATAACCGGGCGATCCGGCGTCGAAGTTATAGAATTGCTTGGTCACAAGATATCCACCCGGCTGATACCCATATTGGATGCGGTACTGAGGATTCGTCACTTGCCAGCTTGCTGAACTCTGCGGGTGACCAATGTCCTTCTGAGTAACGTTGCTATCCGCATCGTACGTGTAAACCGTCACAACATCGCTTGGGTCCGATTGCTGCGGGTTCACGCCCGTACCGAGGGTCGCCGGGAGCGCTGCGCGCTCATTGGTCATCGTCACTCGGTTGCTTGTGTCATAGACGTTCTCCGTCCGACTTAAGACCCGGGAGCCATCCGTGACCTCGCGGTAATCGAACAGGCTCGCGTCACCCGAGCCTCCATACTGCGTCCGTGTTCTCCGTGTCCCCATGATCCCGTCGCCACTTTCAATCTTCTCTCGCCACAGGCCGCGGTCGTTCCAATCGCTACTCTCAACGACCGCCTGCGTCCCCCCGTCATCGCTGTACGTCGTCACGACACGCGTCTCGCGAACATTGTCCTTCGTCCGGACGGAGGAGCCAAATGCCTGCGAAGGGTCGGCATCATACTCGTGATCCTCGGTCCGGATCAGCTTGCGCCTCGCCCCATTCCCTTCGTAGTACTCGATCCGGAGATTGGCGCCATCGTTCCACTCCGGCGCATAGCCGTCTTCGAAATTCGTGACCGCTCCCTCCGCTGGAGGAATCGGGTTCGGGAGAGACGCCCCGTAGTGGTAGACCGTCTCGTTCCCAAGCGGGTCCTTGACCGTTACGTACTTCGGATTCGTATAGGCCGTTCCTGTCAGGACCGCCTCCCGAGTATAGAACCAGTCTCCGCTGATCGCCCCGCCCGGGGTCATGTAGAGTGTTTTCCGCGTGAGTTGGAGTGTCTTGCCGCTGAGATAGTAATAAGGGCCCCAAGTGTAGTAGATCTTCGCCCCCGTTGGAAGCGTCCGGGCGATAATTTCCCCGTAGAGCAAAGGCGTGGTTGGAATTTGGGCGTTGAGCCCGTAGTCGAACTTCATGCTGTAGGCATTGGCCCCAGATTGATGTCCTGAATGGTTGTTGAATTCCGGATAGTCGATCTCCGTGAGTACGTTCACCGAGGTCTGTGGACAGTTGTTCGGATCGCCACCGATCGAAGGGTTACACGCCTGGATTGCCTCAGGATCCACGTGGTTTACCTGAACCCACGCGTAATCGAAGTTGTAGGTTGCTGTGGTCGATGTCGGATTCTCGATGCTTGTTGTGTTTTTGAAGGCGGGGATCGAAATCGAGGTAGTCCGGACCGAAATCCGCGAGCTATCGTTATGGTCAATAGAGATCTGCTGGCAACCTGTCGCCGGAGGGGTCGCGGGCGCACAACGGTTTGTGAAGTTGATCTGGCGGTGCAGGCTGTCCGTGATTCTCTTGATTGCGTGGCTCGTATAGATCGTGTGGCTCTGGTACTCGGGAAGCGGAACCCCTTGAGGGTCATCAAGGTCGTACTCGATGCTCACATAGTTGCGTCCGTACGGATTACTTGCGTCGCGGGAAGTGTAGTCGTAGATCTTCGTGACGTACCAGCCGCCGAAGTCGCGGTTATAGTCCGTGTCCGACTCCTGAAGATCGGGGTAGCCAGTTCCCATGATGGCGATATTCATTGGAAGGTTATTAATGGTGAAGACTTGAATCATGTGGCCGAACTCATAGACCAAGCGATTATCCGGCGTATACATTCTGAGAACGGGAGCGGGGTTCGTTGCGCTTGGCACGCCGTTCCACGTCTGGAATGTGGTCGTGAATCCTTCGACCTGGTAGTAGTTCCGGTCCGCGGTTAGTCCGTTGGCGGGCATCTGGTTGCAAGGTTCGGACGCACTCTCACCGGCGGGAAGCGCATGTTCATTACCATCAGGAGATACGTAGTACCAGACGCATGATGCCTTCGTGTTGCTGACCCGCTCCACATCTTTGTAGATCCGACCGAAGTTCATGCGGAAACCCAACCCCATGTTGTTGCGACCGTAGAGCTTGCCGTATTGGGTTGCAACATCGGGGTACGGAGTGTGATCCCATATCTTGGAACCGTACGACAGTTGGAGCTGGTATCCGAGGTAGCGGCTCACCTGATATCTAGGACCGATCGGAATTGAGAGATTCAATCCGCCGTTCAGGATGTCGATGTTTTCCCCGAATTGACCGCTCTCGAAGATATGGTTGGTCTGGAACCCCACCGAATCATTTTCATTCTGGGCGTGGACTAGAGGGGATGGGAGAATCAAGCAGCACACAATGAGGACCAGTCGTGCCGCGGCGCGTGAGTATCGATTCGTCATGAGGTCCTTTCTGAAGGATCAGGTACGGCTTGGTTGCGCGAAGGTAGGATGGTTGAGAATGGCCTAGCGGAAACGATGAGCTGCGAATCCAAAACTGGAGGCTTCGCAGGAAAGCCGATGGGCTTTAGGATCAACCTTCCCGATGACGGCTTCGATGTCTCGCCGCCTGGCAGTCGGATCTTGACTACACCCTGCTTGTTAGACACGTACCCCCCGCAGCCTGCCCGGCAGGCTTATGCCGCGTTACGTCCCGCAGCCAGCAACTGCGGGGCCCTAGGCTTGGGTGTGGTCCGTGCCCATGAGAAGGGAACTCAAGAGAACTACACTTGCCCCCACTACTACTCTTGTTTTACCTTCGTGTCAATTGAATTCCATTTCCTTGGCGCAGTGAATCGATCGCCTCAGTTGCGGTATCGGCATCCGCATCGATGACGCTTCGGCATCTCATACTGCAGGTCGAGGATAATGATCGGCGCCATGAGGAAGCTCGCATCGTGCTCGCATCGTCTCCTACTGTCGGCACTGCTCAGCCTGGTCACGACCTCTGTCATGCCGGCAGCGCCTGATGAGGAGACACCGCTTCTTCGCGAACTTGAGAAGGTGGAATCCCATCATGCAGCGCTGTGCCCCGGCACAGCCGGTCAGGAGGATCTCGGCAAAACGGTTGCTAACCTCGCGGACCAGATCCGTGCCGAGATCGCCTCCCGCGGCTCCGGTCCCGCCACCGTCGAGGTCCTGAACCACCTCATCTTCGCCCGTCTCGGTATCCATGGCTCCCCGAACCTCAAGGACCCCTGCAACCTTCTCCCCTCCCGCGTCCTCGAGCGCAAGCGTGGCTACTGCGTCGGGATCGCGGCGGTCTACCTGGCGCTGGCTGAGCGGCTGCAGCTCCCCATCTACGCTGTAGCGACCCCCTCGCACGTGTTCCTGCGCTATGACGACGGCAACACGCGCATCAACATCGAGACCCTGCAGAGCGGCGCGAACGTGTCGGACGAGAAGTACATCCGGGAGCAGAGAATTCCCGAGAGTTCGATCCGGAGCGGCGTTTTCATGCGCGACCTGACAGCGGACGAGTTCCTGGCGCAGGTGCACAACAATCTCGGCGTCATCTACTCGGAGAGGAAGGACTACGAGGCCGCCGCCAGGGAGTACGAGGCGGCGCTCGACCTCGATTCGAAGCTACCTGCGGTCTTGTACAACTACGGCAACGACCTCCTCAAGACGGGAAGCTATCGCAGGGCCATGCGCCTCTTCTCGAAGTCGCTACGGCTCAACCCCACCGACGTCTGGGCGCTCAACAACCGGGGGCTGGCATACATGAAGCTCGGCAAGCCAGCAAAGGCGCGGCGGGACTTCGAGGAGGTGCTCAGGATCGAGCCGGGGTTCGAGGAGGCGAGGCGGAATCTCGAGGCTCTTCCCTCACCCCCATAGTTTCAAGGAGAGTTCCGTTTGGCTCCCAACGAGATCGAAACGTTCGAACTCAAGGTTGGTTCGAACCTGGCGCGTACGTGGGGGCCCAGGAGATCGAAGGTTCGAACTCATAGGTGGGAGTGGCCGGAGCGCGCTCAGCCGGCAAGACCATACGATCATCGGCCGTTCAGGGCACCTGATTCCTCAGTGGCGCCAGGTCCTGCCAGATCTTGTTGAGCAGGTCGGCGTCAAGATCCGTCTGTGTCGTTGCCCCATCTTTCGCCTCGTTGACAATCTCAAGAACCATGCGATCCTTCTCGCCGCTCAACGGGGCAAATGCCTCGGGAAGGTACTCGGCGTAACCAAGGTAGGCCACGTCTTCCATGTGACCCGCGGGCCCGGCGAACCGTTGGCCGACCGGCGCGCGCCCGAGCCGCAACGGTTGAATCTCCCTGCCGTTCCGGATGAGACGCACCGTATCGACATCACCCTGATAGCGATAGTGCATCACGGCGCTCGTGCCAAGGAACGCGGCGCCGAAAGCAGAACCCGCCGTGGGTTTGACACGCGGGACGATTTCGACCCGAACGATCGTCTGGTACTCGCCGACGTACTGCGCCCAGCCCTTGACATCGGAGACCGGATCGTATGTGTCGGCCGAGGTCACGTTCCGCCGGCGCTGTCGCCGGCCCTTCGCTGCCTTGATGTCGTCCTGATGCTCGAAATAGCAGAGCGCGGGCGGAGTCAGGATGAACACATCAAACCGCCGAGTCACAATATGGTACTGCTCGAGATCGAAATCTTCCGTCAGGACGATGCGTTTCATTGCATCGACCGGATACTTCGTCTTTGGGATCGGCGGCAGGAATTCACCCGAAGGTATCGGAATGGTCGCCATCTTGCGCTTCGCGTCTTCGAAGAGAGGCATCGCCTTCCAGATTCTGACCGTGCCGGATACACCGCGGCCTTCACCGAACGTGTTGATCCCTACAGCTTCCTGGGCGGTGTTGAGCAGCGGGCCGCCGCTGTTCCCGTGATCGATCATCACATCGCTGATGATCGCGCCTGTCTCCACCTTGCTGACAATCCCCGCCGTGATGATTTTCTCTTGATGTAGCGGGCTACCGATGGCGAAGACCGGGTCGCCCTCCTGCACCGCCGGGTGCTCAGCTCCGTCGGGAGCCAATTTAACCACAGGCAAATGAGGTAGCTGATTCGGGTTGATCACGAGGAGCGCGATGTCTTCGTTCGCATCGGCCACGACAACATTTGCCGGAAGCCGATGGTCGTCGTCAAAACTGGCGGTGAAGTGCCTGCTTCCGGAAACGACATGCTCGTTCGTCATGATGAGACCGCGCCCATCAACGACGAATCCGCTCCCATGGCCTCCCTCTGATTCGAGCGTGACCACGCCATCACGCAGAGCCTGGAATATCTGCTTCGCGGACGAAGCCGTGCTCGGCGCCGATGCTTCGACCGCTTCGGGGCGCCCCGAGGCAGTCGCCGTGACCGTGGCAGGCATGGCGTTATCGTTGCTCAACTCAATCGTCACAGGTCCACCGCTGGTCACTTCAAAGCGCACGTCCCATTCGAATCGTCTCTGACCGAACTGCACGGGGGATATCGAGTGGATACGGTATTTACCCGGAGTCAGGAGCGTCTGGGACTCACCCGTGAACGACGTCGTCACAGCGACGACGATCTCGCCGGGAATTTCAGGAACAATCTCGAAACGTTGCTTGGGAACCGGCTTCACGGAAAGGTCAGTGTCGATGATGGCTGCCTTGATCGTTACCGTGACGGTCTGCGGCTCGACGGCGACCAGAGACGAATTGATTAGCAGAATGCAAAGCGCGACAACACGAAGAGAGACGGGGAATGTCCTCATACCGGTGCCCCCCGAGTTGAGAATTTAACATCATGCTACCCGCAGGGCCCAAATAGAGTCAAGACTAGGAGGAAACGGGTCAGTGGTACATCTGCCATGCAGTTTCGCTCATTATGGTTTTGTGTGGCACCCCGAAGACTCGGGTCTATGATGCCTGGCTCCCCAGGTGACAATCTGTTCGAACTCAGGGTTGCTCTCGTTGACAGATAGAGAACCGTCGGGACCCGCTTCTTCCCGATCCGACGGACCCTCTTCACCGCCCTGCAGAACACTTATCGAGGCGGAATAGCTTCTCGGCAAGGACAATTAGATTTTCCTGCGACGCTGCCTGGGAGCCACCTTCCGGGCGAGTGCGATGAGCAGGACAAGAAGGCGACGCGTGGGCAGCTCCAGGCTTCCGATCACCAAGATGCCACCGGCCACGAGGAAGAAGACGATCAGCGTCGATGTTGATACGCGGCTGAATAGGAAGAGCAGGACGCCAAGCAAGGCGACGATCGTTGCAAGTGCTAATCCTTGCGGAACGCGGACCTCGAAATTCTGCACAAGGCTCCCCCTTAAGGCAAGATAGCGCGACGAGCATGAGGGAGGCCGAAGTCGTAGAGGGGGAGTTCGGTTGGCAGCCTAGTCCCGCGCCCGTTCTGACCCAGTCTCCTACTTGATTGTCATAACACTAAGGAAGAGTCCCGTCAATTAGATCTTTGAGGGCAGGGTGCGGGTTATATACAGCAGGGGAAGTCGTAGCGAAAGGAATCTGGGGACTACTTAAATCGTTTGCATCTAAAGAGATAAGGCGCAACATTTGTGGACAATCCTCATGGAAAGAAGATCTGTGCTGCATCTCGGTCTATAGCTGCTAAATCTTCGTCATTCTTGCAGCGGGATACCGGTCGGTGGAGGGAGATGTTGTGGCTCACAAGCACGAAACCCCTGTCCCTTGGGGGGGCAGGGGTCCGTGACCTAGTCCCAAGAGGTCGGGGCTAGGCTGCCAACCACCATGCTGTATACCACAAGTTGAAGAAGATCAACACCCTGCCCCAATGCTCGGCCCAACCATTCGGCCGAGAATCTCCCGGATTTGACCACCACGAAGATTAGTGCCCTCGAACTCGTTGCCGCCGGACTTGGTGACGATGTAGATAAAGCCCACCCTGGGCGTACCAGTAATCCACCGTCCCTCCGGCCGTCTTGACCTCGATCTCCTGGATCAAGTCGATGTTGAGATCCCGGATTCGGAGGAGGGTTCGTCGGCATGGGCGGCAACTTGGTCATCGATAGCTCGACCTCTCCGCCGGCTCGCTCGGGCACGCACAAGACTTGGCTCGGTGGCTATGGGAGGACGCACACCGACACCCTGGCGCAGACGGCAACCATCCCAGCGGATGCCACTCATGCGACCCTGTCGTTCTGGCTGCTCGTACAGACCGACGAAACGGGACCGACCCCCTACGACCGGGTGAAGGTCCAGGTGCGCAATCCAGCTGGTACGATCCTCTCGACGCTGGCCTCCTATTCCAACCTCAACGCCGACGGCGGTTACGAGCAGAAGACCTTCGACCTGTCTGCTTTCAAGGGCCGCTCCATCAAGCTCTACTTTCTCGCAACTGAAGACGCAGCGAAGCAAACCTCCTTCGTCATCGACGACCTCGCCTTGACCACCTCCGGCGGGTAGCAGGAAATGGCTGGACCCAGATCACTGCAGACAGGAAGGCTCACCGCTATTCCATGCGCCCTCCCGTGTCACGGCCGACCGTCTGATCCGCGAGGCCTACGCGAACGGCAATAAATCCGGCGATGAGATCCGGCGCGGGCCACAAGGGGCCCCCGGGCCAGGGCGGCGCCCCGAGCGGGCCGGGGACGCCGACTCTCAGAGGATGTCCTTCGATGCCTGGTGGGCCAGGGCCGGCGCTTCCGTTGGCGCCGAGCTCGTCCCCGTTTCCGAGAGCATCGAAGCGGTCGAGATCAGCTCCGATCCGGCGTGCGTGGAGGACTCGTGGAGGGCCATTCCCGCGGGGCCGGCTCCGTTCATCGGTCACAAAGCGGTCTGGACGGGGACCGAGATGATCATCTGGGGACAGTACTCCACCGGCTACCCCGCCAGCGGCGGACGTTACAATCCGGCGACGGACAGCTGGACCGCGACGTCCGATGTCAACGCCCCGGTGACTCGGTACGCCCACAGGGCTGTATGGACGGGGACGGAGATGATCGTCTGGGGAGGTCACTTGAACGGCGTCGCGTACCCCGCCGGCTACCTCAACGACGGCGGACGCTACAACCCGACCACGAACACCTGGCGGCCGACTTCAGTCACCGGAGCGCCGGGTCCGCGCGAATCGCACACGGCGGTCTGGACCGGCAGCGAAATGATCGTCTGGGGCGGAGACACGGGTCTGGGTACGGTCAACAGTGGCGGTCGATACGATCCCGTGAGTGATACCTGGGTCAGCACCTCGGAAGTCAATGTTCCAGGGACCCGGGCCCTTCATTCGGCGGTGTGGACCGGCGCCGAAATGATTGTTTGGGGCGGCGATTCATCCTCCGATGGACACGGCTATTCGGCGGTCAATACAGGCGGACGGTACGACCCCTCGACCGACACCTGGACCCCGACATCGCTCGCCAACGCGCCCGAGAGAAGGTCCCGGCACACGGCCATCTGGACCGGCAGCCGGATGATCATCTGGGGCGGAGGCCCCCTCTACACCAACACCGGCGGAGTGTACGACCCGTTCCAGGATACCTGGGCCGCCACGTCCATGAGCGGAGCGCTCCCGGATGCACGCGAGGACCACTCCGCGGTTTGGACGGGCCGCGAGATGATCATCTCGGGTGGCCACCAGGGAGGGCAGCCGTTCAACGGCCATGGCGGACGGTACGACCCGGCGGTCAGCACCTGGGTTCCCATGTCGCCGCTGGGCGAGCCCCTCGCCAGGCCGACCTCCACGGCCGTGTGGACGGGGAGCGAGATGCTGGTGTGGGGCGGGTTCGCCGGCACTTCGAACGGCTACAGCGGCCGCTACTGCGCATCGGCCTGTGAAGTGATGAGGACCTTCTACAAGGATTTCGACGGCGACGGGTACGGAAATCCGGCGGAATCCATCGAGTCCTGCGCTCAACCCCCGGGCTACGTCGACAACGCCGACGATTGCAACGACCAGGACGACCGGATTCACCCGGGCGCGACGGAGATCTGCAACGGCCTGGACGACGATTGCGACGGGATCGTCGACGAGGGGCCGGACTCCGACGGAGACGGTGTTTCCGACTGCGTCGACAACTGCCCGACCATTCCCAATGTCGACCAGAATCCCTGCGTCTGC
>Ga0070697_100000637_pt1 | contig 26607 bp, 22 predicted proteins | sample KBSK1501metaG_FD_65475 | JGI IMG/M metagenome (GOLD analysis project Ga0070697, IMG submission 65475) | Corn, switchgrass and miscanthus rhizosphere microbial communities from Kellogg Biological Station, Michigan, USA - KBS K1-50-1 metaG | ecosystem: Host-associated > Plants > Roots >...
GCTCCGCTCCGACGGGCAGGCCTTCGATTTCCAGACCGACATCTCCTCCGTGCACGTGGTCCTGCCGGCCCCGAAATCCGACGGCGGCGCGGCGAAGACGGTGGTCGCGCCGGACAAGACGGCCCCGGAGACGCCGGCCGCCGCCGGCGCGACGATCGCGACGGAGCCTCCGTGCTCAGGGCCGCCGCCGGTCGCCGACAGTGCCGTGGCGCGCGCCTGCGTGCGGCTCGAGACGATCCCGTCGGTGCTCATCCCCAGTTGCACGAAATCGGTCTACGTCCGGAACTCGTGCGACAGGCCGGTGGTCGCGCTGGTCAGCCAGACCCAGCACCTGATGAGCGGCTCGCTTTCCGATGCGCTCTCCGTCCAGGTTCCCGCTCGAGGAGAAAGCTGGGTCGCCTGCGCCTGGTGGAGCGGCGCCACGGCTCCGGCCACGCACGATCTGATCGGCGCCGGATTCGTGGAGCCTCCCCCGCACCACGGACACGGTGGCCACGAGGGCGACAAGCAAGGCCCCTGAACGACCCGCCTCCAGTCCTAGCGCCGAAGCGTGGCCCCTGAATCGCCTCCTTTGCGTATTCCATAGATAAAGGAAGACGACGATGAACACAAGAACGACTCGCGTGGGAGCGGCCGTCTTCATGGCGGCCGCGGGCGTCCTGGCGGCGCCTTCGCCGGCGGGACCGAACGTCGCTCTATGATCGGAAAGTGACGCGCAAGGCGTATGATATGCGGCACATACCACCCTTAGCTCGAGAACGGAGGAGAACGGCCATGCTGTGGACGAAGCGAAGGGTTCGCTTCGGGATCCCGGCGGCGGCCCTCGCGCTGCTGTCTCTGACGACGGCCGTCCGCGCGACGACCGACGACTGGATCCCGGCGGGGCACCTGGACGCCTGGAGCGGTCTGCACACGGCCACGCGACTCGCCGACGGGCGCGTGCTGGTCGCCGGCGGAGCCGCGAGCGGCGTGGGCGCGACCGCCGCGGCGGAGATCTACGATCCCGCGACGCGCGCCTGGACGGCGGCCGCGCCGATGACGACGGCGCGGGGCGGCCACACCGCCACCCTCCTCCCGAACGGTCGGGTCCTAGTCGCGGGGGGCTTCGGCGCGACGCGTCTCGCCTCTGCCGAGATCTACGACCCCGTCGCGGATTCCTGGGCGCCCGCGGCACCGATGAATGCCGCGCGCAACGACCACACGGCCACGCGGCTCGCGAGCGGGAAGATCCTGGTCGCCGGAGGGTACGGCGTGGCGGGAACGACCGGGGGCGCCGAGGTGTACGACCCGATCGCCGGTACCTGGCAGACGGTCGGAAGCCTGGCGTACCCGCGCGCCGATCACCGCGCCGTGCGGCTGGCGGACGGGCGTGTGCTGGTCTGCGGCGGCTTCAACGACGGCGCCTTCTTCGGGGCGCTCTCGACCGCCGAGATCTTCAGCCCGGCGTCGGGAACGTGGTCGCCGGCCGCGTCGATGGCGGCCGGGCGCTACTTTCACTCGGCGACGCTGCTCGCCGACGGCCGCGTGATGGTCGCGGGAGGGGCCGGTCCGGCGGGCTCGCTCGGCAGCGTCGAGATCTGGACCCCCGACGGCTCGTGGTCGCCGGCCGCGTCGTTCGGGACGTCGCGCGTCTATCACGGTGCCGCCCTTCTGACCGACGGGCGCGTCCTCGTCGCCGGCGGACAGCATGACGAGCCGCCGGTCCAGACCTCGCTGGCGCTGGCGCAGATCTACGATCCCGTCGCGGGGACCTGGACGACTGCGCCGCCCCTGGCGACGGCGCGATACTGGCACTCGACGACCCCGCTCGCCGACGGATCGATCCTGGTCGTCGGGGGGAACGGCGTCGCGAGCGCCGAGCTGTTCACGCGCCTTCAGGGATCGATGGTCGCCGCGCCGCCCACGATCGACAATCGGAACGATCACACCGCGACGACGCTCCTCGACGGCCGCGTCCTCGTCGCCGGCGGCTTCGACAACGCCGTCTCCACCGACAATGCGTCGGCCGAGATCTACGACCCCGTGGCGGGGACGTGGACCGCTACCCCCGACATGCCCGAGAGCCGCTACTTCCACAGCGCGACACGTCTTCTCGACGGCCGCGTGCTCGTCGCCGGCGGCTTAACCGATGTGACGCTCGGATCGCTGACGGAAGCGGACCTCTTCGACCCCGCCACCGGAACCTGGTCCTCCGCCGCCCCGATGACCCAGACGCGCGACCAACACCCGGCCGAGCTCCTGGCCGATGGGCGCGTGCTCGTCTGCGGCGGCTACGACGAGTTCCAGGCGGTCTCTCTGACCGAAGCGGAGATCTACACCCCTGGTGGCTCCTGGCAGCCGACCGCAAGCATGGCGTTCGACCGCGCCGGCGACACGGCGACGCGTCTGCGCGACGGACGCATCCTGGTCGTGGGCGGCTATCCCAACTTCGGCGATCTGCTCGCGGTCACGGAGCTGTTCGACCCCGCCACCGGAGCGTGGACCGGGGCGGGCAGCATCGACCCGGGTCGATACGAGCACACGGCGACGCTCCTCGAGGACGGGCGCGTGCTCGTCGCGGGAGGCATCGACAGCGACCGCAAGGCGGTGCGGAGCGCCACGATCTACGACCCGGCGACCGGGACATGGACCCCGACCGGGGACCTGACCGCACCCCGTTTCGGTCACAGCGCCACGCGCCTTCTCGACGGGAGGGTGCTCGTAACCGGCGGAGCGGGGAACGAGTCGCCGTACACGCTCCGCTCGACCGAGATCTACGATCCGGCGACGGGCGCCTGGAGCCCGGCCGCGAACCTGCTCCTCGCGCGCTACAGCCAGACAGGGTCGCTGCTGCCGGACGGCAGCGTGCTGATCGTGGGTGGAGGGATGCAGAGCTTCACCACCGAGCGCTTCGTGCCGGATCCCGGACCTCCGTCGCGGCCGCACCAGGTCGTCGCGGCGCCGGGCGACGGCGTCGCGGCGGTGAGCTGGTCAGCGCCGGCCTGGAACGGCGGCTCGGCCATCACCTCGTACTCGATCATCGTCGCGCCGGGCGGCGCGATCGCGACCGTCGCGGGCAACGTCACGCAGGCGCTCGTCGGCGGCCTGAGCAACGGCGTGACCTACACGTTCACCGTGAGCGCGACGAACGCCCAGGGCACGAGCGCTCCGTCGCAGCCGTCGAACGCGGTGACGCCCCAGGCGGGCGGCGTGTCAGGCGACACCGCGTCGGGATCGGTCGACCCCCAGGGCGGCACGGTGACCACCGGATCGACGGAGCCGACGGCGCTCGATCCCGTCGAGACCTCCGTCGTCGTCCCGCCGACCGCCGACGGAGGAACGGTCACCATCACCGAGTCGGCCGTGACGCAGACGCCGCCGTCCGGTTACTCGTTCGCCGGCCAGGAGGTCACCATAGTCTCGACCGCGGCGACGACGTCCTCGAACCCCCTGATGCTCGTCTTCACGCTCGACGCGTCGATCGTCGCGGGCCAGACCCCCCAGACGATCCAGATGACGCGCAGCGAGGGCGGTGGTCCTCCCGTGATCGTGCCGGACTGCACCGGAGCCGCGGGCGTGGCGTCGCCCGATCCGTGCGTGTCGTTCCGGGGCTACGTGAACGCCGGGGACATCCGCCTCGTCGTCCTGGCCTCGAGCGCGAGCGTCTGGAACTTCGCGGTGCCGGTCGGCTGCATGACCCCGGACGAGGTCTCCTCCCTGACGTGGGCGAGCCCGTCGGCCGTCCAGTGGACGGCGTCGGCCGGCGCCGCGCACTGGAACTCCTACCGGGGGACGATCCCGTCGGGGCTTCTGGGCAGCCGCGTCGCCGTCGGCGTGTACGACACGGCCTGTCTCGAGAGCGCCGACCAGAACGGCGACGGGGCGACCGCGACCGTGGACGCCGCCGCGCCCCCGCTGGGGACCGCGTACTACTATCTCGCGAGCGGCGAGTCCGGCTGCGGCGAGGGGCCCCTCGGAAGGAGGTCATCGGGGGCGATCATCCCGAACGACGCGCCCTGCCCCACGCCGCCATAGCCGGGCCACAAGACCTGCGTCCCGTGTTGGCCGCCCCGGGCTCCATCCCGCGGTCCAACGGAGGATCCATGCGATTCCCCGCTCTGTTTTTCGTAGCGGTCATGAGCGCGGCGGCCGCAAGCGCGGCGGCCGTCGGCCTGTCCGCGGCGCCGTCCGAGCCGGTTCCGGGCCCCGTCACCGCCATCACGGGCGCGACGCTCGTCGATGTCCGCAGCGGCGACGAGATCGGGAACAGCGTCGTCATCATCCGGGGCGAGCGGATCGTCCAGGCGGGAGCGAAGGCCAAGGTGGCGATCCCGGCCGATGCCCGCGTGATCGACGCGCGCGGCAAGTGGCTCCTCCCCGGCCTCATCGATATGCACGTCCATCTCTGGGACACGGACCGGCTGCCGCTCGGTCTGTTTCTGGCGAACGGGGTCACGACGGTTCGCGATACCGGATTCTCGGTGCTCATCATGCGCCTGACGGGGGAGGAGCTGTCGTCGGGCAAGCGTATCGGCCCGCGTCTTTATTTCTGCGGCGACCTCCTCGACGGGCAGCCTCCCCTGTATCGTGACAGCACACTGCTCGTCGACACGCCGGAGCGGGCCCGGAGCGCCGTGAACTTCCTGGCCGATCAGGGCGTCGACTGCATCAAGGTCTACAACAACGTGAAGGAGCCGGAGCTGAAGGAGATCATCCGAACGGCCCACGAGCGCCACCTGCCGGTCACCGGCCACGTCCCCCGGACATTGACCATGACCCACGCCGTCGAGCTCGGCATGCAGGGACTCGAGCACATCCGGATCACGGGGCGGGAGATGCTGTCCCTCGAGGAGGCCGACGCGATCGACTTCCTTCCTCTCGGAAAGCGTGAACCCCTCCTCTGGCAGCGATTCGATCCCGAGTCCGAGAAGATGAAGGCTCTCGCCTCCTTCCTGGCGAAGAGCCGGGTGTTCCTCGATCCCACCCTCGTCGCGGATCAGTCCGACTTCGCGCTGTCCTGGGACGATCAGGTGTCGAACCGGGACAATCGCTACCTGCCGCGCCCCCTGTTCGAGAAATGGAAGGCGGACGGGCTCCCGGATTTCGCCACGGTTCCCGCCGAATCGAAGCAGAGCGCCCGGGACGGGTTCGAGAAGAGGAAGAGGTTCGTGGGCATGTGCCGCCGCGCCGGAGTGCGCGTCATCGCGGGCTCGGACGGCGCGGGGCTCGGGACATTGCTTCCCGGCTTCGGGCTCCAGCACGAGCTCCGGCTGCTGGTCGACAGCGGACTGACGCCGCTCGAGGCGATCCAGGCGGCCACCGTCGAGTCGGCGGCGGCCCTCGGGAAGCCGCACGACCTCGGCCTCGTCGAGCCCGGCTATCTCGCGGACATGGTCCTCGTCGGCGCCGACCCGCTCGAGACGATCGACAACACGCGGAAGATCGATCTCGTCGTCGCGGCGGGCAGGGCTTACAAGCCGGCGGATCTCCTGAGCTCGAGCGTCGAGTCCGCCGGGGCGCCGTCCGATACCTCAAGATGAGTCGTCACGGACCCCGAGGCTTGGTAGAATCCGGGACGTCATGCCCATCAAGCTGACCGTCAACGGCAAGCCCGCTACGGTCGACGCCCCCGCCGACATGCCGCTCCTGTGGGTGATCCGCGACATCCTCAATCTCAAAGGGACCAAGTACGGCTGCGGCATGTCGGTCTGCGGCATGTGCACGGTGCACGTCGACGGCGTGGCGACGAGGTCGTGCGTCACGCCCGTGTCGAGCGTCGCGGGGAAGCGGATCACCACCATCGAAGGGCTGTCCGCCGACGGCTCGCACCCGCTCCAGAAGGCGTGGATGGAGATCGACGTGCCGCAGTGCGGCTACTGCCAGGCCGGCCAGATCATGTCGGCCGCGGCGCTTCTGGCGCGGAACGCCAAGCCGACCGACGCCCAGATCCAGGAGGCCATGGACGGCAACCTCTGCCGCTGCGGGACCTACCTGCGCATCCGCGAGGCGATCCGCAAGGCGGCCTCGCTCAAATCGCCGGGGACGTGATGGAGTTCGGACGCGTCGATCGCCGCACGTTCCTCCAGGTCACCGCCGTCGCGGGGGGCGGGATGATGCTGGGCCTGCACTACGGGCCCGGGGCGCTCGCCCAGGCACCCGCCGCCGATCTCTCCGCGCTCGCGCCCGGCGCCTTCGTCCGCATCGGGGCCGACGGCATCGCCACGATCATGGCCAAGAACCCCGAGGTCGGTCAGTCGATCAAGGTGCTGCTCCCGATGCTCATCGCCGAGGAGCTGGACATCGAATGGAAGAACGTGCGCATCGAGCAGGCCGACCTCGACGTAGCCAGGTACGGCGAGCAGTTCGCCGGCGGCAGCGTGGCGGTGCCGGAGCACTGGGTGCCGATGCGGCAGGTCGGGGCCGCCGCGCGGCGGATGCTCGTCACGGCGGCCGCGCGCGAGTGGAAGGTCTCCGAATCGGAGTGCTCGACCGCCTCGGGCCGCGTGCGTCACGACAAGAGCGGGCGCTCCCTCGGCTATGGCGCGCTCGCGGCCAAGGCCGCCGCGCTCCCGCCTCCCGACCCGAAGACGCTGACCCTCAAGAATCCCAAGGACTACACGATCATCGGCAAGCCGATCCCCGGCCCCGACAACCTCGCCATCGTGACCGGCAAGCCGTTGTTCGGGATCGACTTCACGCTCCCCGGGATGCTGTGGGCCGTGTACGACAAGTGTCCCGTCTTCGGCGGCAAGGTCGTCTCGGCCAACGTCGACGCCGTCCGGAGACTCCCGGGCGTGCGGCACGCCTTCGTCGTCGAAGGCGGAGACGACCTGGCCGGTCTGCTGGGCGGCGTCGCGATTGTCGCCGACTCCTGGTGGGCGGCCGAGAGCGCGCGCCGCAAGCTCGAGGTGAAGTGGGACGAGGGGCCCACGGCCGCGCAGGGCAGCGAAGTCTTCGCGCGCCGCGCCGAGGAGATCTCGAAACAACCGCCCGCGCGGACCCTGTACCGGGACGGTGACGTCGAGGCGGCGCTGCGGTCGGCCGCCAAGGTCGTCGAGGCGTCGTACTCGTACCCGTTCCTCGCGCACGCCTCCCCCGAGGTGATGAACTGCACGGCGCGCGACCGCGACGGCAAGATGGAGATCTGGGCCCCGACGCAGACACCGCAACGGGGCCAGCAGCTCGTCGCGAAGACCCTCGGCATCGCGGCCGGCGACATCACCATCCATCTGCAGCGCATCGGCGGCTGCTTCGGCCGGCGTCTCAACAACGACTACATGGTGGAAGCCGCGCACATCGCGCGGAAGATCGGAGCGCCGGTCAAGCTGCTCTGGACGCGCGAGGACGACATCCGGCACGATTTCTACCGCCCGGGCGGATTTCACTACCTGAAGGGCGGCGTCGACGCCGGCGGACGACTCGTCGCCTGGCGCGACCACTTCGTGTCGTTCGGCGAGGGGGAGCGCTTCGCGCGCGGCGCGAGCATGTCCGCCGAGGACTTCCCGGCCGGGTTCGTCCCGAACTACGCGCTCCAGTCCTCCGTCATGCCGCTCGGCGTGCCGACGGGGGCGCTACGCGCGCCGGGCGACAACGCGATCTGCTTCGTCGTGCAGTCGTTCATCGACGAGCTGGCGCGCGCCGCGGGCGCCGACCCGCTCCGGTTCCGGCTCGCGATGCTCGACGCGCCGGCGGGGCACTACCCGGACGTGGAGGATCCTCTCGACCGGTTCGACCCGAAGCGCATGCGGGGCGTCTACGAGGCCGTCGCCGCGAAGTCGGGGTGGGGCTCCCGCACGCCGGCGAAAGGCACCGCGCTGGGAATCGGCGGGCACTTCTGCCATTACGGCTACTCGGCCGTGGTCGCGGAAGTCCGGGTGGACGCCGGGAAGTCGGTGCGCGTGGACAAGGTCTGGTCCGTCAACGACGTCGGGCGCCCGATCATCAACCCGAGCGGCGCCGTCCAGCAGGTCCAGGGCTCGATCATCGACGGCCTCAGTCACTTGATGAACTACGAGATCACGTTCGAGCGCGGACGCGCCGTGCAGAGCAACCTGCACGAGTACACGCCGCTGCGTATGTCGGAGACGCCGGCCGCGATCGAGGTCCAGTTCCTCGACACCGACCATGCGCCGACCGGCCTCGGCGAGCCCGGCCTGCCACCGGTCCTGCCCGCGGTCGCCAACGCCATCTGCGCGGCCACCGGCCAGCGCGTCCGCGCCCTGCCGCTCACGAAGGCCGGGTACTCCTGGGCAACGGGGGCGTAGGGCGTCCTCAGCGCTTCCCCTCGCTCACGCGCAGCAGAGTCACGGCGATCCGCTTGGCCTGGCTCGGAAGCGTCTTGAGATCAGCGGTCTCGTTCACGGTGTGCCCGCCGTCCCCCATCAGACCGATGCCGTCGAGCGCCATGTCCACCAGCCCCTCCGTGAACGAGACGTCCGCGGCCCCGACCCGGGACGGATCGGCCGCGGTGACCTCGCCGAAGCCGAGGTCGCGGCTCGCCCGGTCGTACAGCGCGAGCAGGCGGCGGTTCCCCTCGGCGGGGGCCAGCGGCGGATAGCCGTCGTCGAAGGTGATCTCGGCGGTCGTGTGCGGCAGGTGCTCCGCGACGATGCGGCGCATCGTTGCCTTGGCGCGCTCGCGCTGAGCGATCGAGATGCTGCGCAAATCGCCCGCGACGGTGGCACGCTCGGCGACGACGTTGGACTTGCCGAACGCGGTGCCGCGGCTCTCGTCACCGTCGAACGTGATCGACGTGCCGCCGAGGATCACGCCGGGGTTGACCGTCAGGTCGTCCTCGCCCCGCAGCGCCTCGTGGAACGCCGCCAGGATGCGCGCCGCCTCGTAGATGGCGCCGCTGCCGACATCGGCGCTGAAGACCTGCGAGGAATGCGCCGGCTTCCCCGTGGTCACCAGCGTCCAGCCGCCGGCGCCGCGGCGGGCGATGACGGCCGTGTGCGGATCGCCGGCTCCGTCCTCGAAGCCGATGGCGACGTCGGCCCAGGTGGCGGCCTCGATGAGGTCGCGCCGGGCGAGCGTCAGGGGCGCCCCCGAGTCCTCCTCGTCACCGATCAGGATCGCCACGAGCGACAGCCGGTCGAGAGCGCCCGCTCCGCGCAGGGCCTGGAGGGCGAGGAGCATCACCACGTCCCCCCCCTTCATGTCGATGATGCCCGGACCGCGCGCCGACGTCTGGGTCAGCCGCTCGTAGGTCTGGAAGGGACTGTCGCGCTCGAACACCGTGTCGAGATGGCCGATCAGCAGGACCCGGGGCGCGCCGTCGCGGCCCGGGCGCCGGGCGATCAGATGCCCGGCGCGTCCCCATCCCGAGCCATCGACCCACTCCGTCGCGAACCCGAGCGCCTCGAACCCCCCTTTCATGAGTTGCCCCACGGCGCGCACGCCCTCGAAGTTCATCGACCCGCTGTTGATGTCGACCGCGCGCTCGAGAAGAACGAGCGCGGCCGGCGCGTCCCGATCCACCTCGGCGGCGGCGCGGCGCTCCAGCCGGGACAGGCCCCCCACGGCGGCCGGGTCCTCCGCAGCCGCAAGCGGCAGGAGCAGGAGGAGCAGCACCCGCCGGACCGGCCCGCTCATGGCTCGCGAATAGTGCGAGTGGACGATCGGATAGACGGTCATCGATCCGTGAGCGCCCGACCTTCGATCGGCGTTCCGAAGAATTCCGAAAGGTCGTCGATCATGTCGACATATCGCTGCCAGTCGAAATCACATCCTCGGACGTATTCCCACTTGTCACCCCTCCAGACCACGAGCCTGTACCCGCGCATTCCGAGGTCCCTCAGCTTCTGTTCGTCCAGAATCCGCCCTGACACGTAAAGAAGACCGTCCGTCCGCCTGAACATCCCGAGGCCGTCGTCCCAGCTCCAGGCGTCGTTGCCGATCACGATCCAGAGATCGCCCAACATCAGGACCGTGGGTCGCGTGATGGGGCAAGTGCTCGCCGCCCTCCGCGTCGCCAGCTTGAAGCGACGGTCCTGGATGTCGGCGATCGTGTAGCCGGAGCTCAGGGAGAATTTCACGTACCGCCTGCCGCTCTCTCCACCCAGCGCGTCCAGGCGGATGACGTGATAAGAGAGCAGGAGAGCGCAGATTGAGGCGAACGCCCGTCTCCCTGCCAGCCTGTCCAGAAGCAGGATCAGCGACGGGAGGAGCGGCATCAGATAGGCGGATTTGTAGGGCATCGCGAGGAACATGGGGATCCAGACCGCGATGTTGGACACATGGAACGCGTACCAGGGAGTTTCGGAGACGGCTGCCGCCGGACCTCCGCGCCGCAGGCTGTAGACGAGCACCGCCGCGACCACGACCGATTGCACGATTCCAAGGAGCTCGAGGGCCGAGTAGCCGCCGATCAAGACGCGCGTCGGAAGATCCACTTGAATGGTCAAATGGATCGTCCGGATCCCATAGGTGAGCAGGACCGGCGAGTACGCAATCGTCCCCACGGCGGTCGCCAGGAGGACACCTGTCGCCACCGGTCGGAGACTCCTTCGTGACTTCCATACGTAGATCGCCCACGGCAGGATCAACAGACCGCTCGTCAGTCTGAATCCGCAGGCGAGCCCGATCAGGACGGCCGACGCCTTGTTCCTGCCCTCCCGGAGCAGGACGTACGCCCAGACCATGAGCGCCAGCGCCGGGACGTAATCCATCGTCGAGGCGGAATGCGTCACGACGACGGGCAGAAAGGCCATGGCGAGGATGGCCGGCGACGGGTGTGACAGCTCGCCCCGGTCGGCGAGCCGGAAGAACGCGAAAAGCAGCGCCAGCCCCGCCGCCAGCGACAGGAGATTGGAGAGGTACCAGCCGCCGGCATGCACCAGCGGCGTGACGAGGATCTCGAAGAGCGGGAACCCAGTGCTTCGGGATGCCACGTATCGCCCCGAGGACCACATCTGCAGGGCGGCCCGACCCACGAGCCAGGCGTCCCCGTGGCTGCCGTACCCGAGGACGATCTGGGGCGCGACGATGGCCAGCCAGGCGATCACCAGCAGTACCTTGGATCGGAGTCTCACCGAACTCCTCCCTGTCCATCCGCGACGATCACGCGCCGGCGTCGCTCCGGAATGTGGCGATGACCGGGGCGTGGTCGCTGGTCCCCACTTCCCTGTACGACGGGCAGGCGACGGCCCGGCGCGCCAGGTGTGCCGAAGCCAGGACGTAATCGAGCCGCCACCCGATGTTGCGCTCGCGCAGTCCGCGCCAGGGCGCCCACCACGTGTACAGCCGGTCGTTCTCCGGGTCGAGGGCCCGGCCGAGATCGGTCAGGCCGCGGCCCAGGATGCGCTGCATCAACGCGCGCTCGTCCGGACGCTGACCGATGACGTCCGGCCGCCGCTCCTTGGGATGCACGTCGATGTCGGTGAGGGCGACGTTCAGGTCGCCGCACAGGACGAGAGACCCGGCGCCGGCGGAGAACGAAACGGCGTAGGCCTCCATCGCCTCGAGGAACCGCAGCTTCGCCGCGTAATCCTTCCCTCCGTTCGGCACGTAGATGGACGCGACGGCGAGCGTCCCGACCCGGGCCGTCACGATCCGGCTCTCATGATCGAAGGGCGGATGGGAAAACTCCGGCCGCTCCGGCGCGAGATCCTTGCTGACGTGAAGACCGACCCCGGAGTAGGCCTTGTTCCCGTGCCAGTAGCACCAGTAACCCGCGAGGTCGCGGAGCGGAGGCGGCACCTGTTCGGCCGTCGCCTTCAGTTCCTGGAGGCAGACGATATCCGGTCTCTCGCGCTCCGTCCACTCGATCACCTCGCGCGACCGGGCGCGGATGCCGTTCACGTTCCAAGTCGCGATCTTCAACGGTCCCGTCAACCCAGCCGAGCCTCCTGCGCTTATGATCGCACGATGCACGAGACGGCACACGAGATCTCCTTCGACGCCGGGGGACGGGCCGGCGCGGTCTCCGGCCTGCTGGCGCGCCCGCCGCGCGCCACCTGCCTCCTGGTGCTCGGCCACGGTGCCGGCGCCGGGATGCGCCACCCCTTCATGGAGTCGGCGGCGGCGGAGCTGGGGGCGCGCGGCATCGCGACCTTGCGCTATCAGTTTCCCTACATGCAGAAAAGGTCCCGCCGGCCCGACTCCCCGGGGGTGCTCCAGGCGACGGTGCGGGCGGCGGCGAAGGCGGCCGGCGCAGCCGCCCCGGACCTGCCGCTTCTCGCGGGCGGCAAGTCGATGGGGGGTCGCATGACCTCGCTGGCGGCCGCCGCTGAGCCGCTGGATGGCGTGCAGGGGATCGTCTTCTTCGGCTTCCCGCTCCACGCGGCGGGAAACCCCTCCGGCGAGCGCGGGGCCCACCTGTCCAGGGTCACGGTGCCGATGCTGTTTCTCCAGGGGACCCGCGACCGGCTGGCCGACCTCGACCGGCTCCGCCCGCTGCTGGCCGGGATCCCTCACGCCACGATGAAGGTCTTCGAGGAAGCCGATCACTCGTTCCACCTCCCGAAATCGTCGGGCCGCACCGACGCCGAGACGCTCGTCGAGATCGCGGAAACGGTCGCCGCCTGGGCGGCGCAGACGTTGCGGCAGGCCTGAGGTCGCCCGGCCGCGCCGCTCTTTCCCCTGTAAAGTATACTTGACAAGGGTGACAAGAATGCTTTACAGTCTGCCTCGAGGGGGGACGACGCGATGACGACCAGAGGCCAGGGCAATATCTGCTGGAACACGCGCTTCATCATCACGGCCGCGGGGGCCGCGCTGATCGTCGTCGCGGCCGCCCTCGTCTCGAAGCGCTACCCGCTCGGCTCGCCTCCGCGCATCGGCCTGGCTCTACTGGAAGGGGCTGCCACGGCGTTCGTCATCCTCGTGCCGTGGCGCCAGATGCGCCGGCTCGACGAATTGCAGCAGCGCGTGCAGCTGGAGGCGCTGGCGGCCGCGTTCTTCGTCACCGGCATCCTCGGCGCCGGCTACGGCTTCCTCGAAAGCGCCGGCCTGCCGCACCTCGACTGGGGCGCCTGGATATGGCCGGTGATGGCGTTCGTGTGGGGCGGCGCCCAGATCATCGCCATGCGACGCTACCGATGAAGAACCGGCTGCGCCTCCTGCGCGCCGAGCGCGGCTGGTCGCAGGGAGACCTCGCCTCGCGCCTCGACGTCTCGCGGCAGACGGTGAACGCCATCGAGACCGAGAAGTACGACCCGAGCCTGCCGCTCGCGTTCCGGGTGGCGCGGCTGTTCGGGAAACAGATCGAGGAGATCTTCGAGCCTTGAGGAGGAGGACACCATGCACGCAGCCCAGTCGGAGGTCCTGTGAACACGACCAGCACTCCGCCCGTGAGCATCCGCTACTGCGATACCTGAACCTACCGGCCACGCGCCGCCAGGGTGGCTGCGCTCATGAAATCCGAGCTGGGCGTCGAGGCCCGCCTGGTCGAAGGCGGCCTCGGGGAATTCAGCATCTGGGTCGGGGACGATCGCGTGACAGGGAAGGAGCGCCGCTTCCTGATCTTCTCCGTCTTCCCGAGCGACGCGGTGATCGTCGCCGCGGTGCGGGATCGTCTGGCGCGACCTTCTCGTCAGGGTTGATCCCACCCCACGTTTTCTCTAGAATCTCGGGCCAATTCCATTCGGGGGAGGGAAGCGTCCATGTCCAGAGGAAAAGTTTTCGGGGTTCTCGTCCTTTCGGCAACGCTCGCGACCGCGGGGGACAAGGCGAAGCCGGCCGCGCCCGCAGTTCCTGATTTCGAGGTCGAGGGGATCGGGTTCACGATGTGCCAGTGCCCCGCTTATGCCTGCCCCTGCAGGTCGAACGCCCATCCCACTCACCATCAGTGCAATGCCGCCGACTTCGCCTACATCAAACATGGCCACGTCGGGAATGTGAAGCTGGACGGCCTGAAGGCCGTCGCGGTGGGCGATCTGATCAACCCCGATCATTCCAAGACCTACGCGACCGTCTATTTCGATCAGAGCACGACGCCGGAGCAGCGCGCGGCCTATTCGCAGATGCTCAAGTTCATGTTCTCCGTAGGCTTCCCCGCGACGGTGGGGCCTGCCAAGATCGTCCCCATCGAATTCAAGGAATCGGCCGACAAGACGGAATACACGGTCAATATCCCGGGCATCCTCGAAGAAAAGGCCGTCCTGAAGCGGGACGAATCCGGCAAGCCTGCGCATACCGTCCCTGCGATGGACGAGTGGGGCAACACGATCAGCTACGCGGACAATGTGGTGTTCAAGTACCACGACAAGGAGCTGGGCCGCGAGTGGGACCTCTCCGGCATGCAGTCCAACGTCAAGTACTTCCACACCACCAAGAAGATGTACGACGAGAAGCAGCTCCTGGCGCAGCACGGCGATCCCGCCGTCAGCGGTTGGACCGATAAGCAGAAGGAAATGATCACCAAGATGGGAATGAAGCCGGAATAAGCTCGCGCCATCCCACAGCTTGCTGGTTTCGCTGGTGTCGAACCGAAGCTCTGCCCGCGTGCTTCGGCGGAGGAGACGGGAGAAACGAGCGACTATCGCGACCTCGAGGCCCGCGGCCGCATCCCCGGCGACGTCTGGGTGGGCGGCGGGTCGGACGCGAACCACATGGAGGACCTCGAGAACCCCGAAGGAACGCTCAAGAGCCCGGGCGCCGCCGCCGACCGCTGGGGCAAGGCGGGCGTGGTCCCGGAGAAGCGCATCATCTTTTTTTATTGCGGCACCGGCTGGCGGGCCAGTCTCGCCTTCTGGGACGCCTGGCTCCTGGGGTGGCCGCGGATCGCCGTCTACGATCCGGGCTGGTACGAGTGGAGCCGCGATCCCGGCAACCCGGTCGCGACGGGCCCACTGATCGAAGAACGCTGACTTCACAGGACGGCCGCTGCACCAGAACGACTTTACCGCCCCCGGCGGAGGCGACAACGAGAAACTGGGGATCGGCGCTCGACTCCGGCTCTGAAAGTCATCTTGCAATCCCTCCGGAGCTTTGAAAGAATCGCCCCGAGTGGACAAGACACGGCTCCGTCGTCTTCTGAAGGAAGGCGCGCTCCGTCACGCGGAACGAGATCCTGTCGCTCCCCTTCTCGAGGAACGACGAGGCGTGCCTTGACCGGCGGCAAGACGATCGTTGTCCTGGCCTCGGCGGTCCTGGCCAACGGCGCCGGCAACCTGGCCCTCAGCTACGGGATGAAATCGGTCGGGCCGCCCGAGGCCTGGACCCTGCCGGGAGTCTGGGAGGTGGTCGGCACCGCGCTGTCGAGCGTGCCGGTCATCGTGGGCGGGCTTCTGCTTCTGGTTTTTTTCGCGCTGTTCCTGTCGCTGCTGTCGTCGGTCGATCTCAGCTACGTCCTGCCGATGATCTCCTCCTGCTTCGTCGTGAGCGCGCTCCTGGGTCACTTCGTTCTCGGCGAGCGGATCTCCCTCGCCCGCTGGGCGGGCATCGCACTGGTGTCGGCGGGTGTGTTTCTCGTCGGCCGGACCGGGCATTCGAGCGACGCTGCGACGTTCCCTGCCGCGTGACGACGCTTCTGCTGGTCGGCATCGTCGTTGTCTGCTTCTCGTTCGGGGACATCGCCCTGGCACGCGGGATGAAGCAGGCCGGCGAGGTCACCTCGTTGCGCCTGGCGGTGCTCGACGAGGTCGGCGGCCGAGCCATCCGATCGCCCTTCGTCCTGCTCGGCGGGGGCCTGCAGATCGTCGCCTTCGTCACCTATCTCCTGGCCCTGTCGCGGCGCGACCTGAGCTACGTCTTCCCCCTGACGGCCACGAGCGACATCGTCACCACGCTCGCCGCCCGCTACATGCTGCGCGAGCGCGTGACGCCCACGCGCTGGGCCGGGGTGGTGATCGTCACCCTCGGCGTGGCGCTGATCTCGGCGTCCTGACATCCATCCCGGCCAGAACCGGGATCATTGCCGGCAGTTTCGCTCCGTTCGGTCTTTCGCCTTTGCTTCGGCAGCCGTCTGCCACTGCATGTTGCTCGGAGTATCAGCTCCGCCGCACTCGAGCGGGACAATGTGATCGACGACGTAGCCGGGGCGCCCGTGCGGGTAGCCGGTCTGGCGCAGGAACTGCGCGCGCGCGGACGCGCTTCGGAGGATCCTGCCGTTGGCATCTCTGGGACAGGTCTGACATCCGCGGGGATGGGCGGATGTCGGGCTCGTGCTCGGAGAGCCTGGCGACCTCGGCGTCGAAGGCGCCCGGTGTGGAGCGAGTGTCGAAGGCGCTCGCGGCGGAGCGGACGACGGCGGACGAGGCGTCGTCGCCATCTGGCCGCTGCCGGGAGCCGAGCGGTAGTGCGGCGCGACGTAAGTCCCGTCCTTTCGATAGTAGCCTTTGACGTAAACCTTCGGCTTGGTTTCGGTCGTCGAAGAGTGGTGTGTCCTGCTGGTTCCTCGTGCGGGGTCCGAATAGGCAGGGAACGCCAGGGCCAGTACAAGACCGGCGACGCTCAGGAATCTTTTCACGGCTCTCTCCCGATTTGCCGGGAGAATAGGCTTGGGTGACGCGGAGTGTCAAGGTCTTGACGCGAACCAAGGTGAGGCTGTTCGCCGGCGACCATCCGCCCGAGACGGCGCGCGACGATCGTCCATCGGCGAACAGCGCGCGGTCGCGTCGCTCAGATTGCACCGAGACCTGGAGATCTCCCTGCCATGCCACTGGCCGGATCTCAGTCAGATCGAGCCGTGCCTCGGCCCCAGATCGGCGAGCCGACGGCGGGCCTGAAGGAGCTCCGGAACGTCGGGATCGGCGTCCTTCCAGTCCTTGAGGAAGCGCTCGTACCACTCGCGGGCGCGCGTGGAGTCGCCGAGGCGCTCGTAGATCCCGGCGAGGCGGAACTGGTCGAGCACCGGGACCGCGGGGATGTCGTGCAGCCACCACCACCATTTGTGGTTCGGGTTCTTGAGCACCTGCTCGTACTCGCCGGCCGCCTCGCGCCACATCCGGAGCGCTTCGTAGGTCCGGCCGAGCACTTCGTGACGCTGATCGATGATCGAGTTGCGCACCAACGGCTCGAGCAATCCGCGCGCCCCGACGGCGTCACCGCGGATCAGGGCCAGGCTGCCGCGGGCGAACTGCAGCTCCTGCCGGACGAATCGTGCTTGTGAGCCCTTCTCGGCCGTCTCGTAAGTCCGCAGGAGGCGGGGAAGCGGCTCGACGACCTTTGCGTCCACCGAGAAGATCACCAGGCGGCGGAGATAAAGAAGACTGTTCTCCGCGGCCTCGACCTGCTCGGGGGAGAAGGCGCGCAGATGGCCGCGCCGCATCTCGAGCCAGGCCTGGGCGAGTCCCGTCTGGTGCATGGTCTCGAGGTCCCGTCTCTCCTCCGCCGTCCGCCACAGATCGGCCGCGACCGTCTCGGCCTCCTTGAGCCGCCCGGAGGCGAGCAGCCATCTGAGCCGCGCGTAGAGGGCATCGACCCTGGAGACCGGGTCGCGTTCCAGACGATCGGTCAGCTCCTTGATCTTGCCCGCGTCTCCCCGGACCCAATAGGCCCACGCCAGCATCGCCTCACCGAACCGCTCCGACCCTCCGGCGCGCCGGAACTCGAGGGCGAGGGCTTCGAGCTCGTCGACCTTCCCCTCGCAGGCGAGCGTGACGCAGAGTCCACCGAAGCCGTTCGTCGGCTCGATCTTGAATGAGGTCCGAAACATGGCCTCCGCCGCGGTGAGGTCCTGGTAGATGTTGAGATAGAGCAGCCCGAGCCTCCACGCGCCTCCGGGATCGGCTGGATACAGGTTGTGGAACGTCTTGGTACGCTCCAGCTCGGCGTCGAAGTCGTACGACGCGTCGAGAAACATCGACTCTCGCCAGAGACGCACCCTCTCGGGGAGACCCGAGGATCTCTTGTACGCCTCTTCGGCCGCCTTCCGGTAGCTCTTCCAATCCCCCAGCTCGCGATACATCCAGGCGATATCCGCGTAGGCGTCGACGTAGCCGGGGTCGATCTCAACGACTCTCTTGAACATGCTCAGGCGCTCGTCCGATGTGCCGGCCTGCTGAGCGCGGATCAACGCGTGATACGCCACAAGCGACCGGGTGGCGGGCAGCATCGAGAGCATGACCGAATCGGGTTCCTCTCCGACGGCCCGCCTGAGCTCCAGACTCAGGTTGTGGATCACGGCCACCAGGTCGGCGTCGGATGCGGCAACTGCCTGGCGCGCGACGAGCGGACGACGGCCACCCGATCGGTAGAGATCGGCCTCCAGGCGAAACCCGGCCCCTTCCGAGGTGACGCTTCCGGCGAGAAACCCGGCGCAATCCGCGCCGCGACAGAGACGCTCCGCCTGATCCCGGCTCACGACCGTGGGCCCACCCACGACCGGATTTGCGCCCTCTCCGGTCGCCCCTCCGCCGCCCGCCGGCTCGAGCTCTTTCAGGCTGTCCGCCGAGATGACCCTGAGGAAGGTCGATTCCGTCAGCTGATCCTCGAAGGCGTCCCGAACCGCCGTGTCGAGATCGGGACGACCGGTCCTGTTCTCGAAGGACGCCACGAGAACGCGGTCGCCCTTCTTGAATTCCCCGGGCGAGCGCAGGACCCACCAGGCGCCGTAGCCCGACGCGGCGAGCACGAGCGCGAGGCTCGCGATCGCAGCAACGCGCCGCGCAGGATGACGACGGACAAGCGGCACGCCCGACGCCGTCTCCTGTTGCACTTTGCGCAGGTCGGCCGCGAGCTCACGCGTGTCCTGGTAGCGATCGCGCGCGTCTTTCTCGAGGCACCTATGGACGATCTCCTCCAGCCGCGGGGGAACCTCCTCGTTGATCGTGGACGGGGGGATCGCCTCTTCCCTTATCGTCGCGCTGAGCGACTCCGCGACCGTGCGTCCGCGGAACGGCACGCGGCCGGTCGTCATCTCGTAGAGGGTGATGCCGAAGGCGAACACGTCCGAGCGCGCGTCGACCGGCTGGCCGCGAGCCTGCTCCGGAGACATGTACGCCGGGGTCCCCAGGATCTTCCCATGCCGGGTCATCTGGGCCGAGACCGTCTCGATCTCGCTCGTCTGGAGGGTGCCGGACTCACTTTCCTCCCCGATGACCTTCGCGAGCCCGAAGTCGAGAATCTTGACTCGCCCCTGCGTCGAGACGATGACATTCCCCGGCTTGAAGTCTCTGTGCACGACGCGGCGCTGGTGGGCGGCCGCCAGCCCTTCCGCCATTTCGGTGGCGATCCGAACAGTCTCTTCGAGCGGCAGCGGCTTGCCGTCTATCCGGGCGTGCAGCGTCCGTCCCTCGATGAATTCCATGGCGATGAAGACGATTCCATCCGTCTCCCCGACCTCGTAGACCGTGGCGATATTCGGGTGGCTGACGGCGGCCGCGGCGCGGGCTTCTCGCAGGAATCGCAACCGCCGCTCCGGGTCGCCGACACGATCGAGCGGCAGAAACTTGAGGGCGACGTCGCGACGCAGCTTTTCGTCCTCGGCCCTGTAGACGACACCCATCCCTCCCTCGCCGATTTTGGCGAGAACCCGGAAGTGGGAGACGGTCTTGCCGATGATCTCGGCGGCGCCCATCGGTAGCGGCTCGAGAGACACGAACGACCTCGATTGCGCGAATCTTAGCAGAACGGCGTGGCGGAGGGCGTGGTGGCTGACAGCGCCCCGCGGACAGGGGACTCGCCGCGCTCTTACGGCGGGGTCGGGCAGGGCGCGGCGTTCGGGATGGGAGTCCCGTCGGACGCGCGGCCGGGGACGCTCTCACCGCAGGCGATCTCGGCCGTGATCAAATAGTAGAACGCCGTGCCGAGCGGCGGGTCCGACGCGTCCAGGGAGAGGGTGGCACCGTCGCCGAAGGCGTCGGCGCTCTCGTGGCAGACGTGGTCGTACACTCCGCCGGGCGCCCGGCTTCGGGCTGGTTTAAATAACGCTCCCGAAGGTGTCATGCTGAAGTCGCACGGGGCTTATGCTTCACCCGGCCTGCGGCTGGACGATGGGCGGCACGGGGCCGGGGGCGGGTGGCACAGAGCCGGACGGCATGGGGCCGGGAGCGCGGCGCGCCTGGTGGTGGGCGCGGGTGCCGAGGATGATCGCGCCGAGGCCGAGGAACAGGCAGGCGAACCAGGCCAGGCACCCCAGGACCGGAATCGCGAAGACGATGTACAGGAGCAGGAGGCCGGTCGTCAGGCTCCAGTAGGGAGAGGGATCGGTCCGCCCCAGGGCCTTGAGGACCCGCTGGCCGAGCCAGACGCCGACCGGGACCTTGGCGAGGTAGACCGCGATGAGGTAGAGGACAAGAACCAGGGCGGCGAGCGGGATCGTGATGATCAGGATGCAGGAGATCACGGCGGCCACCGGCACGACGATCACGGCGATGAACCCGAACCCCGCGCTCCGCGCGGCATCGCCGCTCAGGGCCGCCAGGATCGCCGGCGCCGTCCTCCGGAAGATGGCCAGCGCCGCCAGCCCCGCGACCAGGCCCGCGGCGGTGAACCAGATCCACTTGATGCACCTGCCGACGGCCGACCGGACCCCTCGTTCCACTTTCTCCTTGCGCTCCAGATAGTCGATGTGACCCGCGACGATCCCCTTCCCTTCCAGGTCGAGCCGGTTGCGCGAGGTGTAGTTCAGGTCGCCGCCGATCCGGGCGTTCGGACCGATCTCCACCTCGTCCGACTTGATCTTCGCGTTCCCCGCGATCTTGCCGCCGACCGTCACGCTGCCCCCGGTCGCCTTGAGGCCCCCGTCCACCTTCCCGTCGATCACCACATGGCCCGCGAAGACCGAGACGTCCCCGGTCACGTGCGCCTCGGGGGCGACGGTCACCTCGCCGCCGAAGACGATCAGATCCCCCTCGATGGTGCCGTTGACCTTCACGTCCTTGCCGAAGAAGCGGGCCGAATCGCCGACCTTGCCGTCGATCGTGATCGTTTGGGCCATGACGTACATGTCCCCGGTCACCGAGCCCGTCACCGTCAGCGACTGCGTGAAGGCGGTAACGTCCCCTTGCTGCACGCCATCGATCCGGACCGATCCCGTGTAGAGGTAGAGGTCGCCTTTGTGGTTCTGCCCCTCCTGTAGTCGGTAGGTCTTCGCCGCCTCGGACTTCCCGCCCTCCGCGGCCCAGGCCGCCGGCGTCGCGGCGGCCGCGCACGCCAGAACGAGAATCAGCCGGAAGAGAGTCATGGTCGCTCGCATCCCAACGACATAGATGCGCCCGCCCGGCGCGCTTTGCAACGGGATCCCGGCCGGCGGTCGATTCCGCGCGGCGAGCGGTCTTCAGGAGGGAGCCGGCGGGTCCGCCTCACCAGCCGATCAGCTCCCGGAGCCGGCGCGACTGGCGACGGGAGAGCGGCACGACGCTCCGCCCTTCGTCCCGCATGACGATGCCGTAGTTCCCCGCGTCGCCCGGCAGAACCTCGGCGATGCGCGACAGGTTGACCAGATAGCGCCGGTGCGTCCGGAAGAATCCGGGGGCGAGCTGCGTCTCGAGATCCGACAGGGTCCGATCCACCAGGCACCTGGCGTCGCCGGTGCGCGCGAAGACGACGGTGTCCTCCGCCTCGAACCAGAGGATGTCGGCGGGGTCGAGGAGCACGACGCCGGCCTTGTGGCGCGCGGGGATCCGCGCGGAACGCGCGGCGTCGCCCTGCGCCGTCCGGAGGCCCGCGCGGATCTCCTCCAGGAGCCGCAGTATTTCCGTGGCCGGCGGCCCCTCGCGTCCCATCGCTTCGCGCGCCCGGTCGAGAGCGGCGGCGAACCGCCGACGATCGAACGGCTTCAGAAGATAGTCGAGCGAGTTCACCTCGAACGCCTGGACGGCGTACTGATCGTAGGCGGTCGTGAAGATCACCCGGGGCAGGTGGCGCACCTGGCGGAGCACCTCGAAGCCGTCCCCCTCCGGCATCCGCACGTCCAGGAAGCAGAGGTCGGGTCGCTCCCGATCGATGAGCGCCACGGCGGAGATCAGGTCGTCCGCCTCGCCGACGATAACGAAGTCCGGATGATCTCCGATCAGCCGCCGCAGGCGGTCGCGCGCCGGCCTCTCGTCGTCGACGATCACCGCGCGGTGGGTCATGGCGCGCCCGCTCCGGCGGCGCTGCCGGCCTGGCCGCCCGCCGGGACGCGCAGCCGCGCGATCGTGCCGCGCCCCGAGGCGGCCGGCAGGACCTCGATCGATCCCGCGGCGCCGTACATCGTGTCGAGGCGGCGGCGCACGTTGCCGAGGCCGTGCCCATCCTGGATCACTCGCTCCGGCGTCCCCCGCAGACCGGAGCCGTCGTCCCCGACCTCGACCAGGAGCGCCCCGTTGGAGAGCCGCGCGGAGATCCGCACCGTCCCTCCGCCGCCCACCGGGGCGATGCCGTGCCCCACCGCGTTCTCGACCAGCGGCTGCAGGATGAGCCCCGGGACCGGCGTGGCGCCCGCCGTCGGATCGACGTCCCACACGACGCGCAGGCGGTCGCCGAACCGGGCCCGCTCGATCGCCAGGTAGTGGCGCACGAAGTCCAGCTCCTCGGCCAGCGGCACCGGCCCCTCGCCCGCCGCCTTGAACGTGTAGCGGAACAGGTCGGCCAGGGTCTGCACGACCTCCCCCGCGCGGTCCGGGTCCTCCTCCAGAAGCGACGAGATGGTGTTCAGCGTGTTGAAGAAGAAGTGCGGATTGATGCGCGCCTGCAACGCCGCAAGCTCGGCCCGCGCCGCCGCCTCCTTGAGGCGGGCTTCGACCAGCCGGACCTCCTCGACCTCGCGCAGCGACTCCGCCAGGCGCCACCGCAGTCCTTCGTAGGCGTGCACGACCCCGCCGACGATCAGCGCCAGCACGCCGTTGATCGCCGCCACCGCGAGCGCCTGCCGGAGATCGCGCAGGACGAACAGTGGGAAGAGATACAGCACCAGCACCGTCCCGGCGACGGCCCCCGACAGCAGGGCCAGGCCGAGGAGCACGGCGCGCAGCGCGGGCCCGACCGTCCGGAGGCGCGGGGTGAGCGTGAGCGTCGCCACCAGGACCGTGAAGCCGACCACATTGCCGAACAGGACGCTGACCAGGACGATCGTCGGCTGGAGGCCGCCCTCACGGAAGGCGCCGACCGCGAGCCCGACCGCCGCCCCCGCCGCGGAGTTGGCGCAGGCCCAGAGCAGGAGCTGGAGGGACAGGGGGAATCCGGCCTCGCGCCTCATGTCATGTGGCCCGGGCGAGGACGAGCGTGACGTCGTCGTGCTGGGGGACGGCGCCCCTCCACCTGGCCAGCTCCTCGAGCACCGAGCGGACGATCCCGGTCAGGTCCTCCCCACGCAGCCGCGTGAGGATCTCGACGAGCCGCCGCTCGCCGAACTCCTCGTCGCCCGCCCCGGGCGCCTCGATGACCCCGTCCGTATAGAGCGCCAGGAGATCCCCCGCCTTCAGGTCGATCCTGCCCTCGCCGTAGAGCGCGTCCTCCATCAGGCCGATCGGGATCCCGCCGGCGTCCAGGCGAACGGCGCCGCCGGCGCACAAGTGCAGCGGCGGGTAGTGGCCCGCGTTGCTGTAGGTGAGCGTGCGCGCCCGGCCGTCGAAGAAGCCGAAGAACAGCGTCGCGTAGCGCTCCGCGGCGGTCGAGCGGCAGAGCATCGCGTTCAGCCGGCGGTTCAGCTCGGCCGGCGGCAGGGACGGAAGCGCCAGGCTCCGGATCGAGGCCTGCAGGCCGGCCATCAGGAGGGCCGCGGGGATTCCCTTGCCGGAGACGTCGGCGATCACCAGCCCGACACGATCATCGGCCAGGGGCAGGAAATCGTAGAGATCTCCGCCGACGCCGACCGCCGGCAGGCAGACGCCGGCGAGCTGCAGGCCCCGGACCTCGGGGACCGCGCGCGGCAGCAGCTCCCGCTGCACCTCGCGGGCGATCGCCAGCTCCCGCTCCATCGCCTCCTTCTCCCTGAGCGCCCGGTAGGAGGCCTCGATCTGCCGCCGCATCGAGTCATAGGTGTGCAGGGCGATGCCGACGACGACCGACAGGATCGCGTTGATCAGGACGACCATCGCCACCGTCCTCGGCCGCGCGAGGCTGAACAGCGGCTGCGTCATCAGTACGGCCACCGAGCCGGACAGCGTGCCCGACAGGAGGGTCAGGACTTGCAGTCCGAGCCGCACGGCGAGGGGAAGGCGGACGAAGAACGGGAAGACCAGCCGGGCCGAGAGGAGCGCGGTGAAGCCGACCACCTCGGCGAACAGGACGCTCGTGACGAGGAGGACCGGCATCTGCGCCAGCACCCCCCGGGTGAACGCGATGCCGCCCGCCACCAGGCACCCGACCAGCGCCCAGGCGAACCCCCAGGCGAGGACGAAGCGATACGGCGGCACGGCGCCAGGGGCCGCGGCCTGTGGCGCGGACGCGGCCGTGCTCTCCCCGGGCGGCGGGGCCGGATGAAGCCGCAGCTCCGCCGAGGAGAGCGCGGCGGGCAGGATCGAGCTCATCGACGACTGTCCCCCCGGCTGCCAGTGGTCCCGGGCGGACCCGGCGTGCGCTGGCGGCGGTGTGCGCCCGCCATTATAGAGGACACGCGATCCCGGGCGGATGAGGAGGCTCCGAGTCGCCGGCGCACACGGAGGCCGGGGCCGAGCTGCAGCGACGAGCTCAGCCCGGCGCGCCGATGCTCATCCCCTGCGGCGGCGCAATGCGACACTCATTCAAGTACCACGTGCGAGCGAAATGCTGGAGAAAAATTCGCCGCGCCAGAGGCGGGATCAGCTCACCGCTTCGCGAGCGCAGAAGATTTCAATTTGAGTGTTTCGTCGATCGACGGCGATTCCATGTGAATGAGGAGGTAGAAAGGTCCCCGTCTCGGCGATCGTCGCCGGCCTGACGACCGGTCTCACCTTCGGCGGGCGGGCGCGCGATGGCCTCAGGAACGTACCGGCACACCTGGCGGAATATCGCTGCGATCGTCCCCGCGGCCAGCTCGACGTGAACGGTGAGCGTCTGCCGCTCGCCATCCGGACCAAGGCGCCGCAGCTTCGCGTGGCTGCCCCGCGTCGCGACGATCTCGAATCCGAGAGTCCTGAGCCAAACCAGGAGCTCGCGTGACGTGAAGCGCCGCAATCTCGGTGACATCAAGCGGATATTTCATAGGTCAGCGAGATGCGACGGTTCGCGACAACACCGCTATCCCGGGGACTCTCCCCTTTCAAGTGCAATCCAACGGCCTCGCGCAGGTGCGTCACCACCTCATCGAGCGTGTGGCCCTGCGTCACGATAGCCAGCTCGAGACACTCCGCAACATACGTGTTACGGTCGCGGATCACGACAGCGTGCACCGTGTCGCGGATATGCTCCCGGGCGCGCCGGCCGAAGCCGCCGGGAGAGGCCTCGGCGACCTGCCGCGTTGCACGCGCCGACGTTTGCAGGCGCGACCCGGTCCGCGCCGACGGACCTCGACGCACGGCGGGCAGGAGTTCATAGGTTCCGCGACCCACCCTCCGAAAATGCGGCCAGCGATGGAGATGGTGGCTGGGCGCGTTGACGCAGCCTCGACTGACGATGTGGGTCCGCACGGAGCCTGGCTTCAAGTGCGGAAGAGCACAGACGATTTCCCGAGGCGTGAAGGTCCAGCCGCCGCGTTCCCGGCAGATTCGCCGTACCGCCTCCAGGACCTCCAGTTGCACGGGCATCGTCCCACCTCGTGCATGAATGTACAGTTGACAATTGACTTGGTCAAGGTGAAATATCGAGATGACGCTGGGGTTGAGGTCTACCCCACCGCCGGTTCGCGCGGCAGGAAGAGGCGGGCACCCTGGAAGCCCTGCAGGGGAGGATGTGGTGCAATTGCGTTCACCCGAACGCTGAACCGATACTTGCGACTCTACGACGCAGGCGGCTCATACTCTGCCGGTCTTAACGCAACCAGTCTTCCTGTTCGATCCCGAACCTCACTGGGCAGGAGCGACCTCTCGACCTGGACTTGCTCGACGCGCCGACCATACTTCAGCCCTCCGGCGGCATCCACCAATTCCATACTGTGCAGGCGACCGGGTGGAGTCAGAATTCGGACATCCACTCCGGGGACTTCGGCTCGCAGTAACCGGACGGCCGGAGCCAGATCAGAGTCTCCGGACGGGAGAAGCGCCCGATCGAAACGCCCACGCAGCCCGCCGAGCAAGAGTTGCAGGGCGATATTCACGTCTGTTTCTTTCTCTTCGTGGTCCTTCCATGCCGCCTGGCACCGCCAGCACCGGCGATCCTTTCCCTTAAACCGCCCCATGATGACCTTCACGCCGTTGGCCTGGAGCGCCCTCACGTATTCGCGGTACCGCCTGTAGGAGCTTGGCCTCCAGGTCGCGTAGGCGGAGAAATAGAACACGTCGACAAGGGACAGGGCTGGCCGCGGGGCAAAGTTCTCACAGAGCGTCCGGAGATTCAACCACTGGAGGTGATCCCTGCCCAGGTCCCGGAGGGCGTGATACAGGTTGAAGCCGTCCACGAAGGCAGCGACACGGATAGCGGCCAAGAGGTTCCTAGCGGGGGCGAGAACGGGGGCGGGGTGAACATCGCCCGTGGACCGTGGCCCACGGGCACCGCGGGGACAAACCCCGCGGGATGATTGAAGCTAATTTTAGCCAGGATGCCGACGCCGCGCAAGATCTTCTTGGCGGAGCCCTACCCCGCCTTCCTGAACATCCCGTAGCGCTCCTCCACGAACTCCCGGTTCGGGCGGAGCGCCGGGTCGCGCGGCAGGAAGAGCCCGACGCCCTGGAAGCCCTGCAGGCC
>Ga0070697_100000638_pt1 | contig 26584 bp, 20 predicted proteins | sample KBSK1501metaG_FD_65475 | JGI IMG/M metagenome (GOLD analysis project Ga0070697, IMG submission 65475) | Corn, switchgrass and miscanthus rhizosphere microbial communities from Kellogg Biological Station, Michigan, USA - KBS K1-50-1 metaG | ecosystem: Host-associated > Plants > Roots >...
CCCGGGCAGCCGGTTAATTAACCGGCAGCCTGGCCTGTGGGAGCTCTACAAGCACTACGTGCTGGTCGCGTTGGCGTTACTCGTGCTGCAGGCTTCCCTTATTCTTTTGTTGCTGCGGCAGAGAGCGATTTTGCGCCGAGATAAGCAAGAGATCAGCAACCTCAGCAGCCGCCTAATTCAATCTCAGGAAGACGAACGGGCGCGGATCGCTCGCGAATTGCACGACGACGTGAACCAGCAGTTGGCATTGATTGCGATTGAGCTGCAGAACTTACAGTCGGACCTTCCGGATGGTGCGTCCACTCGCACCCAGGAGATCTGGCAGCGGGCCGTCAACGTTTCGCGTGACGTAGGGCAGCTTGCCCACGATTTGCATTCGGCAAAGTTGAAACATCTGGGCCTGGTACCGGCGCTCAAAAGTCTGGCGAGTGAGTTTGCCAGCCACGAGCACATCGAGGTCAGCTTTCAGTCGAGTGATGTGCCCAATGGTGTACCCCCCAAGGTCTCATTGGCGCTATTCCGCATCGCTCAGGAGGGCTTGCGAAACGCCAGCCGGCACGGTAAGGCGAAATTGGTGAACCTGAGACTTACCTCGCAGGATGGAAGGCTGGCGCTGACGATCCAGGACCAAGGATCAGGCTTTGATGTCAGCCGTCGTTCGCAAGGCCTTGGCTTGATAAGCATGCGGGAGCGGATGCGCTCGGTGCAGGGTGATTTCCAAATTAGTTCGCAACTCGGTACGGGAACCAAAATCGTAGTGACGCTGGCATTGAGTGATGGCGCCTACAGTGACATATATAGGGAAACTGCCTCTGCCTAGACAACTCAGTGATTCACATGATTCGCGCTCTCAGAAGCGAAATCCGATCGCGATTGGAATGAGCTGAGTGTTGACCTTTTCGTGTGGCGCGTAGTGGTAGCGCGCCTCGAGGTAGAACCTGTACCGCGGTTCTTCTCCGAGCCGCACCGTGAACCCCACACCTGCATTTCCTCCAAACACGCTTGAGGAGGAACTGCCAAGGGTCTGATCGGCGGTGACGATCCCGGATTGACACTGAGCGCCCCACCAAAGAAATTCCGGAGTGCAAACGGTAGTGTTGCCTGTAATCACTGTCTGCGAGATGCTCGTACTGCGGTGATAAAGGCCGCCACCCGCAATGAAATACGTGCCCAGTCTCTTGCCGCGGAATTCCAAGCGGTAGTTCGCGGTGAAAGCAAAGAGGTTGGCGTGTCCATTGATGTCAGGAGATTGCAACGCCACCCGGATGGGATTGAGCGCCTGATCGCTCACGCTCAACCTGTTCCACATGAACTCGCCGACGAAGGCGTGGTGACTGTTGAAGTTGTACCCGGCTCCTGCGACCACTCCCCAACCGAAGTTTGTGAATCTAGCAGTTGGATTCAGCGGCGCCGTGAGAACCAACGCGAGATTGGTATTCAGTTTACTGTCCTCCGCATCCATCTGCGCGAAGGCGGCGCATGGCCACATCCCCGCGGTCACTATCACTGCGACGAAAACGCACTTAGTCAAGTTCATTTCGCGTTGCCTCGTTCACGAAGAGCTTGTGGGTTAGTGGAAGTGCACCTCATTCCGGCTTTCTTTTTTGCACCGTGGCAGGAAACCTTCGACTGTCAAAATTGACAGGTGGGTGGCACCAGCGTCATGGTGGAGCTCTTGGGAGCCGTGTTGATCCGAACTTCTCTATCCCTCACCCTAGGAGTTTCTGTTGCAGGGGTATTTGTCTGCGGCGTCGCTCTAATCCTTTTAGATCGCGTTCGTTCCACTAGGTTGAAAGCCGCTGACTGACCCCTGACGCGCCAGGATTGGCGGAACTGGCAGACGCAGCGGGGTAGCGTCTTTGCTCTTCAGACGTTACCTTCAAATCTTTGGCACAGTTTGGAGCACAAGACAGCGAATCCGGTTCTTAACTAGTTGAATACAAACGGATCGGAGAGAGATTCTCAATCTCAAACCCTGGGTTCGATTCCCGGTAGCGCTACCAGATCCTGTTTCGTACCTTCTCGCGATGTCATACAGTTACCCTGCCCCCGAACTGTCAAAACCAACAGGTGTAAAGTAACGCTCTCCGAGCGAGATTCGCCGGAGTTCCATGGTTTAAGCGAGGGCTCATGCGATCTGCACTAGTTCGAGTGTTTTTGGCCTGCTGCATCCTTTTAGTCACACCTTTATTTAGCGCCGAGCGGAACCGAAAGACCATCGGCCTCGCGCTCGAAGGTGGTGGCGCCCATGGCCTGGCACACATCGGCGTGCTCAAGTGGTTGGAGGAGCACAGAATTCCGGTGGATTACGTCGCCGGCACCAGCATGGGCGGCCTGATCGGGGGCGCCTATGCGACGGGCATGCGTCCGCAGCAGATTGAGCAGATCCTGACCGAGGTTAATTGGCCGCAGATCCTGCGTGGCGAAATCCCATTCAAGGCACTATCCTTTCGCCGAAAGGAAGACCTTCGCGCCTATCCCACCTCGCTCGAGTTCGGGCTGAAAAAGGGGGTCCGCCTGCCTGCCGGATTCAATGCGGGGCAGGAGATCGGTTTCATCCTCGACCGCATTGCTCTTCCTTATTCTTCTATCCAGAATTTCGCCGAATTGCCGATTCCTTTCCGTTGCGTCGCCGTGGAACTTGTATCCGGGCAGCAGGAGGTTTTTGACCGCGGATCGCTCGCCGTAGCGTTGCGCTCAACCATGTCGATTCCCGGTTATTTCACCCCGGTGCGTGCCAACGACAAGATCTACGTGGATGGCGGACTGTTGAATAACCTGCCGGTAGATGTTGTGCGCGACATGGGCGCAGAGACCATCATTGCTATTCACCTCGATCAGGCCAAGCTCGACTCCAAAGCAGCGTTGTCTTCATTTGCGGTGCTGAGCTGGTCCATCGACGCCGTAACCTCCAGCAATGAACGACGAAGCCTGCAGCAGGCAGATATTGCCGTGTCCGTCGGTTTGCCCGACATATCCTGGGAAAAATACACCGCCTTCGAAGAAATCATCCGTCGCGGATATCAAGCTGCGGAGAAGAGCGCGGCCCAGTTGCTGCCGCTCGCTTTGACCGAACACGAATGGGCAGAACATTTGGCGAAGCAGCAAGAGCGCGGCCGTGTGGCTGCAGCGAAAATGGATTTCATCGAAGTTACGGGCGTCGGACCGCACTATCAGGAGTTGATCGCGCGCGAGTTGCAGGACTTTGCCGGCAAGCCTCTGGATCAGGCCGCATTACAGGAAAAACTGACCGAACTTCGCGGCACCAAGCGCTTCGACACGCTCGACTACCAATTGGTAACCAGAAGCGAGTCCACAGGATTGCGGATCATCGCGAAGGAACCCAGCTATCAGCCACCAATCCTGAATATGTTGGCGGACATTGACGGTTCAGACTACAACAACCCGCAGTTCAGCATCGGTGGCAGAGTCACTTTCATGGACGCCAAGCGTCCCGGAAATGAGGTCAGAATTGATGTAGCGGCAGGCTCGAGTTACCTGCTAGCGGGTGAATACTACATGCCGCTGGCGGTTGGAAAACCCTGGTTCATCGCTCCGCGGGCAAGCTTCGACTCGGCAGCCTTTCCCATTTACTTGCAGAAAGAGCACATCGCTGACTACCGCCTCAGGCAGGCTGTTGGCGGAATCGATTTTGGGTATGCCATCAACCGGTTCAGTGAGTTTCGTATCGGGTATGAAGCTGGGAATCTCAAGTTCTCGCGCGACGTGGGCAACCCCACCCTCCCGGATCTCGATGGCCGGCGCGGTCTCAGCCGGCTGCGCTATGCGTTTATCAGTCTCGACGATCCGATTGTGCCGTTCCAAGGGCAAGCCGTAGAGTTTAACGCCGGCTGGTTCGATGCCAACCCCGGCTCGGTGCACCCGTTCTCCTCGTCCGAGCTGCAGTACTTGCACTTCACCGAATTCCACAATGTCAACTCCGTGTTCCTTACTGCTTCGGGAGGAAGCACCTTTGGCAAGAACGATGAGGGACTGCCGGTCTTCAGCCTGGGCGGCCCGCTGCGACTTAGTGCTTACGCGACTAACGAACTGTTGACCAACCAGTATTTCCTCTTCCGTGCGGGATACATCCGCCGGATTAAGGGAGCGGAATCCTTATTGGGAGTTGGTTCGTATCTCTTCGGCGCCTATGAAATCGGCAAGGCCTACGGCGTTGCCGGCCAGTCTCGCCTGCCCACCGACGTGGCCGTCGGCGTCATAGCAAAGACGTTCTTTGGTCCATTCTTGATTGGCGGAGCTTATGGCGATACCGGCCACAGGAAAATTTTCTTCCGCCTGGGAAGGTTATTTTGACGCTGCGGCGTTTAGGGTCGCAATCGCGCTCCCGGAGCAACTAAAAGGTTAGGCACGCAAGGGTATAGTCTGCGCCACTGTGGCCCTCTCGGTCGCTTCCAAGCTTGGACCCTACGAGATCGTCTCGCCGCTTGTCGCCGTTCGAAGTCGAGCTTGAGCCCATGCTGTTGCACGGGCTCAGACGCGTGATCGTCCGACAGAAGGAAGCGACAGATGCGGTAGCGTTGCGGATTGCTAACTTGCTTGCGAGGCCGCAGCTGGTTGCTGAAGCACGAATTTCTCCATGGCGTTGGCGAAGCCCTCTTCCTCGCTCGATGTGGTAACGAAGCGGGCAGCCGCCTGCACCTGGGAGCTGGATTGCCCCATGGCGATGCTCACTCCGCTCTTCTCAAACATCAGCACGTCGTTAGGCATGTCGCCGATGGTGGCAATCTGCTCGGCTGGAATGTGCAGCATGTTCGAGAGCGTGGTGACTACATGACCCTTGTTGGCGTCGGTGTGTGTCACGTCAAGATAGTACGGTTGTGATCGCGCAGCGGAGGCCGCCATGCCGCAGGCCATTTGCACGTAGGCTTCACATTGCGCAACTGCGTCGAGATCGTCGCTCACACCTACGATCTTTGCCACGCGATCGAGGTACGGGCCGAAATCGCTGGTTACTTTAGGCGGAAACTTCACCGTCCATTGCTCACGGGCAACATGCGGAGCTCCGGGATCGCGCACCAGCCACTCCGTATCGGTATAGACCCATGCGTCGAGCCCGCGGCTGATGATGGTGTTGATTACTTTTTCGCTGACCTCACGCGGCACGAAGCTTTGCTGCAACACCGACAAGTCAGGCCTGACGAACACGCCGCCGTTGAAGGCGGCGAGCGGCTCACTCAGTCGCAAGGGTTGAATCAGCGTTTTCATCCCCAGCGGCGGCCGGCCGCTGGTGATGGTAAAAGCAATGTCGGCCTGCCTGAGCTGGTTCACTGCCGCGATTGCTCGCGGCGTCAACAACTTTTCCTTGGTCACCAGTGTGCCGTCTACATCGGCGATAACCAAACGAATTGGCTGGGTTGCTGAATTTTCACCACTCATAATCACCTCGCCGCAGTTGTTTCATTGTTCTTCATAGTGGCACAGCAACCCGCCGTCCACAAAAACGGTCGTGCCGGTCATGTAATCGGCGTCGCCTGATGCCAGGAATGCAGCTACACCGGCAACATCTTCCGCGGTGCCGAGCCGCTTCAGGGGGATGTTCTGAAGCAAAGACGCCAGCTTTTCAGGATTCTCAAGCAGAGACTTGTTGATGGGAGTTTTGATCGCGCCAGGCGCGATGGAGTTAATAGTGATTCCGAAAGCGGCAAGTTCCACGGCGAGGGTGCGGGTAAGCATCCTCACCCCTCCCTTGCTCGCGCAGTACGAAGCAAAGTGCGGGAAGGACAACTCCTCGTGGACCGAACTGATGTTTATGATTTTTCCCGGCTGTTTATTGGCAATCCAACGACGCACCGCCGCCTGAGTAGTGAAGAAGAGCCCTTTCAGGTTGACGTTCAGAACGCGGTCGTAATCTTCCTCGCTGACCTCCCAAAAGTCTGCGCGCTTTTCTAGACCCGCGTTATTGACCAGGATGTGAGCGCTCGAAAACTTCTCGAAAGCCCCTTCGATGAACCGCCGCGCTTGAGCGGTATCGCCCAGGTCGACGGCAGACGTGAATGACTTGCAGCCAAGCGCAGCAATTTCTTCTTGGACCTCGTCGGCGCCCTGCCGGTTGGTGCGATAGGAGAAGGCGATGTCCGCGCCTTCGGCTGCAAAGCGCAGCGCAATGGCACGTCCTATTCCCTGGTCACCGCCGGTAATGACGGCCACCTTCCCTTTCAGCCTTTTGCTTGTGGCCTGGTCACTGCGTTGCAAAACTTCAGTCGCGCTCATAGCTTTGTCCTGCTTTCATTGCCGGCCTGCGGACGGGTCTCGGTGCTTGTCACACACACCGCCTTCGGTTCTGATGCTCAGATTCCACCACAAGGTTCAGAACAAAAACTGTACACCCACGGCGTTGCTGAAAGCTCACCAACCCCTTCCGAGCTTTGCGATTTTTAAGGATCTGTTTCAGGCCCTCCACCTTGCTCAACCTGAAGTTCTCCTTCAGAAGAGAGCACTTCGTAGCGCGTCTTGTCGTTTTCTTTCCAGAACCGCAGCGTGGCCGTACTCGCGCCCACGCGCAGCTTATGCAGCGTGATGTCCGAAAGCCAGTGCGGCAGGACCGGGTCTACATAAAGCGTTTTCTTGTGCGCATCGGCGTTTAGCCCAAGAATTGCCCGCAATAGGTGAAAAACGCTGCCTGCCGCCCAGGCCTGTGGCACGTTCGCGCCCAAATACTGCACCGGGAATGACTCCGGTTCCCTTTTCGTTCCTGCATACAGTTCCGGCAGCCGATGGAAAACGAAGTAACTTGCGGCCTCGCTAATGTCGCGCGCGATCATGGCTGCTTCCTTGGCGAAGCCGTACCGCTTAAATCCCATGGCAATGATGCCATTGTCATGCGGCCAGACGGACCCGTTCTGATAGGAGAAGGGATTATAGGCGGGATTTTGAGCAGAGAGCGTGCGGATTCCCCAGCCGCTCCACATGTCGGGTTCCATGAGGCGTTTCACGACGCGAGCCGCACGTTCGCGGCCCACAATGCCGCTCCACAATAAGTGTCCAGGATTGGAGGCGACTGTCTGCACCTGCTTTTTGTCGCCGTCGAGAGCGTACGCATAGAATCCGTTCTGCTCACACCAGAAGAGCTGTTCGAACTTCTCGCGCAGATCGGCTGCCTTATGGCGCAGCCGGCGAGCTTCCTCAACTTGCCCGAAATGCTCGAACGCGCTGGCCATGCGGAGCCAGGCGTCGTAGGTGTAACCCTGCAATTCGCACAGCGCCTTTGGCCCACGGACGGGACTTCCGTCGGGATACATGACTGAATCCCCAGCATCCTTCCATGCCATGTTCTCGTAGCCGTGGGACGATCGTGTCTGATACTCCTGCAAGCCGTCGCCATCCATGTCGCCGTAGCGGTCGATCCACTCCAGGCACTTCTTCGCCACCACCTGTTGCTGCAGAAATAAGTTATCGTCGCCCAACCAGTTCCAGGCTTCGCACAAAGTAATCAGGTACAAAGCGGTCGCATCCGCGGTACCGTAATACGGCGTGTGCGGAATAAGTTTCCGCTCAGCCAACTCTCCGAAGCGAATTTCATGCAGGATCTTGCCGGGCTGGGCGTCGCGGTAATCATCGGTTTCGCTGGCCTGTAATTTTCCGAGCACGCTCAGTGCGCCGCGCGCAAAATCGGGATACACGATCAGGTTCTGCAGGCTGACGATCAGGCTGTCACGGCCGAACACGGTCACAAACCAGGGGACGCCGGCTGCTGGAATGAACTCGTTCTGAGCTTCACCCATCTGCGGCAGGCGCAAGGCCGCCATGTCTTCCACAGACTGCCTGAAAAGCCGGTACACATCTTCGTTAGAAGTGGTGACTGAGGTTGTCACCTTTTTCCAATCGGTCAGTTCGCGCTCAATCGCGCTCTCCGCATCGCGAAGCAGGTGGACGCAGCCATCGAGTCCACTCCGCGCCTCTTCCATTCCTGAAAACATGTGTTGGCAACAGGTATGCCACGAAGCACGAGGTTGCAGGTCGACCAGAAAACTGATTCGCCCATTGCTGTACGTCGCGGCGGACCCGCTGCGTATGAGGCGAGACACCAGAGAGCGTCTGAACCCATTGTGTTCGTAGGTGCTGATCAGCTCCGAACTTTCCGGTCGCCACTCAGTCGCCACATTGCCTTTGCGGACCAGTCGCTTGGCCTTGACCTCGAAGATGTCGGCAAAATCCGTGCGCAGCGACAACTCGAAGCAGAAACGCACCCGCCGCATGCTGTAATTGTGAATCTCGAAATCCTCGTGAATACCGTCGCTAACGGCGCGGTCGAGGATGAGGCTGAGAGTTGCCGGCTGGATCTCGTTGTACTCAGTTACGATCCTGGGATTAGTGAGGTAGGCGCGCGAGGCGTAGTACGCTACCGCACCTGAATTTTGCAGCAACCAACGCTCTCCGTCGGCAAAGATTTCGTAGTTGCTCACATAGCGGGTATCGCGAAAATAAATTCCCTGGTCGGTATAGGGCGTGATGCAGCCATCCGGCTCCGACAAGACAAAAGTGTCCCCACGATTGATGGTGATCAGCGGCGGGCCGACAGCTACTTCAATTGCCATACTTACCTGCAATTGATGTGATGCTCTGTCCGCAAATGGGTGCGCAACTGTTTCTAAGACAATTTCGCAGACTGCAGAAACTTACCCTCCGCAAAGGCGACCTCTGGGACCAGCAGGCTGCCGCCTAGCGAAGCCATAGCCAGCCAAAGGTGCCGCCGGTCAAGCCTCCGTAGATAAGCCCATCGATTACCTCCTTGATGGTCACGTTCAAGGGTTGGCCCTTCCAGATAGCGTTGCTCAGCGTTCCCAGTCCATAGGCCATGAACGCCGTCGTGCCGGCAACGCGAAAGACTGCCAGATAATCGGTGCCCGGCGCAACCGTGCGCCCCGTGAGGTAGGCCACGAAAAAACTGACGACGAGGCAATAGCCGAACCACTTCGCCAGATACTTCCCCATGGCTGGCGGACCGCTGGGAAACAGAGTCATTATTCCCACCGGCCCCTGCTTGAATTTCTCTATCGCCGCCGGCGACTTCATTTCCTTGTGAGTACAGAATGGAAAGTGATACAGGCCGCGCTTTACGCCGGCGGAGCGGATCGCCGCGAGCAGGCGGTCTTCATCGGGAAGACGCTGATAGTCGCTGCGGTGGTACGGCAGAACCATATGAAGAATGGAACTGGCAACGAAGACGATGATGGCCGATAACACAATCGGCAACCAAAGAGCGGTGAGCGAAACCATGCGCAGCCTCCTTACAGTGCATGCGAAGTCCAGAGATTCGCATGCGAGACTACATTCGACGCGCCGCGCGGTCAAGCAAAGAGGGTGCCTAGGCCGGCGGTGCCGCAGATCAGCCGATGAATGCAGCGCTTAATTCAGGCTGGCTGGCCCAGGGGAAATTTCGCAAACCTGGCAGCCGCGTCGAGGATGGTGTCGACCGCTGCTTCATCGCCGATTCTGGAGTTGACCATCAGGTGGAAGCGATGCCGCTCGGGCCAGGTGAGTTTGAAATATCGCTTAACGAAAGCGGCGCGATCTTCGTCTACTGTCTGCACAAGCTTGACTGCTTCCTCCTCGGTTTTGCCCATTGCCTTAAGGCGGCGGATCTTCTCCTTAAAAGGAGCGTAGACGAAAACGTGAAAGGCGTCGCGGCGATTTTCGAGGTAGTAAGCGGACCCTCGGCCAACGACCACGCAGTTGCCGGCATCCGCGACCTCCGTCAAAATCTCGTGCGCTACCGCTCGGACGCAATCAGTATCCACCATCCTGAACCGCGGGGTGTTTACGCTGCCTTCAAAGCTGCCTAACATAAAGGACTTCATCAGCCGGTAGTATGCCGGGTCCCTTTTCTCTTCGTGTTCCTCCACCGTACCGCGGTCGCAATCCATGCGGCGCGCGATTTCGTCGGTCAGCAGCTGATCCCAAAGCTTCCAGTCGAGCCGTTTTGCGATCTTATCGGCGATAACGCCGCCGCCACTCCCGAATTCCCGCTCGACGGTAATGATGCGAATCATAGTGAATGTCTCCTTCCCCCGGTCGCTCCCGTCGCCTTCAATGGGCGGATGCGGAGCCTCCTTGACCTGGCTTGTTCTTCTTCAACAGGAAAGAAAGAACAAACATTACCGCGGCGGCAATGCCCATCATGAAATAAAGATCGATATAGGACAAGGTTGCCGCCTGTGCTCGAACGCTGGCGTATAGTCTGGCGAGCGCTTGCTGTTGGGCGTCGTGCATGCTCAGACCCGCATGTATCAGCTTCTGAGTGAGCGAGTCCAGGGCATTCTGGAATGCCTGGGAGCCGGTGTGTTCTGCCAAAACCGTTTGGTGATACTGCGAGCGCTGTGCTACCACGGTTACCACGATCGACGTTCCGACGCTCTGGCCCATGTTGCGCATGAAATTGACGATGCCGGCAGCGGCGTTGCTCTTTTCCGTCGGTATGCCCACGTACGCCGCCAGCGTGATGGGCACGAACAGGAAGCCAATCGGAAACGCTTGAAAGATACGCAGCCAACTGGCCGAGCTGAAACTCATCAGCAGGTCAGTGCGCTTGGTTGAAACGTACATGGCAATCGCAAGCGCGATCCACCCGAAGGCAATCAGATGCCGCGCTTGCACTCTGGTTGTGAGCTGCCCCACGAACGGCAGGGTGCACAGCAGGACCACAGCGCCAGCCGAGAGAACGAAGCCGGCGGTTTCAGCCGTGTATCCCATCAGGGTCTGCAAAAGCTGAGGCAAGAGCACCGTACTGCCAAACAGTATGATGCCGAGCATGAAGAACATCAGGCACGAGGCTGCAAAATTGAAGTTCTTAAAAAGGCGTACGTCAATGATGGGCTGCTTCTGAAACCACTCCCAGATCACCAGTGAGAGCAAACACACGGCCGCGGTGATCGCAAGAGTGGTAATGAAATGCGATCCGAACCAGTCATCCTCCTGCCCTCTGTCGAGCAGAATCTGCAAAGCGGCGATGCCAATCGTGAGCAGCGAGAATCCGATGAAATCGAAATTGGGTATTCCCTTCGCCCGCAGCCGGGCCATGTAAGGTGGATCTTCTACCAGGTAATAAACCAGCGCGAGCGCCAGGATACCTACGGGTATATTGATGTAGAAGATCCAGCGCCAGGAGTAGCTGTCGGTAATCCATCCGCCCAGCGTCGGACCAATGGCCGGTGCGCAAACGGCCGTGACTCCGTATAGCGCGAAGGCAAGGCCGCGCTTTTCAGGCGGGAAGGTATCGGCAAGGATGGCTTGCGCCATCGGCTGAAGCCCTCCTCCGCCCGCGCCCTGCAAGACGCGAAAAATGAGAAGAGTTCCGAGGCTAGGTGCAATCCCGCACAAGAAAGAACTCACCGTAAAAATCACGATGCAAGTGAGGAAGAAGCGCTTGCGTCCGAACAATCCCACCAGCCAGCCGCTGATGGGCAGGACGATGGCGTTGGACACCAGGTAACTGGTGAGCACCCACGTGCTCTGATCGTTGCTGGCGGCCAAGTCTCCAGCGATGTGCGGAAGAGCAACGTTGGCGATGCTGGTATCGAGCACCTCCATGAACGCCGCCAACGACACAACCACGCCAATGAGCCAAGGATTTGCCTTCGGGCGCCAGACCGCTTGATCCAGGCTGAGGGATCCGGCTGCCGCGCTCATCGCACTTTCACGTCTGGCTCGACTGAGAGGCCGGGCTTGAGCAAGCCTTCTGAGTTGAAGTCCTGTCCGGGGGTGCGATCAAAGTCGATTCGCACCGGGACGCGCTGCACGACCTTGACATAGTTCCCGGTTGCATTTTCCGGAGGCAGCACACTGAACACTGATCCGGTACCACCGCCCATGTTGGTAACATGGCCCTTCCAGGTGCGGCCGTAAGCATCCACCTTGATTGTGACCGGCTGCCCGGGATGCATGTGCGCGAGTTGGGTCTCCTTAAAATTGGCGGTTACAAAAACATCATCCAGGGGCACGACCGAGATCAGTTGCTGGCCGACGCTGACGTTTTGTCCGGCCTCTGCGTTTCTCCTCCCCACAATTCCGTTCACCGGCGAGCGGATGATGGTGTAGCTGAGGTTGAGCTCCGCTTGGTCTAGTTCAGCTTTGCGTGCCAGCACCTGGGCGTCGGAGGAGTCGGCCTTGGCACGATTCATTGAAACTTGTTGTGGCGCCGTCTTGGCGGCCTGCAGATCTGCCCTGGCCTGTGCCAGTTTTCCTTGCGCCTGGACCAGTGCCTGGTGCTTGGATTCCGCCGTGGCCTTGTTGGCGGTAAGAGTAGCTTGATCTGCTTTGGCGGCAGCTACAGCCTGATCGTACTGCTGGCGAGAGACGTCTTCCTTCTCTACCAGGCGTTGATACCGAACCAGGTCAGCAGCACTCTTTGCGACGTTGGCTTCTGCCTGCGCTACATTCGCTTGCGCCGCCTCGAAGTCTTGTTGTGCCGCCCTTACGCCGGCCTCGGCATTGATGACTCCGGCATTGGAGGAATCGAGGGTACTGCGGGTTGTGGCCGCCGAGATCGGCACATTCAAACGCGAGCTCGCAGCGCTCGCCTGTGCGTCGGCAAGGTTAGCGCGGGCTTGTGCAACCGAAACTTCAAAATCCTTCGGATCGATCACCACCAGAACGTCGCCCGCATGCACAAACTGACCTTCGATTACCTTCACTTCCTGCACGTGTCCGGCGATGCGGGCGCTTAACGGTTTCACATACCCATCCACCTGGGCATCGTCGGTGTCCTCATAGAGGTACGCGTTGCGGATGAAATAGCCAAGCGCGAGCAAGATCACGATCGCGACCACCAGTGCGCCCACAGATCGCCGGGGATGTTCTTGAATTAACCGCCGAACTCCACTTGCCCGCTCCGGCACTTCGTTGGGCTCCGCCACCTCCGGCGCGGGCTCGACGATAACCGGCCCGGCTTCGTTCTGCGGGACCACCGGAGCCGGTTCGTTGAGCACGGCGGCCTTAGAACTCTTCGCGCGATTGGCCATCACTTTCCTCCCAGATACTGGCTGTAGCTGGTTCGCGCCACGCCGAGCGCGCGCGCAAGCGACAGCTTGGCTATGTTGTGGCTGTACAGCGCCGTAATGTATTGATCGTTTGCACTGGCCAACGATTGCTCGGATTGCACAACTTCCACGCTGTCGGTAACGCCGGCGGCAAAGCGCTCCTTGGAGCGAGTGAGGTTCTCATTGGCAAGGTCCACATTCTGCCGGGCCACACCAACTTGCTCGAGGGCGGCATTCAGGTTGAAGAATGCCGTGCGCACGTCATAATCGATTTGTCCGCGGACATTTTCGGCTTCAGCGCTGCGCTGCCGGAACGCTGCATCAGCCTGGGTTATGTCTCCCGCAATCTGGCCGCCGGTGAATAGCGGAACACTGACGCCCGCCTGGAACCCGAACGTTCCTCGTGACTGCGAAAACGTGGGGCCTACCACCGTGTAGTTGCCATTCGTAGCCACCACCGGATACCGCTGCGCCTTGGCGGCAGAGAGTATACGCTCAGCCGCCTTTTGTGCGGCACGAGCAGCCAGGAAATCACTTCTTCCCGCGAACGCCATTTTTAGCGCTTCATCGACGGTGGGCGGAGTGATGTCAGCATACGGGAGAGCATCTTTGGTCTCAAAAGCCTGGCCCAGGGGAAGTCCGATCGCACGGCTCAATACGAGTTTCGCGATGGCGAAGTTGTTGCGCGCTATGCTCAGGTTGTACTGCTCGGTGTGAAGTTGTACCTGAGTGCGGGTCACGTCGATGCGGGGAGCGGTGCCTGCCTGGAACTGACGTAACGCCTGGTCGTAGGACGCCTGTGAATTTCGCACCTGGGCCTCCTGCGCTGTAATACGGGAGATTGCCTCAATAACTTGCAGATAGGCATTGCCCACGGTGAGCGTAATCACGTCGAGGGTGTCGTTGTAGCTGAGCTTGGCAGCCTCCTCCGCGGTGCGCGCGGCACGAAAACGTTGGATGGATTCGTAGCTGAAAAGCGTCCAGCTTAGATTTCCGCCGGCTTCGCCGTAGGCGAACGGTTTAATGACCGTCGGGATGCCAGCGATGTGAGCCTGCGAAATGCCGCTCGGCACGAGGCTCAGTTGATTGACGTGCTCGCTTGCGCCGGCGCTCACCCGCGGCAGCAGTTCGCTGAGCGCGAGTAGCCGTTGTCCACGGGCACTGCGCGCATTTTCTCCGCTCTCAATGAGCCCCAGGTTGTAACGCACCGCTCTTTGAATGGCGTCCCGCAGCGTAAGCCCCAGCACTTCCGTGGTCGCAGTGCCACTGGGCACGCTTCCTGAGTTTTGCGAACTTGCGGTCTGGCTGGAGATGGTTCCGGCATACCGAGTTTGGAAGCTACCGGAAGCCGAGGTTTGCGCACCCGCCGAGACCGCCAACAACAAGACCATACAGATAAACAACGGCAACCAGCCGCCGGCCGCTGCGAGACGGGAACTGCGTTGCCTGCCGCAACTCTGCCGCATTGGGTAGTCTCCGGTCGCACGCTCAGAACCGCAAAGATTTGTTTTCTGGATCCCGATCACCGGTAAGCACCTTCTCTCTTGGTCATATATGGATAATTCTGTGCCGCTACATGCTTCGAAATTTGTGAAGAGCACGCCTGCCACCAACGCGCTGCCCGGGCGTCTCTCCCGAAAACACCTGGTTTCGAAAGGATTAGGCGGATTTTCCGCCGCGGCTATCGCCTTGCGAGCAATGCAAGCGCAAGGCCAGCCGAGGATGGGAGCCGAGTGTCAGCCAATTGACACTTGCGCGCGGCGGCTTAGTCGCAACAGAAAACAGGGTGGAATGCATTGCTTGGGATAATGCATTCCACCCTGTCGCGCCGCGCTTAAAACTGACTGGCTTACTGCGAATTCCCTTTCGTCAACTCCATTGGAACCGCGGTCAAATAACCAAACAACCCTCCGGAACCATGATTCGGACCGGCGGTGAAGTACACCTGTGCGGCGGGCGCCGCTGCGGCGTCGCTGTTAGCCGGGCTGACATTCCCAGGGCTAAGACTCCAGATGCCATTGATGGCAAGCGGCTTCCCGGTAGCATCCTGGAGCAGTCCCTTGAATTTTCCAGTAGCCAGGTCGTAGGCGGCGATGAAACCACTGGACTGCGTATCTCCGCCACCCGCGAACTGCCCGATCAGCAGGTCATGGCTGAAGCCTCCGAAATCGAGCGGAGCCAGAGCTACACCCCAGGGAGCGTTCAGCCAATTACCGTGATCGAGGCGCCGCAGGAGCCGGCCAGTGGAACTATAAATGTCCACGAAGCCTAAGCCCGGGCCGTCGGTCTCAAATGGCGAACCCTGCTGGTGGAGAGCATAGGTGACGACAATATCGTTGCCGATGGCTTGCACGTTGAAAGGTACGTAGCCACGCGGCAGGCTTTCATCCACGAACGGCTTTTCAGAGAAGCGGCCGTCGTTATTGTTCCCGTTGTTGCCGTTGGATTCCCCATCGGCTTGCTTCCTGGAGAGTCTTACCGGGTTAAATGCGCTGTCATAAACATCCACGCGGCCGTTGGTGAAGTTAGCTGCGTAGAGGAAACGGTTGCTATCAATGAAAGCGCTGGTCAGGCCCGTGTAACTGGAACCGTCGGTGGTCTTGACTACCGTCACGGCATTTGTCGCGGCCACTGTTGGGTTCCATCCGGCAATCGTGCCATCAATAGTGGAGAACAGGAACAGGGCCGGCTTGCCCGCCGCCAGCAAGAAATCAGTTTGACTGCCGTTGGCGATGGTGCCGGTTGGTGAACCGGTTGGCGTTTTATTCGGATCGGCTGGCGGGATGGTGACGACAAGCGCCTGCTTGGCGCCTGCTCCGTTGTAGAGCGTACTCACACCTGTCGCTTGGTCAGAGACCCACCATGGGCTGCCCGACATGCGGGACAAACCCCAAGCGTTTATCAGTTGCGGATCGGTGCCGCGAGCAACTCCTGCCGTATTGGAAACCAGATTGGTTTGGTTGTAATGCTGCCCATAAGCCGTGGTCATTAGTAGTGCGGTTGAGATTATTACTATTAGGGCTCTCAATTTCATCGCTTTCTCCTTGGCGGCCGATGCCTGCGTTGTCATCGGCGACGGTTGAGTGATTTGGGCTAGGACATCCTGCCATCGTCTTCTGACAGGATGTCCGTTGTGTTGTCAGAAATTTGCACTCTTATCGGGATTAAGAAATCACAGAGAACATCGCCGACGTGAGCTATCAGCTCAACGGGGCCCACCACCCTTGCTGGCTTGCTGCGAATTGTCGCCATGATCGTCGGAGTGCTTGCCTCGATCATTCGAGCCGGCCAGAGTGAAGGCGAACACTTTGTTGTTCCCGGTTCCCTGGATCTCCCGGTAACCGGATCCCCAAAAGAGGGTGCCGTCCACAATTGATGGCCCATCGATTACTGTGCCTCCGCTCGCGAAGTTCCAGAGAATGTTTCCGGTGCTCGCGTCGAGGGCATACATCTGTCCTGAATTAGAACCCGCATACATGACCCCGTTGGCAACACTTACGGAGCCCCTGTCGATGGTGCCTGGAGTTGGATCTGCAGTCTGCCAAAGGATCTTCCCAGTGGCGACATCAAGTGCGCTCCAGGCTCCCCACGTAATCTGCCGTCCCGAGGGAACCAAGGTATAGGGAAGATGGTCGCTGTTGGCGATCGCGACATAAACGCGCTTATCATCTGTGGCGGTGCCCCACTCGATGCCTCCGAGAGAAGCGCCTGGACCAACTGGTGTGCTCCAAACGATGTTGCCGTCGTCGGCATTAAGTGCCCAAAAGATGCCGCTCTTCTGGCCAAAGCCGACGATATTACCCAGCAGATTGGGTCCAGACCCGCCAAGATCGAAATCTGGACTGCTGGGTACGGGACAGTTCGGGTTTGTTCCCGCAGAAGCGATGCAGGCTACCGTCCAAGTATCAAAGCCTTGCAGCCTCTTCGCCCATTTGATCTGCCCGGTTTTTAAATCCAATGCAAGGGCGGTGTCGAAGAAATCATCAGCCGCGGTGCAGTTCGCAAGGGGAGTTGCGTTCTGGCAAGCGACCACGTCTGGGGGTACGGTGTAGTTGTTGCCAGTCCCGATGAAGAGCGAACCGCGTTTTGGATCAATCGCCGGTGGTTGCCACACTGCGCCGCCGCTGTATTGGTCGGTGCGCCCACCGTTGTCAGGCATGTCGAAGGTCTTCCAAAGCATGTGACCGGTCTTGGCATCGAGCGCTACGACGCTGCCCCGAAAGCTGCAGCACGGATACGCCGGATTCAATGCCAGAGTTTCTTCGCTCGAAGAGACCCCAATGTAAACAACATGGTCGAAGACGACCGGAGATCCGGTAATGATTGCCGCCGGATGACTCTCCACCTGAGTAATCCACCGGAACGCTCCTGTTTGCCGATCTACTGCGATCACATTCGCGCCGTTGTGCACCTGCTTGGAACTTTGAATGTCCCCAATGATTAACTGGTTACCATCCACGGCGGGACTGACACGAGAAACAGATCCAGGGACGCCGTTGTAGTCAGAAATCTTGCGAGACCAGATGCGACGGCCGCTGTTCTTATTAACTGCGAAAAGATTGCCAGCCCAATCGGGGAAGTAGACTGCTTCGCCATCGACGGTAGGAGTAGCTGAAACATCTCCACCGGTTGTGAACACCCATTTCGGGCTCAGCCGGTTGACGTTGGCAGGACTGATTGAATGGTCTTCAGGCTGGCTCCAGGTGTTGGCTAGATTTTGTCCGGCTATTCGCCACTGGCCAGATCGAGCCTTAGGTGAGCGGTTTTGTGCGCTAAGCGCCGAAACTAATAAAAGGACACTTATGAATGCCGCCATCGGCAATGACACATTACGATTCTTCATCGACATCTGTATTGCTCTCCTTTTGGGATTAGGTTGAGACATTTTTCGGCAAGTGTTTCTGAACACTGATTGGTCCATCACTCGCTGCTGCTCACATTCGGATCTTTGTTACCAATCGTCTTTGTATTCGTCGGCTCCTTCTCTGACCTAAGGGCGAACTTGAAGCCGCGAATGCCCTCTCCGAGTCCTTTGCCCAGCTCGGGCAGTTTTTTGGGTCCGAAAACCAATAGTGCGATTCCCAGAATGACCAACAGATGGGTGGGTTGCAGCAGTCCTTCAAACATCTTTGCTCCTTTAGAAAACTTAGGTGCCATTTGGAAGGCGAAGTGGGTGCCTTGAGCAGTTAATTGGGCTACAGCACCCACAAACAAATGTGAGCAGCAATTTCTATTCAGTGTTCCCGTCGAGCGGCGTCCGCATTTTCCGCGAGACCACGCATGAACTGGAAAAATGCCGGCGATTGCCCGATAAAGAGCCCATCGGCCGTCAGACTCGCCAACGCCGCTGTTGCGGCCCCCGTCGTCTCGGTTGGGCGAATGATGGAACATGCTGGCAGATGTCTGCTGAGGAATGTGGTCGGCTCAGGCATGATCAGATTGGTTTGAAAGTTCTCTCCGCCAAAGGGAGGAGAATTCAGATCCGGGAAAGTCACCTTTACACCGGTCACAGGATCCGTGGCAGTTAATGGCGGTGCGTTGCCGGCTTTGTCTTGCCAAGTCTGGAAGTGAGCGATCTCCACTCCCCCAATGCTGAGCAGGATGCGTAGAACTTCCACATTGCTGACTCGCTGCGCCAGTTGAGGGTAGAGGCTGGTCCCGCCTTGCTCGATAAAAGCAAAATGAAATCCAGCGGTGTTTACGATTGCCTGGAAGAAGTTGGGGGCAGATGCATCCTTATCAGTCCGCGGAATTGCTGGATGTCGCCCGACGGCTAATGATGGAATGGCTTGCGGAAATGTATCGCCGAAATCAGGGTTCTTGCTGCGGCTGCGATAGCGTGTCCACCACGAGGTATCCACCGTCAACTGCATCAAGTTCGTGAGCCGACCGAATTGGTTCGCACCTGTCGCCTTGCTGCTGGGTAATGTCCGGAATCTGTCAAGATTGACGGTCGGAGCACCCTTCGAGGCAAGGTACTTGTTAATGAATACCTCGTGCGTCAGTTCATCTTCGGTGTTGTCATGAATGTATTGCGACATGTCGCTGTCGAGCGGCACGAGATCCTGCATGTACAAGGGGTTTCCGCCGGTGGGTTGTGCCGGATAACCGGGAATTAGTCTGCTGGCGAGCTTGGATACCTCGTCATCCTGTACTCCTCCCAGTTCCTGGTACTGTATCCACAGGTCACTCTCGATGATCTCGGCGGCGGCCAGAAACTGCAGGATGGCAACGTCGCCTTTCGTTATCGAACTATTGGTTGTCAGCGAATCAGTGGTAATCTGACCAAATGCGGATGGCACAGCCGTCAAAACTCCCACACCTGCGGTCGCAACTGCTCCAGCTACTAGACTCTTCCTTAAGAATGAACGCCGGTTTGTGACGCCTTTCGCTTGGGACTTGTTTTCGTCTTCTCTTGTCGGAGACTCGCTCCTGCTTGAGTTGCCTTCGATTGCGGATTGCCAATTCATGGTGCTGCCCTCCAATACTCATGCTTAAGTCGCATTTAAAGCTTCGATCGGGGGACTTCGACCGCTTAGTTCCAGGTGGCAGATTTGCAAATATTAGCGAGCAACACGGATGCCAAATGCGGCAAGCCGCCGATTCTGAGTAATTAGTTCAGTTTGCGGACGAATAGTGGCGGGCTGCCTGTCGAAGCTCCGCCAGTGACCATCGACACGTGTCGAGATGCGACCACAATTGACAGGTCTGGTGTAGGAGAGTTGCTGATTTCCTGGTGAGTGGAAAGGTAGTGTTGTTACTTATCGTTCCCGTGGGGTTGAAGAAAAATGTTCCACGGTGTTCAGTTGGCCTTCCTGTTCGAACTGACGTTTAGATATGCCTTCCTAAGGGCGGCGAATTAGAACCACGTTATCTGCCCGAAGCGGAATCGGTCTTGTCGATTGCTGCGCGCAGCCCTTTTGCCAGTTTCTTGGCGTCGTTATTCGCCCAGAAATGCATGAAGAACAATCTGGGCTGCTCCTCGAGCATGTGGCTGTGCAGCGCCGTCACTTCAATACCGTTAGTTCGGAGCGCCTTGATCACGGGATTCACTTCACTCGCGATCAGAACAAAATCGCCGGTGATGGCTGCATTACCGTCCCCCGTCGGCTGGAAGTTGATCGCAGTGGCTACTCCCATGGAGTTCGGTATCGGAGTGCCATCCATCTTTGGCGATGTAGCGCGCGGCACTGAGACTTGGTATATGCCTCCCTTGACTTTGCCGGCGCGGCCCAGAATGGAATCTAGCTGCTTGGTATCGATTCCGATTTCGCTACTTTCTTGCGCGCTCGCGCCGGTAGCGGCTGCGGGAGTTTTGGTCTTGTCCAACGCTGCACGAATGGTTTGGGCGAGTTTCGTTGCATCGCCCATGCCCCCGATGTGCATGTACATCACGCGCGGTGCCTCATAAAGCAAGTGGTTGTGCAGTGCCGTAATTTCGACTCCACCTTCTGCGAGTGTGATCATCACCGGACTGACTTCTTGCTCCGCCAGCACAAGGTCTCCCATGACCATGGCTTGATTTCCCATCTTCTTGAACGCAACCCACGAGCCGAGCGCCAGCCCCGGCTTCAGTTCCGTGCCTCCAACAGTGACCCTGAGATCTTTCCGTGGCAGGCTGAACTTGAGGACACCATCAGGTTGAAGGTCTCCGCCTCGACCCATGGCATCCTCAACCGCCTTCCATTCCCCCGATTGTGCCTGAGCAACCGTTAAGGTTTTGACCATGAACAAAGTACAGAGCAGCATCAAAACTCGTACCGACTTCATAACAATTTTCCTTATCGAAGGTTGGAGTGCAGTTGGATCGGGATTAGGACTCGTCACATGCTTCAGCCGGCGGAACTGGTCGTAATCCCATAATTCAGAAACCGAGATCGCTTAATCCCGGGTGGCCGTCAGGCCTGCGCCCAAGCGGCCAGTGATACTTGCGGTCTGATTCCTTGATAGGAAGATCATTGATGCTTGCCAGCCTCAACCGCATGAGGCCATCCTGCTCGAATTCCCAGTTCTCGTTCCCGTAAGAGCGATACCAATTCCCCGCGTCATCGTGCCACTCATATGCAAAGCGCACCGCGATGCGATTCCCCTCGAAGGCCCACAGTTCTTTGATCAGCCGATAATCCAGCTCTTTCGTCCACTTGCGCCTAAGGAAGGCAACAATCTCCTGCCGTCCGTTTACAAACTCTGAGCGGTTTCTCCAGCGGGAATTCTCGGTATAGGCGAGAGCTACTTTTTCAGGGTCTCGGGAATTCCACCCATCTTCGGCCAGACGGACCTTCTGGATGGCAGTCTCCCTGGTAAACGGCGGTACCGGAGGGCGTGTTGTCATGATTTTCTCCCTGACCTACGTGCATTAGAGCTGCCAAAGTTGTGTTTCGTTCCAGGCTGCGTAGCTCAGGGCAGCATATGGATTTACCACCGTCGAAGTTTGGGGAAGCCGAAGCCAGTGTTAGGCGAGTGTCGAGATTTCGTCACTGGCGTCCATATGCTGTCTAAGGCGGGCGCGGCTTACGCCCCAATTTGCTTTCGGATCAGAGGTTTGCGCGCTTTCTCCAAAGGGAATTTCAAATGCAACACCAATCGTCAGTAGCAATGCAGTTGCCTCCTCAGAGGGTGAGCGAGTACGCCAGGGATCAACAGTGTTGACTCTTGGTTCGAGAGTCAACACTGCCCTGGATGCGCTCACCCTCCCCCGCCTTCGCGGCCCAGGAGGCCTTACCAATGGCACGGGAGAACTGGGGTAGCGACATGACGCCACGAGATTCGATCACTGCTCAAAACTTTACCTTCGCGACCTCGGCAGATTTTTGCAAGGTCTTCGAAGAAGATATGCCGCACTTGTACCGGCTCGCCTTCCTGCTGACCGGCGATCATTCGAGAGCCGAGCAGTGTTTCCTGGCCGGTCTGGAAGAGGCCCGCGCAGAAAGAGCTGTTTTTGCGGACTGGGCTCGCTCCTGGAGTAGAAGAAGCGTCATCAAGAACGCTATACGGTTGATGGCCGCAGTTCCGGGACAAACAAGCTCTACCGCAGATCTGTGGCGGGCAGACAAGGCGCAATCTGACGCGGAACTTTCCATCAATTCCGTCACGACTTTACGGACATTTGAACGATTTGTTTTCGTCATGTCGGTGCTTGAGTCCTATCCCGATCGCGACTGCGCAAACCTTCTGAATTGCACCAGGCAAGATGTTCGTGACGCGCGCGCCAGAGCTCTCCGGGACCTCGGGGCTTCTTATTCGGATTCAGCAACGAAACCTGTTCAGGCACTGCCCACGGTTGAACTCGCTCTGCAGTCTAGCTAGTGGAGCGGGCAACAAATATGCCGGTAAACGTGTTGTCAATCGCCTGACATTTCACCTGCCGCCAAAATTGACACCACAGAACTGCCCGTTCCCAAATCACTGACGTGAAGCTTACTCCTCAGGCGGCGCGATGGCACTTCGCGTGCCTTATCACCATCCGGAGGCGGCGCCATGACGGTCGCGATTTCCGGGAGCTTTTGAATGATGATGATTCTTGGTGGCTGGCTTAAAGGTGCGCACGTGCGAAGGCTGGTTGTGCGACTGTGTCTTCCTTTGTGCCTGGCCACACACCTGTTGGCGCAAACTCCAAGCAAGCATGATATTGCTCGGGGGGAAAGAAGCCCCGAAGGATCCGCCAGTGCCAGGCCCGATGTGTTACGGCAGTTTAGCGCCTCCATCGAGCGGGTGGTGGCCAGAGTAGCTCCCGCAGTCGTCCAGATCGTAGTCGCCGGCTACGGCACCCAGGCGGAGAGCGGACATAAGGAAACGGCTAAGGTAATTCGCCAGCACGCCATTGGCTCGGGGGTCATCGTTGACGCCGATGGGTACATCATGACAAACGCGCATGTGGTCGAGGGAGCGCAACGCATTCAGGTGATTCTCTCCGCGCCACCCAGCGACTCTCGGCTGGGATTACAAGGCAGTACTCCGGGGAAGATTTTGGAGGCAAGAGTAGTCGGCATACACAGTGATGCCGACTTGGCGCTGCTCAAGATAGACGCTCATGGTCTGCCCACTTTGGATCTGAGCACCACAGCTAGCATAAAACAAGGCCAACTGGTTTTTGCAATTGGCAGTCCTGAAGGCTTACAGAATTCTGTGACGATGGGCATCGTAAGTTCCACCGCGCGCCAGCCCGATCCGGACACTCCCATGGTCTATGTGCAGACCGACGCTCCCATCAACCCGGGGAATAGTGGTGGCCCGTTAGTCGACATTGATGGTGCTCTGGTCGGGATTAATACCATGATCCTCAGCCAAGGGGGAGGCAGCGAGGGGTTGGGCTTCGCCATTCCAGCGGCAATCGTACGATTCGACTATCGAAACCTGCGCAAATACGGCCATGTGCACCGCGCTGAGATTGGCGCCGGAGTGCAGGATATTACTCCCGAACTGGCGGCGGGATTGGGACTCGCGCGCACCTGGGGCGCCATTGTTTCTGACGTTGTTTCGGGTGGACCGGCAGAAGCGGCGGGGCTCAGGATTGGTGACATTATCTCGGCGGTTGATGATCGCGCCATCCTCGGCTTGCCGGGCTTGACGGGCGCGCTCTACCGCCACCCTCTTGATAAGCCGCTTGAGATGCGTGTTCTCCGCGGGAATAAAGAGATACTGCTTTTTGTTCCAGTTTTGGAGCATCATGACGAGCTTGATCAATTGGCGGATACGCCGAATTTTCAGAAGAACCTGGTGGCGAAACTCGGAATTTTTGCCACAGATCTTAGCCCCAAGCTTCGCCAATCGCTGCCCTCGCTCCGGAGCGAGAGCGGAGTGGTAGTGGTGGCGCAGGCTGCGGGACCATCTCCCGTATCACTCGACCTCGAAACCGGCGACGTGATCTGTGCACTCAATCGCAACCCAATCCAGTCTCTCGAACAGCTCCGAACGGCACTAGACGCGATCAAGACGGGCGATCCGGTGGTGTTGCAGATCGAGCGCGACGGAAAGCTTCGCTACACTGCCACAGAAATGGACCAATGAGGAAAGGTACTCGGCTGGGGAAGGTACTCAGCAACTAGCGCGCCAAGCAACATGGGTAACGCTGCCTGCGGGCGACCTTACTTCGCGCTGATCAGTTCTTTCGGAGTAGGAACCGAGGATGCATTCCAACCTCCGCCCAGGGCTTCGATTAAAAGGACGCTCGCGACCATGCGGCGCGTGCGAATGTTAATGGCAGTGATCTCGGCCTGCAATGCAGCCGTCTGCGTGGTAATCACCTGCAGATAATCAACCGTACCGGCTTTGTACTGGTACGTAGCAATATCCAGCGCCTGCCGGGCGGCCTGAACCGTGTAATCGGCAGCATCCGCTTCATTGGCCAGAATTCGCAAGGCCGCCAGGTTGTCCTCGACCTGCTGAAAGGCGGTGAGCACGTTTTGCCGATAACTCGCCACCGTGCCATCGTACAGCGCACGCGCCTGGTCTACCTCGGCACGTCGCCGGCCGCCGGAGAAGATTGTCTGAAGCACTTGCGGACCCGCCGACCAGAAACGGTTGGGCCAGGAAAACCAGTCTGCCGCGTTGCTGCTGTGCAGGCCCGCAGAGGCGCTGATAAGTACGTTCGGGTAGTATGCCGCCTTTGCAATCCCGATCTGTTCGTTGGCAGCGGCCATCAGCCGCTCGGCAGACGCGATGTCCGGACGCCGCTCCAACAAAGTCGAAGGCATCGCGACTGGTATGGTGGGTAAGGGCGCGATGACGGCTGTGCTCGCAATTGTGACCTCAACGGGTGGCTTGCCGGTCAAAACTGCGATGGCATGTTCAAACTGTGCACGCGCCACGCCCAAATCAATCAACTGGGTCTGCGCGCTGCTCAATTGGGTTTCTGCCTGAGCGACGTCACCGCCCGAAGCAACTCCTACATGGAACCGATCTTTAGTGAGCTGAAGGAACTGCTGGTACGAGCTCACTGTCTTTTCCAGCAATTGCTGTTCGGCATCCGTTCCACGTAGCTCGAAGTAAGCCTGTGCCAGCGTGGCTTGCGAGATTAGCCGCGCATTCTCCAGGTCGGCGAAGGTGGCCTGCGCGGTTCGCGCGCTTGCAGACACCTGGCGGCGGATGCTTCCCCATATGTCTGCCTGGTACGAAAAATCGGTGCTCAGGTCGTAATTGTTATGGGCCGCAGCGGAACCCGTAGTGGTGACCACTCCCCCACTTGCGGCCGTTCCCGCGGGAGCACGCGAATTCGTGACCGACACGGACCCGCTGACGGTCGGAAAAAGGTTGGCCCGGGCTATGCGGAGGGCATCTCGCGCGGCCCGGAACTGGGCCTCTGCAGCAAGAATGTTCTGGTTCGATATGTTCACCTGTTCTTGCAGTCCACTGAGCTGTGCGTCGTTGTAGAGCTCCCACCACTTTCCGCGGATGGCCTGGTCGCTGGGTTGGGCTTGCTTCCACTGCTTCGCCTGTTCCTGTCCCGCAGCCGGCAGTTCTTTATAAACAGAGGGCACCGGGGCGCTGGGTCGATGGTAGTTCGGTCCCACTGCGCATCCGGTCGCCAAAATGGTCAGGCCCAGAAGAATGAGGATAAGCGGGCCATGTATCTGCGCCTTCCCCGCTTCATTAAAGGTCTTGTGTTGGCTAGCCATAAATGTCATTGCTCACTGACCCAGGGCCTCTGGCCCCAGCGTCTGCGGCGCGCGGCCATGGCTTCGCGACTGCTCCCACCAGAGGCGCAGCTTGTCGAAGTAGAGATAAACCACAGGTGTGGTGTACAGCGTCAGGGCCTGACTTACGATCAATCCGCCGATAATGGCAATTCCCAGTGGGCGGCGCAGCTCCGAGCCCATGCCTGTACCCACTGCCAGCGGAATCGCGCCACAAATTGCGGCCATGGTGGTCATCATGATTGGACGAAAGCGCAGCAGGCAGGCTTCATAAATCGACTCGCGGGAATTCTTTCCCTCATTGCGTTCCGCCATTAGAGCGAAGTCGATCATCAGGATCGCATTCTTCTTCACCAGCCCGATCAGCAGAATGATTCCGATGATCGCGATCACTGTCAGATCGGTGCGCGTCAGGATTAAGGCCACCAGCGCGCCCACTCCAGCCGAGGGCAGGGTAGAGAGTATGGTGACCGGATGGACGTAACTCTCGTACAGAATTCCCAACACCAGGTAGACGGCGACCAGTGCTGCCGCGATGAGCAGGGGCTCGCTCGAAAGAGAGTCCATGTACGCTTGCGCCGTCCCCGCAAAGCCGGTATGGATGGTGCCGGGCAATCCAACCTTAGAAGCTGCAGCGTTGATTGCGTTTACGGCGTCGCTCAGGGAAACGCCCGGTAACAGGTTGAAGGAAATCGTAACCGCGGGAAATAACCCTTGGTGGTTGACTTGCAGCGGTGCTGTTTTCGGCGCGTAATCAGCAATGGCGGTAAGTGGAATCTGCTGTCCCTGCGGCGACGAGACGTAAATTTGCTTGAGGATGGCCGGGTCTTGCCAATATTCGGGAGCCGCTTCCATCACTACGTGATACTGGTTCAGGGGCGTGTACATGGTCGAGACTTGGCGTTGGCCGAAGGCGTCGTAAAGCGTATTGTCGATCAGCTGCGACGAAATGCCGAG
>Ga0070697_100000639_pt1 | contig 26542 bp, 29 predicted proteins | sample KBSK1501metaG_FD_65475 | JGI IMG/M metagenome (GOLD analysis project Ga0070697, IMG submission 65475) | Corn, switchgrass and miscanthus rhizosphere microbial communities from Kellogg Biological Station, Michigan, USA - KBS K1-50-1 metaG | ecosystem: Host-associated > Plants > Roots >...
CGCCCACCGAAAGCCATGGGTCGGCTCCGCGGGGCTTCCAGCCCGTCCAAGCGGACACGGAAAGTCGTCTTGGCGGCGCGCGGACCCACGGGCGCACGGGCAAGGCGATCAGTTAGCGCGGCGGCTTGGCAACGCCTGGAATCCCGGGTGAACATTCGAGCGCGGCGCGATCCCATTTTCCCGTTCGGGCCGCCGCCGCGTAGGTGCTGTTCAGAAAGACGAGGAGGACTTCATCGGGATCGGACGCGATGCGGACGGCATCGTAGGGCAGGAGAAACTCGCCGAGCGTGTCGTTGAAGAACGCCGAGCGGGGCTCGACGGAGGATGATCGGAAGCCGTCGGGCTCCGGATAGGCGTATGAATAGAACGCGGCATAGTCGATTCCCGCGCCGCCCGGCCAGAACCCGGCGCTGCTCACCTCGTGGGAATAGGCCTCGCGTACGACCTCGTCCGGCAAGCCGGGAACGCCGCCCGGATGCGGCGGGGCAGGGCGGCCGGAAAAACGCGTGACCGCGAGATCGAAGCTTCCCCAGAAGAAGTGGACAGGGCTGCTCTTGCCGATGAAGCCGGTGCGGAACTGTTTGAACACGCGGTCGGCCTGAACGAGCGCTCGCCAGAAGCGCTCGGCATATTCGGCGTCGTAGGCGGCGTGCGTCCGGTCGCGGCTGAACGGAATCGCCCCGGGAATTTCGCTCGGAAAGTCGTTGATCTCGACGCGAATGCCGGCCTCGCGCAGCGCCGCCATCACCGCGTCGTAGAACTCGGCGACGGTCCGCGGTCGCAGCGCAATCCGGTTGCGGTAACCGTCGCTCGTCGTGATGTCGAGCGACTGTTCGTTGAAATCGAACGCGATCTCGAACGAACGATGCTCGTAGGGAATCGGCGAAGTGGTCAGGCCGCGCGCGGTGACATAGAGCGGAACGTGCCAGGAATGATTGAGCCAAGGCGTGAGCGCGAGCCTGATCTTGCCGACGACCTGCGTCCACAGATGAAGCGTATCGCGGGTGTCCTTCCAGGCACTGTATGCCAGATCGGGCCAGGCTTCGTGGTTCGAGCTTGCGATCACGAGTTCGCCGGCCTCCGCGATGGATCCGCAAAATTTACGATCGTCATGAAATACTGTATACAATAAAATCAAAATCCTAAAATTTGGGGATACGCCATGACCGCGCCGATCCGCATATTGCTGGCGAAGGTAGGGCTTGATGGGCATGACCGCGGCGTAAAAGTCGTCGCGCGCGCGCTGCGCGATGCCGGAATGGATGTGATTTACACCGGCCTTCACCGGACGCCGGATGAAGTCGTCTCGGCGGCGATTCAGGAGGACGCCGACATTCTCGGCGTAAGCCTGTTGTCCGGTGTGCAGATGACGGTATTCCCCAAGATCTTCGAGCGACTTCGGCAAGAGGGAGCCGAAGACATGATTGTCGTCGCTGGCGGGGTGATGCCCGAAGAGGATGTCGCCGCCTTGAAAGAAATGGGTGTCAGCGAAGTGCTTTTGCAGGATACGCCGCCGCAGAAAATCGTCGAGCGACTGCGGGAACTTGTTGCGCAGCGCGGGCCCCGGTGAAGGCCATGGAATTCTGGTCGTTCCCTCCGGCATACGACGAGAATTATCTTCCCAAGATCACCAGTCGTTATTGGTTTCCCGAACGGGAGACGATGCCGCCATCCGAACGCGAGAGGTTCATCCTTGAGCGTCTTCGGCAGGTATGTGCCTATGCCTATGAGCGCGCGCCATTCTACCGGCGAAAATGGGACGACGCGGGGTTTCATCCCTCGCAGCTCAAATCGCTGGAGGATTTTGAATCGAGGGTTCCCGTCGTGGAGAAAAGGGATCTGCGCGTTGCACAGGAGAGCGCGCCCCCGTTCGGCGACTATCTTTGCGCGGCCGAGACCGAGATTTTTCATATTCACGGTACCAGCGGCACCACCGGCCGCCCCACGGCGTTTGCGATCGGCCGCAATGACTGGCGTGCGATCGCCAACGCGCACGCAAGGATCATGTGGGGCATGGGATTGCGGCCGGGCGACACGATTTGTGTCGCCGCGATCTTTTCACTCTATATGGGAAGCTGGGGCGCTCTCGCCGGCGCCGAACGGCTCGGCGCTCGATGTTTCCCCTTCGGGGCGGGTGTTCCGGGCATGTCGGCGCGCTGCGCCCAATGGCTCAACATGATCAAGCCGACGGCGTTTTACGGCACGCCGACTTATGCGTTGCATCTGGCGCAGGTCGCCGCCGATGAAGGGCTGAACCCGCGCGATTTCAAGCTCAAGATCATGTTTTTTTCCGGCGAGCCCGGCGCCTCCATCGCCGGAGTGCGCGACAAGATCGAAGCGCTGTATGGCGCAAAAGTCATCGACTGCGGCTCCATGGCCGAAGTGACGCCGTGGATGAATATCGCGGGAAGCGCTGAAACTTCCGGCATGTTGTGTTGGCAGGACGTCGTCTACACCGAAATCTGCGCCCCCGGTACGATGCGCCGCGTTCCCTACGGGGCGCGCGGCACGCCGGTCTATACGCATCTTGAGAGAACGTCACAGCCGATGATCCGCCTTCTCTCGGGCGATCTTTCGCTTTGGACCAACGACAAAAATCCGTGCGGCCGCACGTATCCGCGCCTGCCGCATGGAATTTTCGGCCGCATCGACGACATGTTCACCATCCGCGGCGAGAACGTCTATCCGAGCGAAATCGACGCTGCGTTGAACGAGCTCCCTCATTACGGAGGGGAGCATCGTGTTTTCATCAGCCGCGAAGCCACGATGGATGAACTTTTACTTCGCGTGGAATCTGACGCCGCGACCTTCGCGAAGGGCGCCAATGCGATCGCGGGATTTCGCGCCGAGGTGGAACGCAAGTTGCAAAAGGTACTCGGCTTACGAACTTTAGTGGAAGTCGTCGAGCCAAACTCGATCGCGAGAACCGACTTCAAGGCACGCAGGATCGTCGATGACAGAAAGATTTTTGTCGATATGCACAGACAGCTCGAAGGGGTGGAGTCCTGAGCCGGAAGGTACCATCGCTCGCTCTGGTGGAGCGGGTTCAGGCGGGCGAGCCGGCTGCCATCGCTCGGCTGATATCGCGCGCCGAACACGGCAATCCGGAAGTACGCGGCGCGCTTGCCAAAATTTACAAGCTCGCGGGGAAGGCGCACGTCGTCGGGATTACCGGCGTGCCGGGCAGCGGCAAATCGACTCTGGTCGCAAAATTGATCGAGAAAATGCGCGCCAAGGGCGCCAAGGTGGGCGTGATCGCGATCGACCCGTCCAGTCCCTATTCGGGGGGCGCGATCCTCGGTGATCGCATTCGCATGACCGAGATGGCCTGTGATCCGGGCGTCTATATCCGGTCGATGGCCACCCACGGCGCCACCGGAGGCATGGCGCATACAACGCTCGATGCCGTCGACATTCTGGACGTCGCCGGTTTCGATACGGTGATCATCGAAACCGTCGGGGTGGGACAGGATGAAGTTGAAATCGTAAAGGCGTCGCAGACGACGGTTGTCGTCTCGGCCCCCGGGCTTGGCGACGAAGTACAGGCGATCAAAGCCGGCATTCTTGAAATAGCGGATGTTCATGTCGTTTCGAAATGCGATCGCGGCGATGCCAATCGAACGATTGTCGATCTGAAACAAATGCTGACGCTTGGCTTGGCGTCGGAGAAGCAAGCCTGGACAATTCCAGTAATTGGAACCAGCGCCGTGTCAGGCTCAGGCTTCGACGCTCTTTTAGACGCCATCGAGAGGCACCGGAAAGCGGCGCTTGAAACGCTAACGGGGCGCAATCGCGCCCTTTCGATTGCGCAGTTCCGCTTGCGAAAGACGGCCGAAAATATATTGCTGCAGCGTTTCGCAAGCGGCTTCGTCAATGACGACGCATTGCTCGCGACGCGGCTAATGCATCGGGAGACCGATCCCTATTCGGTCGCGATCGAATTCTTGGAAAAAACGATTCTCCGCGAATCCCAGGGAGCACGTCATGAACCGAATGCTCGATCCAAAATCGCTTGAGAAGATCTCCGGCGATGTGGCCGACTGGGAGAAAAACGAAGTCGCGGCTTTTCTGCGAAAGCAGGCCGAGCGCCGCGAGCAATTCTTTACGACCGGCGGCTTGCCGGTAAAACGCGTCTACACCGCCGCCGATGTCGCCGACATACCGCTGGAAGACATAGGGTTGCCGGGCCGCTATCCGTTCACGCGCGGTCCGTATCCGACCATGTATCGAAGCCGGCACTGGACGATGCGTCAGATCGCGGGCTTCGGCACCGGCGAAGATACCAACCTGCGCTTCAAATATCTGATCAAACAAGGGCAAACCGGCCTTTCGACCGATTTCGATATGCCCACGCTCATGGGCTACGACAGCGATCACCCCATGAGCGATGGAGAAGTCGGCCGCGAGGGCGTCGCCGTCGATACGCTCGCGGACATGGAAGCGCTCTACGACGGCATCGATCTTGAGAACATCTCCGTATCCATGACGATCAATCCGACCGCGTGGATCTTGCTCGCGATGTACGTCGCGATGGCGAAAAAGCGCGGCCTCGACCTGAACAAGCTGTCGGGGACGATCCAGGCGGATATCCTGAAGGAGTACATGGCGCAGAAGGAGTATTGCTTTCCGATCGGGCCTTCCGTGCGCATCGTGCGGGACTGCATCACGTACTGCGCTGAAAACATGCGACGCTACAACCCGATCAACATTTCCGGTTATCACATCTCGGAAGCAGGCGCCTCGCCGCTGCAGGAAGCGGTGTTCACGCTTGCCAACGGCATCGTCTACGTCGAGGAGGTCCTCAAGACCGGAATGGATGTCGACGAATTTGCGCCGCGGCTTGCCTTCTACTTCGTAAGCCAAGGCGATTTTTTCGAAGAGATCGCGAAATTTCGCGCCGCGCGGCGCGCCTGGGCAAAAATCATGAAAACGCGCTTCGGCGCGAAGACTCAAGAATCCATGCGGCTGCGTTTTCACTGCCAGACCGCCGCGGCCACGCTGACCAAACCGCAATACCAGATCAATATCGTGCGGACGGCGTTGCAAGCCCTTTCCGGCGTACTCGGCGGCTGCCAGTCGCTCCATACAAACGGCTATGACGAGGCGTTTGCGATTCCCACCGAGGAGGCGATGCGGGTGGCGTTACGCACGCAGCAAATCATCGCCGAAGAGATTAACGTTTCCAACGTGGTGGATCCGATCGGCGGATCCTATTTCGTCGAGAGCCTGACCAGCGAGTATGAGAAACAGATTTTTGAAACCCTTGACTACGTGGATGCGAACGGCGGGACGATCAAGCTGATCGAGGAAGGCTGGTTTCAAAAGCAGATCGCCGACTTTTCTTACGAAACGGCGCTGCGCAAGCAGACCGGCGATAAGCCGGTCATCGGGGTCAATCGATTTATCGACGAGGAGGAGGTGCATGACATCGAAACGCACCCTTACGATGTCAGGACCGCAGAGCGGCAGATCGCGCGCACGAAGCGCGTTCGCGCCGGGCGCGATGCCGCAACACACAAGATGCTGATGGAGAAGCTTGTGACGACGGCAAAAGACGACCGGCAGAATATCATGCCGATCACCGTCGAGGCGGTCGAGAATGGAGCCACCATGGGCGAAATCGTGGACACCTTAAAGAAGCTCTGGGGGACTTATCGCGAAATCCCCGTGTTCTGAGAATGACGCCCTATTGAAAGGTCTTCGCTGTTGCAATCCATAGCGGCCCAACCGATAGCGGCGTCATCAATCGCATAACCGCGGCGGTCAGATTTCTCGCGGACGGAGTACGCAATGCCTCTGTTTAGCTTGCATGGGGAGAAGCCCGATCTGGCGCCTTCCGACCAGTGTTATGTCGCGGATAGCGCGGTGGTCATCGGAAGAGTGAGGATAAAGATGGGCGCCAGTGTTTGGTTCGGTGCGGTCCTGCGCGGTGACAATGAATGGATCGAAATCGGCGAGCGCACCAACATTCAGGATAACTCCACGCTCCATACCGACCCCGGCTTTCCACTCACGGTGGGCAATGGCTGCACGGTCGGGCACAACGCCATCCTTCATGGTTGTTTGGTTGGCCATAATACCTTGATCGGCATGGGCGCGATTGTGCTGAATGGCGCGCAGATCGGCTCCAACTGTGTCGTCGGTGCGGGCGCGCTGGTCGGCGAGAAAATGATCGTGCCCGACAATACGCTTGTCGTCGGCGCGCCCGCCCGCAAGGTGCGAAATAACGACGAGGCCACGGTTAAGCTCATCGAGCGATCGGCGCAGATTTATTTTAACCGTTGGCAGGCATACGCCTCTGCCTTGAAACGTATTTCCTAGAATTGTCGTTGAGCGGTCTGCCCGACGGCGACGTCACCGGGAACACGCGCATTCGTTCGTGCCATCGAATTTCGGCTATCCACGGCGTAGCGACCTGATCCGATGGACGCAATCAGGAGGCAGGCGCTCATGATCGCGAGATTCTTCAGTGCTTGCGTCTGATTTGCCGCGCGCGCCGCGCCCTCCATGTCCCAGAAGTTATGCGCGAAGAAAATTGTCAGCGCGGTGAAGACGAACAGCAGCCAGCCGCCGAAGCGGGTCTTGAACCCGACCAGCACCATGAGCCCGCCGACGATCTCGATCAGCGCGACGATATATCCGACCACCGTCGGCGGCACGCTGCCGCCGATCATGCTCTCAAACCTCGCCATGCCCGCGCTGCCGACAACGCCGGCGACATTGATGAATTTGCCAATCGCAGAAACGATGAAGACCCAGGGCATCAACACCCGGCCGAGCACATACAAATTATCCGACATGGGACCAGCCTTTCCCTCCATTGCCCCGCACAGCGCAAAGCAATGCCGATTGGCGCATCCTCCCTCGTTGGCGGGGAGGTAATGCAGGAACGGCGCAATCCGTTCCAAGCCTCGGATCGATTTTCAGCGGGCTACTTTCAAATGATGCTCGGCCGGAGACGCTGCCGGGCCTGCCCGGGGCGGGATGGAACCATTGGCTCATCGCGGCATTTTATTCACGTTATGGGCCAATTGTTCTATGAACCGCTCACCTACCAAGCGTTCGCTGATCTGGGAATCGATCAGCTCGCCTATGTGCGCCGAGTCGGCGCCGAGGAGGCAAAGAACCTCTTCCAGGTCGATGTGGCGCCCGAGATAGAGTTATTCTCGGTGCATTCGGCGGACGGCAGGCCCATTATGCTCACCGCAACATTGGAAGCCGCCATGACCAGCGCGCGGGTGAACAATCTCCATCCCGTGATGATTCAGTAGAACCTTGCACGACGGGACTGCCCGCGCGCCCGGCTCGGATTCGTGTCGACCGTCATCTACCAACCCTAGCGCCCTTCGCGCGCCCAGGCCGCGGCGACGCCGGCGAGCAGGATCAACAGTCCCGATAATCCGGCGAACAGCGGAAACAGCCCGAGGCCGCGCAGCGTGCTTGCCTCGCGCAGCTTGAGCCCGAGCCAATCGGAACCGGCGAAACGCTCGCCCGAGCGCACGCCGACGATGCGCGGCGCGGGCGCGCCGAGTTCGGAGACGCGCCAGATGCCGCCGCCGGTAGCGCTCACGAGCGGCTCGAGAACCGTTTTCGTGCTCGTCACCTCGGCGAATTCGCGCGGATTGATCGGCCCGACATTGACGAGCGCGGTGAGCGTGCCGTCGCTCGCGCGCCATAGGCCGAGTTCGGAAGCGGGTGTCGTCGCGCGATAGAGGCCGGGCTCGGCGAGCGCGAGATTGATCGCGCGCGTCTGGCCCGACGGCGTCGTCACCGTCACCGGCACCGCCTCGTCGAGCATGGTCCGGCGCTCGATCGCAAGATCGCCGCCCTGCACCGAAAGCAAGAGTCGCTCTTCCTCGAGCTCCGGCTGCTTCATCAGCCAGTGCGACAGGCGCCGCAACAAATCGAGGTGCGGTCCGCCGCCCTCGAAGCCTCGCGCCCACAGCCAAATGTGATCGGAGAGGAGAAGGGCGACGCGTCCCTCGCCGTAGCGCGAGAGAATCAACAGCGGATTGTCGTTCGGCCCGTTCATCACCGCGGTGCCTCTTTCGGCGCGGGCGTTGATCAGGCGGAACCAGTGGCTCCAATGCGGCGGGTCGAAATCGGCGCCCGGCAGCGTGCGGGTAACTGGATGGCGCTTGCCGGCCTCGGTCAGGCGCGGCTGAAACGCGGCTTCGGTCATGTTGCCGGTCGGCTCCGCCGGCAGGATCGATTCGAGCGGCGAGTGGAAGATCGAATTGGGGCTCGCATAGTCGGAGCCGGCGGCGACCAGCACCGCGCCGCCTTCGCGCACGTAATTCACGATGTTGTCGAAATAGATGATCGGCAGCACGCCTTGCTGGGCGTAGCGGTCGAAGATGATGAGCTGGAACTCCTTGATCTTCTGCTGGAACAGCTCGCGCGTGGGAAAGGCGATCAGCGACAATTCGTTGATCGGCGTGCCGTCCTGTTTTTCCGGCGGCCGCAGAATGGTGAAATGGACGAGATCGACATTGGCATCTGACTTCAGCAAGTTTCGCCAGGTGCGCTCGCCGGAATGCGGCTCGCCCGAAACCAAGAGCACGCGCAGCTTTTCGCGCACTCCTTCGATGGTCAGCGCCGCGCGGTTGTTGAGCGGGGTGATCTCGCCTTCGAGCGGGGCCGCTTCGATCTCGACGATGTTGGCGCCGGCATGCGCGATCTCGATCTGCACCTGGGCGGGCTCGCCCGCGACCACCGCGGGACGGGCGACGACTTCGCCGTCGCGGCGCACGATGACCTCGACGCGCGCGCCTTTGGGCGCGCCTTCGTCCTCGACGCGATAGCCGATCGTCTGTTTCTGTCCGACGATGCCGAAGCGCGGCGTCGCGGTGAGCGCGACGCGGCGATCGCGCTCACCTTCACGGCCGGTAATCAGCGCGTGCACGGGTGCGGCGAAGCCGAGGACGGAAGCGTCGGGCACGTCGTGGACGCGGCCGTCGGTGACCAGGATTGCGCCCGCCACCCGCTCCGGCGGAACGTCGGAAAGGGTCGCACCGAGCGCCGAAAACAGCCGCGTTCCATCGCTCTCGCTGTCGTTGCCGCTGGCATCGACCGTGCGCACCTCGAGGCCGGGAATTTTCGCGAGCTTCTCCGCGAGCGCGACGCGCGCCTCCTCCGTCACTTTGTCGCGGTCGCCGAAGCGCTGGCTCGCGCTCTTGTCGATGACGACGGCGACGACCGAAGAAAGCGGCTCGCGGTCTTCGCGGGTAAAGGAAGGGTTGGCGAGCGCGAGCACGGCGAGCGCGAGCGCAAGCGCGCGAACAGCGGAGCCGCGCGAGCGCGAAAGGATCAGCAAGACGGCGATCAGAAGCGTTGCGACGGCCGCGGCGGCGAGCACCGGCAGCGGCAGCAGCGGGTCGAAGGCGAATCCGTATCCCATGGCCGATCCCTATTGGCCAAGCCGTTCGAGCAGCGCCGGCACGTGCACCTGATCGGCCTTGTAGTTGCCGGTGAGCACGTACATCACGATGTTGACGCCGACGCGGAAGGCGAACTCGCGCTGGCGCGGCTCGCCCGGCGTGAGCGGCAAGAGCGGCTGGCCGTCGGGGCCGACCGCCCAGGCGCCGGCCAGGTCGTTCGAGGTGATCAGAATGGGCGAGACGCCGTCGCCCGCGCGGGCGGGCCGCGTCTCGGTTTCATTGTTCGGCTCGGGCAACGCCTCCACCCACAGCTTGCCGTTGCCGTAGCGGCCGGGAAAATCGCGCAGCAGATAGAACGATTTCGTCAGCACATGGTCGGCGGGCACGGGCTCCAGTTCGGGAATATCGAGGGCCGATAGAATTTCCCGCAGCTTGACGAGCGCTGGAGAAACCTCGCCGCCGCGCGCGGGCAGGACGGTGAGCGCGTCGCGGGTGTCGAACACGATGGTGCCGCCCTGTTTCATGTAAGCGTCGATGCGCGCCAGCGTCGCCGCATCGGGCTTGGCGGCGTTCGGGGCGATCGGCCAGTACAGCATCGGAAAAAACGCCAGCTCGTCCTTCGTCACGTCGACGCCGATCGGATCGCCCGGCTCGAGCGCGGTGCGCTGGGAGAGGAACAGCGAAAGCCCCTCGAGGCCGGCGCGGCTTACGGCGTCGATTTCCTTGTCGCCGGAGATCACGTAAGCGAGACGCGTCTGCGTGGTGGCGCGCAGCGCGAAGTCGTCGACCGGCCTTGGTGGCGTCGTCTTCTGCGCCGCCTTCGGCATACCCTTCGGCGCCGCGCCCTGCGCCCAGGCCCGGTCCGCGGCCGGCGCCGCCAGCACGGCGGCGAACGCGAGCACGGTTGCCGCGCGACGCCAGTTGAACCGCGTCCATCCGCCCGCGAGCGCGAACACGATCAGGGCGTCGGCGGCGAGCAGTACGAGCACGCCGATCAAGGCGGCCGCGCGCAGGTCGACCGGCTCGCCCTGGCGATAGGGCTCGATGCGGGCGCCGGTTGCCGAAAAATCGAGCGGGACCAACCGATCGCGCGGCGCGAGCGTGTTCACGGCGACGAGACCGTCGGGCGGGCCGTAGAATCCGGGCGGATGATCGAACACGCCGCGGCCGTCGTAATCGGCGGGGATCGGCCGCGCCGTCGGTCCCGGCGCCGTAAAGATGCCGTAGCCGTCGAGGAGCCGGCTCGGCGCCACGGTCGGCGCTTGCCGGCGTTCCGACGGGGGCGCTGGCTCCGCGGCCGTCCCGCCGGCCGCGCCCGCGAGCGCGACCACCCGGCGCAACATCTCGACGAAGGCGCCGGACAGCGGCAAGTTCGACCATGCCGTGTCGGCGGATACGTGAAAGAGCACGAGCAAGCCGTGCCCGCGCCGCTCGGCGGTGACCAGCGGCGTGCCGTCGGTGAGCGTCGCCCAGGTGCGCTCCGCAAGCCTGCCGTCCGGCTCGGCCAGCACCTGCCGCGTCACCGTCACATCGCTCGGAACGACGAGATCGTGAAAAGGGCCTTCGCGCGAAAACTGGCCGAGCTTCTGCGGTTGCTCCCACGAGAGACTGCCGCCGAGAACGCGTCCGCCGCGGCGCAATTGCACCGGAACGAGATCGTCTTCGGTCGCCGCTAAGCGCGGTCCGGCGAAACGGATCAGGAGGCCGCCCTCCTCAATCCAGCGCACGAGCCGCTCGCGCGCGGCGGGCGCGATGGTGCCGACGTCGGAAAGGATCAGCGCCGGCAGTCGCTGCTCGATAAAACGGGTGATCGCTTCGGCCGGTGCCGCGCCTTCGGCCAGGCGCACGTCGGCGAACGGCCCGAGCGCGCGCGACAGATAAAAGGTCGCCGCCAGCAGCGGCTGGCTCGTGTCGGCGGTCGCGCCCGAAACGACGCCGACCGTCCGCCGCCGCCAGCGCTTGTCGAGGAGTTGAACGGCGCCGGACGAGCGTTCGCCGGCGATTTCGAGGCGCGCGATGTCGTTCCTGATCTCGACCGGAAGATCGAAGCGTGCCTCGGTTTCGCGCTCGCCCCATTGAAACGCGAAAGTAGCGTCGCCGAGCGCAAGCCCGCGCAGGTCGCGGGCGCGGACGGCGCCCAGCGCGGGCGCGCCGTCGTCGGCGCGCAAGACCTTGACGGTGAGCCCGCCGGCCGCGTTGTCGGCGGCGGCGAGCGCCCGTCCGCCCGGCACCCCGCCATTGACGATCGTCAGCCGGTCGCGCGCGAGTTCGCCGAGCTTTTCGCTGAAGGCCGCGCCGTCGCCGAGATCGACGCCGTCGGTGAGCCAAATGACCGAGGCGTCCGGATTGAGCCGCAACAGGCGGCCGAGCGGCGGCAGCAGCTCGGCGCGCTCGGGCGTGTGCGCCGAAGGAGCAAGCAGCCGAAGCGCCTCGCGCGCCTCACCGGGGCGGAGCAGCGAGGCATCCTTCGGCGGCGCGCCGCTCGGCAGCAGCGCGAGCGGGCGGCCCTCGGCCTCGGCGCGCGAAATGATCGCATCGGCGGCGCGCAGCCGCTCGCGCCATGAAGCCGCGGCGGGCCAGCCGGAGTCGATCAGAAGAATCGTCGGCCCGCTCGTGCGGGTGACGGCCGGCGGCGGGTTCCATAGCGGACCGGCCGCCGCCAGCACGATGAGGGCGGCGAGCAACAGCCGCAAGGCGGTCAGCCACCACGGCGTGCGCGCGGGCGTTTCTTCCTTCGGCTCGATGTCGAACAGAATCCGCGTGGGCGGGAAGGGTATGCGCCGCGGCCGCGGCGGCACCAGACGCAGAAGCCACCACAGAATCGGGAGTGCCGCGAGCGCGAGCAGCAAGAGCGGCGAGGTGAATCCAAGCGGCAGGCCGATCATGCCGCGGCTCCCGCTTCAGGCAGAGCCAGGTCCGACGGGCGCCGGCGGGCGATCACGGCGCGGGTTTCGCCCATGCGCGCGCGCAGCGCGAGCAAGAGTTCGCTCGCCGGGCGATCGGTGCGATGGACCGCGAAGCTCCAGCTTCGGCGGTCGGTTTCGAGGCGGATCGCCTCGCGATGCTCGGCGATGCGCCCAACGTAATCGCCGCGCCAGCTTTCGGCGCGGCCGACGGTGATCGAGCCCGCGCCCTCCGGCTCGAGGAATTCCACCCGGCCGGAATAGGGGAAGGTTTCCTCCGCCGGATCGACGATTTGCACCACATGGCCGCCGGCGCCGTTGGCCGACAGATTTGCGATTGAACCCACGACCTCGGCGGCCGGACTCCACAGATCGCCGAGGAGGCAGACCTCGTCGCGCGGGCCGGCGGTGAACGGCGGCGGCAGGCTTTGCGGCGCGCCGGTGGCATGAATGATCGCCTCCGCCATGCGCTCGACCACGGCGCGGTTGGCGGTCGGCCGCATGGTGCCGGGAATGCCGATGCGCTCGCCGCCGCGCACGAGCAATTCGCCGAGCGCGAAGGCGAGCACGAGCGCGCGGTCGCGCTTGGTTTCCCACACCAGGGGCGAGGCGAATTCCATCGAAGGCGAAAGGTCGGGCCACACCCAAATCGTGTGCGCCGCCTCCCATTCGCGCTCGCGCACATAGAGATGGTCGTCGCGCGCCGAGCGCCGCCAGTCGACGCGGCTCGCGGGCTCGCCCGACATGAAGCGGCGATATTGCCAGAAGTTTTCGCCCGGTCCGGCGCGGCGGCGGCCGTGCAGGCCGTGGAAGACCGAAGCCGCCACGCGCCGGGCTTCGAGCACGAGCCGCGGCATCGCGGCGACGAGACGAAGGGCGGCTCCCGTCGCGGCGCGAACCGGAGCATCGTTGCGAAGGTTGCGAGAACCGGCGCCCGCTTCGTTCATGCAATCCTTGCTTTCAGCCTCGCGACCACCCCTTCGATGGTCTCGCCGTCGGCGCGCGCGCCGAAGGTGAGCGCCATGCGGTGCTTGAGCACCGGCTCGGCGAGCGCCAGCACGTCGTCGATCGAGGGCGCGAGCCGGCCGTCGAGCAGCGCGCGGGCGCGCACGGCGAGCATCAGCGCCTGGCTTGCGCGCGGACCGGGCCCCCAGGCGATGAGCTTGGAAGGGCCGTCGGCGTCGGCGCCGGGGCGCGCCGCGCGCACGAGATCGAGGATCGCCTCGACCACGGATTCGCCGACCGGGATGCGGCGCACGAGCCGCTGCGCGGCGACCAAATCATCGGCGGACATGGCGGCGCGCGGCTTCGTCTCGTCGACGCCGGTGGTGTCGAACAGGATCTTTCGTTCGGCCTCGCGGCCGGGATAGGAGACGTCGATCTCCATCAGGAAGCGATCGAGCTGCGCCTCGGGCAGCGGATAGGTGCCTTCCTGCTCGATCGGGTTTTCGGTCGCGAGCACGTGGAAGGGCCGGGGCACGTCGTGGCGGGTACCGGCCACGCTCACATGATATTCCTGCATCGCCTGCAGGAGCGCCGACTGCGTGCGCGGGCTGGCGCGATTGATCTCGTCGGCGAGCAACAGCTGCGCGAAGATCGGCCCGCGGATGAAGCGGAACGAGCGCTTGCCGGCGGTGCTTTCCTCCAGCACCTCGGCGCCGAGGATGTCGGACGGCATCAAATCGGGCGTGAACTGGATGCGGCGCGCCTCCAGACCGAGCACGGTGCCCATGGTGTCGACGAGCTTGGTCTTGGCAAGGCCCGGCACGCCGACGAGCAGCGCGTGGCCGCCGGCGAGAACGGTGATGAGCGCGCGGTCGATCACCTCGTCCTGGCCGAAGATGACGGCGCCGATGGCGGTGCGCGCGGCGCGGATGCTGGCGGCGGTCGTTTCCGCCGCGCGCACGATCATCTGGTCGAGGGTCTCGGGAGTTTCGCTCTTCGCGGACGTCATTCGGTCCTCCGCCGGTGGGACGGCTTTCGGCCATCCGGGGTCTTTTGCGACCCCTCGGTGATGCACACCTCGATCACGATGCAAATTCCATGCAGGAGAACCCGCGACTCGGCCGCAATCAAGGCGATCCTAGGAATCATAAGCCTAGGCTATGCTTTGCGGAATCGAGCTTGGGCCGGCCGATCACAATATTGTAAGGCCGTCCCCAGCGGAGAAAGTCATGACTGAAGCCGGTCCCAAGGCGCTGGAATCCCTTGCCGCGGCGCTGGGCAAGGGCAAATCCCCGCCGGTCGAGAAGTGGAACCCGCCCTTTTGCGGCGATCTCGATATGCGGATTGCCGCCGACGGCACCTGGTTTTACCTCGGCACGCCGATCGGGCGGCCGGCCCTCGTTCGCCTCTTCGCCTCGGTGCTCAAGCGCGAGGACGGGCGCTACTTCCTGGTCACGCCGGTCGAGAAGGTCGGTATCCGGGTGGACGATGCGCCATTTCTGGCGGTCGAGATGGAAATCGAGAACCGCGGGCCGCAGCAAAGCCTCCTCTTCCGCAGCAATGTGGACGACGTCGTGCGCTGCGACGCGGATCATCGCCTGCGCTTCGAGCCGGAGGCGGGCACCGGCGGCTTGCGGCCCTATCTGCACGTGCGCCGCGATTTGTGGGCCAAGGTCACCCGCGCTCTGTTCTTCGATCTCGTGGCTGTCGGCGAAGTGCGCGAGGAGGGCGGCCGGCGCATGTTCGGGGTCGTCTCCGCGGGAGAATTTTTCGCCATGGCGCCGGAAGCGGCGGTCGCAGGATACGCATGATGTTGTCGTCACCGGCCCTGGATGCGCTCTCCGCTCCCGTGCGCGATTTCGCCCTGCGCGCGAGGGAGCGGCTGGCGCCGACGCCGCCCGACAAACTCGATGCGGCAGTTTCGCTTGCCGAGCTCGCCTCGCAATACGGCGATCACCGGATGGCTTCCGACATCGCGGCGGTGCTCGCCGACAAGCCGTTTCGCGCCGCGGCGGTGCTCGTTCCGGTCGTCGCGCGCGAGGTGCCGGCGTTTCTTCTGACCCAGCGATCGAGCGGCCTCGCCAGCCATTCGGGCCAGGTCGCTTTCCCGGGCGGCCGCATCGACGAAGGGGACGCCGATCCCGCCGCCGCCGCGATGCGCGAGAGCGAGGAGGAAATCGGGCTTCGCCGCGAATTCGTTTCGCCGCTGGGTTATCTCGACCCGTATCTTTCCGGCACGGGCTTTCGCATCGTGCCGGTGGTGGCGCTGGTGAAGCCCGGTTTTTCGCTCGCACTCAATCCGCGCGAGGTGACCGACGCCTTCGAGGTGCCGCTCGATTTTCTGATGTCGCCGGATAATCACGCCCGCCACAGCCGCGAATGGCAAGGGGTCACGCGCAGCTACTATGCGATGCCCTATGGCGGGCGCTACATTTGGGGCGTCACCGCCGGCATCATCCGCCGGCTTTACGAACGGCTCTACGCATGAGCAGGACGCTAATCGAAATTCTGCTGTTCCTCTCGCCTTTCGTCGCCTACGCGGTCTATCTGTTCGCGACCCAGCGCGACGCGCGCGAAAAGGATCATTGGCGGCGCGACGTGCTCGCCGGGCTCGGCGTCGCGGGCTGCCTGTTGGTCATCGCGAGCCTGATTGCCTTCGCGCATTTCGGCGGCGCGCCGCCGGGCGGCACCTACACGCCGGCGCATATCAACAACGGCAATCTGGTGCCCGGCCAGATCAAATGAGCGAAGGAGAAACGCGCGCTCTGGCGGCGGATCAGCGGGTATGGCTCGACCAAGAGCCGCTCTCGCGGCTCCTGGAATTGCTCGACGCCGACGGCGAGGAAGCGCGCGTGGTCGGCGGCGCGGTGCGCAACGCGCTGCTCGGACTCCCGGTCGTCGAGATCGACATCGCCACCACCGCCGTTCCCGACGAGGTTGTGCGGCGCGCGGGCAAGGCCGGGTTCAATCCGGTGCCGACCGGAATCGAGCACGGAACGGTGACGGTGGTGATCGGCGGCAAGCCGTTCGAGGTAACGACGCTGCGCGAGGACATCGAAACCTTCGGGCGCCACGCCAAGGTGCGCTTCGGACGCGACTGGAAAAAGGACGCCCTGCGGCGCGACTTCACGATCAACGCATTGTTTCTCGCGCGCGACGGCCGCCTGATCGATTTCGTCGGCGGGCTCGAAGACATCGAGGCGCGGCGCGTGCGTTTCATCGGCGATCCCGAGGCGCGCATCCGCGAGGATTATCTGCGGGTATTGCGCTTCTTCCGCTTTCACGCCGCTTACGGCCGGGGCGCGCCGGATGCGGCGGGCCTTGCGGCCTGCATTCGCGCGCGCGGCGAGCTTGCCGCGCTTTCGCGCGAACGCGTGCGCGCCGAGATGCTCAAGCTTTTCGTAGCGGAGCATGCCGTCCCGGCGCTCGCGGTCATGGGCGAAACGAGCCTCCTCGGAAGCGTATTGGGCGGCGTTCCGCTGCTTGCGAGCTTCGCCAACATGATGAAGGTGGAACATGCGCTCGGCCTCGACGCCGATCCGATACGACGGCTCGCGGCGCTCGCCGTGTTCGTCGTCGAGGACGCCGAGCGGCTGCGCGAGCGCTTGCGGCTCGCCAATGCCGAATTTCGCCGGTTGCACGCGATGGGCGATCGCTGGTGGCAAATATCGCCCGGCCGCGGCGAAGCGGCCGCGCGGGTGCTCCTCTATGGGCTGGGGGCGGAGAATTTCCGCGACCGGGCGCTGCTCGCGCTCGCACGCTCGCAGGCGAAAGCCGGCGACCCGGCTTGGCGCGAGCTGATTACGCTCTCCGCGCGCTGGACGCCGCCGAAATTTCCGCTCGCGGCCAAGGATTTTCTCGATCGCGGAATCGCCAAGGGCCCGGCGCTCGGGGAAGCGCTTGCACGCGCCGAAGCGGCGTGGATCACGGCCGGATTTCCGGCCGGGCGTTCGGCGCTCGATTCGATCGCCGACGAGGCCGCGCGCGGCGCGCGGAAAGGCTGACTTTTCGTCGCGAGGGGATTACGGCCACTTCACCTCCGGCGGCAGCGAGGAGAGGATCGCGTCCACATTGCCGCCGGTCTTCAGGCCGAACGTCGTGCCGCGGTCGTAGAGCAGATTGAACTCCACGTAGCGGCCGCGGCGCACGAGCTGCTCCTCGCGCTCTTCCTTGCTCCATGGGCTGGCGAAATTCCGCCGCACCAGCGCCGGGTAAATTTCCAGGAAGGCGAGACCGACCTCGCGCACGAAGGCGAAGTCGGCTTCCCAATCGCCGGATTGCAGATAGTCGAAGAAAATTCCGCCGATGCCGCGCGGCTCGTTGCGATGCTTGAGGAAGAAATACTCGTCGCACCATGCCTTGTATTTCTCGTAGGAAGCGACGGCGTGCCGGTCGCACGCCGTTTTCATCGCGGCGTGAAAGGCGGCGGCGTCGCGGTCGTCGGCTTCGCGCCGCTTGTCGAGAACCGGCGTCAAGTCGCTGCCGCCGCCGAACCAGGATTTGGCCGTCATCACGTAGCGCGTATTCAAGTGAACCGCCGGCACGTGCGGATTGCGCGGGTGCACGATCGCCGAGACGCCGGAGGCCCAGAAACGCGGATCGTTCTCGGCGCCGGGAATTTGCGCGCGAAACTCGGGCGCGAACTCGCCGTATACGGTCGATACGTGCACCCCGGCTTTTTCGAAAACGCGGCCATGCAACACCGCCGCCTGACCGCCACCGCCCGGCGCGCCGGTGTGATCCTTTCGCTCCCAAGCTTTGCGCTCGAAGCGGGCCGGCGCACCCCAATAGAGCGTCTTCGGCGCCTCGTTTTCGAGCGCCTCCAGGGCCGCGCAAATGCGGTCGCGCAGTTCGTTGAACCAGGCGCTTGTCCTGGCCTTGCGTTCGACGGGATCAACCACGGGGAAACCCCTCGGTCTGGCGCAGCGCCTCGCCCAGCACCATGGCAAGGCTCACCGCCACGTTCAACGAACGCAAATCTTGCCGCATCGGAATGCGCACGCGTGCGTCGGCCGCCCGATGCACGCTTTGCGGAACGCCGGAGGATTCGCGCCCGCACATCAGCACGTCGCTTTCGCGGTAGGCAAAATCGACATGCGCGCTCGCGGCCTTGGTGGAGAGAAGCACGACGCGGCGGCCTTCCTGCTTGCGCCAGTCTTCGAAGTTGGCGAACGAAACATGATTCACGACGCTCACATGATCGAGGTAATCGAGCCCAGCGCGGCGAAATGCTTTTTCGGTCGTGGGGAAGGCGGCGGGACCGACGATGTGAACGGCGATGCCGAGACATGCGCCGAGCCGCAGAATCGTGCCGGTGTTCTGCGGAATGTCGGGCTCAAACAGGGCGATGATCATGACCGGCTAGCCGCCTGTGGAAAATCTCGCAAGGAGCTCTGATCCTTCGACGAATTGCGCAAGCCGGAAATCGCGTTGCCGCATACGCGAACACTGGACAATAGCGGGCAACGATGCAATTAGAAGCCGTCGAAACAGGCGCCGGTCATGCGCCGCGAGCGGGGTCGGGCGGGGGCATCGATTTCGTATCGCGGCGCTCGCTTGGATGGGCGACCTAACGCAGGGACTGAATCGTGGCGACGACCAAGGCGGCCGAGCAACCGACAAGACGGGATTTTCTGTATATCGCGACTTCCGTGGTCGGCGCTGTCGGCGCCGCCGCCGCTGCCTGGCCGCTCATCAATCAGATGAATCCGGACGCTTCGGTGCTCGCGCTTTCCTCGACCGAAGTGGACCTTTCGCCGATCGTCGAGGGCCAGATCCTCACCGTCAAGTGGCGCGGCAAGCCGGTGTTCATCTCTCACCGCACCAAGAAGGAAATCGACGAGGCGCGCGCGGTGAAGCTATCCGATCTTCCCGATCCGCAGCCGGACGAAGCGCGGGTGAAGAAAGACAAGGAGCAGTGGCTGGTGGTGATCGGCATCTGCACGCATCTCGGCTGCGTGCCGCTCGGCCACGAAGGCGATTATGCCGGCTGGTTCTGTCCCTGTCACGGATCGCAATACGATACTTCTGGGCGCATTCGCAAAGGCCCGGCGCCGGCCAATCTGGAAGTGCCGCCTTATGAATTCGCTTCCGACACCATGATCCGGATCGGCTGAAGGCGGGGCGCATCATGGCTGGGCACGGCACTTTTCAACCGAAAAATCCGATCCTGAAGTGGCTCGAGCGCCGCCTGCCGGTGCTCTCCTTGATGCACGACTCCTTCGTCGTCTATCCGGTGCCGCGCAATCTGAATTACTGGTGGACCTTCGGCGGCATCCTGAGCTTCATGTTGGCGGTGCAGATCGTCACCGGCGTCGTGCTGGCGATGCACTATACGCCGACCTCGAGCGGAGCCTTCGATTCCGTCGAGCACATCATGCGCGACGTGAATTACGGCTGGCTGTTGCGCTACATTCACGCCAACGGCGCCTCTTTGTTTTTCCTCGCCGCCTACATCCATATCTTCCGCGGCCTCTATTACGGCTCCTATAAGGAGCCGCGCGAAGTTCTGTGGATTCTCGGCGTCATCATCTTCGTGCTGATGATGGCGACGGCGTTCATGGGCTACGTCTTGCCGTGGGGCCAGATGAGCTTCTGGGCGGCGACGGTCATCACCAATCTATTCTCGGCGATTCCCGGTTTCGGGCGGGCGATCACCCAATGGCTGTGGGGCGGCTATGCGGTCGACCAGCCGACGCTGCAGCGCTTCTTCTCGCTGCATTATCTGCTGCCGTTCATGATCGCGGGGGTCGTGGTGTTGCATCTGTGGGCGTTGCATCACGTCGGGCAGGGCAACCCGCTCGGCATCGACGTGAAATCGGACCGCGATACTGTGCCGTTCACGCCGTATGCCACCGCGAAGGACAATTTTGCGCTCATCTGCTTCGTGATCTTGCTCGCCTGGTTCGTGTTCTACATCCCGAACTTCCTCGGCATTCCCCCCGACAACTACATTCCGGCCAACCCGCTGCAGACGCCGCCGCACATCGTGCCGGAATGGTATTTCCTGCCGTTCTACGCAATCCTGCGCGCGATCCCGAACAAGCTTCTGGGCGTTGTGGCGCTGTTCGGCTCGATCCTGGTTCTCTTCTTCCTGCCCTGGCTCGACACCTCGAAGGTGCGCTCGGCCCGCTTCCGGCCGCTCTATAGGCAATTCTTCTGGGTGTTCGTGGCGGTTTGCATCGGGCTCGACTATCTCGGCTCGAAGCCGGCCGAGGGCGGCTACGTGATCGTCGCGCGCGTCCTCACGGCTTATTATTTTCTGTACTTCCTGGTGATCCTGCCGGCGCTCGGCTATCTCGAAACGCCGCGGCCGCTGCCGGCTTCGATTTCCGAGCCGGTGCTGCCCGAGAAGAGCGCCGCCGCGGTGGCGATGGGTGCGCGCGCGCCCGAGCGGAAGGGTTGAGCGGGGACATCATGCGCAAGACCGCCTTGATCCTCGCCTGCGCCTTGGCAACGGCTTCTTCGGCGGTTGCCGAAGAACAGGCGCTGGCGCCGCGCCAGTCCTGGAGCTTCGCGGGGCCGTTCGGTACCTTCGACCGCGCGCAGATTCAGCGCGGCTTCCATGTTTATCGCGACGTCTGTTCCGCCTGCCACGCCATGAAGCACGTTGCCTTCCGCAACCTGGCGCAGCCGGGCGGCCCCGGATTCTCGGAGGCGCAGGCCAAGCAGGTGGCGAGCGAATACCGCATCAACGACGGGCCGAACGACAAGGGCGAAATGTTCGATCGTCCGGGCCGGTTGTCCGACTTCTTTCCATCGCCCGATCCCAACGAGCAGGCCGCCCGCGCGCGCTTCAACGGCGCGCTGCCGCCGGATTTCTCCGAGATCGCCAAGGCGCGCGGCGCGGAAGCGGGCTTTCCGTGGGTCGTCTTCGACGCCGTGCGGCAGTATCAGGAAGGCGGGCCGGATTACATTTACGCCTATCTCACCGGCTACGGCGATCCGCCGGCGGGCGTGACGCTGCCGCCAACGCAGTTCTGGAACAACTATTTCCCCGGCCACCGCACGGCAATGCGCCCGCCGTTGCAGAACGGCCAGGTCGAATACACCGACGGCACGCCGACAACGACCGAACAATATTCGCGCGACGTCACGGCCTTTCTGATGTGGGTGGCGGAGCCGCATCTCGAAGCGCGCAAGCGCATCGGCTTCCAGGTGATGATCTTCCTGATCGTGTTCGGCGGGCTCGCCTATCTCAGCAAAAAGAAGGTGTGGGCCGACCTGCATTGAGGCCCGCCGCGGATTGACGTTTGGACGGACCCGCCCCGGCTTGCACAGCTTCGACGCCACGTCGAACTGGACCATGGCCGATCTCGGCAAGCAGTCGTTCATGGATGCCTGGAATTCACCCGCTTTCGTCAAACTGCGCGAGGCGCATTTGCGCAAGGACGTGCGCGGGACCGTTTGCGAAAAATGCGTGGCCTACGGCTAATCAGCGCGTTCGCTCGGCCTTGCGGCCATCCCGCCGCGGCAACACGGCGGGGTCGAATACGCCGGCGACGTTCGAGCAATATTCGCGCGAGGCCGCGGCCTTAGTTTTCCTTTTTTATGTTCACGTTTATGTTCGCGACCGGTGTCGTCGAGGGCTTGCCCTTGTATTGCTGGGCATAGGCCGAGGGTTGATGGGGTTTCTTCTCTTGCTTCGGCTTCTTCTTCTCGCGCCCGCTTCGCATTTGGCCCTTGGCCATGATCGTTCTCCTGAGTAAGGCAGCTGCCGTGACGAGTCGTGAACAATCCTAATCCGGCGGGAGGATTCACACCATGGCAGGCGAACGGCCAACCGGCCGGCGCTCCCCGGCCGCCCGCGGCGTGGGCCGGGATCGGCATTGTTGCGGCGCGGGTTTCGATGCTTTGCTTCGGCGTTCGATTCGGGGCGATTCGCGGGGCGGGGCATGACGCGCGCGGTGCTGGGAATTATCGGCGGCTCCGGCTTTTACGATTTGCCAGGGCTGGACAAGATCGAGGAGCTGTCGATCGCCAGCCCGTGGGGCGAGCCGTCCGACAGGCTGCGGCGGGGCGAGATCGGCGGCAAGCCCGTCGTCTTTCTCGCCCGCCACGGGCGCGGCCACCGGATGCCGCCGAGCGACATCAATTACCGGGCGAACATCGACAGCCTGAAGCGCGCGGGCGTCACCGATCTCGTGTCGCTTTCGGCCTGCGGCTCGTTCCGCCAGGATCTGCCGCCGGGAACGTTCGTGATCGTCGACCAGTTCATCGACCGCACCTTTCGGCGCGCGGCGAGCTTCTTCGGGCCGGGCTGCGTCGCGCACGTGTCGATGGCGCATCCGGTCGGACCGAAGCTCGGCGAGCGCATCGCGGCCGCGGCGGCGGCCGAAGGCATCGCGCATAAAAAGGGCGGTACCTACGTCTGCATCGAGGGACCGCAGTTCTCGACCAAGGCCGAAAGCCTCGCCTTCGAGGCCGAAGGCTGGAGCGTGATCGGCATGACCAACATGCCGGAGGCGAAGCTCGCGCGCGAGGCGGAGATCACCTACGCTACGGCGGCGATGGTGACCGATTACGACGCCTGGCACGAGGAGCACGGCCCGGTCGACGTGCCGTCGATTCTCGCGGTGATGAAGGAAAATTCCTCCCATGCGGCGCGGCTCGTGGCGCGGCTCGCGCGCGATTTTCCCGCCGAGCATGAGCCGTGCCCGGCAGGCTCCGACCGTGCGCTCGATTTCGCCATCGTTACGCCGGCGGAATTCCGCGATCCGGCGCTGATGCAAAAGCTCGACGCGGTGGCGGGGAGGGTGCTGTGAGCGCGCGCCAACATAAACCCGCCGTCGATCTCCGGCGGCTGATCCGCGCGATCCCCGACTATCCCAAGGCGGGGATCATGTTCCGCGACATTACGACGCTGTTGCTCGACCCGCGCGGGCTGCGCGCGGCGGTGGACGGGCTGATGCTGCCCTTCGTGAACATGGCGATCGATCTCGTCGCCGGCATCGAGGCGCGCGGCTTCATCCTCGGCGGCGCGGTTGCGCACGAATTGGGCAAGGGCTTCGTGCCGGTGCGCAAGAAAGGCAAGCTGCCGCACAAGACCATCGGACAGGAATATCAGCTTGAATACGGCGTCGACGCGGTTGAAATCCACGCCGACGCGATCGCGCCGGGCCAGCGCGTGCTGTTGATCGACGATTTGATCGCGACCGGCGGCACCGCGGAAGCGGCGATCGAGTTGGTGCGCCGCTCGGGGGGCGAGCTGGTGGCGGCGGCCTTCATCATCGACCTTCCCGACCTCGGTGGTTCCGATCGGCTCAAATTGCGCGGCGTCGCGGTGCACACGCTCGTCAGTTTCGAGGGGCATTGAAGTTCAGGGTCATGCTCGTTACGCGCCGAAGCCGCGGCTGCGCTCAAGCCGCGCGCCGCTCGATGAATGCGGTGTTTTCGATCTCGTAGACGCGCTCGCCCTTCTGGTTGGTGCCGATCGTGCGCATGCGCACGACGCCCCATTGCGGACGCGACGCCATCGGGCGCATTTCGAACACCTCGCTCGCAAAGGCGACGGTATCGCCGGCATAAACCGGCTTCAGCCATTTCAGGTTCGTGAAGCCGGGCGAGGGGCCGATCTTCGCCGGCTGTTCGCCGCGCGCGATCATCTCGGCGGCGAGGCGCTTGTGGTAATCGACGATGAGACGCATGCACGCCGCGGTCGTATGCCAGCCCGAGGCGCACAGCGCGCCGAAATGCGAACGCTTGGCGGCCTCCTCGTCGAGGTGAAACGGCTGCGGGTCGAAGCTCTCGGCGAAGCGCTTGATCTCCTCGACGGTGAAGGTGTGCTTGCCGAATTCGCGCAGGTCGCCGATTCGGATATCGTCGAAGAACTTCATTCCGCCGCCTCCCGGTTTCGCTTGGCGAACATGCCGGGATAGTTCGCTTCGAGCACGACCTCGCCGTGCTGGTTCAGCATTTCGCAGCGGAATTGCACGAAGCCCATGTGCGGCCGCGTTTTCGGCGCGCGCTTGTCGAGCACGGTGACGCGGGCGGAAAGTGAATCGCCGGGCCGCACCGGCTTCAGCCACTTCACTTCGTCGACGCCGGGCGCGCCCATCGAGCTCGAATGAAGGGCGAGGCCGTCGCACAGGAGCCGCATCATGATCGCGCAGCTGTGCCAGCCCGAGGCCGACAGGCCCCCGAGCATCGTCTTCTTCGCCGCCTCCTCATCGAGATGCATCGGCTGCGGATCGAACTCGGAGGCAAACGCGATGATTTCCTGGCGCGTGACCGTGCGCGGGCCGTAGATCGTGACGGCGCCGGCGACGAAGTCTTCGAAATAAATGCGGGACATGGCGAATAGGTTGAAGATTGCGGCCCCGCGATCAAGCATGGAAAGCGGGATTTGTCATCCGGCGCGGCGCAAGACAGCCCTGCGTGGCGCGCGGTTTCTGGTGGCGAAGCGGAAATGCATCACGCCCACTGGCACCAGAGTCAGCTCTGGTACTTTCCGTCCAGTTCTGGATAGGGACGGCCGGGCTCCTGGCCTATTTTTCTCAACTTTTCGTACTTCCAGGGAAAGGCTGTTTCTTCCAAATAGGTAATCCGCGGTGCCAAACTTTGTGGAAGAGTCTTCACGACGTAGTCTCTCGCCGCTTCTCTAATAAATAGCCAGGGCCGCACTTTCCAGTCCTTTGGGACGCCATCGCCTGCGCGCCCTAATCGTTTCAATACCTCGTTCTCTCGTTCGACGAAGACATGAAGTTTTTCCATAAGGCGATTTGGTCTCGGATCATAGGTTGCTTCACCAAGATAGAAAACTTTTTCCCAAGGGTCTGCTATTTGTACGTCAATCCACCACAAGTCCTTGTTGGGATTTTCTCCGTGCTGAAGCGAGCGTTCTTCCGCTACAAAAAGCCGAGGATCCATTGTGACATAAGCGATCACGCGTTGGTGCAAGTAAGCCATGACTTAACCTCAAGTATTGAATCGGAAATGCATCACATCGCCGTCGGCGACGACATAATCCTTGCCTTCGAGGCGCAATTTTCCCGCCTCGCGTGCGCCGGCTTCGCCGTTCATCGCGACGTAATCGTCATAGGTAATCGTTTCGGCGCGGATGAAACCCTTCTCGAAGTCGGTATGGATGACGCCGGCCGCCTGCGGCGCGCGGGTGCCGCGGGTGATCGTCCAGGCGCGCGCTTCCTTCGGCCCGGCGGTGAAATAGGTGACGAGATGGAGGAGGGCGTAGCCGGCGCGGATCAGCCGGTCGAGACCGGGCTCCGGCAGGCCGACGGCGGCGAGATAGTCGGCGCGCTCGGCGGGGGGCAGCATCGCGATCTCCGCCTCGATCTTGGCGGAAATGACCACCGCGGCCGCATCTTCGCTCTTCGCCTTCGCTTCGACCCTCTTCGAGAATACGTTGCCGGTCGTGGCCGCGGCCTCGTCGACGTTGCAAACATAGAGGACGGGCTTGGCGGTAATCAGGCCGAGCATGCCGAATGCCTGCTCTTCCTCCGGCTTGCGGGCGACGAGGCGCGCGGGCTTGCCTTCCGCGAGCAGCGCGATCGAGCGGCGGACGAGGTCGAGGGCGAGGATCGATTCCTTGTCGTTGCCGCGCGCTTTCTTTTCCAGCGCGTCGATGCGCTTCTCCAGGCTGTCGAGGTCGGCGAGCATCAATTCGGTCTCGACGGTGGCGGCGTCGGCGAGCGGGTCGATCTTGCCCTCGACGTGGGTGACCTCGCTGTCCTCGAAGCAGCGCAACACGTGGGCGATGGCATCGACCTCGCGGATATGGGCGAGGAACTGGTTGCCGAGGCCCTCGCCCTTCGAGGCGCCGCGCACGAGGCCGGCGATGTCGACGAAGATGAGCCGGGTCGGAATGACCGCGGCGGAGTGCGCGATTTTCGCGAGCGTCTCCAACCGCGAATCCGGCACCGCCACTTCGCCGAGGTTGGGCTCGATGGTGCAGAACGGATAATTCGCCGCCTGCGCGGCGGCGGTCTGCGTCAACGCGTTGAAGAGCGTCGACTTGCCGACGTTCGGCATACCGACGATGCCGCACTTGAATCCCATGGCTGTCCTTCGTGCCGGTTCAGGCCGCGGGCCCGTTATCGGCGGCCTGATCGGCGGCCTGCGGGACGCCGCGCGCCTGCAGGGCAAGGTGAACGCGGTTCTGGAATTCCTCCGGCCGGCCCTTGGCGAGGAATTCGGCGGCATCGGCAACGGCTTCGCACACGGCCTCGACCCAACCACGCTCGTCCTGGGCGAAGTCGGAGAGCACATAGGGCTGGACGAGTTCTTTTTGCCCGGGGTGCCCGACGCCGAGCCGCACGCGCATGTAATCGTTTCCGCACATCGCCGTGATCGAGCGCA
>Ga0070697_100000640_pt1 | contig 26481 bp, 22 predicted proteins | sample KBSK1501metaG_FD_65475 | JGI IMG/M metagenome (GOLD analysis project Ga0070697, IMG submission 65475) | Corn, switchgrass and miscanthus rhizosphere microbial communities from Kellogg Biological Station, Michigan, USA - KBS K1-50-1 metaG | ecosystem: Host-associated > Plants > Roots >...
TTTCTGTAGCACATCCTGCGCGTAATGCCGGCCTCTGCTGAGACGCGAAGTTTGGTTCAACATCCACCCGGTTTCCGCGCCAGACGCGGATTGAATTGGGCGTTCATCGGGCTCCTCTATACCTCGTTTTATACCTGCCGATACAACTTTGCGATCGCGAACAAGTCGATCAGCGACGAGTTCGGATTTACCAAAGCGCAAACGGGCACGATCATCACTACTGCGCTTCTTGCTTATGCTTTTGGACTAATTATTAACGGTCTTCTGACAGATTACCTCGGGGGCAAGCGCGCCATGCTCATCGGTGCTGGTGCAACTGTCATCATGAACACGATTTTCGGATTCGCCTCCTTTTGGGGTTTGCTTTGGCTCTTCGTCCTCATCCGCGGCATCGACGGCTATGTCCAATCGTTTGGTGGGCCCGGGATGGTAAAAATTAATGCCGCTTGGTTCGCCCACACCGAGCGGGGCCGGTTCGCCGGTATTTTCGGGTTTATGATCAATGCCGGCCGATTTCTGATCAACACACTCGGACCCGCGCTCCTGGCTGGCTTCGTCTTTCTCGGGCTTTGGTATGTGCCGCCGTTGCACTGGCGTTGGCTGTTTTGGATTCCAGCGATGTTTACCAGTTGCATGGCTGTTTGCATGGCACTCGTCGTTAAACCGACTCCACGCGAGGCTGGCTTCCCTCATTTCGTAAGCGACGAGGAGCATGACGCCGAGCGAGTCCGCACAACCGTGCGCGACGTTCTTTCGACGATTGCAGTCAACCCTGTCGTTTGGATCGTTGGGTGTGCTTATGCCTGCACCGGATCGGTTAGGCAAAGCGTCGACCAATGGTACGTGCGCCTGATGCAAGAAATGCATCACCTCGATCTAGGCGATGTACGTTTCAAAATTCTCGGCGTCGCCATCCCCTTGGTCGCCTCAATCGGATCGCTCATTTCCGGTTACATCTCAGACATCATTTTCAAAGGGCGACGCGCGCCGGTCGCAGCCGGATTTTATTTCTTGGAAACGATGATCATCCTCGCCGCTACCCAATTTCACAGCGCGAACGCGGCTATTTTCTTTCTCGTGTCCATCTCTCTCACGGCGAATGCAACTCATTCTATCCTCGGCGCGGCCGCTGCGATGGATGTAGGCGGGGCGCGCATGGCGGGTTTCACCGCCGGCCTGATCGATTCATTTCAATATTTCGGCGGAAGTGCGGCTGGTTTCTTTCTCGGGAAACTGCTCGACCTAAACTGGAGTTGGTATTTCTATTTCATGGCACCATTCGGCATCATTGGGGGCGCACTTATGATCTCGATCTTGGGTCGCGTTACCCAGCCGGACCACAGGTGTGCAGTCAAACATGATTAGGGATGGATCACCCGGCTGGCCGGCATGCTCTGTGCACTCAGCGGCCGCGTTCTACCATAGATCGAGTTGCGCGGTCGATCTTCGAAAGGAACCGGTCGAAAGGTGCGGACGCTCGCCGACGCCGTAGCGCCGACAGCTCACCTCGAACAACGAAGCGATCTGTTCCGCAAAAATCCCTTCGCCCGTCATTCGTGTGTGCCACTTTGAGTTATTCAGCCGGCCATTTCCGCGCAAATCGCGAAGACGTCGTAGAATTTTGTCTTTTCTCTCCGGAAAATACTCTTCCAGCCAATGCTCGAAAAGCGGCGCCACTGCCCATGGCAGGCGCACAATTGTGTAACCGGCGAATTGGGCACCGGCTTTCGCACACGCTTCAAGAATTGCGGGCACCTCGTGATCCGTTAGACCAGGAATGATCGGCGCAACCATCACGCCAACTGGAATGCCAGCGCCTCGCAATTGCGCGATCGTTTCCAGACGCGCACCCGGCGGCGAGGTTCGAGGCTCGAGCACGCGCTGTAATTTTGAATCAAGCGAGGTCACCGATATATTCACGGCCGCTGCATGCCAGGACGTCAAATCACGCAGGAGATCGATATCGCGCACGACCAGTCGGTTTTTCGTGATAATCGCGACCGGGTTGCGAAAATGGGCGAGCACTTCCAAACATCCCCGTGTGATCCGCAGTTTTTTTTCGACCGGCTGATACGGATCGGTCACGCCACTCATCACAATTACCTGGGGCTCCCAGCGCGGCGATTCCAGTTCCGCACGCAACAATTCCGGCGCGTCCATTTTCACCATGATCTTGCTTTCGAAATCGAGTCCGGCGGAAAACCCGAGATACTCGTGCGTCGGCCGCGCATAACAATAGATGCAGCCGTGCTCGCAACCGCGATAGGGATTTAAACTCGTTTCGAATCCGACGTCCGGGCTGTTGTTACGTGCGATAATCGTTTTTGAACCGTCGCGAAAAAATTGCGTTGCGGGCCTCGGACCCTCGTCCGGATCAAGGGTTAGATCGACAACATCGGAATCGTTGAGATCGACATGCAGCTTTTCGAAACGATTAGCCGGCGTCCACGAAGCACCTCGGCCATGAATGGGCGCCGAACTTTGCGGCGTTTCTTGGATGACGGGTTTGTACTTCTGGCTTCCGTGCGTTTCCATTCCCTCCTCACTCCGGACGCCATAAGTTCACATGAACATATTCCCGTGTCGAGCCGATTTTCGCAATACTCCACTACTCCAAGCGACTTTAAGGACTTCGTTTGCAGCAATCAAAGAGCCGGATCAGCCTCGATAAATCGCGCGGTTTTGAATGGCCGAGTGCCCGTAATAACGCATCTCACTTCCACAACAGCTTTTCTGGACAATCTTCCCCGTGAGTTCTAGCAACCCATTAAAAATCACTTGCTCAAGAATTGCCAACTCGCTATTCACTTCAACATGGACATATCTCTCGATTCGTTGGAACAAGCGCTTTCTGTTCGTCGGCAAATTGACACTCTGGAAAAGAGGCTTGCCGCACTGCTAGGCCATGCCATTTCCTCAGATTCACCAACTGGAAAAGGTCGCCGGCACATGACAGCCGCAACTCGCGCAAAGATCGCCGCCTCGGCAAGATTGCGTTGGGCTAAGAGGAAAGGTGGTCAAGCGGACGTTGCCCATAAGTCACCGCAAAAGAAAGGTGGCCTCACCCCTGAGGGAAGAAGGAAGCTGTCCCAACTTATGAAAGCACGCTGGGCAGCACGTCGGAAAGCCACAGCGACGAAGTAGGCACCGACATCAAATCGATAGCCAAAACCTGCGGATCCGCTGCAGGCGATTCTCTGGACACCTAAACTTGGTTAATGCAGACCGTGTTCAGGTGTTCAGTAAAACACGGCGCAAAGGCCCCTATCGTTTGCGGAGATCCCGCCACAATATGTCTGTAAGTTCTCGCGATATCCGCGCCTGACCGCTACGCGATTTATTTCCACGCAATTGCCGCCACCATCGCGGTCGAGACGCATTATAATGCTTTGTGAGTTTGTGCGCGCGGTAGAGCGCGCAGTTTTGAGTGATTGTTTCCATCATTTGCCCTTCCTTTCCCTTTGCTAACCACGAAACTGAAACCGGGCGGGTTTTGTTCCGCGCCCGGTAAAATTGCATCCCGGCTTTTTGTGAAGCCTGCCATACCTTAAGCAGCTTTAAATTTCCTGCGCAAAACCTCGATGCCGGCGAGGGCAAGCCCTAATAACGCGGCAGTTGTACCACCGTCAGGTACCAGACCCGCAGCCGTGTCTGACTGAAAGCCAAATGTCTCACGAGTCTCACCCTTCGCATTGGCGACTGTGAAGCTCCAAGTGCCCGGTGTTGGGTCAAACCCGGCAGCGCTTAAAGTCCCTACTCCTGTTACATTAAGAAAAAATTTAGTTTGAGTAACGATAGTGGACGACATCAGGTCAAAGCTGAAAGCGCCAACACTCCATAAGGGGGTAGTCGACGTCGATGGACTGAAAATCCAGGGTGCAATCGTGACGTTGCTTAATACGGGTATGCTACTGAAATCGCCGGAATCGCTCGTAACTATGGACAGATTCCAGGTCGACACCTGTTTGGCCAAACTGAGATCGATGTTATCAAACGTTACTACGCCTCCGAAGGTGATGTCGCCAGTTATGGGTGTAGCCTGTGCCTGCTGGCAGAAAAGGCCGGAACTGAGCAGGCCAACTGCAAGCACCATTAGAATTGTTTTGCTTAGATTTTTCATTGTGTTGCTTTGATTGTGTTTGTTTGCCCTAGCATGTCGCATACCGTTAGTGAATTTCGCAAATCGTAAATAACTTAACATGAGCTACTTAAGCTCTGAATATTGCCATATTGCCGCGGAGTTTGCGTTTGCTGCCGATCGAAGATCGTAAGGATCTCCGACTAAGACGATAATAAGTGCGGCGCGAGCCGCGACCTAATATCTACAGTATAAGCGGTATATATGGGAATTGTAGGGAATGTCAAAAAAACGGACACTCCTATAGCACGTACAAACCAAGCCCTCCACCGCTGGCGCGCCGGTGTTTTTTCGCTCTTTGAGGCTGGCAGAAAAGATTTCAGCGACGCTCGAGCGTCGCACCGGGCGCCGCTTCGGATCCATTAAGCTCATCGCACAGCCCAAATCCCCCATTTACAGGAGTAGAATCCGAGCTACGAATTTCTCCGGGAGGGGTGGCAGAGCGGTTGATCGCGCCGGTCTTGAAAACCGGAAGGCCGAAAGGCCTCGTGAGTTCGAATCTCACCCCCTCCGCCAATTCAACCGTTAATCGGTGATTGTCGATTGCTGATTGACCGCAGGAGAAAATGCGCTACGAATAGCGCGCTCAAAATCCCAAGAACTGCCGCGCAGACAACGTCCGATAAATAGTGCGCGGCGATGTAGATGCGTGCGCATCCGATTAAGATAGGAACCGGCAAACAGGCCAGCCCGATTCGCCGGTTCGCGATAATCAAGACAGCGAAAAATGCTGTCGACGATGCAACGTGGCCCGATGGAAAGGCATGATATTTCGTTCTCAGCGTCGGACCATTCCATACGTGTTCTGTCTTTACCGAGGGGCGTGCGCGCCCGGTTGCGACTTTTAGGCCGCGCCCGGCCAATCCTGCAATGGCGAGCGCGAGCAACATCGACAAGAAGATCCGTGTCCATTTCTTGTTGCCGCGCCACCAGGCTATGGCCGCGAGCACTAATCCAAGCGTGAAATGTTCGGCCCAGTCGCCGAATCGGCTGACGTTCCGCATGAAATTGTATATTGCTCGGCTTTGATGGTTGGCGACGAAATGCCTGACCGATTCATCAAAGTAAAACGCTGCGGCAATCACAATCGCGGTAATCACGATGGCAATCAGCCAGTAAAAAACTGTTTTACAGTTCACAAATAAAGTTCCCGTGAGATTTGGCGGACGCTATTTTGAGTCCGCACTTGAAATCAATCAATTACGCGCTGTTTTTTTTCGGCTGCCTTATTTTTCATCTTGCCGGCACCTGGAACTTGCCCCTGATCGACCGTGATGAGCCCCGTTTCGCCGAAGCATCGCGCGAAATGATCGAGCGCGCCGATTTCATCGTGCCCCACTTCAATAATCAGCTGCGTCTGGACAAACCTCCCCTCACCTACTGGGCACAAGTCGCAAGCTTCACAATTTTTGGCGAAAACGATTTCGCCGCACGCTTTCCGTCCGCATTCGCCGCCACGCTGATAGCATTTTCGATCCTTGGCTGGGGTTCACGAATCGGAAAGGAATGCGTCGGTTTGTGCGCGGCCATTATTTTTACGCTTTCCCTCCAGACATTCCTGCACGCCAAAGCCGCGGTCGCGGACATGTGGCTGGTCTTGTTTGTCACGCTAGCGCATTGGGCTGGATTTGAATTGATCCAACGTCCAACGTGCAACGCCCAACGCCCAACATTCGATTCAGGAGGTGTGGAGGCGCCTGTCGCGAGGCGCAATTCAGACTGGAGCTGGTGGCTCATTTTTTATGTCGCCCTCGCGTTCGCATTTCTGGCCAAGGGTCCAATCGGATGGACACCGCTGCTGACGGTTGGATCGACAATTCTCTTCTCACGTGATTTGCAACTCGCCCATGGTTTCAAATTTGTGCGCGGCGCATTGCTCATGCTGGCAATCGTCGCGATCTGGGGAATTCCAGCTTTGATTCGGACGCATGGGGAATTTCTGACCGTTGGAATTGGGCGACATGTCATTGGGCGTTCGTTTGGCGCGATGGAAGGTCACGGAGCAAATTCGTTAGGGGCTTATCTCGCGCTGCTGCCATTTTATTTTGTGACGATCTTCGCGAGTTTTCTTCCGTGGTCGATCAAACTGCCGTGGCTGACGCGGAACCTTTGGCAAAAGCGCGATAATATCGACAACTACTTGCTCGCGGGTGCGGCCGTCATCTTCATCATCTTTACCCTTATCAAAACGAAGCTCCCGCATTATACGCTGCCGGCTTTTCCCTTGCTGTCGCTCTTGCTGGCCCGCCACTGGTCATGTCCCGAGCGCCTGGCCGCGCGAAAACTTGACCGCTTTAAGCGGTCGAGTTTGGGCGGGGTTGAAATTCAAGCGGCGGCGGTTGGAGATCAAAGCTCTTTGTTCAAGGGCATCGCTATTGCAACGATGTGTTTGTGGCTTACGATTGCGCTGGTAATTCCGTCGCAGATTGCCCGATCATTCCCTGCCTACACACTTTTTCAGGAATCGCGCGACTACTTGCGACCGGAAATGGAATTCGGCGCAGTTGATTATCAAGAGCCGAGCCTCGTTTGGTATTTTCGGTCGCGGATCAGAGGAACGATGCTGCCATTGCGCAGAGGGAGCGCTTCTCAGTTCATGAACAAAAGTGGGCCGCGCTTTATAGTTTTGCCGGCCCTGCTCGCCGGAAAAATCTTGCCGAATCAACCCCCGACCTGGAAGACATTTTCGACCCAGGGCTTCAATATTGCCAAAGGGAGACGCGTTGATCTCACCCTCGTTCTGAAACCGGATTAACCAATTTGACGATTCAACGATTTAGCGATTTAACGATTTAACGTGATCACCTTTCTCGATGGCCAGCTCGTAAGCGCATTGCCAACACAGGCGATCATCGATGTCAACGGCCTCGGCTACGAAGTTTTCATCCCGCTTTCGAGTTATGACAAGCTTCCTGCCGTCGGCCAACCGATCCGCATTCTTACTCATCTGGCCGTGCGCGAGGATGCGCATCTGCTTTACGGATTCATGACATCGGCCGAGCGCGATTTATTTCGGCTTCTGGTCAACAACGTGAGCGGGATCGGGCCGAAGCTCGCGCTCGCGGTGTTAAGCGGAATGAGTGTGACCAACTTCAAAAGCGCCGTAGTGAATTCTGATATTGCGGCGATTTCAAAAATCAGCGGGCTTGGGAAAAAAACGGCCGAGCGAATTGTTTTCGAATTAAAAGACAAACTCGGCGTTGCGGCTGCATGGGAAGCAGCTAGTGCCGCACATGCTCCCACGCCCGAGCAAGAGCAAGCAAACGAAGCGGTGCTCGCTCTGATCGCGCTCGGTTACAAGCAAATCGATGCGCACAAAGCAGTGCGCGATTTGCAGACTCACGGGGAAGCGAAATCGGCCGAAGAGTTGGTAAAACTGGCGTTGAAGAAGATGGCTGCTGGTCGATGAACAGCAAAGGCCCAACGCCCAACATCGAACATCGAACGTCGAATGTACAATCTGCATTGGGTGTTGGACGTTCGATGTTCGGTGTTCGACGTTAGGTCGACATGGTTGCACTCGCAGAGAATCGGTTGGAAGCAATCCGCGCTGCTTTTCCAAAGGAAGGTCTCTTCGCGGAAAGGGATTGGCTGCTTTCCCCGGATGCGTTTCCGATCGACAAACGATTTCTGGCTGAGCTCGAGCAGCTCGGGCATCGCCTATTCGTCTTTCAGCGTGCCTGCAATCAGCTCTATCAACTAAGCATCAAAGGCATGCAGCCTGAGTGGGTCGCACGCTACCTCGATGCCGGCAAACCTAAGGAGCTGATCGAATTCTCACGGCGACGAGAAATTCGTGACGATCTACCTCGTGTCATTCGCCCTGATCTCATTCTCACGGACCAGGGTTACATCATCGCCGAGATTGATTCGGTGCCCGGGGGAATCGGCGTAACCGCGTGGCTGAATCAAACGTATTCTACATTTGACCAAGAAATCATCGGTGGCCTCGACGGAATGCTGGATGGATTCCAGGAGGTTCTGCCGACCGGTGGCGATATCGTAATCTCGCAAGAAGCGGCAACATACCGGCCGGAAATGGAATGGCTGGCCGCGCGATTGAATGCAAAGACGATCGATCCTGGATCCTCGATACTCGATGATAGACGCTCCGCGTCTTTCCGACATCCAGGATCCAGCATCCAGAATCCAGTATCGTCTGCATCGTGGCACGTCGTCGCAGCCGAAAAGTACGAACCACGAAACGGACGCGCCGTTTATCGCTTCTTCGAGCTATTCGACCTGCCAAATATCCCCAAGATCGATCAGACACTGCGCGCGAATGCGGACGGAAAGATCACGATCACGCCGCCGATTAAGCCCTACCTGGAAGAGAAAATGTGGTTCGCGCTTTTCTGGCTGAAGCCATTACACGAGTTTTGGCGCCGCGAGCTGGGCGACAAGTATTTTCTCAAACTCCAGGAGGTGATCCCCTACTCGTGGCTGCTTGACCCGACGCCGTTGCCGCAACACGCAGTGATTCCGCGTCTTGAGATTCACGATTGGCGCGAGGCGGCCAGGTTCAGTCAGAAAGATCGAGAATTACTTTTGAAAGTGAGCGGATTTTCTCCGCTTGGCTGGGGCAGCCGCGGGATCGCGCTCGGTTCCGATCTCGCGCATGCCGAATGGGAACGCAGAATCGAGCGCGCACTCGCAACCTTCGAGTCGTCGCCCACGATCATGCAGCGCTTTCACAAAGGCCGGCTCCTCGAGCATCGATATTGGGATGCGAATGCCGGCGAATTGAAAGCGATGAAAGGCCGCGTGCGTCTTTGTCCGTATTATTTCGTCGAAGGCAATCGTGTGAAATTAGGCGGCGCGCTTGCAACGATCGTTCCAGCAGACAAGAAATTTGTTCACGGCATGCGCGACGGAATTTTAGTGCCCTCGCGACTCAGTAGAGAGCGTTGACAAGCGTGGCTACCCGGCTTTTGGAGTGCGGCAACATGTTGCCGCTTTAAAGGCGCGGACATGTCCGCGCACTCCATAATATGCCCGGTTCTGAAGTGATTGAATCGTACGTGCCCGCGCGGCTGGATCGCATGCCGTGGAGCCGGTGGCATTGGTTGATCGTTATCTCGTTAGGTGCGACCTGGATTCTCGATGGACTTGAAGTCACGCTCGCCGGCTCATTAGGCGGGATCTTGACGCGGCATGAGACACTCGGATTGAGCCCTACCCAAGTGGGCGCGACCGCAACCTCTTATCTCACGGGAGCGGTTATCGGTGCCCTCCTTTTCGGTTACGGAACGGATCGATTTGGCCGGAAGAAATTGTTCTTCATTACCGTCGCGGTCTACCTGATTGGAACGGCGCTGTCAGCGTTCTCCTGGAATTTCGCGAGCTACGCTTTCTTTCGCGCACTGACCGGCGCCGGCATCGGTGGCGAATACGCTGCGATCAATTCGGCGATCGACGAGCTGATTCCGGCGCGCATCCGCGGGCGCGTCGATTTGATCATCAACGGTTCCTACTGGGTAGGGGCCGCGCTTGGTTCGGCCGCGACAATTGTGCTGCTCGATCCGCGACGGCTTCCGGTTTGGCTGGGCTGGCGTTTCGCATTTGGGATCGGCGCAACTCTCGGATTGATCGTGATTTTCTTTCGTCGCTGGATTCCGGAGAGCCCGCGCTGGTTGATGATCCACGGGAGGAATCACGAGGCGGAGCGCATTGTTTCTGATGTCGAAGCCAAGATCGCGACGAAGCGAGTTAATGGCGTAAAGGAGTATTGGAGTAATGCGCTTGGGTCGGAACCCATTATTCCACCGCTCTATTACTCCACTACTCCAGCCCTGCTGCCTACGCGCGTCCGAACGCGCACGCATACGTCCTGGCGGGAAATTTGGAACGCAATTGCGCACGAACATCGACAACGGTCGTTGCTTGGCTTCGTGCTGATGCTGACACAGGCGTTTTTCTACAATGCAATTTTCTTCACTTATGCGCTGGTGCTGATCCGATTTTACGGCGTGCCGGAGAAAAGTGTTGGCGGCTATCTTCTGCCGTTCGCGCTGGGAAACGTGCTTGGGCCGTTATTGCTCGGACACCTGTTCGACGCCATCGGCCGCAAAAAGATGATCACGATCACGTATGGTCTTGCCGGGATTTTACTCGCATTAACAGGCTGGTTTTTCTATGCAGGGCTGCTGACGGCACGAACCCAAACACTGGCCTGGACAGTTATTTTCTTCGTCGCATCGGCGGCAGCGAGCTCGGCCTACTTGACAGTGAGCGAAATTTTTCCGCTCGAAATTCGTGCTCTGGCCATCGCGATCTTCTACGCGATCGGAACGCTTGCCGGCGGCGTCGGTGCGCCGGTGTTGTTTGGCTGGATTATCGCCACTGGATCAAGCACTGGTCTCTTCATGGCATACCTCGTCGCAGCCGCGCTGATGGTGTTTGGAGCGCTCACGGAAATGTTGATAGGAGTGCCGGCGGAACGACGATCCCTCGAACATATTGCCGCACCGCTCTCGACCAAAGGGTTGTGACGACGGGGATCGTTAAATCGTCAAATCGTTACAAGGTTGTTGCATCGCATTCTGATTCACGATTCTCGGATCACGAATCTCGATTCACCTAGCCGACACGCTCAGCTCGCACGTGTGAATTGCGCCGGCAGGGGTGAGTTTGCTCGAATACAAATGAAACGCGTCGACGCGGACTATTCCGGCATCAAAATCGATATTTTTTTTCACAAAATTTCGCACCATGCCCGGATTGATCTCTCGGCAGCGCGCAAGTGTGATGTGCGGATGCCATGGGCGCAGCTCCGGCTCGAGCCCGGAGACGAGCGCTGCTTCCTGAACGCGTTTGTAGACTTGAAATAGATGCGGATGGCCACGGCCGACACCGACCCAAATGATTTTCGGCGGACCTTTTGGCGGAAAACAACCTATACCGATGATCGGGAAAAAAAATGCGCCGAATTCAATGGCACTCAGTTTTTCGCGAACCTTTAGATCAGTGTCTTCTGGCACATCTCCAAAGAACCCGAGCGTCAGATGCATTTGCTCCGGTTCCGTCCATCGAACTCCGCTGATTTTCGGATTCAGATCGACAAGGATTTTTTGGAGCGACGCCGGGAGATCGATCGCGACGAAAAGGCGTCTGCTCATTTGCAGAAAACAATCAATGCTGAACTCCGAAAGTATTCGCGCGCAGGTGTTCAGCGTCCAGCGTTCAGATTGAGGCCGCGATCAGCGACCGCAGCTACACCGATTCGTCTTTAGCTCGGTTGTTTCTTTGCGTCGTGTCGTTGTCCAAGTGTATTAAACCAGTGTTGCCCGCACGAAGCGCGACACGACCATCTTCGATCTTACCCGCGCCTCCGGTTAAAGCGGGCGACTTCGCGCGCGGTCTCACGCTCGATGGCTCGCTTTTTCAAATCCGCCCGTTTATCGCGCGCAACTTTACCTTGCGCGACGCCAAGTTCGGCTTTGAGTTTGCCATTTTTCCAGTAAAGCTTGAGGACGACAAGCGCGCGACCGCCTACTTGTGTTTCGCCGTAAAGTTTGTCGATCTCTGGCCGATGTAATAACAATTTCCGGACGCGTTTGGGGGCGGGAATTTCGTGACTCGCTTTTTCGTACGGCTGAATGTCGGCATTATAGAGAAAGGCTTCGCCATTCTCGATTCGGGCAAAAGCATCGCCAATGTTGGCCTTACCGGCACGGATAGATTTGACCTCGCTGCCTTTCAACTCGATGCCCGCTTCGTAGCGTTCGAGAATGTGAAAATCGCGCAGCGCCTTGCGATTGATAATCGACTCGGCAGCCATGCTCGCGTCAGCAAACGCGGCCGGGATCTAGGCGCCGTCGGCTGACTCCTGCAGGGACTCGTAAGCAAGCTTGCCGGCGATAATCTCTTTGAGAGCGATGTCCGTGAGCGACATCCGCGGAGTGGTCTCCACCATGGGTCGATGTCCCAGGCCGAGCTGGCGCACGCGCTTGGAGATAACGTTAATCAAGAGTTGTTGATTTGGGATTACTTGAGCTGCTTCCTGGATGAGTTGAGTCGTCATATTGCGCAGGGATCGGATGGCCCGGGTCGCTTCCGTCGGAAATTGAAGAACGGTGGGCGCGCTAGCGGCGAGAGCGGAGGGCATGAAGTGTGACGCGATCATAAAAATTGAGCGTTGACTCTGCGAGCGGAGCGGCGGGTTGTCAACCGGATTGTTTTCTTGTTACCGGTCTTTTTTAAGAGGAATTCTCGGTTTCCAGCAGTCTCCGAATTTCGGGAGGCGCTCGGCTCGTTATTTACCTAGTGTCCTCCACGTAACTGGCGATCCGATAATCGACGGCGTCTCCGAGCGTGGCCAAGGCGCGGTCGTAATGCCAGGTGGTGTTTCCGTTCCCGTAGAAAGTCTTGCAAACCACCGCTCCGGTTACATCGGGGTTACCGTTCATGTGATAATCAGCGCTTGGGGCATAGAAAGTAGCGGCAAAATTCCCCGGTGGATCAATACTAATTGATTGTGTGACGGAGGGATCGAGCGGACTGATGCCATAAAACTGAAGATTCCCGGCGAGGCCGCTTTCGTTCGTGATGTCGCCAGCTTTTAAGCTGATATTGCCATCGAAGAAAATTTGAGCATGCACGCCCGGCGCTATGTCGATTGACCCGATAATATCGCTCGTAACATGTATGGCAACGTAGGTTTGGGCGCTCCCGGCCTGGTTGATTTTTAGGTGACCGGTAAAGGAGGAAAGCAGGTAAAAGTTGGGGGTGGTGGGGCTGCCGGCTACTAGCGGGTTGACCGTGACATCACCTATGACCGCGACTGGCAGGGGCTGAGGGAGCGGCAGGTTGGTCGGCATCACGTAGGGAGGGATGGTGAAAGGTACGTTATTGTCAATAACGCCCTGAATATTGGAAGAGGGTGTCACGTTACCGCCGTTGGTGGAAACATTGCCATAAATCGTCCCGCCCAGAGTAAAGTTCGGGCCCCCGACCTCCACTGAACCACTGCGTGCGTCGTTATAGTGTGGGTCGGCCGGATTGTTGGCCGCGAAATAATAGGGGCCATTTTTCGAATTGTAGCTGTCGGTCCAGCCAGCCGATCCAGGTCCGTAAAAGGCGGTGGAGCATTTCACCGCCGCCTCAAACGGCGTGATCGGCGCCGCGATTAATTCGATTCGGCGCGTGATCTGAGGCCCGCTTACCGGTACCAACGCCAGACCGATGTTGTCGCCATTAAGCCCATATGTAGCGACGAAGTGATCGTACTGAAAATCGATTTTTCGCAAAAGACTGTCCCCCCGGGCCCCCGTGAGCATTCGGTCGTCCATGCCCGTGCGTCGAAGTCCGGGGACAGTGGCCGTTCCTTTGCTTCGAATCCGGTACCATGCATTGCCGGTAGTAGGATCGTTGTAAAAATTATCCACCGTGCTGCTGGTACTGAGGGCATTATTAACAAGGCTCACTACTGAGCCGGTGTGGACAGCGCCCAAAACACTCCATCCACTGAAAGCATGCGTCGGATCAAAAACGGTTTTTCTCACCTCTGAATAAGCGATATCCCCGCCTGCCTCCGCTGCCGTAAGAGCCGCCTTCCAACTTTGCACTTGGTTGGCAACCACATTGTAGCGAGTCGTGCAATTGAGCAGCACCGCACTGCCAATGATCGAGACGACGAGAATAGTACATAACGCACAAATAAGCACATTGCCCGTTTCGTGTTCCGATTGCCCAGTTTTCATTTTTGCTTCCGTTGCCTAGCCACGTCGTTTATTCCGGAGGTAAGCGGTGGAGAAAAGGGTAGTACCAGTGCGTTCCGCCGGTAGGTTGCCTGACGTGAAGATTGGGAGAAAGCTGATGCTTGTGTTGGTGTACTCCGTGTTGGATAATTCAACATCAGTTGTTTGCGGCACTAGCTGGTCAGTGCTTGACGCTATCGTGGTAACAGCTCCATTTTCCGTTCGTAAGATGGATGATCCGCTAATGGAATAAACGACCGTGGTGGTTGAAGAACCGTAGTTTACCTGGGGCCCGCTGGGGGTATTGCTGATGGTGGGGGTGCGCGATGTACCCACTAGCGAAGGGTTCGCGATCGCTTCGGGATCGCCTGCCTGAATGATGTAGTTTGGAATAGTAATTGTAACGCTTTGGAGATCGGCTGACGTGATTACCGAAAGCCCCCGTTTCACATCGCGGTTGAGATAGTCGATGATACGAATTTGCTGCATCTGTGTGCCAAAATAATTGTCGACCGCATTTAATGCCTTCAGCAACGCAATAGAGGAGCTGAGAATTGCACCGAGGACGAGGCTGCCGATGCCGATTGCGAGCGCTAGTTCTGCCAGGGTAAATCCGTGTGTGTTTCTTCGGTTTGATAGTTTCATTTCTTCGTTCCGTTGGAGATAATGGTCGTGACCTGGGCACTACGAGTTCGTCCCCCAAAGGTCATGTTCCAGGTATCGGTAACACCGACCCGCACAAGGTTGATTCCCAAGTCTGTGGCGGTCGAATCGGTCGTGACGGTACCATCGCCCTTACGAGTTAACTGGGTTACACCGAGTGGCACCGGATATTGTGACACGGTAACAACCTCAGTAACCTTCTTCGCGAAATCCGACCCATTTGCCGGTGAGCTCAAGAGACCTTGCAAATACGCCGTGTTCGTCAGATCGGTAAATGCAAGATTGCGCAAGACCTCGACTCGGTCGTGAACCAGTTCCAAAGCTGCAATCGATTCCTTGCCGGCATCTATGTAGCGGAGGCAAACCGCATTGAGTTCGAAAACCGACATGAAGAAGATTGCGAACAGAAGCACGGCGATGAGGACCTCGGTCAACGTCGTGCCAGATTGAAGATGGATGTTCCGGGGGGAACACATGCCTTTTTGGTACTCTCTACTTTTGAGTAAAATAGCAATTTTGATTCCCTTTTTCTCAATTTTTGGAGAATTGCAGAAATGAGAATTCCTTCGGGGGATCTCCTTCGGGACGCATATTGAGTTCCTTTTTAACATCGGCCAGACTGACAGGTTTTCAGGCAGATAGAGACTAGATCTGTTTCCGAAGCCTCTTGCCAGCCAGTTCGAAATGCGCGAAGTAAGAGGCGCATTACCCGATTTGCCGGTTTGATCCGGGCTGTGGCTCAGCTTGGTAGAGCGCCTGGTTCGGGACCAGGAGGCCGTGGGTTCAAATCCCACCAGCCCGATCTTTCTTCGGCAAGAGGACCACGCATAGGACAGTCCTCAAATGAGGTTAGCTTCGCTCCTGCGTTTTAACGCTGCGGATTCGGATGTGCGCTCGTCACCGTTTCGGTCTTACGGCGCGGGCAAAAAACTGAGAAATTCGGGTGTCGCTGATATTGTGCTTTTCCATTCACCAGCGACGGCGTTCCGATCATCGTGTTTAAAGAACGGCAGTGGCCATCAGAGGAAGTTAACTTGCAGCCGGGCGACAAACATGTTTCCATTCGCACTCAACCATCTGCAATTCAGGATTCGCCAATGGGCTCACTTAAGAAACGACGCAAAGCAAAAATTTCCAAACACAAGCGCCGCAAGCGCATGAGAGCCAATCGTCACAAAAAGCGTCTGCGCTACAAGGCATGAGTGAGGCCCGTCCGACCACTCGTTAGGCAAACACCGGTGGTTTGCAACCCGGGCGCGGGACGCTAAAGTTACAGAGATGAGGAGGCGGTTGAATGGAGACCGAGGGCTGATTCATTGGTTATTGGTCGTCGCGCTTTTCTTGACGCCATCAAGCGTGGCATTCGCTCGCACCCGCAAATCGCCCTCTACGCCGCCTCAGATTGCTCCTGCGATCTCGTTGCCAAAAAAAGCGGAGCACCAGGATGATTTTGTCACTCTCAGCCCGGCCAAAGATCTTAGTTTGCGGCCGGAAAATGAACATAAAGCCGATGCGCTCGCCCATTTTGTCGAGGGGATGTCGTTCGAAGAAAGTGGGGAAATGGAAAAGGCGCTTGGGGCGTATCGCAAAGTACTTAATGTCGATCCAGGGCAATCCGAGCTGGCTTCCAGGGTCGCCGCGTTACTGGCACGCAACGAAGATTTTCCTGAGGCGATCGACGTTTTAAAAGATGCGATCAAGGCCAACCCCAATGCCTCTGAGCCGCTTCTGCAGCTGGCCTTTATCTACGCGAACTATCTCAAGCGGACGGACGAGGCGATCGATTACGCTAATCGAGCCATTGCCATCGATCCGCGGAACATCGGTGCCTACGAGCGACTTTTCGAGATTGCACTTGCCAGCGGAGACGAAAAGAAAGCGCTGCAATCCTTGGAACGGGCCGCGAAAGTACGCAGCGACGATCCAACGTTCTGGACGCGGCTTGGAAAACTCTACGCAGCGATTGTCTTCAAATCTGACTCGACCGCCAAACCTGAGCAATTAGCCCGGGTTAATGAAATTTTCAAAAAAGCGGCCGAACACGCTGGCGACGATCCGGCAGTGCTAAAGGACATCGCGGATTACTATGCGGCGTCGCAACAGATAAACCAGGCCATTCCCATTTATTTACGTTTGCTCGAATTGCAGCCGGATGACACTGGCGCGAGAGAGAAACTTGCCACCGGTTTTGTTCTAACCAACCAGCGTGACAAAGCGATCGAGATGCTGGAGCAAGTCATCAAGGAGCATCCGGAAAAGTATCAGCCGTATGATTTGCTCGCTGGTCTGCTTGATGATGCTGGACGAGCCCTCCTGCGGGCGAATCACGCCGCCCAGGCAAAAGCAGTTTTCGTCAAAGCGGCGGCCAATTACGAGCAGAGCCTCCTAATCAATCCAACCCGCGCCGGCTCTTATATGCATTTGGCCGAGCTTCTTCTTGGACCGCTGAAAGAGAATGAGCGGGCAATGAAAATTTTGACCGAAGCGCGTCAGCGTTTTCCAGGCGCGCCGGAAATAATTTACTATCTCGCGATTGCGCAAAGAGAAGCGAAGCGTCCAGAGCAAGCCGTCGCCACGTTCGAGGAAGCATTGCACGAAGCAGAGCTGGAAGATTCTGAGATGGTAAACGCTCGCTTCTTCTTCAATTACGGGGCAGCGGCGGAAGCGGCCGGTCTTTATGACAAAGCGGCTGACCTTTTCAAAAAGTCGATTGCGCTCGATCCAGAGAACGCCGCTGATGCCTGCAACTATCTTGCTTACATGTGGGCTGATCACAATTGGCATCTCGAAGAAGCGCAGGAACTGATCAAGCGCGCCTTGCAGGTCGATCCAAACAATGGCGCTTACCTCGATACGCTCGGCTGGCTGGACTTCCGACATGGAAAGTTCGAAGCGGCATTAAATGACCTGCTTCGTGCCGCGCAACAGCTGAGCCGCGATGATCCAGTCGTGTTTGAGCACATCGGCGACACTTACGCGAAACTGAACAAAATCCCGCAGGCGATGGAAAACTGGCAAAAAGCGTTAGCGCTCGATCCGCAAAATAAACGACTCGTCGAAAAGATCGAAAATACCAAGACCAAAGTAAGCAAAGGCCAACTTCAGAATGCAAATCCAATCCAATAATTGCGGCTGGCCACCGCTGCGAGCTCGCTTGCCGAAGGGCGGGCACAATGTTCGGTTGCACCGATGAGTAAATATCCGACGCCCTGGCAGGACAAAACGATGTGGGCGGCGCTCACTGCCCTCTTTGTCGTTTTTCTGGTCGTAATTGCGGGTGCGGTGGTTTGGGTCGGCGCGAACCTTATCAGTTTCCTGCAACCGATCTTAATTCCGGTGGCGATCGCGGCCATTCTCGCCTACCTGCTTGATCCGCTTATCACAAGATTGTGCCGACGTGGCATGCCGCGCACTCCCGCCATCGCCGTCATCTTTTTCGCTGCGTTTTTGGCACTTGGATCTTTGATCTGGTGGCTGGTCCCAACTATTTCGATGCAGAGCGCGAATTTTGCCAAAGAGCTTCCTGCTTACACGCAAACGGCGCGCGACCATCTTGTCGATCTTATCGTTCGATATAATCGCACGTTCGGCACGGCCGGCGGTGGGCGCGGAAAAAGCACATCGCTCACCACCAGCATCGTAAATTTTTTCCTCGGGCCCGCGCCGCACCCACAACCAAGCGCCGCGCCCGAAGCATCTGCCGCTCCAATCGAGACAATCGCTCCCGCGCCGACTAAAATGACTTCAGCTGATCGGCAGCGCATTCAAGCGGATGTCGAAAAGCTAACTCCAAATCTCGAACGCTATTTTCCAACTCTGACCGAGAAGTTCTGGAACATACTCAAAAAGAGCATCGGCGGATTCCTTGGCGTGGCCGGTTTTCTTTTCAGCCTCGTGATGGTGCCGATTTATTTGTTTTTCTTTTTGAAAGAGCGACCGGGGATCGAGCAGAGGTGGAAAGACTATCTGCCGTTGCGGGCATCACCACTCAAAGATGAAGTGGCCGAGGTCTTGTCCGAAATCAACGGCTACATTGTCGCCTATTTTCGTGGGCAACTGCTCGTTTGTCTTGTCGATGGAGCACTCATCGGCAGCGCGCTCATAATCCTCGGTCTCAATTTTGCGCCCCTCATCGGCCTTCTCGTTGTTATCCTTACAATGATTCCGTACATCGGCATCGTGATCTGCTGGATTCCCGCGGTGGTCATTGCCGCGTTCCAATGGGGAGATTTCTGGCATCCGTTCTGGGTGACAATCATTTTTATTGTAATTCAAAACCTCGAGGGAATGTTTTATGCGCCGCGCATTGTCGGTAATTCGGTCGGGCTTCACCCAATGACGGTGATCGTATCAATTTTTGTCTGGGGCCTGTTGATTGGTGGTTTGCTTGGACCGATTCTGGCCGTGCCACTGACTGCGACGATCAAGGTGCTGCTTGCACGTTACGTCTGGAGCCGGCATTTGCGGGAGGAAGTGATCGAACAGCTCGAAGAGGTTCCGGTTGTCCGCGAATCTCGTCACGCGGCAAAAGTTTAGAACCTATCACCTATCTCATAGATAGGGCCGGGTGCGACTCTGCACCTAAGTTGCATTCTCGGCGGCTTCCGGCATAAAAGACAGAATGGCGGTAAAAGTCGTACGGGTGCGGCGCAAACGAAGAGTCCGCTCTGTGCCCGGCATCGATTCTTTCCTCACCTTGCGTCACCATCCGACCGCGGCTCGCGTCGCAATCGTGATTGCCGCGGTCGCCTTGACCATTGTGCTTGGAATCATGTTCGCCACTTACGGCTCCCAAGCTTTCACGACCTGGCGCGAGACCCGCTTACTCAATCATGCCGAGATGATGCTTCGGGGGAACGACTTCGCTGCTGCGAGTGAAGCCGCGCATAAGGTCCTCGATTTGCATCGCGATTCGTTGCGTGCCTACGAAATCCTGGCCGAGGCGAGTGAAAAGCGGAATCTTCAGGAGACAATTGCGTGGCGTGCGCAAATTGCGCGCTTGGTGCCGCAGAACATCGATAATCAGCTCAATCTAGCTTCGGCTGCGCTGCGTTTTGGGCAGCTCGATCTCGCACGAAAAGCGCTGGCAAATGTGCCGCCGGCGCAGCGGGACCTGGCAGTCTACCATGTTGTGGCAGGCTGGCTGGCACGAGCCGAAGGAAATTTTGCCGAGCAGGAATCGCAATTTGCCGCGGCAGTCCAAAAAGATCCCTACAATGACCTCTACCAATTTAATCTCGCCGCCCTCCAAATCAGGTCCTCCGACCTGGAGAAAAGCGCGAATGCGCGGACCACGCTTGAACGTCTTGCCCAGCAAAGCATCGAATTTCGCACTGGCGCGCTTCGCGCTCTCCTAACTGACGCGGTCGAACGCGACGATCTCGGCCCCGCGGAAGCATTTGCCCAGGATCTCCAAATGGCTCCAGAGGTTACCTTTGCTGATTATCTGCTCTGTCTGAACTTCTATCGAAAGCTCAATGAAAAGAAATTCACAGCTCTCTTCGAGAAACTAAAGCCGGTGGCTGCGCGTGATCCGTCCAATCTGGCGCTGCTCATGGAATGGATGAATGACAACGGACTCGCGAACGAAGTTTTGAAGTGGATGGATAAGCTGCCGGCTAAGTTAACCGAACGACCGCCAGCCGCCATCGCCATCGCCGAAGCCTTCGCCGAAATGAAAAACTGGTCGCGTTTAAAACGCTGGACACGCAACGGTTTGTGGGGCGACGACGATTTTCTCCGACTTGCCTATCAAGCAGTCAGCGCTCATCAATCACGGCAATCCAGTGCCGACGCTGAATTCGATTCTCTCTGGCGCGCGGCCGAACGCGCTGCCAACGATCAACCCGAACGTGAAGTGAAATTGGCGCGCCTCGCGACAAAGTGGAACCTGTCGATCGAAGCCGAGCAGCTTTGGTCGCGACTTTCACGAAACCCCGCGACCCGTCGCGAAGCGCTCGATGCGCTTTACCGCCTTTACCGAGGAAAAAACGATCTGAAAAAGCTCTACGACGTGCTTCAACGTCTACACGAGAGCTCGCCTAACGAAGTCGCTATTACGGCCAACCTCGCCCGCCTCGGGTTGAATATCGATCAAAACACAAAGCAAGCACAGGAACTGGCCAAAGAGGCTTATGAGCGCGCGCCGCTCGATACCAACTGCGCCGTCACCTACGCCTTCTCGCTTTATACGATCGGCCGCACTACCGAGGGGCTTGACGTTATTAAAAAATTGGCGCCCGACCAACTACACGATCCGCATGCTGCGGTTTACGTAGCTGTTCTGCTACTCGACGATAACCAAATAGATGCGGCCAAGGAATATATCGGTGCAGCTCACCGCGGAGTCATTTACGCCGAAGAACGGAGATTGTTGGACGATGAGCTGGCAAAAATCGCCAACGCTTCACCGAGCCCGACACCTTCCCAGACTCCGGCGCCGACATCGACGACCTCGCCTGGACCAACGCCTTCGGCATCGCCCGGGACAACACCGGGATCTTAACTATTTCGCTCCGGGAGGAATATCGGCGGTCGAGGATTCTAATTCCGCCAGCGTTAGCTTGCAGCGAGCATTCAGCTGTCAAACCTTGCACAGGCGGGTCGACGGGCAGCCGCACCACTAAAACTGAAAGTAAATAAAGTCAGAGGTGGTTACGCTGCGGGCGAACACGATCCCGAAGAGCAGCAACGCGGCAACGCCGGCCTCTCCGATTAATCCTAAACTCGGCCACGTAATCGCGAGACGTTGCCGCGCAAAATCTGAGGTAGCTGCGAGATGAATTAGGAGCGGCGAAGTGTAGACGATGACCAGCGTTGCCAGATAGGCTCCGACCCACCATTGATCCGCCGATGTGGCCACCGTTAATTGTGCGAAATCGTTGAGAATTTTATTGAGGTTACGCTCCCTAAACAGCAGCCAGCCGACGCAAGTCACACCAAAAGTAATCACAACTTTGGCCAGCCACGGAAACCATTGGGTAACGCCGAGCCAACGAAGAAACCGCTGAACGAGAATCAAAAAACCCCAGTAAAGGCCCCAAAGCACGTAGTTCCACGAGGCTCCGTGCCACAGGCCACTAATCGCAAACGTCGCGATCAAGTGGAAGGAGGCCCGCGCCGGCCCGCCGCGGTTTCCGCCAAGAGGAATATAAATGAAGTCGCGCAACCAACTCGACAGGGAAATATGCCAGCGTCGCCAGAAATCAGCCGGCGACGTAGCGATGTAAGGGTGATTGAAATTACGCATTAGCTCGATGCCAAGCAGCCGTGCCGTGCCGCGCGCAATATCGGTATAGCCGGAAAAGTCGGAGTAAATTTGCACCGCGAACGCAAGTACTCCCGCCCAGATCACTGGAAATGACGGGTGGGCTAACGCGAAGACCTTGTTGACGATGGGCGCAGTGTTGTCGGCAATGACAACCTTTTTGAAAAAGCCCCACAACATTAAGCCGAGCCCGCCGCGCCAGCCGACCGGATCAAAAATGCGGCCAGTGTGATATTGCGGCAACATGTGACCTGCGCGTTCAATGGGACCGGCTACGAGTTGAGGAAAAAACGAAACGTAAAGCGCGTAATCGAGCAGATTGCGTTCGGCCCGGACTCTTCCAACATATACGTCAACGACGTAGCCAATGGATTGGAAAGTATAGAAGGAAAGCCCGGCCGGTAGCACGAGCTGGAACAGGACGCGCAAAGGATCGCCGCCAAGATGCGTCAGGAGCACATTGACGTTTTCCAAAACGAAGCCGGCGTATTTAAACGTGCCTAACAACGCCACGCTGACGACGATGCTGCCGACCAAAAACAAGCGCCGACGGGCTGGAAAGCGCTCAATGCCCAGCGCGCAACTGTAATCGACGAGAGTCGATCCCCACAACGGAAGCAGAAACCACGGATGTTGCCAGCCATAAAAGACGTAGCTGGCACCCACCAGCAAAACATTCTGGCCGCGCCGTGGTAGCGCCCAATACAGCGCCAGCACAACGGGTAGAAAAACGAGATAACTGAGGGAATGGAACGTCACGGCGACAATAGCGGCCGTAATTTATCGGCATAGAGCTCGGTCGATCGTTCCTTTGCCCATGGTCCCATGTGATCGTCGCCCGGCTGCAAATACATGTCTTGTCTGCGTGCCGGGTTGTCGGTGTCGTCGATAAAATAACAGCCCTGGCTTTCGATCCAGTTCCGCAAATTGGCGACGTATCTGCGTAACTGTTCGTCTTGTTGAGCGAAGCCGTCAGCGTTCGGGTGCCGCTTTACACGCAGGAAACAAAGGGGGATGCGCGCTTCTGCGGCAGCCGCAACAATGTGCGGCAGAAAACTCCGCCGCGGGTCCGGATCAAACTCGGTTTGCCTTTCTTTGCTGATCGCCACGGCCTCTTCGGCGGCCGCGCCGCCCAAGTTTGTTAGGGCGAACGTGTCATTAATCCAACGTCTTAGCTCTGGGACAGCAACGCCTGCGTTAGCTACAAGACGCATGGATGTCTGTTCAATCTTCTCGTGCTGGGCGTGGCGACGCGCATTTAGTGGATACAGTATGTCCACCCACCGGTGCAGATCCCCTTCCCCGGCGGGCCGTTGACCGAGGACGAGCCGGTAAATCGGCTCGTTCTCATGCATTGCTGCCTCCAATTTCGACCGATAGGTCCCTTCTGTCCGGAAACGCGGGTCGGTCAGAACGCGATCACGAAAAAGGATGCAGACTAACTCCGGGTGAACACCCGATGCCACAATGTAGTTCTTGAGTCTGAAGTACCACGATGCAGAGGCCGCGCCTCCATACCAGAGCAGCTCCACACGGCGACCGCCCAGTAACTTTCCAAGCAACTCCGGATCGACACCGTTATCCACCATGGAATCGCTCAGAATCACGACCTGAGGCTTTTTGGCACGGAAATAGGAAATCGGTTTCGCGTCGAAATGGGCCTTGATCGGCGCTAGGTGACTAGCGACCGCTGGCACAATGAGAACGACCGCGACAAAAATCACCAGATGCCAATTCTCCTTGGTTCTGAACATAGCGGAAACGCGCGATCAGTCCTTGTACGGATCTACAATATCGCGGCCGGCCATGGCCACTCCAAGCGGATGCAGCGTGTGCAAAACCCGGATCGTTTCAGCATGCGCGCCGAGCACATCGGGCAAACGCCGATAGGCTTGCGGCGCCTCATCGAGATCGCCCCCCCGCAAAACAATGTGCCGTTCATGCAGCCACTTCATCATTTCATCATGCCTAACGAGTCCGTCCTGCCGAATACGTTTGTTGCCAACCCTCACGAACCTCCCTTTTGCTGCCGTGCGCGACATGACTCTTCCGGCTCCGTGGATGGTCGAAAAAAGTGCCTCGTGCGAAGTCGTTGAATCGACACCCTCGATGATCACCGCGTCATCGCCCATGCTTCCGCCGACAAATCCCTTTTGCCCCGGGAAGGCCGGCGTCGCGCCTTTGCGCACCACCCAATATTCCTCGCCCTCATGGTTTTCCTGCCAGGCGAAGTTGTGATGATTGTGCACTTCCTCGAGAATCTGCGCGCCCAGAATGTTTTGCACAACATGGCGCGCGACCGCCTCGCGACCGGCGTAGGCGTAACGACCCGCCAGATGCATTCCCGCGAGATAATCTTGTCCGATCTCGGATTTTTCGTCGACCACCGTGGGCGGCACATCCATTCCGTCCTTACCACCGGCCGCTTTCAAAAAATGCGTCGCCGTTTTGTGTCCAAGTCCTCGCGAACCGAAATGCACGCCGACCCAGATTCGGTCCTGTTCGTCGGCAAATAGATCGACATAATGATTTCCGCCACCCACCGTCCCGAGCTGATCAGCGGCAATGGTTTTCAAATCTCGCATCGGTTTTACCTGCCACGCCGGATCATCGAACAGCTCGTCCTCGACACGGGTTTTGCTCTTGCGCCCAATGCCAAAGGAAATTTCATGCACCACGTCATCCATGATCTTTTCGATCTTGGGCGCGACTTGCTCTCGTTTAGCGTCCGTCAGAATCGCGAGATTGCCGCACGCAATATCGAAGCCAACGCCGCTCAGGGAAATTTTACCCTTATAGGCAACCACACCGCCGATTGGCTGGGCGTAGCCTTTGTGCCCGTCCGCGCAAAGCACACCACGCTCCCCGCCCGCTGCGACGCATCTCTCGATTTGCTTGATCGTCGCGTCGTCGTGTTTGCCAAAGATTCTCGCCCTTATGTCCATCGGTAAGACAAAACTTCGAACCGATGGAGAAGATTTCAATCCACTACTCGCGCAACGATTTTGTTGCCATTACGCGCCACGCTTTGACATCCTCCTTGGTTTTCGTCGGCGATACGCAACGGACTACGGCAACCGAATCGAAGAGGACTTTGCGAAATGGGAGTTTGATGGTCCGGGCAAGCTCCTTCTTGATCACGACCGGAATATTTTTGTAGAGCAGGCTCAAATGCGGATCGCGCACCGGCTTGGCAGGAGACTTCGCAGCGCGCGCAAGAGCGACAGTTAATTCATCAAGAGATTTGCTTGGGGCGAATCGGACAAAAAGTGTTTTCGTAAACTGCGACGAAAAGCCAACCGTGCGAACATTCAATCGAAGAGGAGCGGAACGCAGGTCGCGCAAGATTTTTCTGGGTGATTTGCGATCTTCCTTCATCGCAAAGATCGTCAGATGCGGATCGAAATTCGGAGCGTCGAACTCCCGGTAGAGAATCCGGATAATATCGCAAAACAATTCACGCTCATCCCTGGCCGGAATGAGCCAGTAAACTATTGCGGTCCGTTTTGACATAAGCAGAGACGGTTTTCCGAATAGAGTCCAGCTTTTTGCGACCCTCTGGACGGTCCGAAGATGCGTCCCTGCCCATGTGCGCCGATCTTATGTGCCAGTCTTCTCCTTTGCGGTATCTTTGGAATTGATGTCGATCGTGATCATGAAGCCGTTCGTGCCTTTGAATTCAAAAGGTTTATCCCCACCCCGATAGGCCTCGACTTCGTTCGGCATCATGAGGAATCCGTCATTCCGTGGCACGCCCCAATATTTCAAGTTCTTCATCACAATCGGCTCGTCAGTCATCCCTTTGAATTTATTGAGCACCACTTCGCCGGTTTTGCCGTCATCCATTTTCGCCTCAGCATGATCGGGGGAAGCGGTCCAACTCATTTTCGCATCCGACGCAACGGTGAACGAATTCCATTTCACCGGATAAACGTGGCCGAGAATTGCTTTGATTCCTTCCCGCTGCTCTGGTGTAACCGAAGGATCGAACGTTAACACCGCCCAATCCATCTGACCTTTCGAGAAATCGCCGCCAAGATCGCCCGCCACCCAGAACTTCGCGCCGTCAAGTTTGGTCGTGCCGTATTGACCATGGTTCACTTTGTACGCATTATTGAACTTGCAGAAATGTTCGCCGCCTTCGCCATGTGAATGCCCGGCATGCTCGCCATGTGCCGCCGGTTTGGTATTGAAGTAACACTGGCAAAACATCGGGCAGCTGCACGCCTCGATGATACTTGCGTTCATCGACCATTCGGGCGTAGCCGACTTCTCATTTGCGCAGAGCGCGAGGCGCGCTGCGAGGAACAAAACTGAAATGATTAGGTAAAAAGCTCGCATAAGATCCTCGGTTGAATTGCTGACCCAAAGTCTTAGCAAGCCACACTTACACAGGTCAAGACCAATAGCCGGCCCCTTCGCGATCGCCGGTGACTTGGATAGCGGCGTGGACATGGTGCCACTGCTGGCCGGCTGGACAAACAAAATTCAGCGGAACTGAAACGCGCTGTGAAATAGGATCCACAAAAGCGATGGCGATGCCGAATCCGGTTCACGGCGACAGCAAGCTGGGCAAATTGTCGCAAGAATCTCTGCGCCGTTCACGAAAGCAGCACGATTGCGCTAATTCTAAATATTGATCTTGCGAGTCCGCGCGAATCAGCGAGCGATCATTTTTGCGATACTTTCACACTCTTTAGATCGAGCTGTACCGC
>Ga0070697_100000641_pt1 | contig 26477 bp, 30 predicted proteins | sample KBSK1501metaG_FD_65475 | JGI IMG/M metagenome (GOLD analysis project Ga0070697, IMG submission 65475) | Corn, switchgrass and miscanthus rhizosphere microbial communities from Kellogg Biological Station, Michigan, USA - KBS K1-50-1 metaG | ecosystem: Host-associated > Plants > Roots >...
AACTCCTTGGACCAAGGCGCTAGGCGAACCTGCTCCCCTTCCCGACGCAAGCCCGGCGCAGAACTATTCCGACTCGCCTACTCTCTTGGTGGAACAATCCTTCGAACCAACTTTTTCTCGACCTACGTCCTCGGGAGCACGTGCCGCGTTTCACCCGCCAGTTTTTGCTGACTTGGGTGCCTCCGCCTCCGCTACGCCGGACTCTCCGTGGTCCGCCGCATCAGCCCTCGCCGGCCTGGACGCATCGAGCGTTCAGCAAGGCCCGCCCGCGCTGGCCCGCGCCACTGCCGTACTCCAGCCTCCCGCGCTGGTGACTGCGCCGCCCGCGATGGAATCCGCATCTGCGCTCCAGGTCGCTCCTGCAGGAGCGAGTACCAAAGACGTTCCGGCGCGGATGCTGGATGCAAACGGGAGGCGCGTAAACCGGCGCCGCGACATGCGCGTGCGAGTGAACTTCAGCGCGTGCCTGCGTGACGCGGCGCAGGGAGACGAAATCGTCGAGTGTGAAAACGTTTCGAAGGGAGGCTTGTGCTTTCGCAGCCCCAGGCAGTACTCGTTGGACTCCTGGATTGAAGTTGCCGCCCCTTACTCTCCTGGAGAGCTCGCGTTATTCGTCCCCGCGCAGATCAAGCGAGTTGAAGCGCTGTCGGACGGCAAGGTTTCTCGCTACGGCGCGGCCTACGCCAAGCGAAATTCCGCTCGGCCCTCTTTCTGAACCAATCGCTGGGCTGATGTGTCTGGCGTTTTCCCGCGTTCCCCAAAAAAAATTAATTGGGCCCCAAACTTCTCGAAAGCCGCTTTTCGCTGAAACGAAAAAACTTGTCGCTAGAATAGGGCTAGAGGTTTCGAATCACTTGCTGCAGCAGCGTGATGGCTTGGCGGAGTTCTTCTCTCTCGTTTTCAGGCAATGAGGCCAGGGCTTTCGCTAGAGTTTCCACACGGCGCTTGCGCCCTTCCCACATGATTTTGGTGCCCTTATCGGTAGCTGTCAGGCGGACGCGCCGTCCGTCTTCCGTAGCCTGGCGGCGGATCAGCCGGGCCCGCTGAAGCCCGGCAACGATGCGGCTCATGGTGGGGGGCCGGACCTGCTCGGCATCGGCCAACTCCCCGAGCGATCTTGGCCCCCCAAAAACCAGTACGGAAAGGGCGGAAAGCTGCGCGGGGCCTATGCCGCTTTCGCGGTCGCGGATGCGGAGGCGGCGTAGCAGGTGAATCGCTGCGGAGTGGAGCTGATCGGCAACCTCCGTTGGTGACGAGCCGGCTGCCACCGGGGCGGGCGTCTGTGCTACCAGAGCGGATGTTGCGGAGCCCTCCGGCGCTGGCTGTTTTTTGTGCTTGACAGGCGCCATGGAATTTAGTTAGCTATGCTAACTAATCTGCTCCCGGAGGTAAAGCAAAATGAGCGCGGCAACCGTAAACCTTGGAATCGCCAATATCGGACAAATTTCCATCATCGTGAAGGACGTCGAGCGCGCCACGGCATTCTACCGCGATGTCCTGGGATTGCCGCTGCTCTTCACGGTTCCCGGCATGGCCTTTTTTGATTGCGGCGGAGTGCGCCTGATGCTCGGCACTCCGTCATCGCCGGAATACGATCATCCCAGCTCGATCCTCTACTTCCGAGTGCCGGATATCCAGGCCGGGTATCAGCGATTAGTGCAGCACAGCGTGGAAATCGTGGCGCCGCCGCGCCTGATCGCCCCGATGCCGTCGTACGATCTGTGGATGACCGCCTTTCGCGACAGCGAAGGCAACATCCATCAATTGATGAGCGAAGTGCCTCGCTCGTCGTAAGCGGACTTCGCCTGTGTGCTGCACGATGGAAGCGCGCGCCAACAATACAACCAACTATCTAAAAGTCCGGCAACGAAAAGCCAACGTCCACCCGGTTGTTGGCGACACTAGGTTTTGCAGCCTTTTGCTGCAACGAACTGCGGTCTCTTTACACTATTAGTAAGGTCCTTCCCAGAGTAATCTATTTTTTCCGTCGGAGGATTCTCCCCATGCGAAAACTCATACTGTTCGCGAGCGTCCTGCTGTGTTCGGCGTGCACTGCCTTCGGACAATGCGGAGGCGAGGAGCGCTGGGCCGTCAAGGACGGTTCGGATGCCTCAGCCGGGCAAGTGGATTTCGGCAACATCGCGTCAAAAACCCTGCTCCAATTGGTCAAACTCAAGCAGCCCAAGCTTCCTGGGGACAACACCACGCGGATTCTTCCGCAAGAAGCCACAGTCGTCCGCGTCCAAGCGCGGCTAATCCAATGGAAGCTCGAGGATGATGCGGACTACCACCTGGTTCTCACGGACGACACGAAGAACTTCACGCCGGCGGGAGGAAAGCCCACAGGCCACAGCATCATCGGCGAAATTCCAGATCCCAATTGCGTCGCTGGCTCACACGACGATTTCGGGACGCAGTCGCCTTTTTTGCAAATTACGGGCGCATCGCCAATGGGTATCGCCACCGCCCGGCAGGATCTGGACGATGCGTTTCCGAACGCCGACCTAAGCGGAGGCTGGAATGATGCCGGAGGAGCGCGAGTCGAGTTGGTGGGAGTGACGTTTTATGATCGCGCTCACGGACAAGTGAGCCGCGCGCAAAACAACCTGGAAATTCATCCCATCGTCTCGATCAAATTCCTGGATAATCCAGCGGATTTGCTGGAACCGGCCGCCACCGGCCCAACGGGACATCCCGCGCCGCACGCCGTGGCGGGCGCAGCCGCAGGAGCCTCGCATCCCGCGCCGGCACCTTCAGCGAATCCGCTCAGTATTACCGACCCCAGCACCGGGGGAACCGCAACGATCACCGAGGATCGCGCGCTGTTGGTAGCCCCGTCCGAACATTCCGGGAGAGGTGCGGCGCTCCGTGCGGGCGTCGCCAGCGGCGACCTGGGCTTTCCCAAAACGCTGACGGTGTGCTGGTTCGCAGGAACGGGCACCGGTGCGATTCAGATTTCTTTGGACGGGAAGAATTGGTTTGACGTGGAACCGACGACGGGCGCGGGTTGCAAGTCCGTGCCGCCGGCGCGTTTTGTGAAGCTGACGGCAAGCAAAGGCATGTATCAGGTGAGCTACTGAGGCAGGGGAAGTATGGCAGATCAGTGCGGATTGACAGAGGTGGGCGGCAGGCGGTGCTTAGGAAGCAATAGTTCCAAGCTGAAGTTCCATTGACGCGTTCAGAAGAGGCACGGCAGACTAAACGAGACACCGAAAGGGGTGTGCGCCATGACGAAGTGTCCGGCTTGCGAGCACGACGTTACTGCCCCGTTTTTCCTGAATGTGGATGCCTGGAGATGGCTGACTTGTCCGCATTGCGCGGCACGGCTGGAGCGGAAGAATCCGCGGTCCGTTGTTGTGCTGACGCCCCTGTTCGTGGGGCTCATTGCGTTCGCCAGGCTGGGTCATCGATTTGAGGTTGTTGCGGGAGTGCTCATGGCCGTCATTATGCTCGTCATTCTCGCGGAATTCATGCGTCCTCAATTGCAACTGAGGAAGCCCCTGCCGAAGCCAGAAACCACATTAAACCTCAGCGGCCCGTCGAACTAGCCTACTGGCCGGCGGGTGAGGCAGTGAAAATGGTTCGCCGCCGCTGCGGTGAACTGTTCAAGGCAGCGGCGGCGAGTTAGCACAGCGAAACTACCGTAGAGCGTCGTGATTCATTGGATGATCAGGAAACGTGAAGCTTGGTCGTGTGCCCGATCGTTACGGCAACACGCTCCTGATAGAAGGTTCGGCCATCCGAATCGCGCAACTCGATGTCGTGGATGCCCGGTCGAAGCGCGAATTTCTTGGTCTCCCTGATACGGGCCGCATAGCCGCCGTCAATGTACACCTCAGCGTTCTTCAGGTGAGTCTTGAACTCAACTTCACCGTAGTTCGCCGCCATGTATCTCGGCGGATATGGGTAGTAGCCGTAGTAGGGATAGAAGGGGCCGAAAAACGGTCCAGGCCCCACAATCACGACCCGGCCTCTGATTCGCTGTGCCGAGGCTGCCGGCGCCATGCCGAAGAGAAGTCCCCCAGACATGACAGCCGCCAATGCTATCGAAAACAATCGCATGGATTTGCGCATTGTCAGGTCCTCCTGCTTATAAAACACCGCGGGGATGGTGAGGTTGCTGAAAAATTGATGGAGTACTAGGACGTATTGCGGATTCCTGGTTGGAGCAGAGCGCGATCAAATTGATGCGGAGGGAAAGTCAAAGGCCGCGGCCTCCGCAATTGCGTCCGGAGCGCAAACGACGCGCTCTAGACTGAAGGTTGCGGCCACCTGTACCTGGCCCCCCCTCCCCTTATTTTCTGAAAGATATGAAACCAAAGGACTTAGGAGGCAGGGGTCTGCAAAAGATGTGATTCTAAAGTGGTTATAAGTCATTTGTTTTCATATCTTTGTAGAATGCCTCAAGAGATGCCCTAAGGATTGCACCAAAGACGCGGTTAACCGTGGCCCCCTGTTTTTTCGTAAGTGCGGATTCCAGAGAGTTTAGGGGATAAGACTTGCTGCCAAAACAAAAACGCCAGCAGGGATGCTGGCGTTTTCAGGTTTGGGCGCGATATTACCCAGTCAATACTGTACGCTGGGAGCCACTTTTTGTCAAGAGAAAAGGTGAAAAGCCGGGGGTTGGGGCGGCGGCGAAATGGCGGAGGAAAAATCGAAACCGGCGGCCTTGGAACCGAGGGCTGCGGACCGGACCGTTGCAATGCAGCGTGATGCAGTGTATTATTTTGTATTATGAGGGCCGTATTATGAGTGCGCTAAAGACAATCAGTTTTCGGATTCCGTCCGATACGGTGGAGTCGCTGGATGAGCTTGCCGAGATCATGGATCGGGACCGCAGCCACGTGCTGAACGAGGCGGTGGAAAATTATCTGCGACTCAACGAGCATCATATCAAGCTGATCCAGAAGGGGCTGCGCGCGGCGAAGGAAGGAAAACTGGTCTCGCACGCGGACGTGAAGAAAATGATCAGCAAAATGAGCCGTTCCAAGTAACCACGAGCACATGATTATCTGGTGGAGCACGCCCGCCACGCGGCAACTAGCTGCCGCGCACGAATACATCGCGGCCGATGACGAGGCCGCGGCCACCGAAATTGCAAACCACATCTGGGATTCCGTGGACATTCTCGCGCGTCACCCGTTTGCGGGACGTAATGGACGTGCAGCTGGCACGCGTGAGCTGGTCATTTCGGGCACGCCTTTCCTCGTCGCGTACCGGATAGAAAGGAACGAGGTTCGCATTCTCGCGGTTCTTCACGCCGCCCGCGAATGGCCGGAGGAATTTGAGTAGGCTCGGGTGAAGGAAAAAGGAAATGACGAGTCGATGGAAGCGGTTTTATGAGAAGCAGATGGAGGATGAGAAGCTCCGGGAGCTGGTGGAAGCGGAGCTTGAGAACCTGCAAATGGGAGTGCAGATCGCGAAGTTGCGGGCTGCGGAGAATCTCAGCCATACAAAATTAGCGGCGAAGGCGGAAATGAGCGCGCCGAAGATCTGGGCGATGGAGAATCAGCCACGGAATCTGACGATTGGGACGTTGATTCGGGTGGCGCACGCGTTGGGCAGCAGAGTGGAGATTAAACTGGTGCGCAGGAAAGGGTCGAAGGTGGTGCGGCGGCGGGGTGGCGGGGGAAAAGTCAAAACCCGCAGCCTTTAAACCGAAGGCTGCGGCACCCGGCGATTCCATGTGTCGCCGGAGGTTTTCTTCTAGTTGGTGCATTGTGGTGCAGAGTGGTGTAAGATGAGGGCATGGCTAACACAGAAAAAGCGGTGCGGCAGAGTGTTTCGATTCCGGCGCGGATTGCGAAACGGGTGAAGGCGCTGGCGAAGACGGAGAAGACGAGCGCCAGCCGCGTGCTGGTGGATTTGATTGAAGCGGGTCTTGCGTCCAAAGAAGCGGAGAAGGAGCGGTTTTTCTCCTTAACGGCCAGACTGACAGAATCCAGCGATCCCGCCGAACAGGAGCGGTTGAAGAGCGAGCTTGCGCGAATGACCTTCGGTGAGTGATGCCGAAGATTCAGTGAACGAATCTTCCGCCTGCATTGCGGCAACACCTCTTTGAGCGGGTCGCCGAGCGCAAAATTACCGCAGAAGATTTATATCAATTAAAACTGTGGCGCGAATCCGAGCCGGAGGCGCCGGAGGGTCTTTGGTACAAGGATTTCGGTTCGTTCAAAATCTGCGGTGAAGGCAAGTTTCCCAAGACGTTCCTCCTGCGTGGACAAGCGGCCAAGGGGAAGATGATTTAGCGGGAAGGGGCGCGTGGCGCGAAAAGTCAAAACAGCCGCGCGTAAAACCGACACGTGGGGCACCCGGCGAATGGACTGAGGCATGGAACTACGTGGGACCTCAGATAAGCGAGATGATGGCTCATCTGAGCCGGTAGAAGCCAGCGCGGGGGAAGGCCAGGATGTTAGGCATCAAGTCAAAACCCGCAGCCTACGCAAATACATCCGGAGCGCAAACGACGCGCTTTAAACCGGAGGCTGCGGCACCCGGCGCAGCCTTTAGTACCGAAGGCCGCGCGGCACCGGGCAAGAGAGCGATGAGAACGAGGCGTGCGGCATGTGGCTCAGAGCAAACGGTAGGAGCCTGGGGCCAAAAATTCGAGGAGGCCGAGGCCGCGGAGGACTTGGAGTTGCTGCCGGATTTTGGGCTGGACGTTATGATTGTCAGGGTGGAGTTTCGCGAGTTCCTCTTCTTCTTCGTAGACTTCCTTGAGCGTGAATTCCTTTTTGTTAAGTCCTTTGACGACCTGCAGGACGTCTAAAGTCCAGCCGCGTTTCTGAACGTTTAATTTTTCAAGTGGACGGAGTTTTTCGTAGGCTTTGCGAACTTTGCTGGAGCTGACCGGCTGGCCGTCTTGAATCACGGGGATTCGAGCGTCGGATGGAATTCTGTCCAGCAGAAAATTGCAGCCAACCCAGCCTGCGCGTCTGGCACTGGCCGAGAGTGGCTTGCGCTTTTCTAGTAGCGATAATGTGAACGCAAAATGGGGAATTAACAAAACACTTTCGACGGTGAGTTGCGGAAGTTGATAGTGAAGAAGAAAAAGGTTTGGAGTCTCGTCGCTGATGATGGCTCGATGCATGGCTGCGTAAGCGCCGTCAATAACTCGGTTTCCAAAGGCGCTTGACTTGCTTTTTAGCTGGAAGCGAGAGGCACAGGAAGGACAGGTAAAGTCGGCGGCGTGCGTTCCAGAGGGTAGAGCGTCGATGCGTCGGGAATCGCAGGCCGGACAGTAAAGGCTCGCGGCTCCCCAAGATTCGGTGGAGATGCGTGCGCGTTGGGAGGCGCTTTTGTAATTGTTAAGTCCTGCGATTGGTAGTTGCAAATCCACGCGGGAATTAGATCATGGGCAACACCCCGGAAGATATATTTCCCTTCTGGAGGCTCTCCAAATACATTCCGGGCTGTTGTAAGCTGGCTCTGGGAGAAATCTCATGAGTAAAGACAAATATCAGTATCTAGCAAAGTGTCTGGCTGCAGCTGTCAGTGCACATTTCATGTGTAACACAATTGAGCATGAGATGCGCGTCTACAAAGACAAAGAGCCAGGTGAGCTTTACTACGCGGTTGCCTCTCTCCTTGTGCGGGCTGTTCAGGGGAAAATCCCGGAAGACGTGGAAAGGCTGAGTAGTGCCTTGGAAGGGTATCCGAAGTGATTGGCTCGTTCGATCGCGTTCAGGCGACGTAGATGGAGGTTTCTGTTTTGATGATGAAGAGGGCGTCGGAGTCGGGGTGGCCGGAGGCGCGGAATTTTGTGCGGGCGTCGTCGAGGGAGTCGGCTAGGACGGAGAAGATAACGCGGCGGTCGTTGCGGCCGATGAAATAGAAGCAGCGTTCTTGTTGGACGAGTTGGGGTTGGGGTGACATTTGAGGAGCAGAGAGGTCCCTCCACTGCGCGTCAGCAAAAGGCGTTGACGCTCCGGTCGGGATGACATCGCGTGTTTGTACGCATTTGGATCGATCCACGGAATCGAGTGGCGGATCAACTGAAAAGTGCGGGGAAGAGAAAGAAATTTCTAAGGAGGCAACGGAGAACTGGACTTGTACCAGATTGGAACAGAGGCGGCGGATGGAGAGGTTGATGTAATCGAGGGAAAGGTCGCAGGCGATCGCGCGGCGGCTTAGGCGGAATGCGGTTAGGAGAGTTGTACCACCGCCGGCGAACGGGTCGAGGACGGTGTCGCCTTCGTTGGTGGAGGAGAGGAGGATGCGCTCGAGGAGGGCGACGGGCTTTTGGGTGGGGTGCTTGCCGAATTTTTTCTCCCAGGTTTCGGGCGGTTTGATTTCCCAGACGGACTTCATTTGTTTGCCGCGATTGGTGTCCTTCATGAGCTTGTAGTGGAAGGTGTGGCGGGACTTTTTGTCTTTGGCGGCCCAGATGATGGTTTCGGTGGCGTGGGTGAAATAGCGGCAGGAGAGATTGGGAGGAGGATTGGGCTTGACCCAGGAGATGTCGTTGAGGAGCTTGAAGCCGAGCTGCTGCATGGCGAAGCCGACGGAGTGGATGACGTGGGCGGTGCCGGAGACCCAGATGGCGCCGTTGGGTTTGAGGACGCGCCGGCAAGCGGCGAGCCAGGCAGTGTTGAAGGCATGATTGGCGTCGGGACCGTTGGATTTGTCCCAGGCGCCCTTGTTGACGGAGACCATCTTGCCGGCGTGGCAGGTGATGCCGCCGTTGGAGAGGAAGTACGGGGGGTCGGCGAAGACGAGGTCGACGGAGGAAGCGGGAATTTGGGCGAGGATGTCGAGGCAGTCGCCCTGGTAGATGCGGAGGTGATGTTTGGGGTCGTCGAAGGCGGGGGTGGGAAGAGGCATGATGATCGATCGGGATCGTTGATCAGATGGGTATAGGAGTCAAGGGACGGGAGGTAAAGGAAGTAAAGGAGGGATAAGGAGCGTTGGAAGGTTTGAAAGTTGAAAGGTTAGAAGGTTCAGGAGGGGAGAACAAAGGTAAGGCAGAGGCGCAGAGTCAACGGAGATTCGCAGAGAAGAGGAAAAGTAAGGAGGAATGTGATAAAGTAAGGAATGGGAGTAACGGCCATGAAGAGACAAGCAAAGGGCATGAAGAGACAAGCGAAATTGACCAGCAAAGGGCAGATTACCGTGCCCAGGGATATCCGGCGCAGGCTGGGAGTGCGCGCGGGAGATAAGCTGGAGTTTGAAGACAACGGCGATGGAGTGCAGGTGAAGGCCGTGCGAGAAGGGAGTGTGTTTGAGAAGTATCGAGGCATTGGCACGCCCGGAATTGGAAGTGGACGAAAGGCGATTCAGAAGTGGATCAGGGAGATCCGCGGCCATGAGGACGACGAGTGACGATAGCGCTCGACACGAACGTACTCTCAGCGTTGTGGAATGACAACGACGCGCTGAATCTGGTGGCGCGGAAGGCCCTGGACGAGGTGTCTGGCCGGGAGGCGCTGGTGATGTGCGGCGTGGTGTATGCGGAGTTGATTGGCGCGCCGGGAAGGACGGAGGCGTTCGTGGATCGGTTTTGTGAGGAAGCGCGGATTGCGGTGGAGTGGGAGTTAAAGGAGAGGATTTGGCGGAAGGCGGGGGCGGCGTTTCAAGAGTATGCGACGCGGCGAAAGAAGCAGAGTGGCGCGGAGCCGCGACGGCTGCTGGCGGATTTCCTGATTGGGGCGCATGCGCTGGAAAATGGCTACAAGCTCTTGACCCTGGACGGAGGAATGTACCGGAAGGCGTTTCCTTGGTTGAAACTGGAGATTGTGTGAAAAATAGCTAAGCGCGGGAAGAAATCCAAACGCGCAGACACAGAGGCGGCGTAGAAGAGTGTTATTCTGCTGGGCCGGTTGGCTGGCCAAATCTAAAAGAACATTTGCGGGAATATTGCGATGCATGACTTGAACTATTTTCGGGATCATTTGGATGTGTTTGCGGAGATGGCGAAGAGGCGGGGGACGCCCCTCCACCTCGATGCGTTTCGCGTTTTGGATGCGCAGAGGCGGGAGTTGATTACCGCGACGGAGGCGTTGAAGGCTCAGCGGAATAAGGCTAGCGACGAGATTGCGCGGCTGAAGAAGGAGAAGAAGGACGCGGATGCTTTGATTGGGGAGATGAAGGCGGTTTCGGAGAGGATTAAGGAGGCGGACGAGCGGATTACGCAGTTGGATGCGACGCAGAGCGAGTTGATGTTGACGATTCCGAATGTGCCGCATGCGTCGGTGCCGGTGGGGCATAGCGCGGAAGACAACAAAGAGGTGCGGCGGCACGGAGCCCCCCCGCGCTTTGAGTTTACGCCGAAGCCGCACTGGGAAGTGGGTGAGCGCGCGGCAATTTTGGACTTGGCGGCGGCGACGAAGATTACCGGAGCGCGGTTCGCGGTCTATACAGGATGGGGAGCGCGGCTGGAACGGGCGCTGGCGAATTTTTTTCTGGATGTGCACACGGGCGAGCACGGGTATACGGAGATTTTGCCGCCGTTTTTGGTGAATACGGCGTCGCTTACCGGAGCAGGGCAATTGCCGAAGTTTGCGGCGGATCTTTTCCATATTGATGGTACTGACTTGTGGCTTACACCGACTTCGGAAGTGGAGCTGCACAACCTGCACCGCGACGAGACGATTCCGGAAGAGAAGCTGCCGATTTACGTGACGGCGGGGACGGCGTGCTTCCGGAGCGAGGCGGGTGCGGCGGGAAAAGATACGCGGGGGATCTTGCGGCAGCACCAGTTTCAGAAAGTGGAGCTGTTCAAGTTCACGCATCCGGAGAAGAGCTACGAGGAGCACGAGAAGTTGCTGGCGAATGCGGAAACGATTTTGCAAAAGCTGGGGTTGCACTACCGGACGATGCTGCTGTGCACGGGCGACATGGGATTTGCGTCGGCGAAGACGTATGACATCGAGGTGTGGCTGCCAGCAAGCGGGGAGTTTCGGGAGATTTCGTCGTGCTCGAACTGCGAGGCGTTTCAGGCGAGGCGCGCGGGGATACGATTTAAGCCGAAAGGCGGAGGGAAAAGCGAATTTGTACACACGCTGAATGGATCGGGGCTGGCGGTGGGGCGGACGTGGATCGCGGTGGTGGAGAATTATCAGCAGGCGGATGGGTCGATTGCGGTGCCGGAGGTTTTGCGGCCGTATATGGGAATTGAGAGGATACCTGCGGTTGGATAGGTTTAGGTGGCAGGGCGCGATAAATCGCGCGCCTACGGTTGCAAGTTATTGAATTTATGATAGTTAGAGTGAGAATTGCGCTAATTTGGCCAATCTAGGCGCGTCTCTTAGGCTGCGCAAACTATTGAAAGTACAGCTTTTCGTTTGACTCCGCCTTTTCGCCTTGCATACACTCGCCTGAGGCACTTTTGCAGAGCAACAACGTAGATCCAGGGGAAGTACGGTTCGCAGGAAGAGAAGTGATCCCGAACGAGTGAGAGTAGAGGAGTTGGCCTCAGCGAGATTGGGGTCATAAGCTGGAAGAATCGATGAATTTCTTAGGCAGGGCGATGAGATTTTTGTTTTGGTTGCTGGTAGTGTCCTGGAGCGTAGCGCTGCTGCGGCGTTTGGTGGCGTGGATGTTGCGCGGAGCGATGCCCGCGCAGACGGAGCACGACGCGGCGGGTTCCGCGGCCGGGCCGGGAGCTGGAGCTGACGATGCGCAAGGCGGTTTGTCGGCGCGGCGGTTGGTGCGCGACCCGGTTTGTGGCACACATGTGGCGGAAGTGCTGGCGATTCCGCTGCGCGAGGGCGGAGAGTTGGTGCACTTTTGCTCGGCGGCTTGCCGGGACAAGTATGTGAGCGGTGCACAGCGGATGGCGGCAAACGGTTAGCAGCGAACGATGGATGGATTTCAAACCCCGGGTAGCTGAAAACTTTCTAATTTTTAATAGATCGAGAAGTCGAGACTAGACGCGTAGAGGAAAGGACCGAACGCCGATGGCCACGGTCGTAAAGCCCACAGGGCCGCTAAGACAGATTGGCGCGCCACCCATGGTGCCGCGCATCGCGCCGCGAGAGGACTTGAATCCCTTTCGCATCGCGCAGATTCAATTTGATATGGCGGCGGAGTTTTTGAAGCTGGAGCCGGGGTTGCGGCAGATTCTGCGGACGCCGAAGCGCGTGCTGGAAGTTTCGATACCCACGAAGATGGACAACGGCCAGGTGAAGGTCCACACCGGGTTTCGCGTGCAACATAATATTTCGCGCGGGCCGGGCAAAGGCGGGATTCGCTATCACCCCAACGTGACGCTGGATGAAGTGAAGGCGCTGGCGGCGTGGATGACGTGGAAGACGGCGGTGGTTAACGTGCCGTTTGGCGGGGCGAAGGGCGGAGTGATCTGCGACCCGAAGCGCATGTCGAAAACGGAGCTGGAGCGGATGACGCGGCGGTATGCGAGCGAGATTTTGCCGATCATCGGGCCGTCGATGGATATTCCTGCGCCGGATGTGTACACGGACGCGCAGACGATGGCGTGGATCATGGACACGTATTCCATGACGGTGGGGCATTCCGTGCATGGAGTGGTGACCGGGAAACCGGTGTCGATCGGAGGGTCGGAGGGTCGGAGCGAGGCGACGGCGCGCGGGCTGCTGTACGTGGTCGAAGAAGCGTGCAAGCTGAAAAAGATTCCGCTGCGCGGCGCGACGGTGGCGATTCAGGGCTTTGGCAATGCCGGCGCGACAGCGGCGCGATTGTTCGCGGAGAAAAAAGCGAAGATTATCGCGCTGAGCGATACCCGGGGCGGCGTGACGAATTCGCGCGGGATCGATCCCATGAAAGCGATTCGATACAAGGAGCGGTCGGGGACGGTGGTGGGGATGCCGGGTGCGTCGCGAATCACCAACGATGATTTGTTGACCATGAAGTGCGACATCCTGATACCTGCGGCGCTCGAGAATGTGATTACGCTGCACAACGCCGAGGTGGTGAAAGCGCGAATTGTGGCGGAAGCCGCCAACGGGCCGACGACACCGCACGCCGATGAAATTCTGGCGAGGCGCGGGATTACGGTGCTGCCGGACATTCTCGCGAATGCGGGCGGCGTGACGGTGAGCTACTTCGAATGGGTGCAAAACTTGGAAGGGCTCATGTGGGACGCCGAGGAAGTGAACATGCGGTTGCAGAAGAGCATGGTGCGAGCATTTCACGAAATGGTGGACACGATGCGGAAATATCATGTGCCGCCGCGTGCGGGTGCTATGGTTCTTGCGGTGGGGCGCGTCGCGGAAGCCACGCTCGTTCGCGGTCTGTTCCCGTGAGATAGAATTTCGCTGACTGGTGTTTTAGAAGGCTCAAGTATCGCCGGCCGGAAATGTTTTCCGGCCGGCCCTTTTTTTGGACGCACACCTGTCGAGGTCTTAAGTCAGACTAAATTTTTGTTGCGTGCGGCGAGACAGACGCGTACATTCGCAATTGCCGGTGCGCCGCGTTGGCGCGACCGGCTATTTTCTTCGAGGGATGCTGCCAAGCACGAAAAATGAGCGCGACGAACAACAATCATCCGGCGGCGCCGCCGATTCTGCTGACAATATCTGGATTTGACCCCTCCTGCGGCGCGGGGACGGCCGCGGATTTGAAAACGTTTGCGGCGCACGGATGTTATGGCGTCGCGGCAATCACGGCGCTGACGGTGCAGAACACGCAGGGCGTGGAAGACGTGCACAACATTCCGAGCGCGACGCTGAAGGCGCAGCTCGAGGTGCTGGCCAAGGACTGCAACATCGCGGCGGTAAAAATCGGGATGCTGGGCAACCGCGGGAATGCCGCGACCGTTGCGGAATTTCTGGATGCGCACAAATTCGCCCACGTGGTGCACGATCCGGTGATGAAATCATCCACGGGGACGGAGTTGCTCGACGCAGGCGGGGTGAAGTATGTCGCCACAGAGCTGCTGAAGCGCGCGAGCGTAATAACGCCGAACGTGCCGGAAGCGGAGATCTTGACGGGAATCACGATCAAAGACGTGGCGGAGATGGAAGCTGCGGCGCGGAAGATTGTGGAGATGGGCGCGCGAGCGGTGATCGTTAAGGGCGGGCACATGGGACGCCCCGTGGATATTCTTTTCGACGGCACAGAGCTGGTGACGCTGCCCGGAGAACGCGTGAACGAAGAGGAACTGCATGGGACGGGCTGCACGTTCGCGTCGGCCCTTGCGGCGCACCTGGCTGTAGGCCGGGGGCTGCTCGAAGCCGCGACGCTCGCCAAAGCATACGCGACGAAAGCGATTGAGAAGGCGTATCCCGTGGGGAAGGGCCGCCTGCCGCTCGACCATTTCTACCGGCAGAGGATTGAGCCGCCTGCGCGTGGCATCCATGAAGTGCCGCAGCATGGTTTGCATCCGGCGGCGGAGCCCGCCGCGCACTGAAGATCGTGACTGGTGACTCGTGACTCGTGCCGCTCCGGCGCGAATTTGCTTCCTTAGAACGTTTCCGCAAGGAGCGAGAGCTTTGGAACGAAGCCCTAAACCAATCCCTGCGGCTCTCGGGTTCCGAGTAAAGTCCGGCTGGGCCATGGCGGTGTTGCTGGCGGGCCCTTCTGATGCGCCAACATTGATTTCGTGTCAGACGGTTCTACTTTCCGATCCGAAGATTCCTCAATCGAAGCAGCCCTACCATGCTGCCCTCGAACTTCCTGAGAAAGAAGGAAAGCTGGCCACACGGAAACTGAGAGATGTCGTGCGGGGCGCCGCGAAAAAATCAATCGACACACTTTTGAAGGAGGCAGCGGCCTTGCAGTATGGGGTTCGTGGCGCAGCATTGGTGGTGGGCAGTCTGGTCGATCCGGCGACGCTGCGCAACGAGCACATTCGCGCGCACGGATTGGAAGGGCAGCTGTTCCGCACGGTCTTGGAGGAAACTTTTCGCGCGCGAAAGATTTCGTGTGAAGCTTTCCTGGAGAAGGGCGCTTACGAGACTGCCGCGGGGATGCTTAGGAGAGCGCCCGAGCAAATCAAACGCGCCGTTGCCGGCCTTGGCGAATCGCATGAAGGCACTTGGAGGGCGGAAGAGAAACTCGCGGCTCTGGCGGCGTGGATGGCGCTCCATGCAGGCGGCAAAGAGGCGCTTTGAATAGTCAGTGGGACGGATCGCGGGGGCTCACGAATCAGGGTTGAAGCGTTTCGGCGAAGGCGAATCAGAGTGATGGAGGCGAAAGCGCATGAAGAGACAACTGCGGGGTTGCGCGATGATTTTCGTGATGGCAGCTTTGGCTGGGCCTGCGGTTTGTGCGGGACAAAATCCAGATGAGGCCGAGATCCGCAGGGTCGAGATGGGATTGCAGGAGGCGTGGAACCACCACGACATGAAAGCCTGGGCCAATGCGTTTACGGAGGACGCGGATTTCGTGAACGTGGTTGGCTGGTGGGGGAGAGGGCGAGCGGAGATCGAGAAGAAGCACGCCGATGCACACGCGTTTGCCTTTCGAGAGAGCACATTAACGATCGAAGAAGTTCACACGAGATTCCTGGCTCCTGAATTCGCGGTTGTGCATGTCTTGTGGACACTGGTCGGACACAAGAACCCGGATGGCACGCCTGGACAGCAGCGAAAAGGGATCTTCACGCAGGTTCTGCAAAAACGGGACGGGAAATGGCTGATTGCCGCCGCACAAAATACCGACAGCAGGCCGGAAGTGCCGATGCCGACGGCGCCACCGAAGTAGTAGCGCGCGTCACGGCGAGGCCAAATTGATTTCGCGCCGAGCCGGTGCCTGGGTTTTGGTCGCGTTCACCATTGCAGTGGGGGCGGCTGCGATGCTGTCGCCTCGCATCCCACAGCCGCAGTCCTATCATGACTTCGCCGACCAACGCGGCTGGCTCGGAATACATAATTTTGGAGACGTAGCCTCCAACCTTTTATTTGCCGTGGCGGGCGCCTGGGGATTAATTTTTCTTTGCCGAAAATCAGAGCATCCGCGATTTATCGATCCTCGGGAACGATTGGCTTACGTTTTTGCCTTCGTAGGACTGCTACTTACCGCTTTCGGATCGAGTTATTACCACCTTGCTCCGGATAACGCGCGATTGGTTTGGGACCGGCTGCCGATGACGCTGGCCTTCATGGGCCTAGTGTCGGCGATGATTTCGGAAAGGCTAAGCGTACCAGTGGGCTTTTGTTTACTTCCGATATTGCTGCTGATCGGCGCTGGCAGCGTCGTTTGGTGGTGGCACACCGAAACGGCTGGAGCGAGTGATTTGCGATTTTATGCGGCGGTGCAGGTGTATGCTGTGCTCATTCTGCCCATCCTTCTTTTACTGCCGCCGCGGTACTCGCGCAGTTTGGATTTCGTGGTGGTTTTTTGTTTCTACGTACTTGCGAAAATCTTTGAGACTGCGGACCGGCAGATTTTCTCGCTCGACCAGCGTATGGTCAGCGGGCACACGCTGAAGCACTTGGCTGCGGGCGCTGCCGGATTCTGGATTTTGATGATGCTACAGAAAAGACGGCCGATCCTAGCTCGGTGAAAATTGGGAGCTCCAAACTTACCGCTCTGGATGGTGGATTTTCCATTCTGTTGCCATTCGCTCGGCTTCAAGAATTTGTGCAGGAGTCATCTGAGTTTTGGCATTAGAGAGATTTTTTTCGATATTAGCCAGACGGAACCACATGTAAGCCTTGACGAAGTCCTTCGGGACACCAAGACCATCCAAGTATAGCAGCCCTAAATTGTTCCTTCCCGCACCTGCTCCGCCCAGGTCCGGGACGTGTTCAGCTGCCTTTCGGTACCATTTGGCGGCGAAAACATAATTCTGTCGCACACCTTCGCCATCTTCATACATTTGCCCCAATTCATTTTGTGCGTCCGCGTCACCGTGCGCCGCGGCTTTTCTCAGCCACCTTAGCGCTTCGCTGAACTCAGCCTTTCCAAACCAGCCCTGCTCATATGCAGCGCCGAGCCAAAACTGCGCTCCTGCGTCTCCGTGCCGGGCCTTTGCCAAGAGCGCTGTTCGATCGGCTTCAGTCCACCGCGAGCGATGAGATGCGGGTGACGACGCGGCTTGTGTAGGCTGAGGGGTTTGTGGTGCCGCGCCAGAGAATGACGTAAACAGTGGAATAAATAACAACGGGAGCAGAACAAGCCGTTTCATAAGATCGCTACCACAAAGCATCTTACACCGGGGCTTGGCGAGTAAGCAGCAATTTGGGAATAGCTGCCTACGGCAGCGGAGTGGCGCGTCGGGAGGAAGGAATGTGGCTCACTTACACTTTGTGAGCAAATCGACCGGCGACGATGGTAGCAACCTGGCCGCCTTTGAAGGTGCGAGCGTCGAAGGGGGAGTTGCGCGATTTGCTGGGAGATTGTTTTACGTCGTAGGTCCATTCGTGCGTGGTGGAAAAAATCGTGAGGTCGGCGGGTTGGCCCGCGGCGATTTTTCGTTCGATGCCGAGGACGCGCGCGGGGCCGCTAGTAAACAGTTCGATCATGCGCATGAGCGTCAGGCGGCCTGTGTGGACGAGTTGTTCGAGAGAAAGAGCGAGCGCGGTTTCGAAGCCGAGGATTCCGAAGGGAGCGCGGTCGAACTCGACGTCTTTGAGTGCGGGTTCGTGAGGCGCGTGATCCGTGGCAATGGCGTCAACGGTGCCGTCGGCAAGTCCTTCGAGGAGAGCTTTGCGGTCTTCGCGGGCGGCTAGAGGCGGATTCATTTTGTAGCGCGAATCGTACTGGACATCCTCATCGATTAAAGTGAAATGATGTGGAGTGACTTCGCAGGTGACGCGAAGGCCGCGCTGCTTGGCCCAGCGGACTTGTTCGAGCGAAGCTTTTGCGGAGAGGTGCGCGACGTGAAGGCGCGCGCCTGTGAGCTCGGCGAGTTGAACGTCGCGCGCGACGCAAACGGATTCTGCCGCGGCTGGCATGCCGGGCAAACCTAGCCGCGTGGACGTGACGCCTTCACGCATAACCGCGCCGGCGGCGAGCGAAACATCTTCCGAATGTTCGATGACGCACAGATCGAGCGAGCGGCAGTAGTCCATCACCTGGCGCGTGAGTTTTGCCGTGGCGATGGGCTTGCCATCGTCGGAGACGGCGACGATGCCGGCTTGCTTCATGGCGGCGATTTCCGCGATGGCTTCGCCTTTGCTGCCGACGCTCGCGGCGCCGATGGGCCAAACGCGCACGCTGGCGGTGGCTTTGGCGCGATCGAGAATGAAGCGCGTGACGCTGGCGTTGTCGTTCACAGGCTTCGTGTTTGGCATGCAGCAGACGGCAGTGAAGCCGCCTCGTGCTGCGGCGCGCGTGCCGGTCTCGATGCTTTCCGAGGATTCCTGGCCGGGCTCGCGGAGATGCGCGTGAAGGTCGATGAAGCCGGGAGCCACGATCAAGCCGGTGGCGTCGAAGATTTCGGTGGATTGATCTGGCGCGATTTTTCCGGGTTGCGCGACTTCGACGATTTTGTCGCCATCAAGAAGAACATCGCGCGGCGCGTCCGTCTGCGTGGCGGGGTCGATGACGCGGCCGTTCCTAACGAGAAGCATGCGAAGGGTCCTTGTCCGCGGGCGCGGAGGAATTTTCTTTTTTGTCCGTGGCTCGGCGACTGAGCGGCTGTGGCGCTTCCGTGGCGGGATGCGCCTCTTGTCCTGATTCTTCCGAGCCGCCAACGAGAAGCAAGTAGAGCAGAGCCATGCGCACGGCGATTCCATTGGTGACTTGTTCGAGGACGCAGGACTGCGGACTATCCGCGACTTCGGGGGTGATCTCGACGCCGCGATTCATCGGGCCGGGATGGAGAATGATGGCGTCGGGCTTGGCGAGGCGGAGTCGCTCGGCGCTGAGCTGATAGAGAAGGATATAGTCCGCGGCGGAAAGTGCCGGCTCGTGAAGGCGCTCGGTCTGCACGCGAAGGACGAGAACGACGTCGGCATCTTCGAGAGCTTCTTCGATGCGGAAGACCCGGCGAATGGAAGCGCCGGGCGGGCCGATGTTTTCCAATTCTCGGGGAACCCACATCGCCGGGCCGCAGAGCGTGAAACGGCAGCCGAATTTAGCCAGAAGGTGAATGTTGGAGCGAGCCACGCGGCTGTGAGAAATGTCGCCGAGAATGGTGACATTCAAATTGGCAAGCGAGCCTTTGCGGTCGCGAATGGTGAGAGCATCGAGCAAGCCTTGCGAAGGATGTTCGTGAGTGCCGTCGCCGGCGTTGATGACCGGAATATCGAGATGGCGCGCGACAAAGTCGGCGGAACCGGAGGACGCGTGGCGCATGACCAGACAATCCGGTTTCATGGCGTCCAGCGTGTGCACGGTGTCGAGAAGCGACTCGCCTTTTTTCAGGCTGGAAGATTCCGCCTGGAGATTCATAGTGTCCGCGCCGAGACGGGCGGCGGCGGTGCCGAAGCTGATGCGTGTGCGCGTGGAGTTTTCGAAGAATGCCAGTGCGACGGTTTTGCCGCGGAGCGTAGCGAGTTTCTTGAGAGGATTGCGCTGGATGCCCTGAAAGGACCTGCTCTGATCGAGAAGAAAAGTGAGTTCGTCCGCGGAGAGCGGTTCAAGAGCCAGAAGGTCGCGGAAGCGAAAAGTCACATTTGCACTCTTTGGCGGACAACCGAAAAATCTCGTTTCAACTAAGGCTCCTGCCGGTCCACGAGAACAACGCGCTCTTCATTATCGATCTCGCGGAGACGCACTTCGATGATTTCCGTGTCGCTGGTCTGCACGGTGCGGCCCACGAACTGGGCTTCAATGGGCATTTCGCGATGGCCGCGGTCGATGAGCACGCAGAGTGAAACGCGCTGAGGGCGTCCGAGATCGAAGAGGCCGTTCATGGCGGCGCGAATGGTGCGGCCGGTGTAAAGGACGTCATCGACGAGGACGAGGTCCATCTGGTCAACGCCAAAGGTAATGTCGGAGGATTGCAGAACGGCGTGGGGCGCGACTTTGGAGAGGTCGTCGCGATAAAGGGTGATGTCCAGTGTGCCGACGGGAACATCGACGCCATCGATGCCGCGCATGGCTTGGGCGATGCGCTGGGCCAGCGGTACGCCGCGGCGGCGAATGCCAATCAGCGCGAGATGCTTGGTGCCGCCGCTTTTCTCGACAATTTGATGGGCCAGGCGTCGCAGGGTGCGGTCGATCTCCGGGGCGGACATCAATTGGGCTTTTTCCACGATGCGCATGTTCGGGTAATCCTAGCATAGGGACCGGTGAGTCGTGACTAGGGACTGGTGGTGGGGACTCGGGCGCATTCTTGCTGCGGCTTTGGAAACTCGGACGACGTGATAGACTGCCGCGCGACACATCTAGCGAGGTGGACATGCTTTTCAGAAAGACGCAACGGGCGAAGTGGAAAGCGGTAACGGTCTTGTGCAACGTGGGCTTGCTTCTGTGGATCGGGCTGGCCTGCGCGCCTGGCGCTGGTGCCCAAACAGCAAGAACAGCAGGAGCCAAAGCCCCCGCTCGGCCAAAGCTCGTCGTGATGCTGGTTGTCGACCAGATGCGCGGGGATTATGTGGACAAATTTCAAGGCCAATGGACGGGGGGATTGAAGCGGCTGATCGAGGAGGGCGCGTGGTTCCGTGATGCGGCGTATCCGTATGAGGCGACGGAGACTTGCGTCGGGCACTCAACGATTTCGACAGGCGCGCTTCCGGCGACGCATGGAATGATTTCGAATGAGTGGTGGGACCGGGAGCTGCAGAAGAGCGTGACGTGCACGTTTGATCCGAAAGTGAAAAATACGGGCTACGCAGGGGCCCACGTCGAAGGCGGAGACAGTGCCTGGAGAATGTTGATGCCGTCGTTTGCAGAGGAATTGAAGTTTCAAACCGGTGGGGGAACGCGAGTGGTGACATTTTCGTTGAAGGCCCGCGCAGCGGTCACTATGGCGGGGCATCAGGCGGATGCCGTGACCTGGTTTGACCAGGCAAAGGGGGCTTGGACTACCTCGAGCGCGTATCCGATGGCGGCGTTTGTCGACGACTATGCGAAAACGCATCCCGTGGCAAAAGATTATGGCAAGACTTGGGCTCCATTGTTGCCGAAAACCGCCTATTTCTATGAGGAGGCGGCGTTCGGAGCAGTTCCCCCTGGGGGATTTGGCGCGGCTTTTCCTCATCCGCTGCGGGGGAATGCGGACAGCAAGGGACCGGACGCGGCGTTTTACTCTCAATGGGCGACCAGCCCATACGCGCAGACCTACTTGGCGAAGATGGCGGAGGATGCCGTGGATAAACTGGGTTTGGGCAAACGCGCAGGAACGGATTATCTGGGGGTGAGTTTTTCTTCTCTGGATTACGTGGCGCATCACTTTGGACCGCGAAGCTGGGAGGTGCAGGACGAACTCGCGCGGCTGGACCGCGACCTGGCAGGTTTCTTCGCGCATCTCGACAGCGTGGTGGGGCGTGGAAATTACGTCGTGGCGCTCACCGCCGACCACGGGGGCTCGCCTATTCCAGAGGATTGGCGGAGGACAGGCGTCGATGCGGGCTGGTTGAATGTGGACGAGGTGAAACAACGCATCGAGAAGGCGCTGGAGGGGGCCAGTTACGGAAAACCCATAGTGGCACAGCTGGACGGAAGCGACGTTTATTTCAGCCCTGGGACATACGACAAATTGAAGACGGATCCGGCTTCGATGCACGCGGTGATCGAGGCGATCAAGAGCGTTCCGGGCGTGGCAGCAGTTTATCGCGCAGAGGAACTGGATGATCGCCCTGCGACGGATAGTCCCATTCGAAGAGCGGAAGCGGCCAGTTTTTTCAGGAGTAGAAACGGAGATATGTTGATTGTCCCAAAACCGTACTGGCTTTGGGACTATTCAATGCCCGGCCATCCGCGGACGTACGCAACGTCGCATGGCACACCCTACTACTATGACCAGCATGTGTCGCTCTTGTTCATGGGATTCGGCATTCGGCCCGGCGAGTATCACGGCACGGTCACACCAGCGGACATTGCCCCAACGCTTGCTGATCTGTGCGGGATCACGCTGGCCTCGCGCGATGGGCGCGTGTTGGGTGAAACGCTGGCAAAGACATCGGCGTCTCGCCCGTCAAGAAAGTCAGCTGATCCAGCCAGTGCCAGAACAGCGAAGCAATAGATTTCCCTATTTTCCACAGGCGGAATGGCTGCCAGGAGATTTCGACGGTACCCGCACGGCTTCGTGATATTCTTTGACGGAAGTGACTCCCGCTGGGTCTGTTGATTTGACCGTGCAAATTGGCGCGGTGCGCCTGCGGAATCCCATTCTCGCAGCCAGCGGTACCTTCGGCTACGGCGTCGAGTTCGCCCACCTGGTGGACCTCAACTGCCTAGGCGGTCTGGTCGTCAAAGGCCTCTCCCGCGAACCCATGGAAGGGGCGCCAGCACCCCGGCTTTGCGAGACCCCCTCGGGGATGCTGAACGCCGTAGGGCTCCAAAACATCGGGGTCCGGGCCTTCGTGGCAGAAAAACTCCCAGTACTGCGAAAATACGATACGGCAGTCATCGCCAACGTCTTCGGCTATAGCGTAGAGGACTATGTCGAGGTGATTCGGGTGCTCGAGGACGCTGATGGGCTTGCAGCCTACGAACTGAATATCTCCTGCCCCAACGTGAAGAAGGGGGGGATACAGTTCGGAAACGACCCGGCCCAAGTGGGCGAGGTGGTGGGAGCGGCCCGAAAGGCGGCCGGCAGGCGCCCGCTCTGGGTAAAACTCTCGCCGATGGTTGCAGATATTGGGCTTATTGCTCGGACTGCGGAGGGAGCAGGCGCCGACGCCCTGACTGTAGCGAACACCTACCCGGCGATGGCAGTCGATCCGTGGACGGGCAAGTCCTTTCTGGGAAACCAAACGGGGGGCCTATCGGGTCCGTCTATTAAACCGATAACTCTTAGGTTGGTTTGGGAAACGCGGAAGGCGGTTAAGTCACCAATTATTGGGGTCGGAGGCGTCGAGACGGTCGAAGACGTGCTTCAATACCTGGCGGTAGGTGCGACTGCCGTACAGGTAGGGACGGCCAGCTTTACTGACCCTACGGTCAGTCGGCGTCTTGTAGGGGAGTTGGAGAGAGCACTTTTTGGAGTTAAAGCATTTACTATCAATGAGATAGTAGGTAAAATTTCCGCAGATTTTGGTTGACATAACGACTACTTCTTGCTACACTTTTCTGGATTTGAGTAGCACAAAGAACACACTATGAAACGTCCACTCTTTATTTTCTGGGCCGCGTTCCGATGGGTGCTCCTAATGTTCCTCATCGTTCCTGTCATGGATGCCCCCCTCGTCGCGCATTTAAGCGCTCCGGTGAAGCCGGTAAAGACTTGGGTCGGCAATGCCAGTTGGTATGGGCCGGGGTTCAATGGTAAGAAGACCGCCAACGGGGAGCGCTTTGACAGCGAAGCGCTGACCGCCGCGCACCCGAACCTGCCGTTCGGGTCCATCGTCCGGGTTGTAAACCCCCGGAACGGGAAGTTTGAACTGGTACGAATCAATGACCGAGGTCCCTATCAAGAAGGGCGCGAAATTGATGTATCCTACCGTGTCGCCCGGAAGATCGGTCTGATTCATTCGGGCGTGAGCCAAGTCCGGCTCGAATTGATGCAAGTGCCACAGAGACACTGACCCCGTCGGATTCGGGGTCGCCTATGACCTTGAGCTTCGACGCCCATCCGCGCAGCAGTTTGATCGTGGCACTGGATTTTGACTCACTATCTTCCGCCGCAAAATTTGCAAAACAAATCTGCGATCTCGTAGGTATGTTCAAGATCGGCAACCAACTGTTTACGGCCGCGGGGCCCGCGGCGGTGAAAGAAATTGCCGCGCTGGGTCCCGGCATCTTTCTGGATCTGAAATTCCACGACATCCCGAATACGGTCGCAGGTGCGGTTCTTTCGGCGGCCGCGATGACCGGCGTGCAGCTTGTGAATGTGCACGCACTGGGAGGCCGCGCCATGCTGGAGGCAGCGGTGCAGGCGATCAGCGCGGGCGTCCCGATGGGTGCTGACCGGCCGCGCTTGCTTGCCGTCACACTTTTGACGAGCATGGACCACAAAGCTATGAAGGAAGTTGGAATCGGCGGCGTGCCAAAGGCGCATGTGGTGAAGCTCGCGCAGCTTGCCAAGCAATCGGGCGTAGATGGCGTGGTCGCGTCGGTGCAAGAAGCACGAGCGATTCGCAAGGCCTGCGGACGCGAATTTTTGATTGTGACACCGGGTGTGCGGCCAACTGACAAAGAAACTGGGGCGGAGGCAAAGCGCGATGACCAGGCTCGCACGGCGACACCAGCGGAAGCCATTCGCGCCGGAGCGGACTATCTTGTAGTGGGAAGGCCAATCCTCGCGGCCACAGATCCGCGCGCAGCGGCGCAGTCAATTGTGGACGAGATCGCAGCGGCAAAGTAGACGAATCACTTTTTTCCTTAATCCAAACACAGCAGTGTGCATCGCAGATTTCGCGCGCGGTGTGAGCCGCAGGCAGAGGCAATGGCGCCTGTGCTACCTTAATCATCGCGAGCTACGCGCTATCTCGCGCGAGCTTTCCTCACCCATGAATCCAACTTCCAAGAGCGTAATTGTCGGGACGGCGGGGCACATTGATCATGGCAAATCCGCTCTTGTGGAGGCGTTGACGGGGACGCATCCGGACAGGCTCGCGGAAGAGAAACGGCGCGGAATTACCATCGATCTTGGCTTCGCTTTTCTGGAAGAAAATGGCGTCAGGTTCGGTCTGGTAGATGTGCCGGGGCACGAGCGCTTTGTCAGCAACATGCTGGCGGGGGCGGCAGGAATCGACCTGGTGCTGCTGGTGATTGCCGCGGATGAATCGATCAAGCCGCAGACGCGGGAACACTTCGATATTTGCCGGTTGCTGGGAGTTACGCGTGGCGTCGTGGCGCTGACGAAAAGCGATTTGGTCGACGCGGACATGCTGGGGCTGGTGCGGCTGGAAGTGGAAGAGTATCTGCGCGGCTCGTTTCTGGAACGGGCGCCGATTGTTCCCGTGAGTGCGAAAACGGGAGCAGGACTTGCCGAGCTCAAGAAGGTTCTACACACGGTCGCGCTGGAAATTCCAGGAAAAGATGCGGCGCGATATTTCCGGCTGCCGATCGACCGGGCGTTTGCGATGAAGGGATTCGGGACGGTGGTGACTGGCACATTGATCTCGGGGAGTATCGGCGCGGAAGATGAAGTCGAGTTATTCCCCGGAGGCAAACGGCTTCGCGTTCGCGGCGTACACTCCGGCGGGAAATCCATCGAACGCGCCATCGCGGGGCAGCGGACGGCAGTAAATCTCGCTGGGATCGATCACGGCGACGTGAAGCGCGGGATGACGCTGGCGACGCCGGGGCGTTTTCGAAGTACTCGCAGAATAGATGTGCGGCTCACACTGCTTCCTTCCGCGCGCAAGCTGAAGCATCGTTCGCGCGTGCATTTTCATGCTGGGACGGCGGAGACAATCGCTGAGGTTCTTTTCTATGGCGAAAGCGTCCTTTCGCCGGGCCAGAATGCACTTGGCCATCTGCGGCTGCAGGAAGAAGTTTTGCTGCAGCCGGGCGACCGGTTCATCGTAAGGCAGTTTTCTCCGGTCGTTACCATCGGCGGCGGTGAAGTGCTGGATTGCCTGGCAAGACGGCCGACTGTGCGAGATACAGGCCGAGCTGCGTTTCTCGAAACGATGGAACGCGGGAAACGCGACGAGGTGCTTATCGCGATGACCGAGCGAGCGGTACTTGGTCTGGAGTTCAACGAAATCGTGGCGCGAACAGCTTGGTTTGAAACAGAAGTTCGAGAAGTTGCGCAGCGTCCGAATGTAATAGAGAGAATCAAGATCGTATCGGCAGAACCGCTGATTTTGTTTGGTCGAAAAGCATTCGATGAAGTGCGGCGAAAAATCGCGGAGCGCGTCGAACGATTTCACAAGGAGAATCCGCTCTCTCCGGGAATTGCGCGGGAAGATTTGCGCGCGAGCCTGGGAAGACGCTTACGGCCGGAGACGTTTCGCGCAGCTCTCGAAGAGCTGGCGAGCGAGAAAAAATTAGACGTGCAAGGCGAGCTCGTGAAGCGAGCCGGAGCGCAGATAGCACTGCTGCCGGAAGAGGCCAAGGCGAAGGAAGAAATTGAACGGGCGTTTTCCGGCGCAGGATTGGCAGTGCCATCGGTGAAAGAGGTGCTGGCGAAGCTTTCCGTGGAGGCAAGACGGGCGGAAAAGCTTTTGCAAATTTTGTTGCGAGAAAAAAGTCTTGTTCGGGTCAGCCCGGAGCTTATTTTTCACCGCGATGCGCTGGCTCGTCTGAAAGAGCAACTTGTCGCCTACAAGAAAGCCAAGGGCGAACGTATTTCCGTGCCGCTTTTCAAGGACTTGACGGGGATTACCCGCAAGTATGCTATCCCGCTGCTCGAGTACCTGGACCGGGAGCGGGTGACACGCCGGGCCGGGGACGAGCGTGTTATACTTTAGATTCCTGCCGGTTAACATTGCCCCGGGTCCCTAGCGGCGTGCTAAGGTGTGGTTGGCAGGTGTAGGAGGCAAGATGGAATTCCCAATGCACTGGCTGATCATTTTAGTCGTCGTGCTGATTTTGTTCGGCGGACGAAAGATTCC
>Ga0070697_100000644_pt1 | contig 26394 bp, 20 predicted proteins | sample KBSK1501metaG_FD_65475 | JGI IMG/M metagenome (GOLD analysis project Ga0070697, IMG submission 65475) | Corn, switchgrass and miscanthus rhizosphere microbial communities from Kellogg Biological Station, Michigan, USA - KBS K1-50-1 metaG | ecosystem: Host-associated > Plants > Roots >...
GCGCCCATGTCCACGCCGGTCATGAGCGATGACGCGATAGCCCCGTTCGAGAAAGAACATCATCTGGGCATCCCAGTCATCAGCCGATAGGGGCCAGCCATGGTGAAAGAACAGCGGCTGTCCGTCGCCCCAGTCCTTGTAGTAAATCTGCGTTCCGTCTTTCGTCGTAATAGTGCTCATGACATTCTCCTTATTGTTGTTTCCGCCAACTTCAAATTTTCCAGTGCAAACAGGGGATAGTTGCGGTTCACTCCTTGGGCATCAGGCGGGTTGGGAGGCTGTCCTCGCCGCCGCATCCGCGCTGTCCCCCACCTGACCGATGTCGCCATCGACGATCACTTTATAAGTCTTGAGCGGATCCTTCGCTGGACCGCGCAGAACTTCACCCGTGCACACGTTGAATTGCGAGCCGTGGAGCGGACACGTCACGGTTGATCCGTCAACTTTGCCCTTGCTTAGCGGACCTTGCCGGTGAGTGCACTTATTCTGCGTGGCGCAGAAACCTCCGTTGACGTTAAAGACAGCCGTCTCGCCAACCAGCAGGGCTGATCCTGGCGGCACTTCGTTTGCCCGAAATTCATTTGCCTTCAGCGTGGCAGGATTCGGAGCGGCGGTTGTTGGTTGAGCGTTCGGGGCCTGGCTGCCGGAATTGTTAAGCCAGTCTTCGAAGCGTGTCTCGCCAAGTTGTGCGTTATCGTCCGGCACGATACTGCGTTCGCTCAACTCGGTACCGAAGTATTTTGCGTGTGGATCAGCCACGACCTCGCGCGCGTCATTGAGTGCCCTCAGTTGTAGCCGGATAAGCTCGTCGAAACGAAACGCTTCAGGGCCGGCGATTTCAATTGCGCCATTCATCGGTGAACTCGTGGCCACGTCAAACAGCGCACTCACGACATCGTCTGAGGCAATTGGCTGGAACAGCACTGGCGGCAGGTGAACGCTATTCCCCACGGTGGCCTCGTCGGCAATACGCTTGACGAACTCGAAGAATTGAGTTGAATGGATGATCGAGTAAGGGATCGGACCTTCCTTGATTAGCTTCTCCTGAGCAACCTTCGCCCGCATGTAACCACTGTCAGGTACACGCTCGCTTCCAACTATCGAGAGCGCGACGTGGTGACCGACGCCGGCAGCCGCCTCGTGAGACAGGAGATTGCGCGTCGACGTCTGAAAGAAACTCATGACTGCGTCATCCTCAAAAGACGGCGAATTCGAGACATCTACAACCACCTGAGCCCCCTTAAGCACTTCAGGCAGTCCCTCGCCGGTGAGAGTGTTGACACCCGTATTAGGTGCTGCTGCCACAGCCTCATGTCCGAGCGTGCTGAGTTTTGTTACAAGCCTTGAGCCAATAAGACCAGTGCCACCAATAACTACAAACTTCATATCGACTCCTCTCTGTTTTGCGGCGGAAGCCTTCCCAACCACCATTTGTTGTTTCGGTATTCGCTAAGACTGGACAGCCATCTTATTTGTGACATGAGTTTTTCAACTGAATTTCACGTAAATGAATTCCAGAGATCCAGCATTTCAAAATCAGCTGTGATTTAATTGCGCGGTCGCTGCGCCTCGGCATTACACCCCAAGTTCGAAGATTGATCTATTAGACGAAGGTATCGATCGATACTTAGGTATTAAGGAGGCGTCCAGCGCCCGGGTGGCGCAGGAACTCAGACAGGCTGGATGGACCAGAGCACACGCGCTTACCGGCGGCTGGGCGGCCTGTTTGCTGAAACTCTGGCCGCAATAAAAGAACAAACCGCTATTGACAGCGCGCCCTAAGGCAACGCATAACGCATAACGAATCGTTGGACGCGAGTCCCGATGCCTCGGGATGTTTTGTAAGATAATTGGTTGGTGGTTGAACTAGTTCGTGCCGCTGCGTGTTAACCGTCGGTCAGGCGCTGCGTCGAAGTGGAGGAATTTGATGCGAGAAGATCTTGCCGCAGTCAACGTCACCCGGACCTATACGCTCGCCGCGTCGAACATTGCTATCTTCACCTTCATGCTGTTCTTTTTGTATCCGAGATTCGAGACCGGCAGGATCAATCCTGTGTTGTTCCAGGCCACACTGATTGCGATGGGTGTCGCGACCTTCTCACTTGTGTTCGCGACGTTGCACTACTACCGGTGCTCGCTTGGCGGAGGGATGAACGATACCGACAGGGCGTTGCACGCCCGGCGAGCCGATCGCTTCTGGCTTCTTGGTTATACCATGATGTTCCTCGCGCCAAGTCTGGTCCTGTTCCTGGTTAGGCTTCGTATCGTCGCGTCTGTCTGGCTTGGCTTCTGGCTCGTGTACCTGTTCTTCGTGGCCCGATACTTCCCAAGGATTCAGACCCCGCGGGAGTCCCAAGAAAAATGAGAAGTGCGACATGAAGATCAGCGTTATCGCCGGCAAAGTCTAAAAAGTTTCAGTAAGCGCGGCGACAATGGTTCCTACGCCGACATCAACGGGTTACTCTGAAGATTTGAGTGCGCGTGAGTGTCGAACGCCAGCTCAAAGAGCAGGAGTTTGAGATCCGGATAGAGACCCACGTTTTGCCTGGGCTGATTGCGAGATCGCCACGAGCTTACTGGGTCTCATTATTAACAAGATTCTAAAGATGCCTTCTTCCGACGCTTCGATCGTCGCCAGGCCAATTGCGGCTCCATTGCGCAGCACGAGGGCACCTGCTTGACCGTTGGTTTCGATCCACTCAATCGTTACGCCACCGCCCATGAATGACCCTACCGAAGCATAGTAATTCGCGACGCGCTCACGACCTGAAACTGGAAGGCGTGCTACGTGTACGGCGCCACCACCATCAGCGTAGGAAACAACGTCAGATGTAAAGAGTTTTTCCAAAGCCGGGAGGTCGCCCTTTTGTGAGGCTACGATGAAGGCATTGAGAAGCCGTTTTTGTTCGCTCGAGCTAACCGCTCTGCGACGCCCGTCGCTAATGTGTTTGCGCGCCCGGGTAACAAGTTGTCGAGCATTCGCCTCGCTCGATCGGATTGTGTGGGCAATCTGATCGTAGGAATAGTCAAACGCCTCTCTGAGAATATATGCGGCGCGTTCTGTTGGAGAGAGTTTCTCTAGTAACAGCAGGACGGCAAACTCTAACGCTTCGGCGCGTTCGGCGCCGAGGCGCGGATCACCCGAGGTGTCGATTGGCTCAGGCAGCCACGGTCCGATATAGGTTTCGCGTCGAGATCGTGCAGACTGCGCGAACGTGATTGCCAATCGCGTCGTTGCGGTCGCGAGGAACGCCGGTGGATCTACAACGGTTGTGCGATCAGTGCCCTGCCAACGCAACCATGCATCCTGGACGATGTCCTCAGCCTCGGCTGCACTTCCGAGCATGCGATACGCTATCCCAAACAAACGAGGCCGAACACTCTCAAATACGGATACGCCATCGTCATTTACCATTGCTTGCACGCGAGAAATATTACTGACAATGACCCGGTGTGGGAAGGCTTGGTTGGTCGGATTTAACCTCTTGTTAACATATGGGTACTGAGACCTTTTGGCCTACCAAAGACGATTTAAATAAGGTCCGCCTCACTACACAGTTTCACAAGGTGTGAGAGCTGCTTCACGTAAGTCTCTGGAAGAGATTTGGTTGGTAGGCTGCAGATACCGATTAAGCACTCTGTCGAGCTCCTGGGACCTGACGGGTTTGCTGATGTGGTCATCCATACCTGCGGCGAGAGACTTCTCGCGATCCCCAGCCAGAGCATGCGCGGTCATGGCCACAATGGGAGTGTGCTTGTAGGTGCCTTCGCGGTGGCGAATCTCGGTGGCGGCTTCGTAGCCATCCATTTCGGGCATCTGACAATCCATCAGCACCAGGTCATAAGAAATGCGGCTAAGAGCTTCAAGCGCCTCCCGGCCATTGGCCACTGCGTCGGCGCGATACCCCAACATTCGCAACTGTCGCACCGCCACCTTCTGATTCACGATGTTATCTTCGGCCAGCAGAATGAGCTTGGAGGACATCCTCTCCTCCGCTTGCAAGGTGGCTGTGCCGACAGGTTTTGCGGTCGCAACTTTTACGGGGTCCGCCGCCGGTGGCGTTGCGGTAAGAACGCTCATCAAACAATCGAACAACTGTGACTGGCGGACTGGCTTGGTAAGAGAAGCGGCGATTCCTGCCCGAGCACCGATCTCCGCGCGTGCTCCCGCCGAGGTCAATAGCACGAGATGCATGCCCGCAGTAAGTGGATCAGATTTGATGAGACGAGCCAACTCATAACCGTCCATTTCCGGCATCATCAGATCCAGGAGCGCCAGATCATAAGCATCACCCTGAATCGCCGCAGCCTTGAGTAACTCCAAAGCCTGCAATCCTGAGTCGGCTTCAGCATAGATCATGCCCCACGACTGCAGTTGGTGCGACATGATCGTTCGGTTCGTTGCGTTATCGTCAACGATCAGGACGCGTAGTTTCTCTAAGCTTGTGCAAACAATCGGCGACTGCATGCCGACGGGCTGTTTTTCGAAAGTGGCCGTGAACCAAAATGTCGAACCCTGACCCGGCACGCTGGTGATCCCCATCTTCCCGCCCATCAGTTCGACCAGTTGTTTTGAGATCGATAAGCCCAGACCAGTGCCGCCATACCTGCGCGTGGTCGAGCCGTCGGCTTGGATGAATGGTTGGAATAGTTTCTTCTGGGCGGCCTCACTAATGCCGATACCAGTATCGCTCACCGCAAAGCGAATGGTAACGCTGGATTCGCTTTCGCTCTCCTTCTCGGCGCAGACAATGACTTCGCCGTGCTCGGTAAATTTCAACGCGTTACCCATCAGATTGGTGAGCACCTGACGCAAGCGGCCTGCGTCCCCGCGCAATGCAGTGGGGACATCGCGGTGAATGAGTGAAGCCAATTCCAGCTTCTTGGCTCGGGCGCGATCTGCCAGCAGTTCGGTGGTCCCTTCGACGGCATGGCAAAGGTCGAAGTCCAAGGTTTCAAATTGAAGCTTGCCGGCCTCGATTTTCGAGAAATCAAGAATGTCATTGATGATGGTCAGGAGGGCGTCCCCACTTTGACTAATCGTCTCAGCGAATTCACGCTGATCGGCGCTCAATTCCGTGTCGAGCAACAACCCGGTCATACCGATAACGCCGTTCATGGGGGTGCGGATCTCATGACTCATGTTGGCCAGAAACTCCGACTTGGCACTATTGGCCACATCTGCTTGTTCTTTTGCCAACCTGAGATCTTGCTCGAATTGTTTTCGTATCTCGTTTTCGCTTTTCAATATCCTGTTTACCAACATCATGCGGATCACAACGAGCAGAAACATTACGATGGAGCTCATTGCGATGGCTATTCCATCGATGATCTGACCGCGCGCAGCCTGTTCCAGTAGCAGTAATGGGCCAATAAGTGCGGCTATAGTGAGGCCGCTGATGAGAAGAGGATTCAATTGGGGCCGCCGAGGCGCGAGACGGTGTGCCATGTCAACCACCGAAGGATGTAAAGCAGCGGCGCCGACAAGGAGGTAAGCCATCAGAGAGATCATTTCCAGCAGGCGCTGTAAAAGGAGATCGGGATGGAGTGTCAATTGATTGACGATGGCCCAACCGATATCGGCTCCAAGGAAACATAAGAAGGAAGCAAACAGCAATACGAAAGCCGGGTTGCGCTTTGCTCCACCCAAAAGTAAACGCAGCATCAATGCGAGCACGATCACATCGCCGATTGGATAAGCGATCAGATTCATGCGAGCCAGAACGCTGAGGGTCGGATCTGAGGCCAGTGGCCGGATGACAAATACCCATGAGACAAGAGCCAGACCAGTGGTGATGGTCGTAGTGTCCACCAGAGGAGTCCGGTCACGTCTGGTGGTCATTCTGCGGACAAGTAGTCCCATTCCCGTGATTAAGCAGGGGTAAAGGCCTAGCCAGAAAATGTCGGGCAGCGCCGGCGAACCAAGCGCGCCTTCGCCATACAATCGTGTGCCGATCCAGGCCACAAGGATGCCGCTGGCATTGAGGAAGACTCCTCCCGCGAAGAGGTACCACGCCGCCGCTCCAGTGGGGCGGCGGCGTCGCACCGAAACAACAACTGATGCGGCTGCTGTCCAACCGAGGGCCACCTGCAAGAGATCATGTTGCCAGGTGCTTGCGGGCACAAAGAAAAACGCAACGGCGGCAGCCCCAAGTAGTCCCAGATAACACCAGAATGCCTTCATGCTCCGGTCTCCTTAGTCCCCACTTCGCCAGTCTTGTCATTATTTGGTAGCCGGCTGGATTCTTCTCGCGCAGTCGTTCCCTTTTCTTCTACGTCTCGTCCTGGCGCAAGGTCGCGAATGTGTTTGGCAGCGAATAATCCTCGGCGCGACCAAAGCATCTGGGAGCTTTGCGCTATGGAACGTCTGTTCATGATTTTTGAGCCTGGTGGATCCAGTTTCGGCGAATGATTGCCTGGTGCGTTTACTTTCAACGCTTCAGGGATGAAGCGATACGCCAGGAAGGGAGATACGCCAGGGCAGGAAAGGGCGTCAACGCCCACAATGCCCCGTTCTTCTTACGCTCACCAGCAAACTCGCAGCGCTTTGCGGCGCTTCTCACGTTTCCAGCGCACGCCTCATGCCAAGGTGGCGCGTCGGACTTAGCCGTACCTATAGAGAATTCAATTTGAGATGGACAGGAGCGGGTAGCTTAGGGCAGGAAATGGCTGAGACTTCGATTTAAAGTATGTTGCCATTGACGAGCAGATCGCTCAGACCAGCAAAGAGTTGAACAGCCCGAATATTTTCCTCATTGGCATCGATCATCGCCGCCACTCGACACCACCTACTTCGCGGGAGATGTCGATTCGTAAGGTCTCTGGCTCCAATAGCGGAACAACTTTCGTCTAGTCGATACTAACCCCGACAAACTCATTTGAGCTTCTCGTATTCCTTCTTCGCCTCAATGAGCGCCGGAATATCTCCGTCCGCGTCTTTCCACAACGCGAAGAAGTCTTGATAAGCTTTGCGCGCTTTCGCCGCATCGCCCTGCATAACAGTAGCGCGTGCCAGTCCAAGGTGTGCTAACGGATATAGCGGCGACAACACAGCGTAGCCGCGAGATGCGAGAATCTTTTGAAATTCAACAGCTGCTTCAGCGCCTTTGCCGAGTTTCAGATTTGCCAGCCCACGCACATATTGGGGCCAGAACTCTCCTGCGGCTTCATAGGGGCTCGCGGCCTGTAGCTCCGTGATTGCCTGTGCGGCGTTTCCTCGATCTAGTTCCAGCGCAGCGCGAGTCGGAGGTAACCAAATCTCATTGACCATTGTGAAGTGGGGATAATCCTTTGTAAGTTCATTCACCAGTGACTGTGCTTGAGCAACTTCACCACACAATGCGAGCGCGAGGCTGCTACGCGTTAGTGATACTTGATTGTGTTCGAGCGAAAGTGCCTGAGCCGCAGCTGACTTGGTTTGAGCACACTGACCAAAAACTGCAGCCCGCAGCGCTTCCTCCGCTGAATACTGAGCGGCCACCTCTTTCGCGTTGTTGTGTGCAGCGAGATCGATCGAACGTCGCGAAAAATCCTGCGCCAGCCGCCACTGACCGCTAAAAGAGGACGAGTTAGTTTGCCAGTCGAGTGCTACGTACTCATTCGGCTTTCCGGTCAGCTGCTCAACCTCGCGTTTCATCGTTGACGCATCGCCGCGATAGAAGGCATTGTGATAAGTCCAGGTGTGTAGAGGGTCCCCGTCGAGTTTCAACTGCTTCATCGCCCGATCAAGAACTGCCACGGATTCGTCGTAACGATTGAGACGCATGAGCGCGCGCGCCAGATTTGAATGAGGGGCAACCGTATTGGGATTCAGCCGAATGGCTTCACCCGCTTCCGCTGCCGATTTCTCCCATTGCCCAATGCGATCGTAGGCCACCGAAAGATTAGTGTAGGATCTCTCATCACGCGGGTAGGTCCTTTTATATAACTCCAGCACTTCAATGTACTTATCTAACTCACCAGTGTCGTAGAAATAGTAGAAGGAAGTGATGCGCAGGCTCTCAGCTTCGCTCACGCGCTCGCGGAGCGCATATGCTTTCGCCATGTTTTCCCCCGCCAGTTTGGGTTGATTAGTGTTAGCGTAACTGACTCCCAATCCGCTATAGGCTGAGGCGAAGTTGGGATCGAGCTCCAGGGCGTGTTTGTAATGGTCCATGGCCTCAAGCCATTTGCCTCGGCTCGCTTGTTCGATTCCGAGTGAATAGGCCTTAAGAGCTTCGAGCGATGCGGTTGTGACTTCGAGTGGGGCATCGAATCTCTGGAGTGAGTTGAGCGACTCACCCAATCTTTCTCGCAATTTGATCGCCGTTTGACTTAGCGTTTTGAGTACCTGTTCCTTGCTGTCGGCTTCGCCTTGCTCCCTTGCAATCACCTCACCGTTCTGACTGTTGATTGCCTGGAGTGTGAGGACGTAATGGCTACCCAACGACGCAATCGAACCGGTAATGAAGGCTTTCAAGCCTTGCCGCTGACACATCTCGCGTCCGATTTCTGACGTTACTCGGTCATCAGGTGAATGTCCCATGAGCCGCAAGGTCTGCCGCACGCGAGTGTCGGAAAAGAGATTCAAGAACGGAGACTGCCCGAGTTGCACGGCAAGACCTTGTTTGAGTGTGCCGTCAAAGACAGCGTCGCCGGTGGTATTGACGAAATCCGCAAGCAGGATCGTGTCTTTGTCCGTTAAGGCAGCTGTGCGGCGGGCAGTGAGGAAGTAGCCCACGGTCGCCAAAGCCAGCGCAAATACTACGGCCCCCGTGACCGTAAAGCCTTTCTTATGCCGCCTGATTTCGCTGACGATGTATTCCGCGCTTGATACTTGATGGGCAGCTTCACTGCTCGTTGTTCCGGCGGCAGTTTCTTCTGAGGTAACAAGTGCGTGAGCGCCGGTGTGTGCGGCAACGCTGCCCGATGTTCTGAACTCTGGTGGAACGGTGCGCTCAATCTCCGACTCCAGATCAAGCTGACGTTTAAGTCTTTTCAGATCGACCAGAAGGTCTTTCGCTGTTTGATAACGTTCTTCGAGATCTTTCGTCAGTGCCTTAGTGACGATGCGTTCGAGTTCCGGCGGCGCTTCCCGATCGTAGCGTGCCAACGGCGGAGGTTCTTTATTGAGGATGAGACCGATGACTTCACTGGGTGTCTCAGCTTCGAAAGGAACATGCCCGGCCACCATCTCGTAGATGACTGCACCCAGACCCCATAAATCGGTGCGTGCGTTAACCCGTTTGCCCTTCGCTTGTTCCGGCGACATGTAATACGACGTTCCTAAGACCGTGCCTGCACCCGTATCGACCAGGGCTTTCGTCGGCGCTTCGGTGTCAGTGGTAGAGCCTTCGGGCTGGGTAAGCTTGGCCAGTCCGAAATCCAACACTTTGATATAGCCATCACGCCTGACCATGATGTTCTCAGGCTTGATGTCGCGATGGATGATGCCGGCCGCATGCGCCGCCGCCAGCGCGCCCGCCGCTTGAATGGCGATCTCGAGGAGGTCGTTGAGCCTTAAGTGCCCGTGCCTCATCCGCTGGCGCAGCGTCTCGCCGTCAACGAATTCAGTCGCGATGAAATGACGTGAGGCGGTCTCACCAATCTCATAGATCGTGATGATGTTGGGATGATTGAGCGCGGATGCAGCCTTGGCTTCCTGAACAAAGCGACGCATGCGTTCCTGATTAGACGCGACTTCAGCAGGCAAAAGTTTGAGCGCCACTTTGCGATCGAGTTGTTGATCGTGCGCGAGGTAGACTTCGCCCATGCCACCGGCGCCGATCTTGCGGACAATCGTGTAGTGGGCGAACGTCGTATTGGGAGAGATTTTTTCGCTCAATGGCTTGGGGCTCTCTTTGGGCCAAAAGAACTTCGTTAACAGGTAGGCGACGCTCGCATCCATTGAGTGGTACTAGTTGATGGCGAAGTCATCGCCCGTATGTCGATAATGCGCCGTATAGTAGTTCAAGAAGTAATTGTGATGCCAGCTCTGTTTTGTAGTTAAGCCTAACTCGTCGTAGCCGCTTCGACATTCGTCGAAGAGGGTTAGCCTGGCTAGTTTTGAGTGGGTTCCAAACGGTAAGGGAAATGGGGCTAAGATGGCCCCAGGGTTGCCAAGCGCAACCCTGGGCCGGAATTAGCGAACGCTTTCAGCGTTACGGGCCGACAGCTCCGGAGGGAAAGCACGCATCCTTTACCTCTTTCAGCGATGCCCCGTTTTTCTTCACATTGTCAGGACGACGCGGAACTGTGCGTCGCCGCTCATCATTCGTGCGTAAGCCTCGCCCGCTTTCTCGAGCGGGTATGTTTCAATCATCGGCCGCACGCCGGTTAGTTCGGCAAAGCGCAGTGTGTCCTCGGAATCGGTTGGTGTTCCCGAGGCCCAGCCTTGAATAGTTCGACTGCCGCTGATGAGTTGTAGGGGTGTGACCTCGATGGGTTCAAAGTCCGCGCCTATCACCAGGAGCTTGCCGTTTGGACCCAGACCATCGATCAGCTCGGACATCGCTTTGGAGCTTGGAGCCGTCGCCAGGATTACCCTGGCGCCGCCCAGTTTCTGTAACTCCTCTGCCGCGTTTGCCGCTTTGCTATCGATGTAGAGGCTCGCTCCGAGTTTCTTTGCAAGCGCTGCGTTTTCAGATCCGCGTCCGATCGCCGCGACCTTGTAACCAAACTTGCTCGCGAATTGAATTCCAAGGTGACCCAATCCACCGATGCCCTGCACCGCGACAAGATCGGAAGGGAGTGCACCACTATGGCGAAGCGCGTTGAATGTTGTAACTCCGGCGCAGAGCAACGGCGCTGCTTCGGCGTCATTTAGGCTTTCCGGTATCGCCGCCAGTGCCTCCACGGGAGCGACCATGAATTCCTGGTACCCGCCGTCATAGCTGATGCCGGCTATTTTCATATTTCGGCAATTGCCAAAATCTCCGCGCCGACACGAGGTGCACGTGCCGTCATGACCACCGTGCCAGCCGACGCCGGCGCGCTGTCCAATTGTCCACTCGGAAACACCAGCGCCCACTTCATCAATGATGCCGACGACTTCGTGTCCTGGAATTCGGGGATATTGAATTCCGGGCCACAAGCCTTCTTTTGTGAGCACGTCACTGTGGCACACACCACATGCCTGCACCTTAATGCGTACCTGTCCTGCATCAGGCGCAGGAACCTCGCGCTCGACGATTTGGAAATCTCCACCGGGCTTTGAAATCTGAGCCACCTTCATCGGTGCTATTCCTACTTTTGTCGTTGCCATAAATCCTCCTTTGAATTATTAGCCATTCTCCTCCATGTAACAGTCAGCTGCTACTGCAGCATCATCTGAACTGCAGACTTGCTCAACCTGTCGAGTACTTCGCCAGTGAGTTCAGTGGCTGAGTACCAGCAGGATCAGTAAGGCCACTAACAACCAACCGGGCAGTTCTACAAACGATCCATCACCGTTGGATCTTTCATTTACCTCCTTCAGCCACTAATCCGCCGGTAAAAGTTCGGCCGGGCCGTCGCGCCGAGGCACGACGATCGTTGCTTAATCACGCAGGTAATGGCAGGAGTATCCGCCGGCATGCTTGCGCAAGTAATCCTGGTGATAGTCCTCGGCGCTGTACCAGGTCCCGGCGGGTTCGATGCTCGTGGTGACCGGACGATTCCATCGCCCCGATGAATCTACACGCGCGATGACGCGTTCCGCGATCGCTCGCTGTTCCTGCGTCTGCGGGAAGATCGCCGAGCGGTACTGCGTTCCGACGTCGTTGCCCTGACGGTTGAGCGTTGTGGGATCGTGCAGGCGGAAGAACCAGCGCTCGAGCAGCTCCTCGAAGCTAAGCACCGACGGGTCGAAGGTCACGCGGACTGCCTCGGCATGTCCGGATTTGCTGTGGTGCGTGTCCTGATAGGTTGGGTTTTCGAGCCAACCGCCGGTGTAACCGACCTCGGTGTCGATCACGCCGGGAACATCGCGCAGGAGGTCCTCGACGCCCCAGAAGCAGCCGCCAGCGAGCACGGCTACCTCAACCTGCTGAGCGCCGGTCGTCACCGGTGGAGTCGGTCCGTTCTTCTCATTCATCTCGTGGGTACCTCCTGCATATCAATAACATCAGCGGTCGAGCCGGGCAAAACGGACGCCGACGTCGCCGGGCTTTACCGTAACTAGCCTGCGATCTCATATTCCAGCATGCCTTCCCCTTCGGTACGTTGCAGAGTGCGCGTTTGGAACCGCGAGCACATCACGAGATGGAGTGTTTTTCAGCTACCACTGTTGGCCGGGTGCCGGCGTACCACCATCGTGGTAAGCAGGACTCCTCAGCGGATACGGTTTTCGCTTCGCTTCAACCACCGGCTACTCTCTGCCAGCCCCTTCCGGGCTGATGCGCACCCTGGGCTGTAATTGGCGAACGCTTTCAGCGTTATTCATTCTCTGTTAAGTCTTCTCAAAAGTGGATGGCATTTCGATTTTTGTGCAGAGCCCTAACACGCCGCTCGCCCCTTGCTGTCTTGTTCTACCCATTAACTGGCAAAGCTGATGATTCACGTTGTAGGATAATGGTCCAAGTTTCAAGGTTAGTTTTCGACTCTACTGCGCCCAATTTGATGTCGCGTCACAAGCGAAACGAGTTGGCGACCACAAGGATGAAATCGCATGAAGTGGTCTCGACGGAAGGCACGCTGGGGATGGATTTCCTCGTTAGTGTTGAGCGTTCTCGCTCGACTCGCGGATGTTCGGACGCCGGGAGATCGTGATTCCTCCGAATGTGCGAGCGGCGTCAACCCAAAGATAGAAGCAAACGTTTTCGTGAGACTCGCCAGAGGTTGGGCTGGAGTGAACCGGATTCGATTTGCGGCTCAAAAACTAAAGAGAAGGAGTTCGTATGACCGACCAGAAAAATACTACGCAAGGATCGACGTTCACGACAAAGGATGGTACGCAAATCTATTACAAAGATTGGGGCACAGGCCAGCCGCTTGTTTTCCATCATGGCTGGCCGCTTTCCGCTGATGACTGGGATGCCCAGATGATGTTCTTCCTCGGGCGCGGTTACCGAGTGATCGCTCATGATCGACGCGGGCATGGCCGTTCTACTCAAACGGTAAACGGCAACGACATGGACACCTATGCCGCGGACGTTGCCGAACTCGTCCAAGCGCTCGATCTCAAGGATGCAATTCACATCGGTCACTCTACCGGCGGCGGTGAAGTAGTCCGTTATGTCGCACGGCACGTTAAGGGCCGGGTCGCCAAAGCCGTGCTCATCAGCGCTATTCCTCCCTGCATGGTTAAGTCGGAGCAGAATCCAGACGGGGTGCCGATAGAAGTGTTCGATGACATTCGCAACGGTACAGCTAACCATCGTGCCCAGTTTTATCAGGACTTCACCTTACCTTTCTATGGTTACAACCGCCCCGGTGCGAAGATCTCGCAGGGCATCAGAGACAACTGGTGGCGCCAGGCAATGATGGGCGGGATCAAAGCTCAGTACGATTGCATTAAGGTCTTCTCCGAAACCGAGTTTTACGAGGATCTTGAGATCATTGAAGTGCCGGTCCTGGTGATGCACGGCGAGGACGATCAGATCGTCCCTTACGCGGTTGGCGCGGCAAGGTCGATCAAGCTCCTGAAGCACGGAACGCTGAAAGCCTATCCCGGTTTTCCACATGGCATGCCGACGACTCATGCGGACCAGATCAACGCCGACCTGCTCGCATTCATAAAGGGTGAAAAATCAGCGGCAGTGTGATTAACAAAGGATTAGTTCCAAAGAAAGGAAATCGTCATGACTGAAAGTACAAGTTTGAAAGCAAAGACTGTTGTGCTGGTCCACGGTGGTTTTGTTGACGGCTCAGGTTGGGAGGGTGTCTACAAGATCCTGCGGCAGGACGGCTACAATGTCGCCGTCGTTCAGAATCCCACGATATCGCTGGCCGACGATGTGGCCGCAACCAGACGCATTGTCGACGCGCAGAATGACCCCGTAATTCTCGTTGGGCACTCCTACGGCGGGGCGGTGATCACTGAGGCAGGCAACGATCCGAATGTCGTCGGCCTTGTCTACATAACCGCGTTTGCGCCTGATGCGGGCGAATCAGTATCCAGTCTCATAAAGGATCCGCCGCCTGACGCGCCGGTGCCGCCGATCCTTCCACCGCAAGAAGGCTATCTATCCCTTGACAAGACAAAGTTCCACGCCTCATTCGCGGCTGACGTGGAACCAGAAAAGGCCGCGTTCTTGGCCGACTCACAGGTCCCATGGGGCGTTGAGGCGCTAAGCGGGACGATTAGTGAACCGGCGTGGAAAACCAAGCCGAGCTGGTACCTGATAGCCACTGACGACAAGATGATTCCGCCGGCCGCGCAACGCTTCATGTCCGAGCGCGCGGGATCGACGGTTGTCGAGGCTGAAGGCAGCCACGCGATCTACGTGTCGCAGCCGAATGCGGTAGCTGCAATCATCGAAAAAGCCGCCGGGGCGGTGAAGGCAGCAGCAGGCTAAGGTTGTCGAGGGTTTGCCGTTCCAGCCAGCGATAGCGGGCGACAGGGTTTGCGTTTGTTCCGTTCGCCCGCTGATCTTATCTAAGGTTCAAGGCGGCTCCGCAGGCTCGCGATATCGCCGTGTGGTGGCGCCCCGAAGTGCCTCTTATACTCGCGGCTGAAATGTGATGCGTCCTGGTAGCCCACTCGGAACGCAGCGCTCGCGGCATCCAGATCTTCGCCCAGCATCAACCGTCGGGCTTCCTGCAAACGGAGGTGTTTTTGAAACTGCAGGGGGCTCATCGATGTGACGGACTTGAAATGATGATGAAAGCCGGACACGCTCATCCCAAGTTCGCGCGCGATCTCTTCCATTTTCAACTGTTCGTCAAAATGCTCTCGCAGGTGGCCGATCGCTTTCGAAATGCGGCGGGTGTCTCTGCCCGAAGCTACAATATGACTGAGCCGCGCGCCCTGGCCTCCGATCAATAGCCGGTAAATGATCTCTCTTATGATCAGTGGAGCAAGAACCTTGCGCTCGGCAGGGGTTTCGACGAGTCGGACTAATCTGACGATCCCGTCGAGCAGATCGGCGTCGACCGAGCTCACATTCATCGCCTTTGTGCTCGCGTCGCCCTTTTTTACGCGGATGCCGGATTCCATTATGACGGAGGCGACGAGTGCGGGTTCCAGATCCAACTGGAAACCGAGATACGGTCGTTCCTCCGAAGCCTCCTCTACCTGGAAAGTGAGTGGCAAGTCAACCGTATAAATCATGTAATGTTCCGGATCGTAGCGGAACACTTCCTCGCCCAAAAGTGCCCGCTTGCTGCCTTGAGCGACAAAACAGAATGAAGGCTGGTACACCGATCGCACCGGTCCCGTCAGGCCGGACATACGGCTAAGGCGAAAGCCGGGGAACACCTCCACAGTGCCGTCCTCGCGTACGGCCCGCGCTATCCGCTCGACGAGCTCTTCTTTGTTGTCCTGCATCCTTTGCGTGTTTCGTTTTACCTCTTGCTGTTTCATAAATTCAGATTAGCCACTTCGCCTAATTTCCGCAGTAAGAAATCTATGCATTTGCAGAATCGTCCAATTATTAGCGAGTAATGTCTTACCGCCGTATTCCACCAGACCCTTAAAATCAATCTACATTGCCAGGATTCGTAAACGGCTCTAATTGAGCCAATAGAATAGCGGGGCGAAAAGAGGAATTTCAAATGAGCAATCACATCGAAGAAAAAGTCATATTTATCACCGGTGCCGGCCGCGGCATGGGTACCGACATCGCTCAGGCTGCACTTGCCGCCGGCCACGCTGTGGTCGCGACCGGCCGAAACCCCGATGCGGTCAGGAAGGCTGTCGGTGGCGCTGACAACCTGCTTGTCGTCAAGCTCGACATCACTGATACGCAGGACGCGGAGACGGCGGTCAAGGCCGCCCTCGACCGGTTCAACCGCATCGACGTGCTGGTCAACAATGCCGCAAGCTTCTATGCCGGCTACTTTGAGGAGCTGACCCCGGAGCAGATGCAGCGGCAGTTGACGGTGAGCCTAATTGGCCCAATGAACGTCACCCGTGCTGTCCTGCCCGTGATGCGCAAGCGGCGCTCTGGGCACATCGTCACGATCTCGTCGTCAGCGGGCCTTGTCGGATTCGAGTTCTGTACCGCCTACGCAGCGTCGAAGTTCGGCGTGGAAGGCTGGATGGAATCTCTGCAAGCCGAAGTCGTGCCGTTCGGCATCAACACGACCATCGTCAATCCGGGGTTTTTCCGCACGGAACTTCTCACGGAGCAATCGACGAACTACGCCGAGCCGTCCATCGAGGATTACGACGAGCGCCGAACGCAGCAGCTCGCGTTTTGGAAAGCCCAGAATGGCCTCCAAGGCGGCGATCCCGCCAAGCTCGCCCGGGCGCTGATCACCATCATCCATCAGGAGCCGCCGCCGCTGCGTTTTATCGCCGGCGGCGATGCCATTGCCACTGCGGCGCAGGTTGTCTCGACGCTTCAGCAGCAGATCGACGCTTTCCGCGAACTCTCGACCTCGCTTGCGTTCGATGAGGTCGTCACCGCCGGCATGGGAAGCTAGATCGCCAATCTGAATTCAATGAAAATAGATTATGTACAACGCTAAAGCTTATTCTGCTGCAAGCAAGACATCGCCGCTTGCCCGTACCACGATCGCACGGCGCGATCTAACCGAACACGACGTTCAGATCGAAATACTTTTCTGCGGCGTCTGCCATTCTGATCTTCATCAGGTACGAAACGAGTGGAGCGAGGCCATGCCGACGGTGTACCCATGCGTACCGGGTCACGAGATCGTAGGGCGTGTCACCAGGGTCGGCTCAGCCGTCACCGGGCTCAAGCCCGGCGACCTTGCGGCCGTTGGCTGCATGGTCGACTCGGATCGCACGTGTCCCGAGTGCCAGGCCGGCCAGGAACAGTTCTGCCCGAACTTTATTCTCACGTATAACTTTCCGGACAAACATCTCGGGGGTGTCACTTACAGCGGATACTCCGACAGCATCGTTGTTGACCAGAAGTTCGTGCTCCACGTTCCAAACAACCTGGATCTCGCGGGCGTCGCACCGCTTCTGTGCGCGGGGATCACGAAGTATTCCCCGATGCGTCACTGGGGCGTGACCAGGGACAAGAAGGTCGGGATTGTCAGCCTGGGGGGACTGGGCCACATGGGCGTGAAGTTCGCCCATGCGCTTGGAGCCCACGTTGTAGTGTTCACGACTTCGCCGAACAAGAAGGAAGACGCACTCCGCCTCGGAGCAGATGAGGTGGTCGTTTCGAAGAATGCGGAGGAGATGGAAAAACACACCGGCAGCTTTGATTTCATTCTCGACGCTGTCTCCGCTGATCACGACATCAACGCCTATATCAATCTGCTTCGTCGCGACGGCAACCTCACCCTGGTTGGTGCACCGAATAAACCGCTCGCAGTTGCTGCTTTCGCTCTTATCATGGGTCGCCGCAGTCTATCCGGCTCGCCCATCGGCGGTATTAAGGAAACCCAGGAGATGCTCGACTTTTGCGGCGAGCACAACATCACCGCTGACGTCGAAGTCATCCCCATCCAGAAGGTCAACGAAGCCTACGAGAGACTACTCAAGTCGGATGTGAAGTATCGCTTCTCAATCGATATGGCTTCCCTCAAATCCGAGTAATGACAAGGAGCAACAATGCAAAAGCGAAGACTTGGTAATAGTAACTTGGAAGTGTCGGCCATCGGGCTTGGGTGTATGGGTATGAGTTACGGGTACGGTCCGCCTGCCGACAAGCAAGAGATGATCTCGTTGATTCGGACGGCAGTTGAACGCGGCGTCACATTGTTCGATACGGCTGAAGCATACGGTCCATTTACCAACGAAGAACTTGTTGGCGAAGCACTCGCTCCCTTCCGTGGACAAGTGGTGATCGCAACGAAGTTTGGATTCAAACTTGATCCCACGGTAGCGCGCGGTTTGGGTGGCGTGGATAGTCGGCCCGAGCACATCAAGGAGGTTGCCGAAGCGTCGCTCAAGCGGCTCAAGGTCGAGACCATCGATCTGTTCTATCAGCACCGCGTTGATCCGGACGTGCCAATCGAGGACGTGGCGGGAGCGGTGAAAGACTTGATTCAGGAGGGTAAGGTTAAGCACTTCGGCCTTTCTGAAGCAGGAGTGCAAACGATCCGACGCGCGCACGCAGTCCAGCCCGTCACTGCGCTGCAGAGCGAATACTCGCTGTGGTGGAGAAACCCTGAAGCGGAAGTGTTGCCAACGCTCGAGGAGCTGGGCATCGGCTTCGTTCCGTTCAGTCCACTCGGCAAAGGCTTTCTCACCGGGAAGATCGACGAGAACACGACGTTCGACAGTTCCGACTTCCGCAACATCGTTCCGCGCTTTACGCCGGAGGCTCGAAAAGCCAATCAGGCCCTGGTTGATCTGCTTCGAAATATCGCTGAAAGGAAGAAGGCCACCCCTGCTCAGATCGCGCTCGCCTGGCTTCTGGCGCAGAAGCCCTGGATTGTTCCAATCCCAGGCACGACGAAAGTGAATCGCCTGGACGAAAACATTGGAGCAGCCGCAATTGAACTTACGTCCGACGATCTCCGTGAAATCGACAGTGCGGCTTCAAAGATCACGGTGGAAGGAGCCAGGTACCCCGAACAGCTGGAGCAAATGACCGGTCGCTGAGGGAAAAACTATTTACTTTGGCACTGGTGCACTTTCAAGCCTATGTGCATCAGTACCTCAGGTCGTGTATTTGTAAAGCAAACTGTTAGTTTGCGGCTGAGCGGTATTCAACACGCGCAAACTAACAGTTTGCGTTACAGAAAAACCAAATTAGGACACTATCAGGACCTCAACTTGTTTGGGGTTAACTTTCGTCGAGATGCGTGGTAATTTAGTCGCAATTTACCCCCTAAAGTTAACGTGGCATCTCAGTCGATGGTGAATAATCGCTGAAAGGAGCGCTATGTTATCGAGCTCTCGGTTCTTCATCCGAACGCTTCTTCTCATTCTTGTTTCCACTGTGGCCTGGATTGCTCTGACAGCAAGCGCCGCTATTGAAGTCCCGGAATTCAAGAAATTAAACGCCGACGCAAACCGCAGAGACGGATTGGCTGCATGGCAAAAAGTTTATTCGGTTCTGACTTCACCTCGTTGCATTAACTGTCACACGGCAACGAATTATCCGCAGCAAGGAGACGATCGCCATCGTCACTTTGCCAATGTCATTCGTGGTCCGGAAGGCAAAGGAGTTCCCGGTCTGAACTGCATTAGCTGTCACCAATCGTCAAATGCTGATAGCACGGGAGTGCCCGGTGGTCATAACTGGCACTTGGCGCCACTCTCGATGCGTTGGCAGGACGCAAACGATCGGACTTTTTCGAGCGCGGCCATATGTCGTGCCGTGACGGATCGTTCAAAGAATAATGGTCTCGATGGCGCCGCCTTAATCAAACATCACGAAGAAGAAGCGTTGGTTCTCTGGGCCTGGAACCCAGGGCTGCGACCCGACGGAAGCATGCGAACGTTGCCGCCACTTTCACATGCTGAGTTCGTCGCCGCAACTCGCACCTGGGTCGAAGCGGGCACGCCCTGCCCGCCAACAAATAGGACAGCAAGATAGGAGGTCCTGATGGCAACTTATCACCTCAACGTAAACGGTCAACGCAAGCAAGTGAACGTCGATCCGTCCACACCACTTCTTTGGGTGTTACGGGAAGAGCTGAACATGACCGGAACAAAATACGGATGCGGCATTAGCGCTTGCGGTGCCTGCACAGTTCATCTCGACGGCATCGCTACCCGATCGTGCGTGGTGCCTGTGTCGCTGCTTAATGATCGGCCGATAGTTACGATTGAAGGCATCGGGGCCGATCCTGTTGGCCGAACTGTGCAGGACGCCTGGGTAGACAAAGATGTGGTGCAATGCGGCTACTGTCAAAGCGGACAGATCATGAGTGCTGTTGCGCTTCTGAAGGCCACGCCGAAGCCTACTGACGCGAACATTGAAGAATCGATGGGCGGCAATCTTTGCCGCTGCGCGACCTATGTTCGCATTCGCGAAGCGATCAAAAGCGCGTCACAACAACTTAAGTAAGGAGGCGAAACATGCGAGCAGCAACTCAACTTGAAAAACGTTCGCAAATTGATCGCCGAGGCTTTCTGCGCGTTTCCGCCAGTGCTGCCGGCGGGCTCCTGGTTGCGCTGTACCTCGATGTGCCTGCATTCGCACAGGAGGGAAATCAAGCACCACCGCAGAAAGTCTATCCGCCCGACGCATTCGTTCACATCAGAAATGACGGGAAGATTCTGATAACTGTGAATCGTCTTGAGTTTGGGCAGGGCGTGCAGACTTCACTGCCGATGATACTTGCTGACGAGATGGATGCGGACTGGTCGCAAGTGATCGCAGAACTGGCGCCGGCGGCTGATGTTTACAAAGACCCGATCTTCGGGATTCAAATGGTTGGCGGCTCCGGTTCGATTGCCCATTCTTTTGGGCAATACCGTGAGTTAGGCGCGAGGACGCGCGCTATGTTAATCGCCGCGGCCGCTGATCGCTGGCACGTGTCTCCGGATCAATGCCGCACCGAAAACAGCGTCGTCTTTGGTCCCGGGAACCGGTCGGCTCGCTACGCTGAGTTGGCGAAGGACGCGGCACGCAAACCGATACCGGAAAAAGCTCGTCTCAAGAATCCGTCAGAGTTTCGGATCATCGGCAAAAAGGTTCGGCGTCTTGATAGCAGACCGAAGTGCGATGGATCGCTGAAGTTTGGACTTGACCTCGATCTTCCCGGAATGAAGACCGCGATTGTCGCCCACCCGCCGGTGTTCGGCGGCAAAGTCAGGGGCTTTGATGACAAACATGCTCGCGCGATTGATGGTGTTCGCGAGGTGTTTGAAATTCCGCTCACGAAAGGTAGCGGCCTTGCGGTTGTCGCTGACCGATTCTGGGCGGCGAAACTGGCACGCGACCGTTTGAAGATCGATTGGGATTTGACGGGAATTGAACACCCAGACAGTTCGCAGTTATGGAGTTCGTATAAGGAACTGGCTCATAAGCCGGGTAATGTCGCCGTCTCACGTGGTGACGAAAAGGCCATGGATAAAATCGCGGCCCGGAGTCGAATCGTCGCCGAATACGAGTTTCCGTACCTGGCCCACGCGCCGATGGAACCGCTCAATGCTACCGTCCGATTTAATGGTGATCGCGCAGAAGCCTGGGTTCCTTCCCAGTTTCAGACTATGGATCAGATGGCAATCGCCGAAGTGCTGGGGCTCAAGCCGGAACAAGTCACTTTTCACACCGAGTTTGCCGGCGGTGGCTTTGGCAGGCGCGCAACTATCGACGCACACGTTCCGCGCGAAGCAGCACTGATCGCCAAGCGACTTCGCGGCACGCCCGTTAAGCTTGTCTGGACGCGCGAGGACGACGTGCGCGGTGGTTACTACCGTCCGATGCACGCTCATCGAGTGGAAATCGGCATCGGGCCCGATGGCCTGCCGGCGGCGTGGCGTCACGTCGTCGTCGGCCAATCGTTACTCGCCGGCACTCCGTTCGCGATGATGATCAAGAACGGAGTTGACGAAACAGCTGTCGAGGGCACTTCGGACACCAGTTACAACGTCCCGAACTTTCACGTTTCAGTACACCACCCGACCTTGAATGTTCCGGTGCTGTGGTGGCGCTCAGTCGGCCACACTCACAATGCGTTCGTAATGGAGACTTTGATAGATGAGTTGGCAACACGAGCGAAAATGGATCCAATCGCCTACCGCCGTAGACTACTTAAGGCCGATGCAAAAAAGTTAAGAAGTGTACTTGATCTGTTGGCAGAAAAAGGCGCCTGGCGAAGTAGTGTGCCGAAAGGACGGGCTGTGGGAGTTGCGTGTCATGAATCATTCGGCACCGCGGTCGCTTGTGCGGTTGAAGTGTCGATCGAAAACAAGCGTCCAAAAATTCACCGCGTGACAGTCGCGGTTAATTGTGGCCTGGCAGTAAATCCGCTGACGGTGGAAAGCCAGTTTCAAGCCGGACTCGGGTTTGGGGTGACGCAGCTGATGGCCAGGGGAGCGATCACCTTCAAAGATGGTCGCGTGGAACAAAGAAACTTCGACGGCTACACGCCGCCTTACATCATTGATGCGCCGGTAAACGTTGACGTGCACATCGTGCCCAGCGGTGAGGCGCCGACGGGATGCGGTGAACCTCCAGTTCCAGTGATCTCACCGGCGGTCGTAAATGCATTGGCGAAGCTTACTGGAAAGCGCTATCGCTCGTTGCCGCTGGCGAGTCTGTAATTCATTGGGAGAACGGGAAAGTTAAGAACTCGGTTGGTCAGTGCATGTGGTCGCTCTCAACTGGCAGCCCCGCATCAATCCAATCCTGCTTTCCTTCGGCATAGTCTCTCACATTGGTGTAACCCAGCGCTGCCAATTCACGGGCGGCGTTCTCCGAGGCGTGTCAGGTAGGACTGGCGCAGTAAACCACGATTTCTGCATTCTTATCAGGCAAGATTTGCGAAGCAAGCGACGTTACACTTTCAGGTGGCAAGTTTATTGCACCGGGTAAGTGATTGTGATGGTAGGCCGTGGCCGGCAAAGTCTCGACCAGCAGAAAGTCGTCTTGGCGATCGATCTTCTGCTTCAATTCATCCCTTGAAATTGTTCTTGCCATTTGGTTCCCTCGTTTCTTATTTCTTTTCAATTAGGCAAGTGGGCTTGCGGAGAACTTTGAGGTAACACTGATAACCGCGGGATGCGGATCCCGTTTTGGAGTGCGCTACGCTGGTTCTCCGCGTTTAGCGCGGAGTCTAACTCCCATATGTGGCGCTAGCAAGTGTGGCGGGTCAGAATACTTTGATGGTATCTGTTCTCGGAGACCTCGTACTGGTTCCTTACTACTTCATCGAATCCTAATCACGTTGCCTTTAGGGAGGAGTAGCGTTCGATATGTGGTCAAGCGCTGCTGTGGCAGAATGTTGGACGATCTCGCTTTGATCAACGGATGCTGCCAGGATTGACGAGAATAGGTGCCAGACCATGCCGAGAAAGGTTTTATTCTTCGTAACGGTCCCCCCTTTATGGTAGGTCCCGTTTGCAGGGTAGCGGTTTTGATGTTTCTAGCTTGCCCATAGACAATGTTCATTGAGAGCATCCCCGTGATCAGAATGCCGAAGATGAGCATTGCAGGCCTTAGAAAGTTCTTCATTGTTCTAATTCCTATCAGTTGCTTGAGTGCTGCTCCACTTCCTTCTTCTCAAAACAAACGTGCTGGACAGTGAAAGTTATCGTTTAGCTTACAGATACGACCAATGATCAGAATTCTCCAAGGTTGGGAGCGAGAGAATACCGTCCTCAACATCTCGTTTCGTGCAATCGGGCGCTCGTCAAGAAGCGCGGTTTTGACACTAAGCCACCAAAGCGACTTCACTGCCCAAAACAGATTTCGACCGTCAATTCGGCTTCGTACGGGCCGATGGCAGGATCGCCAATTGGTTTGAAAGACAACCAGAAAGTGCCGGTCGCTCCTGCAAACGCTCCCGTGCTGGTGTTGGGATCAATGCTTCCCCATTCAGCACCGGCGCCGGTAATAATGCTTTGAGTAGTTACAGGATTGGACTTTAATTGCCCCTGAGTAGTGGTGATAGTGAAATCGGTTAGGTAGGCCAGCACATTCGGATCTGGGGTAAATAAAAAACCAGCGCCGAAGTCAATGACATCGTTGATGGTTCCGTTGAGAATACCGGCGTTTGTTAATGGTCCTGACACGACCCCGGTAGCAGGGTCGAAGACTTGAACTGAATTGCCCCTAATCTTTTTGCAATTGCTACTTGTTGACGGCGCGAATGTTGATTGCGCTGAGTTTCCACGGAATTCGAAAGGGCTGCGCGCCGATTGCGCGGACGTTGATTGTTGAAAGTGGAACAAACCAGTCGTCAACGTGGCGACTACGAGCGTCGTTATTATTCTTGTCTTTGCCTTCATGATCGTTTCTCCTTTTGTCGATTGTGGAGTTGCAATTAGGGGAAGAGCGAGCTCTTTTTCGGTATGGCCGCGAACCCAACGCTGTCCTATAATCGTGACCACGCCGATTCGGTCGAAAGCGCATTTCGAACACTGACCTTGAATCCCTAACTTCGCCGTGCACAGTAGCCTCGACCTGGAGCGGAGTAACGATGAAACGCCTAAAGAACAGCTAAAAAGCGACGAAGAATCCGACAAAACTGCGGATCACGCCATATGGAACGCCTTCAACAGCAGACCCTCTCATTCAGTAACTTCACGCTCGATCTGACGCGCGGTTGTCTCTTGCGCGACGGCGAGGAGGTCAAGCTGCGTCCAAAGTCGTTCGAAACCCTCAGGCACCTGGTGGAAAACAGCGGCAGGTTAATTAGTAAGGACGAGATGATCGCGGCGGTCTGGCCCGATACCTCAGTGACGGACGACTCGCTGGTGCAATGCCTAATTGAGATCAGGCGAGCTTTGGGTGCCGACGGTCAGCAGATCGTGAAGACCGTGCCGCGGCGGGGTTACATCTTCGCAGCAGAGGTGACGCAAGATGATTTGGAAAAGCGGGAGCTGGTTCATACCAATGGGGTAGAGGCTTTCAGCGTAACCATCGAGGAAGAAATAAAAGAGAGTGCAAAACAAGAGCCTGAACGATTGACCGCGGCCCGTCGACTCTTCTCCCGCGCCGGGCTAGCCTGGATGGTGTTGCTGGTGGCCGCATCCGTAGGACTCGTCGCCTGGTTATTCTCGCGAAACCGACCCAAAGAACTAGCTCCTGAAATCAAAGTGCTCGCAGTACTTCCCTTTAGATCACAAATCCCGGAAGGCCAGGAGGATTATCTTGGTCTCGGCATCGCCAACGAGATCATCACGAAGGTTAGCCAGACGGGCTCGCTGACCGTTCGCCCCGCTAGTGCAGTTCACAAGTACACGAATCTGGAGGTCGACGCGCTGGAGGCGGGCCGCGAGCTGCGAGTGGATGCAGTGCTCGACGGCACATATTTGCGTGTGGGAGATCAGTTGCGAGTCACTGTGAATCTGCTCAGGGTGCGAGACGGCGCGTCGTTATGGGCGGAGAAGTTTGATCAACCCTTCACTGACATCTTTGCTATTCAGGATCAGGTGTCCCAGCAAGTGGCCCAGCGTCTGTGGTTGAAGCTCAACCCAGCCGAGCAGGCGCGGCTCACCAAACGCTACACTTCAAATCCGATCGCTTATAGCTATTACGCTAAGGCTATGTATCACTTTTACAATATTAGTCCCAGTCTTAACACCCGATCAGAATCTGACCTGGCGGTCGACCTCTTCAAGAAAGCGATCGAGCTGGATCCGAAATATGCGCTGGCGCACGCGCAACTGGGATACGCCTACACCAGGATAGCTGTGTTTCAAGAAGATAATCCTGCCTTGATCGACCTGGCTAAAAATGAACTCGGGATTGCCGAAAGGCTCGATCCGCAACTGGCTGAAGTTCACGTGGCGCGTTATTTCATTGAATTTAGCCAATACGATGGTTGGTCCGTTGAGAAAGCGATTCGCGAGTTGCGGATGGCTCAACACCTTGATCCAAACGCGGGCCACGCTGAACTGGTAGATCTCTACGCGCACATCGGACTCGAACAGCAAACGGCCAAAGAATTTGAGCTCGCGCTCCAGATAGATCCGAACAACGACGAGCTTAAGAACACTTACATTAACTCTTATTACATTTCTGCCAGACCCGATGAGGGTCTGGAGGCAAGCAAGAGACTTTTTGATCGAGGATCGGCCGACTTGCGGTACTTCCTGGAAAAGAGAATGGTAAAAGAAGCAGAAGCGATAGTCAGACAGGAGTACCAAAAGGATCCTGCTTCTGTGTGGAACTTCGTACATCAAGTACTGTTACTGGCTCTACAAGGGAAGCACCGCGAGGCTCAGGCAGCGGTTCCAATGATTATGGCAAAGGAGCGGCGATACCGAGGCTATCATCACGACGCGTACAACATCGCGCGCATTTATGCACTTGATGGCAAGGGCGAGGCAGCCCTCAGGTGGATGCGTGTGACTGTCACAGAAGGCTTCGCTCATTACCCACTCTTCGAGCGCGATCGGTTCCTCGATCCGATCCGCGAAGACCCGGCTTTCAAGCAGTTTATGGCAGAGATGAAAACGCGCTGGGAAGGTTACCAACGCGAGTTCGGCTGAGAATTCAATGCGAATCCTGCTGGTAGAAGATGAGCCGCGGATGGCGAATGTTATCGCCAAGGGTCTGCGTGAACAGAGTTATGCGGTTGATGTCGCCGAAGATGGCGAGGCGGGGCTCTATCAAAGCTCCATCAACGATTACGACCTAATCGTACTCGACGTGTTGCTGCCACATCGTGACGGATATGAAGTGTGCCGCGAACTGCGTACTCGAGGAGACGCAACCCCCATCCTGA
>Ga0070697_100000646_pt1 | contig 26323 bp, 16 predicted proteins | sample KBSK1501metaG_FD_65475 | JGI IMG/M metagenome (GOLD analysis project Ga0070697, IMG submission 65475) | Corn, switchgrass and miscanthus rhizosphere microbial communities from Kellogg Biological Station, Michigan, USA - KBS K1-50-1 metaG | ecosystem: Host-associated > Plants > Roots >...
GGATTCTGCGAGTGGAAGGGCCCGCCGTGGACATTGCCGCCGCTGGGCCCGCGGATCACGAGTGGCGCGGGCGCACCCCAGCGGTAGTGGGCCTTGGCGACCATATTGACGATCTGGTTGAAAGCACAACCGATGAAATCCATGAACTGGAACTCGGCCACGGGGCGCATGCCGGTGAGCGATGCCCCGAAGGCCGCGCCGACGATGGCCGACTCGGCGATGGGCGTGTCAACGACGCGTTCCGGGCCGAAGCGGTCTATGAATCCGTCAGTGACTTTGAAGGCGCCACCGTAGATGCCAATGTCTTCGCCGAGGCAGAACACAGCGGGCTCGCGCTCCATTTCCTCCCAGATGCCCTGGCGGATAGCTTCGAGATAGGTGAGTTGGGGCATGGGGTCCGTTAACAGTCGTCACTTCAAATGCACTGCCGCCTCGGTGTACTTTACGCGAGCGGCAGGTCTGGCTTTGACCCTCGGGGTCGCATACTTCGGCTTGATCTGGTGGCATCCATTTTCGCAATACACACCACCTGCGGCCGATTCAGGTTCTGGCATGGGGCTGGCGACGGCGAATTCGCGGTCAGCCTCCAGTTGTTGATCAACACCAGCAATTAGTTCTCGGTTCTCGGTTGGGCTTATCCACTGCTTTACGTTCAGCAAGTAATTCTCGAAGCGGGCAATCGAGTCGCGCTTGCGCCAGTACTCGAACAACGGTTTGGGGACGTACTCGGCTGCGTCGTGGATGGCGTGGCCTTTCATGCGCATCATTTTGGCTTCGATGAGGGTGGGGCCCTCGCCGCGGCGGGCGCGCTCGCAGGCTTCGTGGGCGGCGTCATAGACCTGACACGCGTCGGTGCCGTCCACGATCACGCCCGGAATTCCGTAGGCGATGGCGCGCTCAGCGAGGTCTTTCACGCGGAATTGCATGTCAGCCGGCGTGGAGTATGCCCAGAGATTGTTTTCGACCAACAGCACCAGGCCCAGATTTTGCACCGCGGCGAAGTTCAGGCCTTCGTAGGTGACGCCGGTGGACTGGCCGCCGTCGCCGATGTAGGTCATCACCGCGATGTTTCGCCCCTGGAGGCGAGCGCCCAGCGCCACGCCGGCGAGCACCGGAATCAGGTCACCGAGAGTTGAGATGGGAGAGACTACGTTGCGATCCTGAATATCGCCGAAGTGGGACGACGCGTCGCGACCCCGCGTAGGCGAACCAGCCTTGGCCATGTACTGCATCATGATGTCGCGGGGGGAAAAGCCGCGGACCAGCGTCGAGCCCTGATTGCGGATCATGGGACCCAGCCAGTCTTCCTTTTTTAAGGCATAAGCGGAGGCGCACGAGCATGCTTCCTGGCCGAGGCCGAAATAAACTCCGCCGACCACTTTGCCTTGCTTGTAGAGATTTTCAAGCGCGGTCTCCATCTTGCGATTGAGGAGCATCCAGCGATAGATCTCAAGGTGCTGCTGCCGGTTCAGGTATCTCGATTCTCGAATAGGCGGTACGGTCCCGTTGAAATCGCCGCTGACTTCGTAGCGGACTCCGTCGGCCTTGCGAACTTGGCGGATGGTGAAGCTGGGTTTTTCCAGGCGGTAATCCGGGATCGTATAGGTGCGCTGGTTGGCGGTTGTGGGGTTAGCGTCGGGGCGTCGGCTGCTGGGCTTGGTGATGATTTGCTTTTGTTTCTTCTTGGCCATGGGGCTATGCCCAGAACGTATCTTCTTCTTTGTGCAGCTGGCGCAATTCATCGGGCGGTTTCGCCGGCACACCGACCGTGGGGCTCAATAGCGCGTCTAAATTTTCGAGCCAAAGCATCTGACTGTTGAAAATCAGACCGAAGTTGCGAGACAGCGAATGCGCGACCTCCCGCGACGAGAGCTGTCGGCCCCGTTCCTTGGCCATCGATGTCACGGGCTTTGCGGTGATCCCGCACGGGACGATCAGTTTGAAACCGTCCAGATCCGTGTTCACATTCAGAGCGAAACCATGCGAGGTGACAGCCCGGGAGATGTGGACGCCGATGGCAGCGATCTTGGCTTCGTCTTTATCTTTATCCGTGCTTGAAGCGCTCCAGACACCTGTGAGACCACAGATCCGCTGCGCGGGAATCGTGAAATCCGCACAGGTGCGGATCAGGACTTCTTCCAGCCGACGCACGAATTCGATCGCCCCCAAGGTTTTGCGCTTGCCGTCAGGCGTGGAAAACCCACGCAAATCGAGGATCGGATATCCCACCAGCTGGCCGCGGCCGTGGAACGTGACGTCTCCCCCGCGATCACACTCGTACACCTCCACGCCGCGCTGGGCGAGGAGTTCGGGCGAGGCAAGAATGTTCTCGCGCTTCGCATTGCGGCCGAGAGTAATGACCGCCGAATGTTCGAGCAGAAGAAGAACATCGCCGATGCGCCCTTCCTGGCGCAGTTCGACGAGCCGCTGCTGGAGGCGTAGACCAGTGGCGTAGTCAATGGTGCCGAGTTGGATGACGGAGATCAAAAGCTTCTTGGCCACGGGGCCTGCCTTTCACGCGTTAATGGCCATTCCGTATACGCTATTCGACGCGTCCAGCATGGCTTCGGCCAGTGTGGGATGGGCGTGGATCGTCCACATCAAATCCTCCACCGTGGCTTCGAGTTCGATTGCCGCAACCGCTTCAGCGATCAGCTCAGTCGCCTGCGGGCCAATGATGTGCACTCCGAGAATTTCGCCATAATCGGCGTCAGAGACAATCTTGATGAATCCCTCATGCTGGCCCACAATTGAAGCTCGCGAGTTCGCGGTGAAGGGGAACTTGCCGACCTTGATGTTGTATCCCGCTTCCTCGGCTTTGGCCTCGGTCAAGCCAACACTGCCGATCTCGGGATGGCAGTAGGTTACGTTGGGGATGTGCTCCGGGTTGATCGGCTTGCCGGGTTTGCCTGCGATCTTGCTTACGGCAACGATGCCTTCCATCGCGCCGACATGCGCCAGTTGCGGCGTCCCGAGCACGATGTCGCCGATAGCGTAGACGCCGGGCTCGCTGGTCTGCATCCAGCTATCGGTCTTGATGAAACCGCGATCGGGTTTGATCTTTGTTTTCTCCAGACCGATATTCTCGGTGCGCGGCTTGCGGCCGACCGCGATCAGGATTCTCTCGGTTTCGACTTTCTGCGGTTTGCCATCCACGCTGAAAGCGACCGACACTCCTGACTTCGTGGTTTCGATTTTCTCCACCTTGGCGCCGGTGTGGAAGTTGATTCCGCGCTTCCGGTATACGCGCGCCAGTTCCTTGGAGATTTCTTCGTCTTCCACCGGAACAAGCCTAGGCAGCATCTCAAGGATAGTGACTTCCGCGCCGAACGAACGGAAGATGGACGCGAACTCCACGCCTACAGCCCCGGCACCAACGATCACCAGCGACTTGGGAATGTCCTTGAGCGAGAGAATTTCGATGTTGGTCAGCACGCGGTCCCCGGGCTCAAGGCCTGGCAGCATGCGAGCTTCCGAGCCGGTACAGAGAATTACATTCTTTGCTTTGACTTGCGAGGTCTTGGCGGCGGCGGTGACTTCAACCGTCAGTACGCTGTTTTGGCCCGAGCCGGTCAGCTTGCCATAGCCCCGGATCGTTTCCACCTTATTCTTACGCATGAGGAACTCGAGGCCCTTGGCGTGCTTGGTCACGATCTTCGATTTGCGTTCCTGGACGGCTGCCCAATTCAACTTCCGCGCGTCAACTCCTTCGATGCCGAACTCTTTCGCGTCTTTCAGGTGGTCCCAAACTTCAGCGTTGAACAGCAAGGCTTTGGTCGGGATGCAGCCCACGTGCAAGCAAGTGCCGCCGAGTACGTCGTCTTTCTCGATAAGCGCGGTTTTCAGACCAAACTGGCCAGCGCGGATTGCGGCTGTGTATCCAGCCGGACCGCTGCCGATGATGGCAATGTCATAAACGGTTTCGGGCAAGGGCGCACACCTCTATACAGAAGAGATGAAGTTGGGCAAGCGTACGATTCTAGACCAGGTCAGTAAGGAAAGGCTAACTATCCCAACAGCCGCGCGGCTTCCTTCGCGTAGTAAGTAACGATGATGCTCGCCCCGGCGCGGCGGATCGAAAGCAGCGATTCCATCATGACGCGCTCGCGGTCAATCCAGTTATTGCGTGCCGCGGCTTCGATCATGGCGTACTCGCCCGAAACCTGGTATGCCGCCAACGGCAAGTCGAAGCGCTCGCGGGCGGTGGCGATCACGTCCAGATAAGGCATGGCGGGCTTGACCATGATCATGTCCGCACCTTCTTCGACGTCGAGTTCGATCTCGCGCATGGCTTCGCGCAGGTTGGCTCCATCCATCTGGTAGGAACGGCGATCGCCGAACTGGGGCGCCGAATCGGCAGCCTCGCGGAATGGCCCATAAAATCCCGAAGCGAACTTGGCAGCGTAAGAGAGAATAGGCGTGTTGATCAGTTCGGCCTCGTCGAGTGCTTTACGGATAGCAGCTACGCGACCGTCCATCATGTCGGAAGGGGCGATAATGTCCACGCCAGCGCGGGCCAACGAGACCGAAGTGCGAGCCAGCAGCTCGAGGGTGGCGTCGTTGACGATTTCGAATTCCCGCCCGACAGCGCGAGCCGCGACCGCTGCCATGGCCTTCATTTTTTCTTCCGGCCTTACAGCAACAGCCGACGTGGTATTCAGGGCTGCCGCCCCGAGCGATTGCGGAAATTGTCCCTTGCGCACCACACCACAGTGTCCGTGAGACATGTATTCGCACAAGCAAACATCGCCCACGATAATGAGGTCGGGAACTTCGCTTTTGATGGCCCGAGCCGCTTGCTGCACGATCCCGCTTTCCGACCAGGCGCCGGTGGCAACTTCGTCCTTGGTCTCCGGTAGGCCGAACAGAATAACGGCGGCAACGCCCAGGGAACGAGCCTGGCGTGCCTCCTTGACGGCCTCATCCACGGACAGGTTGAACACGCCCGGCATAGACCGCACTTCCTTGCGCACACCCTGGCCCGGACAGACGAACAGAGGGTATACAAAAGCCTCCGGAGTGAGCCGGGTTTCCCGTACCAGAGCGCGCAGTTGGTCGTTCTGGCGCAGGCGGCGAAGGCGAGTCACCGGGTAGGTCATGGACTGATTCTAGCAGAGGACGCAGCGCCGGTTTGCCGTCAACAGTGGCGGACAAGCGTGTCCGCCCCACCCGGCGTGGCCCTCGGGACGCTGCGTAAGTTCGGCTGGGGTTGTACGCTAAGAGGCTGATCAATGTTCCGCAGTACCAAAGTAATGCATTGACCGGTCCGAAACCTACCAGCTCCGAGCTCACGCACTAGAATGCGGACTACCAATGACCTCGAGGCGAAAACGGTGGATTGGGGGCCTTAGCTCCCTGGTCCTGGCATATGCGATCGTGTCGCTCAGCGTGCCCGCGGGCTTCGCATTGCTAGCCTTTGGTGATGTTGCCCAGTTCCTGTTGCTATTTCTTGCCTTCCTGCTGATGGTGGTAAACGCCGTTTCCAACCGCGGCCAAATCCGGTTGTTCTGGGGACTGATGGCGGCCGGCTGCCTGTTGTGGTCAACCAACCTGGTTTTGTGGACGCTCTACGAGGTGGTCTTGCGCCGCACGATCCCTGATCCGTTTGTCGGGGACGTAATCCTCTTCATTCATGTGGTACCGTTCATGGCAGCGGTTGCTCTGCGTCCCCACCTGTCGGAGGAAAAGAAGCTTTACTTCAGCACATTGAACTTCCTGGTGCTGCTGGTGTGGTGGGTGTTCCTTTATGCGTTCATTGTTTTTCCGGACGAGTTTGTGGTGCTCAACGTTGCGGTCTACAGCCCCCATTTCGACCTGCTCTATCTGGTGGAAAATCTTGCCCTGCTGGGAGTGCTCGGCATCCTGGCATGGAATACGCGCGGGGCGTGGAAGGAGATTTACTGGAACCTGTTTGTGGCGTCAGGACTTTACACTTCAAGTTCGGTGTCCATGAATGCCGCCATCGCGCGCAATCAATACCACACCGGCAGCGTCTATGACGTCCCGTTCATTGCTTCTATTTGCTGGTTGATCTGGGCAGGCCTGCTGGCGCGGGAATTGAAGCCCGCCTGTGAGCCTGTGGCACCCCACCGGGGTCGTTGGCGGATGCTGGCCCCACGACTTGCCATGCTCGCCATGCTTTCTCTTCCCCTGATGGGATATTGGGCGTGGTTTCGAGACACGGCGCCCCCAAACCTGCGCCAGTTCAGGCTGCTGGTAACACTGGCAGCCACGCTGGTGCTGGGTCTATTCGTATTTCTCCGCCAATATTTGATGGACCGGGAACTGGTACGCTTACTGGAAGAATCCCGCCTCAGCCTGGAGAACCTGCAGCGTTTGCAGGCCGAACTGGTGCAACGGGAAAAGCTGGCATCGCTCGCGCAACTGGTATCCGGAGCGGCGCACGAGATCAACAATCCGCTAGCCGTGATCCTTGGCTATTCCGATTTGCTGGCTGCCGACCAGGGCCTGAAGCCGGACCAGGCCAACATGGCGCGCAAGATCGGCCACCAGGCCCGTCGCACCCGGGAACTGGTCTCCAGCCTGCTCAGCTTTGCCCGGCAGTCGCCGGGTGAAAAGACGCTGCTGAACATGGGCTCGGTGGTGCAACGTGCATTGCAAATGAAAATGCTTCGCATCGACAACAAGAACATCCGCGCCAAGAGTCAGATCGCGGCCGATCTTCCCCAAATCTGGGGAAATATCAACCAGCTCTTTCAATGCTGCGCCGAAATTATCGGAAATGCGACGGACGCTCTGGAAGAAGTGGGCGGCGGTACAGTATCGGTGAGCGCGCACCAGGAGGGCGATGAATTGGTGCTGGAGTTTTCCGACTCCGGCCCCGGAGTCCGCGATCCGCACCGCATCTTTGATCCCTTCTACACCACCAAGCCAGTTGGCAAAGGTATGGGTCTGGGCTTGAGCGTCACTTACGGAGTCGTCCAGGAACACCAGGGCCATATCACCTGCCACAACCTGCCCGAAGGAGGCGCTGTCTTTGTGGTTCGCTTCCCCGTGGCCAACCAGCCGGCCTCGACAGTCGCTTCCGCCGCGGCCGCGAAGGCATAGACGCCCCCAGCCCACGTTGAGGGGATTCGCCTTGCTTGGATAACAGCATGGGATCACTGTGACGGCAGCTTCAGCCCTGGCGTAGCCAATCCGTCCGCTTCTTGTAACATGAATCTGATGCAGTCTCCGCTCACCCACACCAGCGCTCGGGTGCTGGAGTTCGAGTCTTTGCGCGATCTGATCCGGGGATACGCCTCTTCGCCGCTCGGCCAGGAACGGAGCGCAGCCCTTCGCCCGTCGGTCGACCGTGGTTGGATTGAAAATCAGCATCAACTCGTTACCGAAATTCGTGAGTACAGGCGGGTTGGCGGGCGCTTCGAGTTTTCCGGGTTAGTGGATGGCTCAAAGACGGTGGGAAAATCCCGCATCTCCGGCGCGGTTCTTGAGACCACAGAAATTCGTGATGTGATTCTGGTCGTGGACCGCGCAGCCGAGTGGCGGGAAATCGCTCTGAGTCCGCCCGCGGCCATGAAGCTGGAGTGGAAAGCGGTAGCGCTACTTTCGTCCGGCATCATCGATTTCACTGAGTTCCTGCGTTCGTTTCGCAACAAGATCCAGCCCGACGGCAGGCTCGAAGACCGGGCCTCGGCGGAGCTGGCCAGAATCCGTCGAGAAATCGAACGGCAAAAGAGGTTGATCCAGGAATCTTTGCGCGGCTATCTGAGGCGCCTGGCTGAAGGCGGCGCGGTGCAGGATGAACTGGTCACGATTCGTGGCGAGCGCTTCGTCATCCCGATAAAAATCGAACAGAAACGCCGGGTGCAGGGTGTCGTACACGGCGCCAGCTCCAGCGGACAGACCGTATTCGTAGAGCCGCTGGAAACGATTGATCAGAACAACGAACTGGTTCGCCTGCTCGACGAAGAACTGGCCGAGATCCACCGCATCCTGTTGGAAATGACACGGCGAATCGGGGAAAGCGCCGATCCGATTCTAAAGGCGGCTGATGTGCTGGCTGAGCTGGAATTGCAATTTGCTAAAGCCCGCTTTGCCGAAGATTACAACTGCGTGCCCGTCAGTCTGCTCGAGCAGGACAGCGACGATCACGTCAGCCCACGTGGGGACAGCCGCCCTCGGCTGCCCGAGCCGGGCTCAGCCCGGCTGGTACTACACAACACCCGCCATCCGCTGCTCGAACGAAACTTGAAAACAAAGAAAAGGCGGCTCGTTCCCATCAGGATCGAGCTCGAGAGCGGAAATCTGGAACTTGTCATCACCGGCCCAAACACAGGCGGAAAGACAGTCGCATTGAAGACTGTCGGGCTGCTGGCCTTGATGGCGCAGTCAGGCATTCCAGTTCCGGCGGATCGCGCCGAATTGCCGGTATTCGACGCGGTGCTCGCCGACATTGGCGACTACCAGTCCATCGAGCAGAATCTTTCGACCTTCTCGGCTCACGTCACCAACATCGACTTCATTTCGCGCGCCGCGACACGGCGCTCGCTCGTGCTGCTGGATGAACTTGGATCGGCCACCGACCCCGAAGAAGGAGCGGCGCTGGCGGTCGCGATCGCCGAACATTTCCGCCGAATCGGATGCATCACGGTCATCTCCACGCACCACACTTCCCTGAAAGTGTACGGCGCGAACACTCCAGGAGTGGTGAATTCCTCGGTAGGGTTCGACGAAACTACGCTGCAACCGACCTACGAACTGAAGGTCGGCGTGCCGGGAGCGTCGGCAGGTATTAACATCGCCCAGAGATTGGGACTGAACCCCTCCATCATCGATGCCGCCCGGTCGAGGCTGGGCACGCAGGCACGGGACGTGGGTCAATTCCTGGATCGCCTGCATGAGCAGTTGCGCGAAGCCGAAGCCGAGCGTCTCCTAATGAAAGCCCGCGAAGAAGAGTTGGAACGGGAGAAGGCGCGCCTGGCCGCCGAAGGCCGCAAAGAACAGCAGAGCAAAATCAGAGAAATGGAGAAAAAACTCGAAACCGTACTGCGCGATTTCGAGTATCAGGCGCGCGAAACGGTCAACGCCATTCAGGATCGCGCCATGGCGCAAAAGCTCACAAAAGACGCCGAGCGACGCATCTCCAAACTGCGGCGCGAATTTCGCGAGCAGTTCGATTCCACAGTCGTCGCCCACACTACCGGCGCCGATCGGGGCGACCCCAATGCTCAGCCACAGGTGGTAAAGCACGTGTCCGAGGGGGATACGGTCAAACTCAAGTCGGTAGGCCGTCCAGCACGAATTAGCCGGCGCCTCGATGACCACCACTTCGAAGTTGAAATCGGCGTCATGAAGATGAAAATTGCACGCGACGATATCGCGGAAGTTTTGGTACACGCCGCCGATTCGCCAGTCAAAGCCGCCCGGGCGCGGGGTATTTCGGTTTCTCTAGAAAAGGAAAACGCGGATGTGCCATCCGAGATTAACGTGATCGGCCGCACCGTGGACGATGCCACCCGCGAGGTGGAAAAGTTCGTAGACCGAGCGTTCCTGGCCGGCCTGCCTCGGGTACGTGTGGTGCACGGCAGCGGCATGGGGATATTGAGGAAGGCGCTGCGGCAATATTTGCAAGGGCACCCGCATGTGGAATCAGTGACCGAGCCCCCGCAGAATGAAGGTGGGGGTGGAGCGACGGTGGTCGAGCTGAGAGTCTAACTAAGCTTCGTTGAGGGGATAAGGACGCTTCGACTGCGCTGAGCATGACCGAGGAAATTCGGTCATGCGACGAAATCTTCACTGGGCGGGGGGAGGACGTGCTGAGGTAAGCGGTCAGTTACGGCAGCCAGGGCCGCGAGTTTCTCGGCCAGAGCGCGGGTTAGCGATCCCGACTGGTAGCGCCAGCGGAAGTTCCCTTCTGAGACGCTGGGCGTGTTCAAGCGGGCTTCGCTGCCCAGCCCAAGCACATCTTGCAGCGGAACTACGGACAGGCTCGCAACCGACTCTTGCGCCAGGCGGATGAAAGCCCAGTGGATGCCGTCATCGCTCTCTCCAACGTAGGCCTGAATGGCGCGGCGTTCACTTTCCGATACGCCAGAGCTCCACCAGCCCGACGTGGTGTCGTTGTCGTGGGTGCCGGTGTAGACTACGCGGTCCGGGGTTAGACGGTGCGGTAAATAGATGTGGGCGCCGGCGTCGCCGAAGCCAAATTGTAGTACCGCGCATCCCGGAATCTGGTTGCGCTCGCGCAAGGCGTGTACGGCGGGGGTGATGTGGCCTAGGTCTTCGGCGAAGAATGGAAGCCCGCCCAGGGCTTCGCGAAGCTTGTTGAACAGCTCATCTTTGGGGCCATCCACCCAGCGGCCGTGTACAGCGGTTGGCTCGCTGGCGGGAATCTCCCAGAACTGCTCGAATCCGCGGAAGTGATCGAGGCGAATGTAGTCGCAAGTCTGCGTTGCCCAGCGCAGGCGATCGATCCACCAATCGTAGCCTCGCGCCTTCATTGCGCCCCAATCGTAGAGAGGACTGCCCCAACGCTGGCCGGTGGCGCTGAAAGCGTCAGGCGGAACACCAGCAACTGCTTCCGGTTCGAGATTGTCCTTTCTTAGGCGAAACAGATCGCGGTGCGACCACACGTCGGCACTGTCGTGGTCCACGAAAATCGCGACATCCCCCACCACCCGAATCGAGCGCTGCGCGCAGTAAAGGCGCAGGGCGTGCCACTGCTCGTAAAAGAAAAACTGAATGACGCGGCGCAGGTTTATCTCCGAGGCCAGTTCCTTGCGCGCGCCCTCCAGAGCTGCAGCCTGGCGGCAGGCAAGTTCGCGCGGCCATTGCTTCCAGCATTGCCTGGCATAGCGCTCGCGCAGGGCATCGAAAAGGACGAAGTCTTCCAGCCACCAGGAGTTTGCGCTGGAGAAACGCTCGAAGCGATTGTGGGCCGCGGGCGGGGCTTTCTGAAGAAAGGTGCGAGCCGATTCGACAATCAGCGGGAGCTTGCGCTGGTAGACATCTTCGTGGTCGATGTCACCTTCCTTCTGGGTGAGGCGGGCCAGACTCGAGGGCTCCGATTTTATCCAGCCGCGCTCTGCCAGGCGCTCCAGGCTGATCAGCAGCGGATTCCCCGCGAACGCGGAAGTGGACGAATAGGGAGAGTTCCCGTTGGCTGGCGGACCCAGGGGCAGCACCTGCCACAGGCCCTGGCGCGCGGCGGCAAGAAAATCTACAAACTCATACGCGGCAGGACCGAAATCCCCAATGCCACCACGCGACGGGAGGGAGGTCGGGTGGAGCAGGATGCCGGTAGCGCGAGGAAATAACATCGTCCTGACTACACCGATGCTACCAGCAAATTTTGAATCGGGGATGCTCCCGGCTTTACTCTCCCTGTTCCTGAGCCTGCGCCCGGGTCAGGTTTTTCATCTCGTCCTGATTGATCTTGATCTTTCCCGCCTTCTCCAATTGGGCGCGCAGATTAGTGACGAACAGGCTAAACATTTCCTGCTGCTTGTTCAGAAGCAGGGTATCCCGGATCTGGTCTTTCTTGGCCTCAAAATCCGCTTGAGACGGCTCCTGCCTTTCCAGGATCGAGAGCACTACGCCCGTGGTGCCGTTGCTGATCGGACCGCTGATCTCGCCCGGTTTCATGCTGAAAGCCACCGCGGCGCTACCGGCCATGGAACCGATGTCAGGAACCTGACCATCGGGCTGCACCAAGTCGCTCGTTTTGACGCTAGCGCCAGCTTCTTTGGTGGCTTTCTTCAGGTCATGCTCGGCCTTAGCGCGATCAGAGAGCTCCTGGGTTTTCTGCGAGAGCAGGGCGGCAACCCGCTCGTTTTTGAATTCGCTTTCAACCCGACCGCGAATTTCGTCGAAGCTCGGCGTGGCCGGGGGCTTGATCGCTTCTACCTCGAACACGGCGTAGCCTTGCGGCAACTGTACCTGGTCAGGCGGAGCCTTTTCGGCCTGGCCGAACACAGCGCCCATGAATTGGGGTGAGTTGCCGATACCAGGCAGAGTATCGGTGCGGCTGACGAAGTCGGTGCTCACGACCTGAAGGCCTTTGACGGCGGCCGCCTTTTCCAGTCCGGCACTACGGGCCTGCCCGAGCAATGCGTTGACCTGGTTGGTCACCGCCTGGGCAGCCTTCTGCTGCTTAATACTCTCCTCGATCTGATCCTTGACTTCGTCCAGAGTCTTCACATGGGCGGCCTGCTTGTCGTCCACACGGATGATATGGAAACCGTAACTGCTCTGCACCAGATCGCTGGTGGAGCTTTTGGCGAGTGAGAAAGCCGCTTTTTCGAACTCAGGAACGGTACGGCCCCTGCCGATAAATCCGAGCGAACCGCCGTTCTTGCCACTGCCCGGGTCTTCAGAATATTTTTTGGCCAGTTCAGCGAAATTTCCGCCGGCCTTCACCTGTTTCAATACGTCATCAGCCTTCTTACGGGCCTCCTCCACGCCCTTGCCGTCGACTTTCCCATCCGCGCCGGGGAGCGGGGTCTTGATCAGAATATGGCTCACGCTGACCTGCTCCGGAACCCGGTAATCGTCCTTATGCTGATCGTAATACACCTGCAGATCCTCACGGGAAACGGCAGTTCCGGCCTGAATCTTCGCCATTTCCAGCACCACATAACGGAGCTTGCGCTTTTCTGGAATCGAATTGTTGTAGGTCGCCTTGTTGCGCTCGTAGAACGCCTTCAACTCGGCCTCATTGGGCTGAATCTGTTTCAGCAAATCGTCCTTGCGGAGCACAGCGTACTCGAATTTGACTTTGACGTTTTGCTTCACAAATTCCTGCTGGACTTCAGCATCCGAAACCAGGGCGCTGCCCGTGATCAGGTTATGAAGCTTGTCCAGCAAGATGTCTTTCTTGATGGTCTGTTCGAACAACGGCACGCTGAGGTCGGCACCCTGCAGAATGGCCTCATATTTCTGCTGCCCCACGAAATTGCCGCCGGGGAAGAACGTGGCCGAATAGCGACCGTGTTGTAATTCGTCGCGCACTTCGTCGTCGGTAACGCGCAGTCCGACCCGCTGCGCTTCGGCAATGATGGCTTGCCGGCTAATCAGGTTCTGAGCGGCGCGCTCGGCAAAATAGGGAAGCAGCATCGTCGCCTGTTCGCCACCGCGCGGGAACTGCTGGCGAAGCATCTGCCTGGCCTCGCGCTGCACCTCAACCGTGGTGACGGGCTCACCTGCCACGCTGGCCACGACACCTTGCCCCGGCCCCCCGAGGCCAACCACATCCGAGCCCAGGCCGCCCGGAATCAGCGTAATCGCCATAGCGGCGCAAATAATGGTCAACAGGCCGCCAAGAACCACTTTCTTGATGGGGCCAGGGGTTTGCAGAAATCGGATCATTTTTCTTGTCACTCCAGAATTTGAGGCAAAGTCTTTAAATTATAAACTACAACTCGTGGCCAATTTGGCGCGAGCGTCCGGCTCGTGCTCGCAACCAGCATGCCCCAGGCGGACCGAATACGCAGACCATGCTACGTTCGGACGGGACGCCCACAACCTGCATTGAACAATTCAGCCATTGAAACGTATTAATAAGACGTGTTATTAAACTTGAGCCGTCTTTGACCCGTCCATCTTTCGCGCGGAACAAGGGACGAATGCGGCCTAACCGAGCAGCCTTGAAAAACTTTCCCTCGGCAAAGGATGTCTTGATGAACAAGAGCACCCTGTTGTGCGCACTGTTGCTGTCTTTCTCCGGCCTCATTTTTTCGCAGGAACCAAAACCCAGCCGTCTCCACGCGGAAGCCCAACTCTCCCTGCGGGAGAGTTGGGCTCTGCAGTCTTCGGGCAAAGTTGATGAGAAGGGTGAGACTCTCTCCAGCCCCGGGTTCCAGCCAAAGAATTGGTATACCGTGACCATACCCACGACCGTGGTCGCGGCGTTAGTCGCGCACAAGGTATATCCCGATCCATTTTTTGGGACCAATCTGCGGTCTTTTCCGGGCGTCACTTATCCCGTTGGCGCAAACTTTTCCAACATCCCGATGCAGCAGGACAGCCCTTTTATTGTGCCCTGGTGGTATCGCAAGGAATTTGTCCTGCCGGCCAGCTTTAAGGGAAAGAGCATCTGGCTGAATTTTCGCGGGATCAACTACCGTGCCAACATCTGGCTGAATGGCAAGCAGATCGCAAAGTCCGACGATGTTGCAGGCGCGTGGCGCACCTACGAGTTCAACATCACCGATGCCTCCATCCTCGGAAAGACAAATGTGCTCGCGGTGCAAGTCTTCTCGCCGACCGACACTGACTTGGCGATCACTTTCGTGGACTGGAACCCCGCGCCTCCCGACAAGAACATGGGTTTGTTCCGCGAGGTTGATGTCTCCACCAGCGGTCCCGTGGCGCTTCGCTATCCCGCTGTGACATCGACCGTGGATTCACCGGCCAATGCCAAAGCTCATCTTACGGTCACCGCGCTGCTGAAGAACGCGGCCAACCATCCGGTGAAGGGAACGCTCAAAGGCCGGATCGAGAAAATCGAACTCTCCCAGGAGGTTGAAGTCGGAGCGGGCGAATCGAAGGATGTGACTTTCACTCCGGAACAATTTCCCCAACTCAACGTCGACAATCCCCGTCTGTGGTGGCCGGCACAGATGGGCAAACCGGAACTCTACAACCTCAGCCTGGAATTCGATGTAGACGGCAAGATTTCCGACCAGTCGGAAACCAGGTTTGGCATTCGCGAGGTCAAGTCTGAAGTGCTGGCGCCCAACCGGCGGCTATTTTCCATCAATGGCAAGAACATTCTGATCCGCGGTGGCGGCTGGTCTCCCGACATGATGCTGCGAGAGAACTCGCAACGCCTGCGCGACGAACTCCGTTATGTGCAGGATATGGGGCTGAATACGATCCGACTGGAAGGCAAGCTGGAGGCGAAAGAATTTTTCGACCTGGCCGACGAGCGCGGCGTTCTGCTCATCGCCGGCTGGTGCTGCTGCGATCATTGGGAACACTGGCCAAACTGGAAGCCGCAGGACTTCACCATTGCGGAACAGTCGTTGCGTGACCAGATTTACCGTCTGCGCGGCCATCCCAGCCTGGTGGCGTGGCTGAACGGCAGCGACAATCCGCCGCCGCCGGACGTGGAACAAACTTATCTTAGGGTGGAAAAGGAGCTGCTGTGGCCGAATCCGGTCATCTCCTCCGCCACCGCCAAACTCGCAGGCTACTCCGGCCAGAGCGGGGTGAAGATGACCGGACCATACGAGTACGTCGCGCCCTCATATTGGCAGACCGACAAAACCGATTCCGCACGCCAGTGCAACCAGGGCGGATGCGGCGGAGCCTATGGCTTCAACACCGAGACCAGCATGGGGCCAGCGGTACCGCCGATTGAGAGTATTCGCGCCATGGTGGGTAAAGATCATCTCTGGCCGATTAACGACTCGTGGAACTATCACGCCGGTGGCGGCGCGTTCAAAGATGTCCACGTTTTTAGCGACGCGATAAACGCCCGCTTCGGTCCGGCAACCAGCGCCGACGACTACGCTCTAAAGGCACAGCTTCAAACCTACGAAGGCGTGCGGGCCATGTATGAGGCTTACAGCCGGAACAAATACGTTTCGACCGGCGTGATCCAGTGGATGCTGAACAACGCCTGGCCTTCGATGATTTGGCACCTGTATGACTTCTATCTACGCCCGGGAGGCGGCTACTTCGGCGCCAAGAAGTCCATGGAGCCGTTGCATCCGGTGTACGGCTACGACGACCGTTCGATCTGGATGGTGAGCAGTCAGTACGTCGACGCCCCGGGACTGAAGCTTACAACCAAAATCTTGAACCTCGACATGAGCGAGAAGTATTCGCAACAGACCCCGCTCGATGCCGCAGCCGACAGCACGAATAAAGTTCTGACGCTGCCCGAGATCGAGGGCCTTAGCCCAACTTATTTCCTGGTCTTGCGACTGGAAGACGCCAGCGGAAGACTGGTGGGATCGAATTTCTACTGGCTTTCAAGCCAACCGGAGACGTTGGATTGGGAAAAGTCGAATTGGTACACGACTCCAACTGCTTCCTATGCGGACTACACTGCTCTTGCCCAATTGCCCAAGGTCAAACTGAACGTGGCGCACCACACCGAGCGCAAGGGTGAAGCGGCTATCACTCACGTCACGGTGGAAAATCCCAGCCAGAGCCTGGCATTCTTCGTGCGCCTCAAGGTAGACAAGGGTAAGGGCGGAGAGGAAGTTTTGCCCGTCCTCTGGCAGGACAACTATTTCTCCCTGCTGCCCGGCGAAAGGCGCGAAGCAACCGCGACTTATAGGGCGCAAGAGTTGGGAACGGCTCAGCCCGCAGTAGAAATCAGCGGGTGGAACGTAGCTGCCCAATAGGCGGCACGGCCGGCATTATTTCTTTCCGCCCGGCCGCCGGAGTTCGCGTATGGTTCGCTCTTGCTCTGAGTCTTCGATAAGCCGGGCGAGCCGTTTTAGTCGCGTTTCTTCCTTCTTCGCGCTGATGACCCACCAGCTTGCGGTCCTCTGATACCACGGCGGCTGGGCCTGGAAGAATTTCCAGGCCTTGTTGTGTAGGCGAAACGTCTTTTCGTACCTGCCGCTGAGCTTCGCGCCATTCCGCTGCTCGTAGGCATAAATCTCGGATCGGTTGCCGGTGCGCCGTTCGAAGGCCTGGACGCCCGCAGGCCGCATCAGGCCCAGCTTGGTCAATCCAGCGACGCGCTTGATGTTGACTGTGCTCCAAATGCTCCGCGGGCGTCGCGGCGTAAAGCGAATCACATAGCTCGTTTCATCCAAAGACTTTCGGACACCGTCAATCCAGCCGAAGCAAAGCGCGCCATCCACGGCTTCCGGCCAGGTGATGCTGGGCTTGCCCGAGCCCCGCTTATGGAACCCGACCCACAGCTCCTCGTGTTTTTCCTGGTGCTCTTCAAGCCAGGTGCGCCACTCGGATGGCGACAGGAAGAATTTAGGCTTCATGGCCAAGGATCAGATTTTATCAACCTTCTTCCGGCGGGAGTTCGAAGTCCACCAACTCGCCGCGAAAGCCTCGCGTCTTCCAAGCGCCGAAGGCGATGCCGATGGCCATCCAGATTGCTCCTACGATTCTCGCTTTGGTGCTGAGGTTCCACCATAAGATCAGGCAGATGAAGAAGCCTAGAACCGGCGCGAGAAAATTCGATATCTTCTTTTTCTCTTCGCGGACGAAGTAGCGAACAAAAGCAGCCGCATTCACGCCCATGAAAGCAATTAGAGCGCCGAAATTCAGCAAGTTCGCCCCTAGTTCGTAGCCCGTCGCCGCCCCAGCTATCGCGGGCAGAAGGAAGGCTCCCGCTAACGCCAGGGCGCCTACGAACATCACGTTGTTGCGAGGCACGCGCCGCTTGGGATCGACCGCGCCGAAAAATTTCTTGGGGAGCGCGTTGCTGCGTCCCATGCCGTAGAGCAGGCGGGCGGCGCCCAGCTGCGCTCCCATGCCGGAGCCAAAGTTAGCTACCACCAGAGTGAAACCCACAATCGCGAACAAGGGCTGCCAGGCACGGCCGGCAACGAACGTGAACGCCGTGTCCACATTCGGAAAAGCTTCTGAAGCCGGCCATACCAACTGGGCGGCATAGACTTCCAAAGCGGAAAGAAAACCAATCACCACGCAGGTGAGCACCGTGGCCAGCAGGATGTTGCGCCGGGGATTTTCGGCTTCCTCGGAGAGCGTCGAAATACCATCGAAACCGATATAGGTAAGCACCGCCAGAGAAGTGCCACCCAAGACCAGTTTGGTATTCCAGGTGTGGGGGTCGTAGAACGGTCGGCTCAAAAATCCGGGGTCTTGCGGATGTCCGAAAATGTAACGCGCAGCAGCCACGAAGAACAGGGCGATCACCACTCCCATGCCGGCCGCCAAGCCGGCGTTCACCCGTGCGGAGGTCTTCACTCCCTGCATGTTCAGCAACGTAAATACGACCGCAAAAAAGATCGCCCAGGCCCAGTACGAGACGCCCGGAGCAAACACATGGGCTTGCTGGCTGATCCAGATGATGCAAATCATCGGGTTCAGCATGTAATCCATCACCATGCTCCAACCGGTCACATAGCCCAGCGCAGGATTGATTTCCTGGCCGACATAAGTGAAGGCCGACCCGGCACTGGGATAGGCCCGCGCCATGCGCCCATAACTGATCGCCGTGAACAGCATCGCGACCATCGCGATCAGGATGGTGGTTACAACGTGCCCGTGGCCGCGTTGGCTCAGCACGCCAAAGACCGACATGGGCGCCACGGGTTGGATTACGATGACGCCGTAAAGAATCAGATCCCAAAGAGTGAGCGATCGGCGAAGCCGCGGCCCGGAGGAGGAAGTAGTACCGGTAGGAGTGGTTGCCATTCCCGCGTATTGGATTATGCCGCCTGAGGCGCTGTCAACGATTAAAACGATTTGGTACTGATTTTTGGCCGACTCTATCCTCGTACCTTGAGCGTGCGGCTCGCAAACGCCGGCCACCTCAATTCGATGGACGATAGTCGAACCGGTATCCCGTCGGTTCGTTCCCGGAGAGATGGCGCGTGTTGTAGTTCAAGAAATAGTCGACGTGCGCATCATCCAACGGAAACGACCTGCCCTTCGGATACGGATACGTGCCCATGCTGCGGAAAGGCAGCGGGTGCACTGTGCGGGCCTCGGCGGCGTAAAAGTCCATGTCTTTTTCGTAGCCGTTCGCCACGAAAAAGTAATCCCGCACCCAACCTTGGGGCAATGCCGGAAGCTTTGCCGGATCAAAGTCCAAAACCACTTCGTCCCCTGATCCAAAGACCGCGAGCCGGTCATCGTAACCAGTCAACAGTGGACGCACGTCGCCGTAACGCGTGTAGGTGCCGGCGGGGCGCGTGTAAGGGCCGGTTGGACTGGTCTTTTCGTATACGTATAAGACATTCCCTGGCGGTTGGTTTTCGATCTTCAGCGGGAAGCCGTGGTAGCGCAGGTCGGCGCGCGCCAGAGGAACCGCCGTGAGCCGGGAGTTCTGATCCTGCGCGGTGCGATTCACCAGAATGTTGTCCCAGTAAATCTGCAGGTTGGTCGTGATGCGGATGCGCCTCGTTCCCTGCGGCAGTTTGTCCGTCAGGTCGGCGGTCATGGTGCGAGGGCCGCCAGCCGGAAAGCCCATGTCGTCCACCACCCGAACCCATTTGCCGTTTGCGTCCTGCACTTCGACATACGGCGCGACCGCTTCGATGCCGGCCTGATAAGCAGCAAACATGCTGGTTGCGGAGAAGTACTCAATCTCGCCGTGCATGAGCAACCAAAGCGGCCCACCACCATACCGTTCGCCCAGATCAAGCTCCAGGCTGTGCGTTTTGGCAAAGCCCTGGAAGCGCTGTAACTCGAAATCGCCGAAATAGCGATGTGCCAGCAAATCCGGCAAGACGTTGTGCCCATGTTCGTCCCACGCTTCTGCGGGCGGACGGGCATCACGACTGAAGACAACTTTGAACGGCGGATACGGCGGGTTGCTGGCGAAATACTCGTTGGGAAATACGTCGACAGGGCCGGGATGGTCCACGGCCAGCAGCTTCACCTGGTCGAGGTAGACTGCTTCCTCGAGCGGTTCCATGAAACGGAAACTGAGCTTGCCGTCTTTCTCGCGAACCGAGTTGCGGGGCACTTTGATGTATTCCGTAGGCCGCGGAATGTCACGCTGGTTGGGCCCAACCCAGTGGCCGACCACGCCCGCACCCAGCATGTCCCCAATCAGTTGGTAGTGGGTGCCATCCCAGGCGAAAAGCGTGGGGCAGGAACTGCCGCGGCGATCCATTTCGAGGAAACTGTGGTCCTTCAGCCCGGCAACCTGAATTTCGTCCTGTATGACTCCGGAAGGCCAGAGCATGCGCACAACATCAGCTTGCTTCTCTCGCCCCAACCCGACAACAATGTCCGTCGAGCTCTGCCCCAGATAGCCGGACGATCCCGCAATTTCAAACTTCTGGCGATTCACCCCAGCGAAGACCTCGACCTTCGTTCCAATCGCGCTTTTGTTGTCAGCCAGACCCTGGAACGAAAAACGCAACCAATTGTTCTTGTTGCCACCTTCGTTGCGCAGCAACACGGCCGGTCCACGGTTCTGGGTGATGAGCAAATCGGTAGCACCGTCACCGTCAAAGTCGGCCGTGATGATCGCTCGCGGGTTTTTCAGTTGAATCTGATCCAGACCAACATCGGCCGTGACATCTTTGAAACCGTCAGGACCGAGATTACGAAAGAGCCGGACTTCACCCTTGCCATCGGCAGTTTCACCTACGGCGACCAGGTCAATCCAGCCGTCGTTGTCGTAATCGAAGGCCGCTATGCCCCAGCCGCGAATCCAGTTCGGAGTGGGAAGAGTAACGGGATCGAAGCTCTTTCCTTGATGGTTACGCCAGAGCGTCACTCCTGGTGCGGCTAGCTGTGTGAAGCCCACATCCATCCAGCTGTCGTGGTCGAAATCCAGAGCGGCGATACCTACGGTCGGAACTCCGGGTCCCCAACCGGAACGAACGATGAATTTCCCCTCCCGCGGATTCTCGAAGACGGTTGACGTCTTGTACCAACCGGAAGCAACGATGTCGACGGCGCGATCATTGTTGTAATCGCTTCCAACCACGCCAAAGGTTGGCACCGGGGCGGCTATGCCGATCTCTTGGCTCTGGTCGGAAAAAATTCCATTTCCGTTGTTGCGCCACATGCGATCCAGTTGGGGAGGCTGGAACTCCCCGCCGGTCCAAGGATCGTTTCGCCGCAGATCGAAATAGGGATGCGTGCTGTACTGCGCCACGAAAAGGTCCAAATCCCCGTCGTGGTCGTAGTCGATGAAGGTTAGTCCCAGGTTGAACACGTCTGGTGCATCGCCCACAGCAAGACCTGCGGCCGAGGTTGCATCTTTGAACGTGCCATTCTTCTCGTTGTGCAGGAGCAGGACTCGGTCCTTGAGACTCACAGCGAGGTCGGTTGCGCCATCGTTATCGAAGTCGCCGGCCGTGCATCCGATGGCGTGGACCGTCAGATCCAATCCGGCTTTCTTGGTCACATCTTCAAACTTGCCCCCGCCCGCGTTGTGATACAAGGCCATCCCACCCTGCGGACCGTTGTCGGGCAAAAAAATGTCGGGCTTGCCATCGCCGTCATAGTCAAGAAAACAGGCGCCCGGTCCGAGGAACGATGCCAGGTCGTTCGCAGGGCCCGCTGCGGGCTTCGACATCAGCCCAGCAACATCCGTCATCGGCACAAAACGCACCGCAATCTGCGGCAACGGCTTCTCCATTGCTGAAGGCGATTCCTCCACCAGCGAATATTTTCCCTGGTCTCCGTAAGCCAGCCCGATGGGCGAGCCGAGTTTGTTTTGCGTGATGTGCTGGAAGCGAACCAGATGTTCGCGGGCCTGCGCCGCATCACCCGACTGCTGGTAGGCTCGCGCGATGCCGAATTCGGCTGAAGCGTGCAGCGGGTTCAGCTTGAGCGCACGCTGGAAGGCGTCGATGGCCTGCGGATATTGCTTGAGCTGCGCCGAGGCGGCGCCCAGAAAATACCAGCTATCGGCATCGTTGGGGTCAATTTCAGTGACGTGGCGAAACGCGTCCACTGAACCCTGGGGATTATCGGAATTCTTGTAGAGCAATCCGAGGCTAAACCAGGCGTGGGGATCGCCGGGGTTTTTCTTCACGGCTGCTTCGAGAAGCGCCTTGGCGGGCTCGATGCGCGTCAGGTTAAGCAGGGCCACGCCCTGGTTCAAGGCGGCAATCTGCAACTCCGGGTCGAGAGCGGCGGCCTCCTGGAAGGACTTGAGTCCCTTTTCGAAAAGCTGCTGGTTCATGTAGGCAGCGCCCAGATTGTTGAGGCGCGCCGCCTCCCTGGGATTGGCAGGCGAGGTTGCCGCCTTTTGCGTGGTCGCGGCAAAAATACCGAAGGCCGCCAAACTGATGGCCGCGATAAGAGTTAGTCGAAGCATAAGGAATTTAACCACAGAGGGCACGGAGGACACAGGGGAACATCAAACTTGCTCTGCGTCCTCTGTCTTCCGTGGTTCATCTCCTTCCCGCTCGTCTCAGTCCGCTCGCGGCAAATCTCACTAGAGGGGAGGCGACTCCCAGCCACCGCATTGCTTCTCCAAAGCTGCCGCCACCGAAAGAACAATTTCTTCTTCCCATGGTCGCGCCACAATCTGCACTCCGATCGGCAAACCTTCCGGCGACTTCCCCACCGGCACTACCGCCGCCGGAGTGCCCAGCAGATTGAACCACTCGGTATAGCTCCATGCGTCAAGATACTGCACAATCTTTCCCTCAACTTCCCAGCTGCACTCGCCGTGGCGGAACGCGGGAATGGCAGCCACAGGACAAAGCAAGACAGGATATTTCCGCATCTGGGCAAATATCTTCATGCGCACCAGATCGCGCTGCACCCAGGTATCGAGCAACGATTCGCCGGTATGAGACGGCGCGGCGGCCGTCCAACTGGAAAACCGCCTCAGCAGAGGACTGATCTCAGCCTCATGGCCCTGCATCATCGGACCGAGCACCATCCCGCCGGCGACACCAAATATTTTCCACCATAGTTGGCGGGCGAGTTCGAGTTCTTCCGGGCGGAAGGGTTGCACTTGAAATCCAGCGCGTCGAAGGCCCTCAGCCGCGGTCCGCACTGCCGCGCGAGTTTCCGCAGTCACGGGCGTGCGGCCATCGTCTTCGAAATAACCGATTCGAAGTCCCTTCAGATCATCGTTCTCCGGCCAGCGCACCGGCACCGGCGCCGCCGAGGGGTCGCCATCGTCGGGGCCCTGCATGACTTCGAACAACACTTTCAGGTCACCTACAGTCCGAGCCATCGGTCCGACTACACCCAACAAAGCGAAAGGCCCGGCTGAGACGGGGAAATGTCCCGTTGCCGGTATCCGGCCGGGAGTGGGCTTCAGGCCGCAAATTCCGCTGAAGTGCGCCGGCACGCGAATCGATCCCCCTCCATCGCTGCCGACTCCACCGACTGACATGCCGGCCGCGATCGCGGCGGCTTCCCCGCCACTCGATCCACCGGGCGTGCGCGAAACATCCCATGGGCTATTGGTTCGACCGTAAAGAAGATTGTCCGTCTCCCACGCCATGAGCAGTTCCGGGGTATTGGTCACGCCCAGAATGATCGCGCCGGCCTGACGCAAACGGCTCACCAGCGGAGCATCCTGCGCAGCCACAAAGCCCGCGCGCAGTTTCGATCCCGATTCGCAACGCAGGCCGGCGACTTCGATCGAACTCTTGATACTTAGCGGAACGCCATGCAGAGGCCCTAGCTTTTCACCGTTACCGGCGGCTTCCTCTGCCACTCGCGCCTGCCGGCGCGCCGCTTCGGCATCGACCTGCACAAAGGCGTTTAACCTTGGATTCAATTCTTCAATTCGGGTGAGATGGGACTCGACCAGCTCGACCGGAGACAGTCTCTTTCGCCGGATTTGTTCAGCCATGGAAACAGCAGAAAGGAAATTCAGTTCGCGCATGCCATCTCAATCAGGCGATCTAAATCAAGCATCTCGATCAAGCGATTTCAATCAAGAAAGAAGCTTGAGTCTAGCATGCGGTGGAAAAGGTGTTCGCCTAACGAACCCTCGAGGAGAACAAAGAACCTAGCGGGAACCGACCGCTGCGCGACTAGCCTTCTGGCTTCGAGCAGAACCCACAACGGTCTTCTTCTTGGCTTCTCGCTTCACGAACCACTGTTTCAGATACTTTCGCGAAGCCGGGGTCAACTGGGAAAAGAGCATGCCGGCGCGGCCGCCATCATCGGCCCAGATTACCTCGCCCATACCTTCCACCATGTGGCCGGTGCCGGGCAAAATGAAACGCAGCGGCACCTGCTGAACTGGTGGCAGCGGTTCAGGCGCCTGCAGCGCCAGGCCGTCCCGATTGAGATCCAGCACCATGGCCGGCAGCGCGGCGATGCCGAACTGCAGATAAACTAGCGATTCCAGCGGCTGGCGTTCTGATTTTCGGCGGTCCGGGCGCATGAAACCGCGTCCCGCACGCAGGCAACGGACGATCTGCTCGAACACCAGCGGCTTATAAATGATAAAGTTGACTCCAGCCTGGAAGGTCTCCGCGATTTCAGTGAACGCGCTGATCATCCCGAAGATCACCGGCCTGCGCCTTGAAGGCGCCAGTCGCGCCATGCGAGCTACGGTCGCCGCACCAGGCAGGTCGAAGTCCAGGACAAGTGCCGAGTAGTGGCGCAGCACCGTAAGATCCAAGGCCTCGGGCGCCGACAGGCACACTTCCGGCTCCATTTCAACCTGATCCAGTGCTGTCCCGAGAACGCGGAGGGTTTGTTCCTCGCCGCACATCAGCAGGGCATTGAGCGCCATAAGGACGCAGCTTACGACTGCACCGGACCTGGGTAAAGTAACCCCGGTAATCGGCTGCCGCTTACCAGAAAGAATGAATCTCAAATAGGGACAGAGACTTGCGCTAATTTCGCTGTTTCTCAACGCGATTTCCTGGCGCTTGCCCCGGCGCTCTTTTGTTGCCAGTTCACTCGCGCGATCAGTTTTGGGGCCGAAACGAAAGGCTAGCAGCGAATATAAAGCGAACATCGTCGGGGAAAATGGGGCCAAGTTCTTTCGTAATCTGCCCTCTCGAGGCCGCCAGTGTCATAGTGGGAAATCATGCCTCGATCAAGACGAGCTGACAAGGCCCGGCGCGCCCCCCGGGTCAAACTCGCTGGGACCATTCTGGCTCTGCTCCGGCTGGACAGCGGCCGGGAGATCCGCGCGCGACTACACCAGCTCTCCTTTACTGGCGGTCTGCTCCACCTGGAAAAGCCGCTGGATGAAGGAATCAAGGTAGACGTGATGTTTCACGTCGTCGATAGCACCATTCGAAGCAAAGCCGTCATGCTGTTTCCCATGTGGGCTACCCAGGGTTGTCTCCAGCCTTTTGAATTCGCAAACCTCGAGGAAGAAGACCGTCAAAAACTGGAATCCGATCTGCAGAAATTCTTGAGTTCTAGCGCGAGCGGTGCACCCTCTTTCGAGGGTGCGGCCGCCGCAGGTTCCGAGTAACAGGGACAGCCGTTGGCCCCTAGGGCTTGGTACATAGCCAAGGCTGGCCCTGGGGTCAGTAGGTGCTCTGACGAGACATGTGAATGCCGAACGGCTCCTACAATTGTCGCCCCAAAGCATCCCGGTTCACTCGCACAGCGTGATCTTAGGTAAAATAATCCTTCCAACGTGTTGAGTGAATCTCATGGCACACCAGCATTCCGCTCGTTTTCTGAAAATCGTCGAAGACGCCAGAAAGCGCGTCCGGGAAGTGAGCACGGATGACGTCAAAGCTCGGCTCGACCGCAGTGAGAACTTCTTGTTGCTCGACGTAAGGGAAGAGAGCGAGTACGCCAACGACCATCTGCCGGGGGCCATTCACCTGGGCAAGGGCATCATCGAGCGTGATATTGAGGAGCGAGTGCCGGATCTGGACACGCCGCTAGTTCTCTATTGCGGCGGGGGATACCGCTCCGCCTTGGCCGCCGACAACCTTCAGAGAATGGGTTACACCAAGGTGCTCTCCATGGACGGCGGCATTCGCGGCTGGCGCGAAAAGCATTTCCCGCTGACCAGGGGATAGCAAAGCTCCCGCCGAACGATCCCGCAGTACCTCGGTAACTTGATCGGATCTCTCCATAGCGTCAGCATGGAGTCACCCGCATATTCTTCTGCGCTCGGGTCCTGGCCTCGGAAAGACTAGGTCTCGGAAGACGAGATCGAAAGATGGGGCTCGGAAGCAGGGGCTCGGACAAATGGGGCACGACAAGCAAATTTCGAGTGAAGGCACTTCAGCGGCCGGGGCAGCGCCCGCGCTCGATCGCGAGGCATTGGAAAGCCAGCTCGTAAATGCTGGCGGTCCCGAGCAATGCTGCACCGAGCTGTCCAGGATTTTCCGTGTGCGACCCAACGAAGTCGCCCTCTTGCGCCTCGAAAATGGACTGCTGAGGTTTCTTTTCCCCAGCGAGCTTACCACCGCGGGATCAATCCCGATTTCCAGTTCATCCGCGGTCGCTGCTCACACCGCGGTCACCAGGAAAGTTGAGTTGTTCAACAACTTCACCAGAGTCAAGCACGCCAGCATTTTTGAGAGCGTCAGGCCAAGCGGGGAAGCGAGCGAAGAGCTTCGCCCTGCGACCATTCATAAGCTGATGTCAGCGCCCGTGCTCGACAAAGGGGACAAAGTTCTAGGAGTAGTCCAGATCTGCCACAAAGGTTTTGATCTGGCTTCCGCTGGGCCGGACTTTACCCTCGACGACCTCCAAAAACTTGAGCTTGCAGCCAAGGCTCTCGCTCAGGTTGAGTTCATGCACGAGAGCTGTTAACTGCAATTGCGTT
>Ga0070697_100000648_pt1 | contig 26304 bp, 30 predicted proteins | sample KBSK1501metaG_FD_65475 | JGI IMG/M metagenome (GOLD analysis project Ga0070697, IMG submission 65475) | Corn, switchgrass and miscanthus rhizosphere microbial communities from Kellogg Biological Station, Michigan, USA - KBS K1-50-1 metaG | ecosystem: Host-associated > Plants > Roots >...
GCTGCGCCGATTCCGGCAGTGGAATCTTGACCTGCGGATTGCCGAGGAAGCCGTCGGGACGTCCGAGGTTCGCCACCGCGGCGAGGCTGCCTTTCTCGAGCGCCACTCTTAGCGCAGCGCTCGCGTCCTGGCGCGAGATGCCCTCCAGCTGCGCGAGCGCGCTCGCGCTCGCGGTGACCAGCAGCATCGACAAAAACATGGCTCGCATGGAGTTGCGCATTAGGGCGGCGAGCCGGTGTGGAGAAGGTGCTCTAGCCGATGCCGGCTTGGTGCGCCTGCTGATCGGCATGATAGGAAGAGCGCACCAGCGCCCCGATGGCGGCATGCCGGAAGCCAAGCTCGGCGGCGCGCGCCTCGAATCGCCGGAACGTTGCCGGCTCGACGTAGCGCTCGACCGGCAGGTGATGCGGCGAGGGCTGCAGATACTGGCCGATGGTCAGCATGTCGACCTGGTGCGCGCGCAGATCGTGCATCACGGCGATGATCTCCTCGTCCGTTTCGCCAAGACCGACCATCAGCCCGGACTTCGTCGGCACCGCAGCGTGGCTGCGCTTGAAGCGCTGCAGCAGCTCGAGCGAATGCTCGTAGTTCCCGCCCGGACGGGCCTGCTTATAGAGCCGCGGCACCGTCTCGAGGTTGTGGTTCATCACGTCGGGAGGTGCGGCCGCCAGTATCTCGAGCGCGCGCTCGAGCCGGCCGCGGAAGTCCGGCACCAGCACTTCGATGGTGGTGCGCGGACTCGCCTCGCGTACCGCGCGAATGCAATCGACGAAATGTTGCGCGCCGCCGTCTCGCAGGTCGTCGCGATCGACGCTCGTGATCACCACGTAATTGAGCCGCAGCGCAGCGATCGTCTCGGCGAGATGGCGCGGCTCGTCTGCATCCGGCGCGAGCGGGCGGCCGTGCGCGACGTCGCAGAACGGACAGCGCCGCGTGCAGATGTCGCCGAGAATCATGAAAGTCGCGGTGCCTTTGCCGAAGCACTCGCCGATGTTCGGGCAGGACGCTTCCTCGCACACGGTGTGCAGCCGCTGGCGACGCAGCACCTCCTTGATTTCGTAGAAGCGCGAGTTGGGACTCGGCGCGCGCACGCGGATCCATGCGGGCTTGGCGAGCGGCGCGCCGCGCGGCACGATGCGAATCGTCTTCGCCTGGCCTTTCTGTTTTACGCCGGCTTCACGCATGGTCGAGCGCGTCGATCACCAGGCCGGCGAGCCGCTCGCCGATTTCGGCCGGCGTGCCGGGCAGGCCGAGGTCGCGCGTCTGCGTGACCGGCAAGCCGGGGTAGCCGCAAGGATCGATGGCAGAAAACGGGCCGAGGTCCATATCGACATTGAGCGCGAGCCCATGGTACGCCCGCCCCCGCATGACTCGTATGCCGAGTGCCGCCACCTTGGCACCGTCCACATAGACTCCCGGCGCGCCCGGGCGCCGCACCGCGCCGCTGCCGAGGAGGTCGATCACCGCCTGCTCCAGCAGCCGCACGAACTCGCGCACCTTGATGCCGCGGCGCGTCAGGTCGATGAGGGTGTAAAGCACCACTTGACCGGGACCGTGGTAAGTGACTTCGCCGCCGCGGTCGGCCGCGATGACCGGGATGCCGTTCGATACGTGTACCGGCGTGGCGCCCTGGCCGAGCGTATAGACCGGTGGATGCTCGAGCAGCCAGAGTTCGTCCGCCACGCTGTCGTCGCGCTCGCGGGTGAAACGGCGCATCGCCTCGAGCGTCGGCAGGTAGTCCACGCGCCCCCACCGGCGCACGACGATCTCGTCCACCACGGTCATAGCACCATCACCACTGCCGGGTGATCGCAGAGCTCCTGATAAAGCGCGTCGAGCTGCTCGCGCGACCTCGCGCGCACCACGCAGGTGACGCTGAGGTAGCGGCCCTGCCGGCTCGGGCGCATGCCGACGGAAGCCACGTCGAAGTCGGGTGCGTGCTTGAGCACGATGTCGGTTACGGCCTGCGCGAAGCCCGGCTGCTTGCGCCCCATCACCTTGATCGGAAAGTCGCAGGGAAATGCCAGCGGCGACGAATCGGGAACCACGGGCATCAGCCGAGCACCACTATGCGGAGATGCGCTCCCGGCGCCCGGCGCGCATGACCTGCTGTTTGAAATCCTGGTAGAGCCGGTACATGCGCCGGAAGAGCGGCCCGGGCCGCCCGTCGCCCACCGGCCGGCCGTCGAGCCGCACCACCGCCAGAATCTCCTTGGAGGACGAGGTCACCCAGAGCTCGTCGGCGCCGCGCACCTCGGCTTCGGCGATGTCGCGCAATTCGAGCGGCACTGCATTGGCGCGCGCCAGCTCGACCACGACGTCGTAGGTGATACCCGGCAGGATCAGCTGGTTCTTCGGCGGCGACTGGATGACGCCGCGCTTGACGATGAATACATTGGAAGCGGAAGCCTCGGTGAGCTTGCCGTCGCGAAACAGGATCGTTTCCACGGCGTCGGCCTCGGCGGAGAGCTGCCGCAGCAGCACGTTGCCGATGAGCGAGATCGACTTGATGTCGCAGCGCAGCCAGCGGTTGTCGTGCGCGGTAATGGCGCTCGCGCCGTTCTCCACCTGCGCGACCGGCGGCGGCACCAGCGGATTGGACATCATGAATACCGTCGGCTCGGCGTGTTTCGGAAAAGCATGGTCGCGCTTCGCCACGCCGCGCGTCACCTGGAAGTACACCGCCTGGTCCTCGAAAGGCTGCCGCTCGATGATGCCGCTCACAAAAGCGCGCCATTGCTCGCGCGGGTACGGATTGCGGATACCCACCGCCGCGAGGCTGCGCTCGAGGCGCGCGAGGTGCTCCTCCAGACGGAACGGCACCTTCGAGTACACCGGCACCACTTCGTAGACACCGTCGCCGAAGATGAAGCCGCGGTCGAGGACCGGGACCTTTGCCTCGGCGAGGGGCATGAAGGCGCCGTTCAGGAAAACGCTGGCTATTTGATCCACAGCCTGAGTGTATCCCAGGCGCGGCCGATGAGGCCCGCCGGGCCGACCGCCTCGAGCGCAACCAGCGGGTATTCGGCCACCGGCTTGCCGTCGAGCGTGACGCGCAACGTGCCGACGCGTTCGCCCTGCGCGACCGGCGCGATCAGCGGCTGCTGCGACAGCGTGTCCGCCTTGAGCTTGCCCGCCTCGCCTCGGGGGACGGTCACGTAGATATCGCCGGTGGGGCCGGCCGCTAGCGTGCCAGATGCGCCCTTCCACACATCGAGCGTGCGTACCACGTCGCCTTTGCCGAAAAGCTTCACCGCGTCGTAGAACTGGTAGCCCCAGTTCAGCAGCTTCAGCGACTCCTGAGCGCGCGCCGCCTCGGAACTCGAGCCGAGAAGCACCGAGAGCAGCCGGCGCGGGCCGCGCTTGGCCGACGCAATAAGGCAGAAGCCGGCCGCTTCGGTGTGCCCGGTCTTTACGCCATCGACGCTCGGATCGAGCCACAGCAGGCGGTTGCGATTGGGCTGCACGATGTTGTTGTAGCGGTACTCCTTGATGGCGTAGTAGCGCGCATAGTCGTCCGGGAAATCGCGGATCAGCGCCGCCGCGAGCGTATAGAGATCTCGCGCCGTACTGTAGTGCTGCGCGTCGGGCAGGCCGGTCGCATTGGCGAAGCGCGTGTTCGTCATGCCGAGGCGCTCGGCCTCGCGGTTCATCAGCTGCACGAACGCTTCCTCCGAGCCGGCGATTGCTTCGGCGAGGGCGATACAGGCGTCGTTGCCCGACTGCACCTCCATGCCCTTGATCAGCTGTTCCACGCTCACCGGCCGGCGCGGATCGATGAACATGCGCGATCCGGCCGCATGCCAGGCGCGCGCCGACACCGTGACCTGCTGCTCGAGCGCGAGCTTCTTCTCTCGTAACGCCGAGAACACGAGGTACGCGGTCATCAGCTTGGTGAGCGAAGCCGGCTCGTAGCGCTCGTCGGCGCGCTGCGCCGCGAGCAGCTGGCCGCTGGTGAGATCGCCAAGGAGCCACGCCTTGCCGATCACCGCCGGCGCTGGCGGCGGCGCGGCGTGCACGCTGGCGGCGATCAGCCATGCGAGACAGGAGATGAAGCGGACCATCAACCTCGGCAAACCGAAAAGCCGCCGATTATAGGCGCTAGGGCACGATCGCTTCGATCTCGACTTCGCCGCTGCCCGTGCCGATGAAGCCGAGCCGATAAGCTGCGGCATACGAAAGATCGATCGCGCGATTGGAATGGAACGGCCCGCGATCGTTGATGCGTACGATCACCTGCTTTCCGCTGCGCACGCTTGTGACGCGCGCGTAGCTCGGGATCGGCAGGATCGGATGCGCCGCGCTCATTGCGTACATGTCGTAGGTCTCGCCGCTCGCGGTCTTCTGTCCGTGAAAGCGCTTGCCGTACCAGCTCGCCACACCGCGCTGGTGGTACGGCTGCACCGAGGCGAGCGGCACGTATTTGCGGCCGAAAACCTCGTAAGGCCGATTGGCGAACTTGTGCAGCGGCTCGCTGCGCGGCCGGGCGTCGGGAATCGAGGCGAGGTTGGACGGCGGATTGCCGCCGGGGCCGTCGTCCTTATAGTAGCCGCCCTTTTTCGGTCCCGAGCTGCACGCGGCGAGCGCGATCGCCAGGACCGCGGCGAGCCGCCTCATGCCTCGTGCACGAGGTTGCCGGCCACCAGCGTATAGCGCACCCGGCCGGCGAGCTCGTAGCCGGCGAACGGTGTGTGCTTGCCCTGGCTCTTCAGCATCTCCGGCACGACGCGCAGCGTGGCCTGCGGGTCGAAGATGGCAACGTCCGCCGGTGCACCGATCGCCAGCCGACCGGTGCTGACGCCCAGAACCTGCGCGGCGTTGCAAGTGATGCGCGCGAGCGACTGGACGAGCGAGAGCTTCCTTGCTTCGCCCCATTTAAGGGTGAGCGGCAGCAGCAGCTCGAGACCGGTGGCACCCGGCTCGGCCTCGGCGAAGGGCAGGTGCTTGCCGTCGTCGTCCACCGGCGTGTGATCCGAGCACACGCAGTCGATGGTTGCGTCTTCCAGGCCGCGCGCCAGCGCATCGCGGTCGCGCGGGCTGCGCAGCGGCGGCTCGAGGCGGCAGTTCGCATCGAAGTAGCCGAGGTCCCTGTCGCTCAGGTGCAAATGGTGGATCGCAACGTCGCAGCTCACCGGCAGCCGTTCGCGCTTGGCGCTGCGCATCATGTCGACGGCGCCGGCGGTGGAAAGCCTGCAGAAGTGCACGCGTGCGCCGGTGGCGCGCACCAGCTCGAGCATGGTGGCGAGCGCGATGGTCTCGGCAAAGGGCGGAATTCCCGGCAGCCCGAGGCGTGTCGCGAGCTCGCCCTCGTGCGCGACGCCGTCCTTGGCGAGCCATGCATCCTCCGGTCGCAGCCACACCGGGAAGCCGAAGGTCGCGGCGTATTGCAGCGCGCGCCACAGCACCTGCGTATTGGCGAGCGGCGTGTTCGCCTGCGAGAACGCCACGCAGCCCGCGTCGGCGAGCTGCGCCATCTCGGTGAGCCGCTCGCCTTCGAGCTTGACGGTCAGCGCACCGACCGGATACACGCGCGCGCGCGACAGCGCCTTGGCCCGCCGGCGCAGCATGTCGACGAGCCCCGGCTCGTCGAGCGGCGGATCGGTGTCGGGCGGGCACGCGAGGCTGGTCACGCCGCCGGCGAGCGCCGCCTCGAGCTCCGATTCGAGCGTCGCCTTGTATTCGAAGCCCGGCTCGCGCAGGCGCGCCGAGAGGTCGATGAAGCCGGGCGCCGCCACCAGTCCGCTCGCGTCGATCACGCGGTCGGGCTTGGCAAACTGCTCGCTGATTTTTCCGTCGGCGATATAGAGATCGCCAACGCCGTCGCGGCCGCTTGCCGGGTCGATGATGCGCGCGTTGCGGATCGCGAGGCGCATGCCCTATCCCGCGACGATGCTCATCACGGCCATACGCACCGCGATCCCGAACGTGACCTGCGGCAGGATGACCGAGTGCGGACCATCGGCCACCGAGGAGTCGATCTCGACGCCGCGGTTCATCGGCCCCGGATGCATGACGATCGCATCGGCTCGCGCCAGCCCGAGCTTCTCGGCCGTCAGGCCGTAGCTCTTGAAGTATTCCTGCGCCGAGGGCAGCAGTGCGCCGCTCATGCGCTCGTTCTGCAGCCTGAGCATCACCACGACGTCACACTCGCGCAGCCCGGCCTTCATATCGTGGAACACCTTGACGCCCAGCGCCTCGACGCCGGTCGGCAGCAGCGTCTGCGGACCGATGACGCGCACCTCGGGGACGCCGAGCGTGCTCAAGCCGTGAATCAGCGAGCGCGCGACGCGCGAATGCAGCACGTCGCCGATGATCGCCACTGTGAGGCGCGAGAAATCCTTCTTGTAGTGCCGGATCGTGTAGAGGTCGAGCAAGCCCTGCGTGGGGTGTGCGTGCCGCCCGTCTCCGGCGTTCACCACGTGCTCGTGCGGCTTTACATGCCGGGCGATGAGAAACGGCGCGCCGGAGGAGGCGTGGCGCACCACGAAGATGTCGGCCTGCATCGCCGAGAGGTTCGCCACCGTGTCGAGCAGCGACTCGCCCTTGGTCTGCGACGAAAGCGCGATGTTGAGGTTGATCACGTCCGCCGAAAGGCGCTTGGCGGCAATTTCGAACGTGGTGCGCGTGCGAGTGGAAGGCTCGAAGAAGAGATTGAAGACGCTTTTGCCGCGCAGCAGCGGCACCTTCTTCACTTCGCGCTCGGTCACCCCGACGAACGATTCCGCGGTGTCCAGGATCTGGATGAGAATCTCGCGCGGCAGGCCCTCGATGGAAAGCAGGTGCTGCAGCTCGCCTTTGGCATTGAGCTGCGGGCTACGCTGCACGGCTTGGCTCCAGCACCAGCGCGAGCTTGCCGCTCGCCTCGCGCGTCAGGCGCAAGCGCATGCCCGAAGGCACTTCCAGGCGCGCGCCGCAGTACTGCGCGGCGATCGGCAGCTCGCGGCCGCCGCGATCGGCGAGCACCACGAGCGCGATGCTCGCCGGCCGGCCGTAGTCGAACAGCTCGTTCATCGCCGCGCGCACCGTGCGCCCGGTGTAGAGCACGTCGTCGACCAGCAGCAGCTCGCGGCCGTTCACGTCGAACGGGATCTTGGTGCGCTTCGGGTCATGGTGCAGTCCCTGGGCGTGGTAGTCGTCGCGATAGAACGCGATGTCCATCAGCCCGAGGGGCTCCTTCAGCGCGAGCAGCGCATGCAGCCGCTCGGCGAGCCAGGCGCCGCCGGTATAGAGGCCGATCATGGCGCTCCTCGGCGTAAGACGCGGACGCAGCTCGCGCGCGAGCTCTTCGCAGAGCTTTTCGGCGTCAGGCAGCTTCATGGAAGTATTGTTCCAGCAGGAGCTGCGCAGCGACGGAGTCGACGCTCTTGCGCTTCACGCCGCGCAAGCGGCTCTCGGCCTCGACCGAGCTGAAGCGCTCGTCGACGCGAGCCACCGGAAGGTGATAGCGGCCTTCGAGCTGGCGCGCGAAGCGCTCGACGCGCTTCGCCAGCGGATGAACGCCGTTCGCTGCCACCGGCAAGCCGACCACCAGCCGCGACGGCCGCCACTCGGTAATCAGCCTTGAAATCGAGTCGAAGCCAGGAGCGGCGATCGGCGCGAGCGGATGCGCGGTGCCGAGTTCCGCCTCCCCTACTGCTACCCCGATGCGCTTGAGACCGAAATCGAACGCGAGGACGGTGGAATTGTCTTTGGCTCGCGCGTGGCGCTCGGCGCCCTCAGGCATGTCCGGCTGCGTCCTGCAGCCTCGCGAAGTCGAGGCCGAGAAGCTCCATCGCCTTGGGCAGGCGTTCTTCCGCCGGAATGTCGAACAGGATCGCGTCTTTCGCCTCGACTGTGAGCCAGGCGTTCTGCGAGAGCTCGTGCTCGAGCTGGCCGGGCGACCAGCCGGCGTAGCCGAGCGTCACCAGCATGCGCTTGGGGCCTTCGCCGCGGCCGACGGCCTCGAGAATGTCCTTAGAGGTGGTGAGGCCGATCGCCTCGCGCACCGGCAGCGTCGCCTGCCAGTTGCCGACCGGCGCATGCAGCACGAAGCCGCGATCGGTCTGCACCGGGCCGCCGTAATAGATCGGCGAATGCGAAAGCGCGTTATCGCCGAGCTCGAGCGACAGGCGCTCGAACAGCGCCGAGAGCGTCATGTCGATCGGCCGATTCACGACCAGGCCAAGCGCGCCCTGATCGTTGTGCTCGCAGATGTAAGTGAGCGTCCTCGAGAAGTGCGGATCGGCCATGTTCGGCATGGCGATCAAGAAGTGATGCGTCAGGTTGATCGAAGACATGCGCCGCGAAGCGCATTTTACCGCATCAGATCTCCACCATTTCGAAGTCTTCCTTGCGCGCGCCGCATTCCGGACAGGTCCAGTTCATCGGCACGTCTTCCCAGCGCGTACCGGGCGCGATGCCTTCGTCAGGCAGCCCCGCTGCTTCATCGTAGACGAAGCCGCAGATGAGACACATCCACGTCTTGTACGCGACTTGATTTTCAGTCATAGAAGGGGTCGGATATTAACTCATGTCGAAGGCCGCGCCGCCCGCGCCACCGTTGGTTTTGAGCTTCGCCGCGAGCGATCCGACCGCCGGCGCCGGCGCGCCGGCGGATCTGCTGACGCTCGCTGCGCTCGGCTGCCATCCGCTCTCGGTGCTGACGGCGCTCACCGCGCAGGACACGAGCGGCGTCGCGCGCATGCTGCCGATCGAGCCGGAGTGGATCGCCGAACAGGCGCGGCGTCTGCTCGACGACATGGCGGTGGCGGCATTCAAGGCAGGCGTGCTCGGCTCGGCCGCCAACGTGCGCGCGGTGAGCGAGATTGTCGCCGCGCACCCCAACGTTCCTTTGGTGCTCGATCCGGTGCTCGCCAGCGCTCGCGGCGATCGCCTCGCCGATGAGCAGACGATCGAAGCGCTGCGTGATGCGCTGCTAGCGCGCACCACCGTGCTTACGCCGAATAGCAACGAAGCTCGTCGGCTCGCTGACGAGCGCGATCTCGCTACGTGCGCGCGCGTGCTCGCCGGCCGGGGCTGCAAGTACGTTCTCATCACCGGCACCCACGAAGCGGGCGCCGAGGTGGTGAACACGCTCTATGATAAAAGCGGCGTGGTGCGCGAGGACCGCTGGCCGCGACTGCCGCACGAGTACCACGGCTCAGGCTGCACGCTCGCCGCCGCCCTCGCGGCCTATCTCGCCCATGGGCTCGAGCCGGCGCAAGCTGCCGGCGAAGCGCAGCGCTTCACCTGGGAGGCGCTCGCTGCCGGCTTCGCGGCCGGCCGGGGGCAACTGCTGCCCAATCGTTTCTATCGCCAATGAAGCTGCGCGGCCTTTACGCCATCACGCCCGAGGCGAGCGATCTCGAGCGCAAGGTGCGGCCTGCGCTCGAAGGCGGTATCGCCCTCCTCCAATACCGCAACAAGCGCGGCAATCGCGTGCAAGCGGCGGCGATCGTGCGCATGGCACGCGACTACGGCGTGCCGGTGATCATCAACGACGACGTCGAGCTTGCGCTCGAGCTCGATGCCGCCGGCGCGCATCTGGGCCGCGATGACGGCGAGCTGCGAGCGGCGCGCCGGCGCCTCGGCGAGCGTCTGCTCGGCGCTTCCTGCTACGACCAGCTCGGGCGGGCGCAAGCCGCAGTGCAGGCCGGCGCCGATTACATCGCCTTCGGCAGCGTGTTCCCCTCCCCCACCAAACCGCAGGCGGTGCGCGCGCCGCTGCGCCTGTTTGGCGACGCCAAGGCGCTCGGTGTGCCGCTCGCCGCGATCGGCGGCATCACCCTGGAGAATGCACCGCAGCTGATCGCGGCCGGCGCGGATCTCCTCGCGGTCATCACCGATCTCTTCGATGCCCCGGACATCCGCGCACGGGCGCGCGCCTATGGCAAGCTCTTCGCATGAACAATGAAAAGCTGTACGAGCGCGCGCGGCGGGTCATCCCCGGCGGCGTGAATTCGCCGGTACGCGCCTTTCGTGCGGTCGGGGGCACGCCACGCTTTTTCCAGCGCGCAGCCGGTGCGCATCTGTGGGATGCCGAGGGGCGACGCTACATCGACTACGTCGGCTCGTGGGGGCCGATGCTGCTCGGGCACACGCACCCGAGCGTGGTCGCGGCGGTCGAGGCCGCTGCCGCGCGCGGCTTGTCCTATGGCGCGCCGACCGCGGAAGAGACGCTGCTGGCCGAACGGCTGTGCGAGCTCGTGCCGTCGATCGAGCGTGTGCGCCTGGTCTCTTCCGGTACCGAAGCGACCATGACCGCGATCCGGCTCGCACGCGGGTTCACCGGCCGCGACCTCATCGTGAAGTTCGAAGGTTGCTATCACGGGCATGCCGACGCACTGCTCGTCAAGGCCGGCTCGGGCGCGCTGACCTTCGGCCATCCGAGCTCGGCGGGCGTGCCGGCGGACACCGCCGCGCATACGCTGGTGCTTCCCTACAACGACAGCGACGCCGCGCGTGCCGCCTTCGAGCAACGCGGCGCGCAAATCGCCGGCGTGATCGTCGAGCCGGTCGCCGGCAACATGAATCTCGTATTGCCCGCGAGCGGATTTCTGGACGCGCTGCGCAGCGAATGCGCGCGCCACGGCGCGGTGCTCATCTTTGACGAGGTGATGACCGGTTTTCGCGTGGCGCTCGGCGGCGCGCAGGCGCGCTATGGCATCAGGCCCGACCTGACGACACTCGGCAAGGTGATCGGTGGCGGCCTGCCGCTTGCCGCCGTGGGCGGAAAGCGCGAGATCATGGAAACGCTGGCGCCGCTCGGACCGGTCTACCAGGCGGGCACGCTCTCCGGCAATCCGCTCGCCGTCGCAGCGGGGCTCGCCACGCTGCAACTCGTAGCGCAGCCACGGCTCCTCGAGCGCGTCGAAGCCACCACGCGCGCCCTGGTCGACGGCTTGAGCGCCGAAGCGCGCAGCGCCGGGCGCGCGTTCTGCGCGCAATCGATCGGCAGCATGTTCGGCCTTTACTTTCGTGCCTCGCCGCCGCAAAGCTATGCCGAGGTCATGGAATGCGATCGCGAGGCCTTCAATCGCTTTTTCCATGCGATGCTCGATGCCGGCGTTTATCTCGCGCCCTCGGCGTACGAGGCGGGCTTCGTCTCCGCGGCACACGGCGATGCGGAAATCGACGCGACGCTCGCAGCGGCGCGCGCCGCGTTCAAACGAGGAACAGCGTCGCCAGGCCGAGAAAAATGAAGAAGCCGCCGGAGTCCGTGCAGGCGGTGATGAGGACCGAAGAGCCGACCGCCGGATCGCGGCCGAAGCCCGAACGCAGCCAGGGAATCGCAACGCCCATGATGGCGGCCAGCACCAGCGTGAGCACCATGGCAAGCGCCATCACGCCGCCGAGCGCGACGTTACCGTAAAGGAGATAAGCGACGACCCCGAGCAGGCTGCCCCAGATGACGCCGTTCAGCAGCGCGACGCCGATTTCCTTGCGCAGCAGCGCCCTCCAGTAGCTCGGCTGCACCTGGCCGAGCGCCAGCGCCCGCACGATCATGGTGATCGTCTGATTGCCCGAGTTGCCGCCGACGCCGGCGACGATCGGCATCAGCGTGGCGAGCGCCACCAGGCGCTCGATCGAGCCCTCGAAGAGCCCGATCACGCGCGAGGCGATGAACGCGGTGACCAGGTTGATGGCAAGCCAGGCCCAGCGGTTCTTGAAGCTTTCGAGCACCGGCGCGAACACGTCCTCCTCTTGGCGCAGGCCGGCTTCGGCGAGCCGCGACTCGGCGTTGCGCTGGCGGATGTAGTCCACCACGGCATCGACCGTCAGCCGGCCGATCAGGGTGTCGCTCGAATCGACCACCGGAGCGGAGACCAGGTCGTAGCGCTCGAAGGCGCTGGCGGCATCCTCGGCCGAGTCCTGCGCGTAGAACTTCATGCTGTCGCGGACCATGACGCTGCTCAGGCCAAGATGCAGGTCGGAGACGATGAGGCGCGCGAGCGGCAGCGTACCCTTCAGACGTTGGGCGCGGTCGACCACGAACAGCTGATCGGTGTGGCCGGGCAGCTCGTCGAGCCGGCGCAGGAAGCGGGTGGCCGCCTCGAGCGTCACATCGTCGCGTACTGCGACGTGGTCGAAGTCCATGAGCGAGCCCACCGAGCCTTCGGGATACGAGAGCGCCGCGCGCAGCCGCTCACGCTCTTCCGCCGGCAGCGCCTGGACCACGTCCTCCATGACCGCCGGCGGCAGGTCGGCGGCGATATCGGCGAGCTCATCCGCCTGCAGCGTCTCCGCAGCAGCGACGAGCTCCGCGGAATCCATCGCTTCGATGAGCGACTCGCGTACCGCTTCGGACACTTCGACCAGGATCTCGCCGTCGCGGTCCGCCTTGACGAGGTCCCAGACGGCAAGCCGCTCCTCGAGTGGCAGCGCTTCCAGGAGATAGGCGACGTCGGCGGGGTGCAACGCATCGAGCCTTGCGTGCAGCTCGGCGTTGCGCCCGGGAGCGGCGAGCAGCGCCTGAATTTCACGCAGGCTTTGCTGCAGGTCGTCGACTTCGAGCCGCGCGAGCGCTTCCGCCATGCGCGAAGCGTATCAGGGGATCTGCACCTCTCCCATGCGAGCGAGGATGGTGGCGACGCGCCCGGCAAGGTAAGGCGTCAGGCGACCGCGTGCATAGCGCTGCGGACTCGGCAGGATGGCGGCGAGCCAGGCGGCCTGCTCCGGGCTGAGCGCCGATGCAGGAACGCCGAAGTGATAGCGCGCGGCCGCCTCCGCACCGAACACGCCCTCGCCCCATTCGGCATAGTTGAGATAGAGCTCGAGGATGCGCCGCTTGGTGAGCGCGTCCTCGAGCATCCAGGTGATCAACGCCTCCTCTCCCTTGCGCAGCCACGAGCGCTCGGCCGAGAGAAACAAATTCTTCGCCAGCTGCTGGCTGATGGTCGAGGCGCCGGCGACGATGCGCCCGCTTTCCTCATTGCGCGCGATCGCCTTCTGGATCATTTCCCAGTCGAAGCCCTCGTGGTCGAGGAAGCGGGCGTCCTCTGCGGCGACGACTGCGCGCTTTAGGCTGACCGAGATGCGCTCATAGGGCACCCATTGCTGGCGCAGATGGGCGTGCGGCTCCTTTTCCTGCAGCGCTTCGAGGCTTCGCTCCATGAACGCCGTGGAGCTCGGGGGGTAGCGCCGCCAGTAGATGATGTGGCCGTAGAACCAGAGCTGCGCAACGACAAAGGCCAGCACCAGGCCGGTCAGCGTGTAGCTGAAGGCATTCCACACGATGAGGAGCGCGCCGAGCGCGCCCCGGCGCCTACCTGCCACGCCGGCCCGGTGCGCTAGTCACTCGGTCCAGAGCTTGTCGCCCTGACCGAAGAACCAGGTACGCGTGATGACCAGCAGATCGGTATCTCGGCGAATGGCGGGCGGGAATGCTGCATAGGGGCCGGCCATCCGCACGATCTTGAATGCCGCGGCATCGAGGATTTTCAGCCCGGAGGAGCGGTCGAGCTCGATCGACTCCACGCTGCCGTCGGCCCGGATCGTGACGGTGAGCCGCAGATTGCCGTAGAACTTGCCGCGCGCCTCGGCCGGATAGTTGAGCGTCCCGACGCGTTCCACTTTGGCACGCCAATCTTCCTCGTACTGCGCGAAGCGGTATTCGGCGGCGTTCGCGCCAATGAATTTCTTGCGCGGGCGCTTTTGATAGTCGTCGATCTGCTTGTCGATCTGCGCCTGCAGCCGCATGGCGGCAAGCGCCAGATCGGCGAGATCGCGCCCGCTCGGTTGCGGCGCCACCTGCTCCGCCGGTGCCGCGTTCGGCGGCGGCTGCGCGACCTCCTTCGCCTTGGCTTGCGCGGTCGCGAGCAGCTCCTGCTGCCGCGCCTCGAGTTCGCGCACTCGCCGCTCCGCGGCAGCTAGGTCGCGCCCGGGCTCGCGCGGATTCGTCACCGGCAGCGGCGAGCGCGCGCGGCGCGCCTCGTCCACCGTGCCGCCACGATCGAGGTTGGCCTGGGCCAGCAGCTCCGAGCGCGCGGGCCGCTCGCGTGTCCTCGCGTTAACCAGCACCACCTCCAGGCGCTGATCGGCCGGCGTCACGCGCAAGGCGTCGGGCAATTTGAAATGCAGGCTGAGAGCCACGGCATGCAGCACGAGCGAGGCGCCGAGCGCCATGGCGAGCACCCGATCGTCACCGGCCGGGATCCACAACAATCTCATGTGCCTTCTTATTTCAGTTGGACAAGCCTTTCATAGTTTAGGCTTTATCGCCTGGGTCCGCAGCCGCTTCGGCAATCGCCGCGGCGCCCGGAAGTGTTTCACGGTAGACGCAATCCAGCGTGCGCTCGACGAGGTCCACCGAGCGCAGCGCGAGGCTCACGCGCGCGCCCGGCGCAGCGCTTTCCGGCAGTGAGGGCACTCTCACGAATAGTGGCAGGCCCTCCAGCCGGACCAGATTTTCCCGCAGCACGACGGCGTCGATTTCACCAATCTTTTCCTGCAGCAGCCACCGCAGGCTCCAATAGGTCTCCATGCCGCGCTGGTGCTCGTCGTAGCGCGCGGTGGTCAGCTCAAACGCGCGCATCGCGGAAAGCAGTGCTTCGGAGCTGCGCGAATACGGCGCTCGGCGTCCCTGCAATGCGGCGGTCAGCTGCCATTGATTGATGAGATCCACATAACGACGCAGCGGCGAGCTCATCCACGCATAACAGCGCACGCCCAGGCCCTCATGCGGCTCCGCGTGGACCGAGAGCCGTACTTTGCCGGTCGATTGCACCCGGTAAATGCCGGCAATGTCGCGCTCCGCGAGAAGCTCGCCCCAGCTCGAGTTCACCAGGATCATCAGTTCGGACACCAGCTTGTCGAGCGGCGCGCCGCGCCTGCGCGGCACGATGCGCACCCGCTCGCCCTCGATGAAAAAATTGAAGTCAAGCGGCGCGAGGCCGGCGCTCGGACGGCCGCGCTGCTTTTCCAGCGCGAGCGCCACCTGCCAGAGTGCCCGCAGCTCGTCTTCGTACGCGAGCCCAGTGCTGCGCCCTTCTTCAAACGCCTGGTTCAGCGACTCGTACTGGGCATGGCGCAGGTTCGCCGCGATGGCGATGCGCTCGAGGCGGCTGTGCACTGCCTTCGGTAGTCCCTCGGGCGAGACATCAAAGTAAAGCGACACCGCCGGCTGCGCAGCGCCGTGATCGAGCGAGAAGCACGCTACGACGTCGTCCGGCAACATGGTGTATTTGCGGCCCGGCATGTAAGCCGTCGACAGGCGTTCGCGCGCCAAGGTATCGAGCGTCGAGCCCGGCGCGATGCCCAATCCCGGAGCGGCGATGTGGATGCCGACGCGCAGCTCGCCGCCTGGCCCCCGGCTCACCGAAAAGGCGTCGTCAATTTCCGTGGTGCCGATCTCGTCCAAGCTGAAGGCCGCGCCCGGCGCGAGCGGCAGCTCTTCCGGGGACGCAGGTAGCGGATGCGGCCCGAACCCTGCACCCCGCGGAAAAAACTCGTGCAGGAAGCGCCTAAGGTGATACTCGTGCGTGTCCTCGAGCAGGCCGCAGCGCTCGAAAAGCCGCGCCGGGCTGAGGCCGGTGTCAAGACAGGCCTGCTCGAAGGCTTTCGTTTCTGCTTTATTTCGATCCGGCGCGTACAGCAGCTCGTCCTTCAGTGCGGCAATCTCCGCGGGACATTTGAACTGCGCGAGCTCCGCGGCCCACTGTCCGATCTGCGCCTGCAAGCGGCGCTTCTTCTCCAGCCCGGCGAGCGCCAGTTTGAGCGTCTCCTCGGGCGCTGCCTGGAATCTGCCCTTGCCGCGCCGGTAGAAGTACATGGGCGCGCCATGCAGCTTCACCAGGATGCCGGTCGCCTCTACCGCGTTCGGTTCGCGGCCGACGTAATCACGAGCCAGGCTTTGAAAATCGAATTCACGCCCGCTCGAGCATTCCCACAGGAACTTCACGTCGAGCGTTTCGGCGAACCGCTGGGCCTCGGGCAGGAGCTCGCCAGCCGCCGGCTGCTCGAAACTCAGGAGCACGTTCCCGGCCTTGACCTTGCTGCGGCGGCCGTGAGGACTTTCGACCTGAAACGACGCCGGCGCCTGCCCGAGCACGGTGCCGACTTTCAGCTCGCCCTCCTCTTCGTACAACAGGTGCACGTCAATAACCGGCGAAGCGCAGGATCCTCGGCAGGTGGTCGGGGAAGCTGCGCAGGCTGTGATCGCCGCCCGCGATGACAAGCTGCGGCGCGCCGGCATAGCGTTCAACCGCGCGCCGATAGTCCAGCACCTCGTCGCCGGTCTCGACCAAGAGCAGATAACGCTCGGGCGTTATGCGCGGCACATACAGCGCGCGCCACTGCTCCAGATGTTCGCGGGTCAGCTCATAGGCCTCGCCGGTGTAGAGATTCCTTTGCGTGCCGAGGTAGGCGCTGAGTCCGACATGCGGGTCGATCGCCGGATTGATCAGCACGGCCTTGCCGCCTTGCGTCTCGACGAGATAAGTGGCGTAGAACCCGCCGAGCGACGAACCCACGTAGCAAACGGATTTTTCGCCGACCAGATCGCGTATCAAGCGCAGCGCATCGCGCGGCACAGGTGACAACGCAGGGCAGGCGTAATCCTGCGCGCGGCCCCGCTCGCTCATGTATCGCTGCAGCAGCTGCGCCTTGTGTGATTGCGGCGAGGAATTGAAGCCGTGAAGGTAGACGATCAAGCCGCGGCGGCGCTCTGCAGGCGCTCGAGGAGCTTGGTATGGATGCCCCCGAAGCCGCCGTTGGACATGATGAGCACGCTGTCGCCGGGTCGCGCATCCGCGGCGATCGCTCGCACCAGGGCTTCGAGGTCGTCAAGCGATCGGGCGCGGCTGCCGAGCGGCGCGAAGAGCGTTGCTGCATCCCAGCCGAGGCCTGCGTTATAGACGTACACCCGGTCAGCCTGGGCCAAGCTGCCGGGCAGCGCGTCCTTCATCACCCCGCGCTTCATCGTGTTGGAACGCGGCTCGAGCACCGCGAGGATGCGCCCCTGCCCGACTCGCTCGCGCAGTCCTTGGAGCGTGACCTGGATGGCAGTCGGGTGATGGGCAAAATCGTCGTAGACCGATACCCCGGCGGCCTGACCGCGCAGTTGCAGCCGTCGCCGCACCCCGGAAAAGCGCGCCAAAGCGTCCATCGCTTCCTGCGGCGCCACGCCCACGTGCCGGGCAGCGGCGATCGCCGCGAGCGCGTTCATTCGGTTATAGGCACCAAGCATTTGCCATTTGAGCCGCCCTTGCCGCTTGCCGCGGAGTTGGATGCCGAAGCTGCCGTCGGCGGCGGGCGCCTCTGCTTCCCAGCCCTCCGCAATGCCAAAGCGTTCGACTGCGCTCCATGTGCCTTTAGCAAGCACTCGCTTTAGGGCGCCGTCGGTGCCGTTCACGACGAGCAAGCCGCTCCGCGGCACGGTGCGCACGAAATGGTGGAATTGCCGCTCGATCGCGGCAAGATCGTCGAAGATGTCTGCATGATCGAACTCCAAATTATTGAGGATGGCCGTGCGAGCGCCGTAGTGGACGAACTTGGAGCGCTTATCGAAGAACGCGGTGTCGTATTCGTCGGCCTCGATCACAAACAGCGGGCTGTCCGTATGGCGGGCCGAAACCGGAAAATCGAGCGGGATGCCGCCGATCAGGAAGCCGGGAGACCGGCCGGCGCATTCCAGGATCCAGGCGAGCATGGCTGAGACGGTGGTCTTGCCATGGGTCCCGGCAACCGCGAGAACGTGCCGGCCGGCGAGCACGTTCTCGGCGAGCCACTGCGGCCCGGAAACATAGCGCTCGCCGCGGTCGAGGATCGCCTCCATCAGGGGATTGCCGCGCGTGACTACATTGCCAACGACCCAGAGATCGGGCTTTAGCCGCACCTGGCCCTCATCGAACCCTTCGATGAGCTCGATGCCGAGCTCGGCAAGCTGATCGCTCATCGGCGGATACACGTTAGCGTCGCAGCCGGTGACGTGGTAGCCCGCAGCACTCGCGATGGCGGCAATGCCGCCCATGAAAGTGCCGCAAATACCAAGGATGTGCAGGTGCTTGGGCATAGCGGAGAGCCGCCGATTCTAGTGGATGACCTATGATTGGACGGCAGCCATGGCCCGCAAAAGCAATCGCCAGACTGTCATGCGAACGCGCATCGCCGCCGCTGCCGCGCGCATCATGGCCGAGGACGGCGTCGACGATTTCGCGCTCGCCAAGCGTAAAGCCGCGCGCCAACTCGGCGCGCTCGATACCCAGTCGCTGCCGCGCAACGACGAGATCGAGGTGGAGCTGCGCGCCTACCGCGCGCTCTACCACCCCGACGAACACGCGGGGCTGATCGAACAGCTGCGTCGCGTCGCGCTCGAGGCGATGCGTTCGCTCGAGCGCTTTCATCCCTATCTCACGGGACCGGTGCTGAAAGGCACCGCTGGCCCGTACGCGGAAATCGACTTGCAGCTCTTTCCCGACAGCGTCAAGGACGTCGAGATTTTCCTCCTCGACCGCGGCGTTTTTTTCGCCACGCACGAAGCCCGACGCTATTCGGGCGACAAGGCGCATCCCGTGAGCGTCATCACCCTGCAGTGGGATAGCGTCCCTGTGCGCCTGTCCGTCTTCGATCCGCGCGTCGAACGGCTCGCCATAAAAACCTCCGTGGCGGGAAAGGTCCTGGAGAGAGCAGGCATACCTGAAGTGAGCGCTCTCTTAAGCGGCGAAATGGAAGATAAAAGCCGCTAAACTGCTGACATCTTCTTCGATTCGCCGATTTCTTCATGTAGGCGCCTAGCAGCATAGGGCGGCCCCGCCGCCCTTCTCAAGCGCCTTCAGCCCGTAAGCTAGAATGGCGCGCCTTCTGCTGTGAAATATGCGCTAAAACACGAGAACTGCCGGGAACTGGCTCGCTAATGGACCTTCGCAAGCTGAAGAAGCTGATCGATCTGGTGCAGGAATCGGGGATCGCAGAGCTGGAGATCACCGAGGGCGAGGAGAAGGTGAAGATCGTGAAGGGGGGCGTCGTAGTGGCCGCAGCCGCGCCGGCCGCGGTCGCGGCGGCCGAGGCCCGGCCGGCGGCCAGCGCCGCGCCGGGGCCGGCAGGCGAAGCGGAGGCCGCGCAGGAAGGGCATGTGGTCAAGGCGCCGATGGTCGGGACTTTCTACCGCTCACCATCGCCCGACGCGAAGCCCTTCGTTGAGGTCGGCCAGGCGGTGAAGGAAGGCGACACGATCTGCATCATCGAAGCGATGAAGCTGATGAACGAGATCGAAGCCGACGCCTCGGGCGCCGTGAAGGCGATCCTGGTCGAGAATGGCCAGCCGGTCGAGTACGGCCAACCGCTTTTCATCCTCGCCTAGTGTTCGAAAAGATCCTGATCGCCAACCGGGGCGAGATCGCGCTTCGCATACAGCGCGCGTGTCGCGAGATGGGCATCCGCACGGTGGTGGTGCACTCGGAAGCCGACACCGAAGCGAAGTACGTAAAGCTCGCCGACGAGTCGGTCTGTATCGGCCCGCCGCCGGCGGCGTCGAGCTACCTCAACGTGCCGGCGATCATTAGCGCGGCGGAAGTCACGGACGCCGAGGCGATCCATCCCGGCTATGGCTTTCTCTCCGAGAACGCCGACTTCGCCGAAAAGGTCGAGCGTTCCGGCTTCGTTTTCATCGGCCCGCGCCCGGAAAACATTCGCCTGATGGGCGACAAGGTCAGTGCCAAGCAGGCGATGGCCAAGGCGGGCGTGCCGACCGTGCCAGGCTCGGAGGGCGCGCTGCCCGACGACGGCAAAGAGATCGTGCGCATGGCGCGCAAGGTCGGCTATCCGGTGATCATCAAGGCCGCCGGCGGCGGTGGCGGCCGCGGCATGCGCGTGGTGCACACCGAAGCGGCGCTGATCAACGCGGTCAACATGACGCGCAGCGAGGCGCAAGCCGCGTTCGCCAATCCGATGGTGTATCTCGAGAAATACCTCGAGCGGCCGCGGCACATCGAGATCCAGGTGCTCGCCGACTCGCACAAGAACGCGGTGTATCTCGGCGAGCGCGATTGCTCGTTGCAGCGGCGCCATCAGAAGGTGATGGAAGAGGCCCCGGCGCCGGAATTGCCGCCGAAGCTGCGCGATCGCATCGGCGAGCGCTGCGTCGATGCCTGCCGCCGGATCGGCTACCGCGGTGCCGGGACGTTCGAGTTCCTGTACGAAGATGGCGAGTTCTACTTCATCGAGATGAATACACGCATCCAGGTCGAGCATCCGGTGACCGAGATGATCACCGGCGTCGACCTGGTGCAGGAGCAGATCCGCGTCGCGGCGGGCGAAAAGCTGCGCTACCGGCAAAAGGACATCGTGCTGCGCGGCCACGCGATCGAGTGCCGCATCAATGCCGAGGATCCCTACCGCTTCACACCCTCGCCCGGAAAGATCACTTCCTATCACCCACCCGGCGGGCCCGGAATCCGCGTCGACTCGCACGTCTATCAGGGCTACAGCGTGCCGCCGTACTACGACTCGATGGTCGGCAAGGTGATCGCCTTCGGCACGAACCGGGAGCAGGCGATCGCGCGCATGCGCATCGCGCTCTCCGAGATGGTGGTGGAGGGCATTCAGACCAACATCGCGCTGCATCGCGAACTCCTCAGCGACACACGCGTGCTGCGCGGGGGCGTCTCGATCCATTACCTCGAGCAGAAGCTCGCCCAGGAGCAGACCAAGAAGAAGTGATGCCGTTGCTTGCGCTGCGGGTCGAGGTCGCACACGAGACGGCGGACGCGTTGAGCGACGCGCTCCTCGAGCAGGGCGCGGCATCCGTGAGCATTGAAGGGCTCGACGACCCCGCAGCTGTACTAAGCGCGATTTTCGCCGGCGACGCCGATCCACAGCTTGCGCTGCAGCAGGCGCTTGCGAACTGCGGCGCGAGCAGCGGCGCTTACACGGTGCGCTCGATCGACGAGCAGGATTGGGTACGACGCAGCCAGGCGCAGTTCGCGCCAGTGCGTATCGGACGGCTATGGATTGGTGCGAGCTGGCACGCCGCGCCAGCGCGGTGCGCCTGCGTGCGGCTCGATCCCGGCCGCGCGTTCGGAACGGGCAGTCATCCCAGCACCCGCCTGGTGCTCGCCTATCTCGAGCGCGTGGTGCGCGGCGGAGAAAAGGTGCTCGATTACGGCTGCGGTTCCGGGATCCTCGGCATCGCCGCGGCGAAGCTCGGCGCAGCCGGCGTCGATGCGGTGGACAATGACCCCGTTGCGCTCGCGGTGGCGAGCGATAACGCCCGCGCCAATGGCGTCAAGCTGCGCACGTGTCCGCCGCAGGCGCTTACGCCGGACCGTTATGATCTCGTCGTGGCAAACATTCTTGCCGGACCGCTGATTGAGCTCGCGCCGCGCCTCGGCGGACACGCGGCGCCCAGGGCGGCAATCGCGCTGAGCGGCGTGCTCGCGTCACAGGCCGAGGAAGTGCTGCAAGCGTATGCCGCGATGTTCGAGATCGGCGTCAGCGCGCATGAGGAGGACTGGGTATTGCTTTCCGGGGTGCGGCGATGAGCCTCGTGACCCGCTGCCCGATCTGTGGCACCGCTTTCCGCGTACAGAGCGCGCAGCTTGCCGCGCACGGCGGCAGCGTGCGCTGTGGCAAGTGCGGCGGCGTTTTCAACGGGGTGGCGGCGCTGGTGGAGGAGGGCGATGAACGCCTCGCCCTCGAGCCCTCGCCGCAACTCGGATTGTTCGACCCCGGCCGGCAAGCGGCGGCGGCAGCCGGGCCTGCGCATGAGGAGCGCATTGCCGACTTCCTGGCCTCCGAGCCGCGCTCGCGGCGCGCCACGTTGCTCTGGAGCATTGCGGTGCTGCTCGGCTTGCTGCTGCTCGCCGGGCAAGTCGCTTACCGGTTTCGGGCGGAGCTGGCGGCGTCGAGCGCGACGGCACGCGAAGCGCTGCTCGCGTTGTGCCGGTCGTTGGCATGCGAGGTACCGCTGCCACGCCACCCCGAGCTCATGAGCATCGATGCGTCCGAGCTGCAAGCCGATACGCGGCGCGACGGGCTCATCATCCTCACGGCCTCGATCCGCAATCGCGCGCGCTTTGCGCAGGACTATCCGGCGCTCGAAGTCACGCTCACCGACGAGAACGATCACCCGGTCCTGCGAAGGGTGATTGCGCCGCGCGATTATCTCGAGGCGCCACGCCGCGCCGAGGTTTTGCGCCAGGGCATCTCCGCGGGCAGCGAAGCGGCAGTGCGGGTTTATCTCGACACCAGCCGCACGCGCGCCATTGGTTATCGGCTCTACCTGTTCTATCCGCTATGAGCACGCTCGTCACCGGTTCCATCGCCTACGACACGATCATGGTGTTTCCGGATCGCTTCCGGAACCATCTGCTCGCCGATCAGCTGCATATTCTCAACGTCTGCTTTCTCACGCCCGAGATGCGTCGTGAGTTCGGCGGCACGGCGGGCAACATTGCATACAACCTGAAGCTGCTTGGCGAGGCGGCCCTGGTAATGGCGACCGTCGGCGAGGACAGCGCCCCGTACCTCGAGCGACTGAGCGGCCTCGGCATCAGCACGGCGCTCCTCAAGCAGATCGCCGGACAGTTCACTGCGCAGGCCTTCATCACCACCGATCTCGACGACAACCAGATCACTGCGTTTCATCCCGGGGCGATGAATTTCGCGCACGAAAATCACATCACAGCGCAACTTGGCGTGCGGCTCGCGATCATTGCCCCGGACGGCAAACAGGGCATGCTGCAGCACGCACGTGAGTGTGCCGAACACGGCATCGACCTGATGTTCGATCCGGGTCAGGGGCTGCCGATGTTCTCGGGAGCCGAGCTCGACGGGTTCCTCAAGCTCGCACGTTACGTGGCGCTGAACGACTACGAGGGCAAGCTACTCCAGGAGCGCACCGGGCGCACGCTGGAGGAGATTGCACGCGGCGCGCAGGCACTCATCTATACGCAAGGCGCGAAGGGCTCCGTGATTCTCGCCGGCGGTAAACGGCATGACATCCCGTGCGTGGAAGCAGAAGCGGTGGTGGATCCCACCGGTTGCGGTGACGCCTATCGCGCGGGACTGCTCTATGGCATTGCGCACGGCTGGGACTGGCCAAGCGCAGGTAAACTAGCCGCATTGATGGGGGCGATCAAAGTGGCGCAGCGCGGCGCGCAGAACCATGCGCCGTCGCGCGACGAGATCGAGACGCGGTTCCGCCGCGCCTTTGGCTACTCCCCGTGGAAGGGATAACGATGAAGGCGACATACCTGGCCGTCGCGCTCGCCGTAGCGCTGAGCGGCTGCATCACCCACGAATCGGCGAATGTCTACAGCAAGCACGAAGCCGGGCGCGAGCAGACGGTGCGCATGGCGACGGTCGATTCCGTGCGCAAAGTAAGGCTCGAAGGCAGCCAATCCGGCCTCGGCGCTGCAGCCGGGGGCGCCGTGGGCGGCATCGGCGGCGCCCAGGTAGGCCACGGCGCCGGCTCGAGCGTTGCCGCGGTCCTCGGGGGCGTCGCCGGCGGCGTGGCGGGCAACGCCCTCGAGAACAAGGCGACCGAGAAGGATGCGCTCGAGATCACTGTGAGGCTGGACAGCGGCGAGATGCGGGCCATCGTGCAGGAAGCGGATCTGCAGTTCACGCCCGGCCAGCGCGTGCGCTTGCTCAGCTCCGGGGGAGTGACTCGCGTAACGCCGTAGCGTACTCGGACAGCTTCTCGCGCGGCGGATTCTTGGCGGGCCAGGTGAGCATCATGCCGTCGCCTTCATGGCGCGGCAGAAGATGCATGTGATAGTGGAACACCGTCTGCCAGGCCGCTTTCCCGTTCGCCTGATACACCGATAGTCCTTGCGGCTGAAAGGCGGCGCGTATGGCGCGCGCCAGCCGCGCCGCCGTGCGCAGCAGATCGCCCGCCTGGTCGTCATCGAGCTCGTAGAGATTTTCCACATGCGCTTTTGCCGCCACCAGCACATGGCCCGGATTCACCTGGCCCGCGTCCATGAAGGCGATGGTGCGCTCGTCCTCGTAAACCACGGCCGCTGGAATTTCCTTCGCCACGATGCGGCAGAACACGCAATTGCTCATCATTCGTCTCCAGTAGCACGAGCGGTACAGGTAACCTGGTGGACGCTGCCATCCTCGAGGCGTAGTGCAGTCAGGCGTCCGCCCCACACGCAGCCACTATCGAGTGCCGCGAGCTGCCGTGTCAACTTCATGCCGAGCGCCGACCAGTGTCCGCAGATCAGCCGCGGCTCGTCAGCGGGACGCAGCGCAAACCACGGCGTGTAGCCACGCGGCGGCTTCGCGCCCTTCGCCCGAAATTCCATCTTGCCGTCGCGCGTACAGAAGCGCATGCGCGTCATCGCGTTCACGATCACGCGCAGTCGGTCCCAGCCGCTGAGCGCATCGCTCCACCGGGCAGGGTCGCTTCCGTACATATTGGCAAGAAAGTCCCGGTAGTCGGGCGCGACCAGTGCGCGCTCGACCTCGCGGGCGAGTTGCAGCGCCTGGTGCACGCTCCATTGCGGCAGCAGGCCCGCGTGCACCATGGCGTAGCCGCCTGCGGCGTGCAGCATCGGCCGAGCGCGCAGCCAGTCGACGAGCTCGCGCCGGTCGGGCGCCGCCAATACATCGTGGAATGTATCGTCCTTGCGCGGGCGCTCGAAACCTTCATGCTGAGTCACCAGGTGCAAGTCGTGGTTGCCGAGCACCACCACGGCCCGCTCTCCCAGCTCGCGCACGAAACGCAGCACTTGCAGCGACTTCGGGCCGCGATTTACCAGATCGCCGACGAACCAAAGGCGGTCGCGCTCGCCAAAGCGAACCTCGGCGAGCAGGACCTGCAGCTCATCGAAACAGCCCTGGACGTCGCCGATCGCATAGGTCGCCATCGCAGCTAGAAGCTAGCATCGAGACGCCGATACTGTATCGCTTCGGCGACGTGCTCCGCGCCCACCCCCGTGGCGCCGGCGAGGTCGGCGATGGAACGCGCGACTCGCAGTACGCGGTGATAGGCGCGCGGCGAAAGCAGCAGCCGGGCAAGCGCATGGCGCAGCAATTCGCCGCCCTCGCGGCCGGTCGCGCAATGGCGATCGATATCGCGCGTACCGAGCAGCGCATTCGCCTTTCCCTGGCGCGCAAGTTGCGCTTCGCGAGCGCGCGCGACACGCGCCGCGACCTGCGCGGAGGGCTCGCCGAGTCCCGCGGCTGTGAGCTCGGCTTCGCGCGGCGCGGGAACCTCAAGCTTGATGTCGATGCGGTCGGCGAGCGGGCCGGAAATGCGTCCGCGGTAGCGCGCAATGCGCTCCGGCGTGCAGCGGCAGCGCCCGGTGCGGTCGCCGCAATGGCCGCAGGGGCAGGGGTTCATTGCGGCGATCAGCTGGAAGCGCGCCGGGAATTGCACCTGTCGCGCGGCGCGCGAGATCGCCACCCGGCCGGTCTCGATCGGCTCACGCAGAGCTTCGAGCACATCGCGGTCGAACTCGGGCAGCTCGTCGAGAAACAGCACGCCGTGATGCGCGAGCGAGATCTCCCCCGGCCGCGGCAGGAAGCCTCCGCCCACCAAAGCCGCCGCCGAAGCGCTATGGTGCGGCGCGCGGAAGGGCCGCTCGCCCCAGCGCGTCGCGTCGAAGCCGGCGCTCGAAACCGAATGCACCGCCGCCACTTCGAGCGATTCCGCCTCGGAGAGCGCGGGCAGGATGCCGGGAAAGCGCGCCGCCAGCATCGATTTGCCGGTGCCCGGCGGCCCGATCATCAGCACACTGTGGCCGCCGGCAGCCGCGACCTCGAGCGCACGCTTGGCATGCTGCTGGCCTTTCACATCGCTGAAGTCCGGGTACGCCGGCCGCACGACCGGCGTCTGCGAACAATATTGCGCGAGGCGCGCCTCTTGCGCGAGATGGCCCACGACTTCGAGCAGTGATTTCGCCGGCAAGATGCGCGCGCCTTGTGCGAGTGCCGCCTGCGGGGCGTTGCCTTCCGGCAATACGAACGCGCGACCCGCAGCACGCGCTGACAGCGCCATGGCGAGCGCACCGCGTACCGGCCGCAGCTCCCCGGTGAGCGAGAGCTCGCCCGCGAACTCCTGGCCGTGCAGCGATTCGGGCGCAAGCTGCCCGTTCGCCGCCAGGATGCCGAGCGCGATCGGCAGGTCGAAGCGGCTCGAGTCCTTCGGCAGCTCGGCCGGCGCCAGATTGACGGTGATGCGGCGAGCCGGAAATTCAAAGTGCGTGTGATTCAACGCTGCGCGGACGCGATCGCGCGCCTCGCGCACCTCGGCATCCGGGAGCCCGACGATGTGAAATGACGGCAGCCCGGGCCCGAGGTGCACTTCGACAGTGACCTCGGGCGCTTCGACACCGGCGAGCGCGCGGCTCGCTACCGTTGCGACTGTCATGGCTCGCC
>Ga0070697_100000649_pt1 | contig 26259 bp, 25 predicted proteins | sample KBSK1501metaG_FD_65475 | JGI IMG/M metagenome (GOLD analysis project Ga0070697, IMG submission 65475) | Corn, switchgrass and miscanthus rhizosphere microbial communities from Kellogg Biological Station, Michigan, USA - KBS K1-50-1 metaG | ecosystem: Host-associated > Plants > Roots >...
GCCGGCCAAATTGAGTTGCGCAAGCGGCGTCCCGGCAATGACCTGATCACTGCGCTGATGCAAGCCCGGCACAACGGCGAGCCCCTCTCGGCCGTGCACATCGTCGGAACCTTACGGCTGTTGTTGATCGCCGGCATCGACACGACCTGGAGCGCGATCGGCGCGAGCCTGTGGCATCTGGCGAAGACGCCCGAAGACCGCAAGCGGTTGATCGCCGAACCCCAACTGATGCCGACCGCTATCGAGGAATTCCTGCGCGCCTATGCGCCGGTGACCATGGCGCGTGAAGTCGTGAAACAAACCACGGTATGCGGCTTCTCCGTCAAGCCGGGCAACATGGTGTTATTGTCGTTTCCCGCCGCCAACCGGGATCCGATGATGTTTCCCGAGGCCGACAAGGTCGTCATCGAGCGCACCAACAACCGGCACGCCGCGTTCGGTCTCGGCATTCACCGCTGCGTCGGCTCCAATTTGGCGCGCCTGGAAATCACGATCGCGATCGAGGAATGGCTCAAGTGTATTCCCGAATTCCGCCTCGATCCGTCATTGCCGGTGAAATGGTCCGAAGGCACCGTGCGCGGACCAAGGCAGCTTCCGATCCTGTTCGGATGAATTAGTCCTTGCCGCGCTAGGCAAAGCCCGAGCTGGGGTTGACCAGGCGCGGTTTTCCAAACGACCGCGGGCTTCGCGACGTCGCCGAAATCCAGGCATTCGTCGGCATGACATCTCCATAAAGACCGATGACTTTGGTGACGGCCGAATGCAATTCGCCGCCCCCGATGTCATCCAGCCCGTGGCTCGCAGACGCATTTGCGAGGTAGGTGAGACGATGACCTCGATGGAATGCATCAACGGCCGTTGAGAGACACGCGGTCTCGCCGGCGAAACCCGCGAGCACCAAATTGCCGCCGCTGGAAGCTACGACTTCGCTGAATTCCGCACTGGCGTAACATGACGGCTGGCTGCGCTCGAAAATCATGTCGGCCCCGGTGGGCTGGCAACCTTCGATCCAGCGGGAAAATCTCGTCGCTTGATTGAAAAAAGGCGAGCGGCCGGACCAACGGACAAATGCGATCGGCCAGCCGATCTTGCGGGCGTGCGTGAGCGCGGCGCGGCAATGAACGATCGCCTCGGCGGCTGACGGGATCGCGAGCGCGCGCGGGCTCGCAATGTATTCCTGCTGAAGATCGACGAACACCACGATCGGGATGATCGAAGGGTCAACGTAGGCTCTGATGTCGACGACGGAGCTCAAGGCCTGAATCCTTTCGTTTCAAATCTGTTTGATCGGCCGGACTGCGGAGCGTTCCAATATTCCGGGCGCGTGCCATTGGCCTTCGGGCCTGATGATCACGTAGGGATCGACGCCGATCGAGATCGCCTGCGGGTGCCGGTCGGCGTCGAGAATCATTTCAACGTAATCAAAATCCGAGAAAACCAATTCTCGGCCGCCCTCCAGTTTTCGGAAGCCGCATTTTGCCCAGAAGTTAACGAGACGCTTCTGCGAGTGAACGTAGATTCGCCGGTAGCCTTTCATTTCGCAAAGCTCGACGCTGGTTCGCACAAGACGGGGCGCGAGCCCGGCGCTGCGGAATTCCTTTCGAACCGCAAGCCTTTCGACCTTTGCGAAATCGGCGAAATACCGGATCCGCATGCAACCGACCGGCTCGTCGCCGACGTAACCCAGAATGTGCGTGGCCGAAAAATCGTTCCCGTCGAACTCTTCCTCGTATGGGCACGCTTGCTCGGCGATATAAACGGCGCTGCGGATGGCGGTCACCCGCATGAAATCCTCGATCGTGCGCGCGACCGTCACCGTGAGCTCGGGCTTTTGCGGAGCCGGCGAATAATGCCTGCGGTGCGGAGAATTCTCCGAGGCGTCGGAGCGGCAATACATATGCAGGAGAGATGTCGTGATCCCCTGATAGGAGGCGCCGTGCTGAAAACCCGTCGCTTCCAATAATCGCTGTCCGTCCGTGGTAACGGCGCGGGCGTACATATTTACGTCGCGATATTGCGGTGTCCAAACCTTCTCGAGTGCCAGCGGGATGCCGCCGGCGATCGGTCCGCGGGCATGTACGCCCCAGACATAGATGCCCGCCGGTTTCTCGTTTTGCCGCGCCAGGAATTTAAGCTCCGGTTCCTTCGTGTTCAGCGTTCCGTCGACGAGGCCCTGCATGCCGGCTTCGTTGAGCATCAGGAAGGCAAGGAAGCCATCCCCCTTGGGGTCCGTTGAGCGGTAATGGTTCCGCCGGGCGATAGCCCAGAAGCTGTCTGGATTGTGCGTCATTACGCGCTGGACGATTTCAGTGGTGGTCAGTACGGCGATATCCTTTCGCGCGTTTTCCCACAGTCTTGCCGCCTCGGAGCCGGAGGGGGTGAAAACAACCAGGCGCCTGGCAAGGACGTGGGGATCGAGTTCCGTAAGCGGGTGGCTCGTCGGCCTGGGGACGCGGCCGAGGGCTGCGGTACGGGCGATTCGATGGTCGTGGGCAGTCATGGCCATTATTCCAGGTTGTATCCGAATCGGGATTCTGCAAAGGTTAGGACGGGTAGGGGTGTGGCGTATGTGGCAACAACGGAACAGCGGTGTTCCGGTTTTGGAACGTTCGGAATCGGTGCTTGTCAATCGCGTAGATTGGGAAGCCATACGTCTTTTTCTGGAAGTGGCGCGCCGCGGCAGCTTTCGCGCCGCATCGGATGCGCTTGGCATTTCCATCAACACCGTGCGCCGGCAGGTTGACGAGCTGGAGCGCCAGCTCGCCGTCAAGCTTTTGACGCGTCACGTCGATGGCGTGCGCACGACAAGCGAGGGCGAGCACATTCTCGACGCCGCCAGAGGAATGGAAGCGGCGTCATTCGGAATCATGCGGGCGCGCGACGGGGCGCTGCCGACCCTTTCGGGAGAAGTCAAACTGGCGGTCACCGAAGGCTTGGGAACCTTCTGGGTGGCGCCGAGGCTGGTCGAATTTCAACGCGCCTATCCTCGCCTCGTCGTCAACCTGATGTGCGCGATGCAATCGGCCGATGTGCTGCGGCTCGAGGCCGACGTTGCCATCCAGCTCATTAAACCGACGACCCCCGACATGAAAGTGGTCAAGCTCGGCCGGCTGCATTCGATGCTTTTTGCCGCGCGCTCCTACATCGAAACCTACGGCGTCCCGAAAAATATCCCGGACATGGTCAATCACCGCGTCGTCCTGCAGCTTGCCGAGCAAACCCGGACGCGCAAACTCTTCGACGATGCATTTGCCGGGATTCCGTGGAGCGGCTTCGTTTCGATGATCAACAATACCAGCACCGCGCACTCATGGGCGATTGCCAAAGGGGCGGGGATTGGATGCGTGCCGACCTATATCCACGCCATCGGCGGCAGATTCGTTCCGGTCGACCTCGACGTTCATTTTCCCTTCGACATATGGCTCACCTATCATCCCGACGCCGGCCGGATTCCGCGCGTCCGGCGGATGATTGAATGGGTGATCGAAGCGTTCGACCCGCGGAAATTTCCTTGGTTTCGCGACGAGTTCATTCATCCCAATGATTTGATGAAACATTATAACGGCGAGCCCTTGGTCAATCTGTTCGAAGGGTTTGTACACGCCGGCGAGGCTCCGGCTTCGTCCGTGAACAAGCCGCGCCGCAGAACGGCAGGCGGCAGATAACGCATTTCTCAGCCTCGCGTTGCCCGTTGGTGAAGTGGTCCCGTTCCGCGCGGAATCGGAAAACGAGCGCCGACCAACGCTCAGTCGCACATGACGATACAGGCGTGGTCGTTCGTTTGATCGGTCGCGCCCAATAGCGTGCAGGTGACGATGTCGGTGCCTGTTTCCGTTTTTGCCGTGATCCGTCCTCCGGGACCCGGCATTAAACGGCAGCGTCCGCCCGGCATGCTGATGGTTCCGACGGAGCGGACGCAAAACACGGTTGCTTCGCCTTTTCGATCGCCGGAACTCTCGGTGCGCAGCTCGACCGAAACCAGCGGTCCCCGATAAGGATGGGACCACTCCGTTTCGCCGGCCTTGGCCGATCCGCCGCTCGCGGCGGGCGGGCAACTGATGGCCTTGGCTTCGACCTGCGCGCCACAGATGAGAAGCGCCGCGGTCGCGAAAACGGAAATCGTCAAGCCGTTTATCCGCATACGTGCCTCCGCGTTTGGCGGCCAAAAATGCTCGTGACGCGGATAACCAACGTGCGGCGATCGATCTTGTTCGGCGCCCTTATCGCACTTGGTTGACGAAGAACTAATCCGCGGGTTTGGCAGGAGGCCTGCTTTTCGTCGGCCGCCCTACGCGCCCTCGATCTTCCGCCGCACGCGGGCGGCAAAGCGCTCGACGTTCACCACCACGCGCTCGTGCGTGCCGTCGCCGATCGGCTCCTTTTCGTCGTGCGCCTCGACGCGGAAATAGAGCGCGCGGCCGTCGATTTTTGTCAATTCCACGGTCGCGGTGACGCGCATGCCCACGGGGGTTGCCGCGAAGTGGCGGACGTCAAGGCGGATGCCGAGGCTCTGATGGCCGGGCGGCAAGAGGTTTTCCACGGCCGCAAGCGCCGCCGCCTCGATCAGATTGATCATCACCGGGGTGGCGAGCACATGCACGCGGCCGGAGCCGACGCGCGGCGCCGTGTGCTCCTCGCCGACGACGAGATCGGCGGAGCCAGTGAGGCCGGGCTTCAGCTGGGAGAGGTCGAGGGCCATCAATTACCGCGCATGTAGTTCATTTTGTCATGCCCGGCCTGTTGCCGGGCATCCACGTCTTTCTTTGCCGCTAAGACGTGGATGGCACCCAAACTCGGGCTTGCCCGAGTTTGGCGGGTTTAGTTTTTTGCGCAAGTCGGCTAAAGCCGACTTGCGCTGACAAGCCCGGCCATGACGATGATTGAAACTTAGATATCCAATTCCTTCGCGAACTCGGCGTTTTCCGAAATGAACTGAAAGCGCGCCTCCGGCCGGTTGCCCATCAGGCGCTCGACCGTTTTCGTCGTCGCCGCCTTCAGCGCGTCCTTCACCGTCACCCGCAGTAGGCTCCGCGTTTTCGGGTTCATCGTGTCCTTCAATTGCGACGCCAGCATTTCGCCGAGACCCTTGAAGCGGTTGACCTCGACCCTGGTCTTGCCCTTGAACACCGTCTTTAGAAGTTGATCTTTGTGCTTCTCGTCGCGGGCATAGACGCTGGTGGCGCCGTGGGTGAGCCGATAAAGCGGCGGCACCGCGAGATAAAGATGCTTGTTCTCGATCAGCTTCGGCATTTCGCGATAGAAGAAGGTGATCAGCAGCGAAGCGATGTGGGCGCCGTCAACGTCGGCGTCGCACATGATGATGACCTTGTCGTAGCGGAGCTGCTCGTCGCGGTAGTGCGAGCCGGTGCCGGAGCCGAGCGCCTGCGATAGATCCGCAAGCTGCTGGTTCTGCGCGAGCTTGTCGCGGCCGGCGCTCGCGACGTTGAGGATTTTGCCCCGCAGCGGCAGCACCGCCTGCATCGCGCGGTCGCGCGCCTGCTTGGCGGAGCCGCCGGCCGAGTCGCCCTCGACGATGAAGATTTCCGAGCCCGCCGCGGCCCCGCTCGAGCAGTCGGCGAGCTTGCCGGGGAGCCTGAGCTTGCGGACGGCGGTCTTGCGCGAGATTTCCTTTTCCTGCCGCCGCCGCAGCCGCTCCTCGGCGCGGTCGGAGGCCCAGTCGACGAGCTTGTTCGCCTGCAGCGGGTTGCTGGTGAGCCACTGCACGAAGGCGTCGCGCACGACGGCCTCGGTGAGGCGCTGCGCCTCGGCGGTGGCGAGCCGGTCCTTGGTCTGGCCGACGAATTCGGGATCGCGGATGAAGACGGAGAGCATGGCGGCAGCGCCCGTCATCACGTCCTCGGCGGTGATCGGGCCGGCGCGCTTGTTGCCGACGCGCTCGGCATAGTCCTTGAGGCCGCGCAAGAGTGCGGTGCGCAAGCCCACCTCGTGGGTTCCGCCTTCGGGCGTCGGGATGGTGTTGCAGTAGGAGTGCAGGAAACCGTCGTCGTCGGCGATCCAGGCGATGGCCCATTCGACCCCGCCGCCGCCTTTCTTCTCGGACTTGCCGGCGAAGATGTCGGCGTGAACGAGCGTGTGGCCCTCGACCTCACTGCCGAGATAGTCGCGCAAGCCGTTTTCGAAGTGGAAGCTTTCCTTCTGCGGAACGTCGTCGATGCCTTTCAGCAGCGCCTTGTCGCACGACCAGCGGATCTCGACGCCGCCGAACAGATACGCCTTGGCCTTGGTCATGGCGAAGACGCGCTTCGGCTTGAACTCGGCGCCCTTGCCGAAGATCTCGGGATCGGGCTTGAGCTTCACGCGCGTGCCGCGCTTTTTCACGCCCTTCTGCACGAGCTTGACGTCGGTCTGCGGCACGCCGCGCTTGTAGAGTTGGCGGTAGAGATTGCCGCCGCGCGCGACCTCGACTTCCAGCACTTCCGAAAGCGCGTTCGCCACCGACACGCCGACGCCGTGCAGGCCGCCCGAGGTCTCGTAGACTTCGTGGTTGAATTTCCCGCCCGCGTGCAGCGTCGTCATGATCACTTCGAGCGCGGACTTCTTCTTGAACTTCGGGTGCTCCTCGACCGGAATGCCGCGGCCGTTGTCGGAGACCGACACGAAGCCGTCGGCGGTCATCTCGACCTCGATCGTGGTGGCGTGATGCGCCACCGCCTCGTCCATCGCGTTGTCGATCACCTCGGAGAACAGGTGATGCAGCGCGCGCTCGTCGGTACCGCCGACATACATGCCCGGCCGCCGCCGCACCGGCTCCAACCCCTCCAGCACCTCGATGTGATGGGCGCCGTATTCCGAGCGCGATTTGGCGGCCGCCTTGCCGCCGCGCGCTTTCGCGGTCGCCGCCTCCGAGGCGCGCGCGAACAGGTCGGGCTGCTTCGGCCCGGTGCCGCGCTTATGACGCGCCTTGGCGCCGGGAACCGGCTTCGATTTCTTCACCGCTTTCTTGGCGTTCTTGGCCATCGTGCGCTGGGACATAGAGAATTCGCCCGTGCGAATCAATTTCGGCGATCATGCCATGTCCCGGCCCTTTCGGCCCCTCGCCGGACCGGCGACGCGAAAATCGTTGGCCTGCGCACAAAGTCGCCGCCAATGCGCCTTCAAGCTTGCAAAATTTTGCGGCCATAAACGAGCGCCGGGGCGGGAGAGGAAAACCGTCATGTTCGAGCTCAAGAAGTTCCTGAACCTCAATTCCTTCCGTGCCATGGGTGTGGCCTTCGCCGACTTCGACAAGATCCTCAACTGGAAGCTTCTGCGCGGCAGCCACGTGTTCCCGGGTCCCGACGGCGGCACCTGCGTCAACGAGGCGGCGGTCGTCGCCGCCGGCCATTCCTACCGCGCCGTGCGCTCGATCGAGGATTGCCCCGCAAGCTTCTCGCGACCGGCCGCGACCTACGCGCTGTTTCTCAACGATCTCATCGAGAATGACGCGCTTCGCGCGCGCGTTCTCATGCCATTTGTCACGCGGCTCGAAGGCTCCGCCGACACGCCGGCGGCCGAGAAAGAGCGCGCCGAGCTGATCGTGCTGCGCACCGCGTCGGCGATCATGGTTCCCGCCTTGCTTCGCCACGGCTTCTTCGACGCCTCCGAAAAGCTTCGCGTCATCGGGTCGAGCTACGACTTGATTGGGCTCACGCAAGGGCTGTTCGGCGGCTCGGCAAGCCCCACACCGCCGTCATGGCTGAACCAGGCGCTCGCTGAACTCGCCGATGCCGCCTATGCGTGCTTGCGGAACGATTTCGTCGGCGCCGCGAAGTGCGCGGCCATCGCCGCCGCGAACGTCGCGCAGGGAATGCAACGGGCGAGCCGCCGCGGCGGCCACCGCGCCATGGCGCGGGTCTATCACCAGGCGGGAAGCATCCTCGATTCCGCGCTCAAGCTCGGCAAACAGGGCGACATTGCCGGCATCGCGGAAGCCGCCGAGCGGCTCGACAAGGCGAAGCGCAAGAGTGCGCCCGCCGGCCTCGCGGCGATCTCCTAGCCGCGCGCGCGGAGGCCGAACCGGGATTGTCGAAATTGAATGAAGCGGCGCCCTTCCGTCATGGAACGGCGCCGTTGCCAAATTGTTGGCGGCGCGGGCGGCGCCTAACGAGCGGGAGAGGACTGTGATGTACGACTTCAATCGCATTCTGCGCTGGAAATTGCTCGCCGGCAGTCACGAGTTTCCCGGGCCCGACGGCGGCACCTGCATCAACGAGGCGGCGATCGTCGCCGCCGGCATCGCCTACCGCGAGATCGGCTCAGCGGAGGATTGCCCGCCCTGTTTCTCGCGCCCGCTCGCGGCCTACGCGCTCGCCCTCAACGACCGGATCGAGGACGATGCGCTCCGCCACAAGTTGTTGATGCCGTTCGTGACGCGGCTCGCGGGCAGTGCCGATGCCGACGCGGTCGAGGAACGGCGCGCGGCGCACATCATCGCCGCCATCGTCAGCCGCGTGCTGCCGGCCGCGCTCGAATTCGGCGGCCTGTTCAGCGTCGCAATCGCGTGCCGCTCCGCCGGCACCGTCGAGGAGACGCGCGCCACGGCGGCGGCGGCCGTCGACGCGATCGAGAAGCTCGTCCGCATTGATCAGAGTCTATCGCGCCTGTTCGACGACCCGTTGTTGCTGATGGCCGACGCGCTGCGGGATATTCTTCTCTACGAATCGTGGGGGCGGAGCCAGCCCATGATGCATGCCGGCGATCTCGCCTATCACGCCGACGCGATTCTCGACGGAAAACGCGGCACGAAGCGGGCGAGCGGGGCAGGATCGTGTTTTGCCACCGCCGCCGCGATCCTCGGCGAGGCGCTCGACATCGGAAAGCAGGCGGATTTCATCGCGACGGAGACACTGCTTTCGAGGCTCGAGACGGCGAAGCGCGTGGAACGAGCGTCCGCCGCCGTGAAAGTTTTCGTGCCCGCCGAGGCGGCTTAACGAGCGCGCCGCTCAATTCCGGATCGCGCGGAAGCCCGCGCGAAAATCAGCGCCGTTTCCTGCGCTTGGCGCCCTTGCGCCGCTTCTTCTTCATTTTGGCGACGGCCGCCTCCAGCTTCTTGCGGCTGTGGCCGACTTTCTTGATGAGCTTACGCACCGCGGCGGGCGTCATGCGGTGCTTGCGGGCGAAATAATAAACTTCGTAGCGTTGCTTCGCCGATACGAGAGATCTATCGGCCTTGCGACGTTTGAGTTTTCTGCGCGCCATCTCGACCTCCAAGGGTGAGTCGCTGAGTCGCAGATGCCAGAGTCGGCCACGGAACAGAGCCGAGTCAAGCCGGCGGCGGCCCATTCGGCTTTGCGCTTGTGCGGCGCAGTTCAAGCGGCCGCGCTCGCGCGCAAACAATTTTCAGAACATCCCGCCGACCCGTTTCGGCCGGATCGGCGGATTTGGTTTTAGCCGCGCGTGCCGGAGAACGGCAGCGCGCCGAAGGCGCCGGCATTGGCGTTGCCGGCAATCTTGTCGCCGTTCACCGTGCCGGAGAATTCGAGCGTCATCGGCATCGGGTTGGTGATCGCGACTTTCCACGAAACCTTGTTGCCGTCGACCTTGCCGTCGGTGATTGACGTCGAGTTTCCGTCCGCCGCTTGCGTGCCGGTGAGTTCGTTGCCGGCGGCCGCGATGCTGAGCGTCGCCTGCCGCGTGCCGATCGGCGTTTCGATGGAGATGTTCCAGGTGCCGTCCACTGCCATGTTACCCATCCTTATTCGATGTTTCCTCAAGGTCGCGCCGACCCTATCGCGGCTCCCATAGCCTAGCAATCGTGACGCCACGGAAAGCAAAGGTGGAAAACGAGGAACCGGTCCGCAGACAACACGTTATCCCGCCGCTTTCGCTCGCCGCCGGTTTGCGCTAAGGCTCCCGGCCCATTTGAGAAGGCGGCAATCGTGGATTCCAAGGCTCGCATCGGCATACTCGGCGCCTCCGGCTATACCGGCGGCGAACTCGTCCGCCTTTTGCTCCGCCACCCGCATGTGGAGATCAAGGCGCTGACCGCCGACCGTCATGCCGGCCAGGCGATGACGGCGGTCTTTCCGCAGTTCGCCGGCTTCGACTTGCCCAAGCTCGTGAAGATCGAGGAGATCGACGCCAACGCGCTCGATTTTATCTTCTGCGGCCTGCCGCACGGCACGACGCAGACCGTGATCAAGAATCTGCTCGCCGCTTCCAGCAAGCTCAAGATCGCGGACCTCTCCGCCGACTTTCGCCTGCAGGATCCGGTGATGTACGAAAAATGGTACGGGCACGGCCATCTGGCGCCCGAGCTGCAGAGCGATGCGGTCTACGGTCTTGCGGAAATCTACCGCGAGCAGATCAAGAAGGCGCGGCTCGTGGCGGTGCCCGGCTGTTTCCCCGCGACCTCGATCACCGCGATCGTGCCGCTCTTGGAGGCCGGCGCCATCGATCCCGACGCGATCGTCATCGACGCCAAGACCGGCATGACCGGCGCCGGACGCGCGGCCAAGGAGAACATGCTGTTCGGCGAGGTGTCGGAGGGAATTCACGCCTATGGCGTCGGCAGCCACCGGCACACCGCCGAGCTCGATCAGGAATTCTCGCTCGCCGCCAAGCGGCCGGTCACGGTGACCTTCACGCCGCATCTGGCGCCGATGAACCGCGGCATTTACGCGACGCATTACGTGAAGCTCGAGGGCAAGACGACGGTGGAGCAGCTCCACCGGGTGCTGGCCGATTTCTACAAGAACGAGCCGTTCGTGAAAGTGCTCGACGTCGGCACGGTGCCGCAGTCGCGGCACGTGCGCGGCTCGAATTTCATCCAGATCGGCGTCATCGCCGACCGTGTGCCGAACCGCGCGATCGTGATTTCGACGCTCGACAATTTGATCAAGGGCGCCTCCGGCCTCGCGGTGCAGGACATGAACCTGATGCTCGGCTTCACCGAGACCGAAGGGCTGATGCAGCTCGCGCTGTTTCCGTAGACGCTACTTCGCCGTCCACAGTGCCGAGCTTTGCGGCGTCTCCCATAGCCGGATCGAAAGCACCCGCACGCCGTGCGGCGCGAGCAATTCGGCGCCGACGCGCCCGAGCTCGGCGGCGATGTTCTCGACCGTCGGATAGCCGGCGAGCAGATAGGCCGGCTTGCCGAGCCGCTTGTTTGCTTCGATCACCGCTTTCACCGACGGCTCGTCGTCCTTGGCGTAGAGGATCGCCGTGTGGTCGAAATGCGCTTTGATCCAGCCGCCGACCGTTTCCTCGATCACCGCAAAATCCACGAGGCGTCCGAGCGCGTCGAGCCTCTCGGCGGTGACCGAAATCTCGGCGGCGTAGCGGTGGCCGTGATAGGCCTTGCAGGCGCCCTCGTGGCCGGGAATGCGATGCATCGCGTCCCATTCCAGCCGCTGCACGATCGCGATTGATTTTGCGCTTTCGTTCGACATAGTTTGCTCGCAACCGGGTTCTAATCACGCTTCGATGTACGCGGTCAAAGAGATATTCCTCACGCTGCAAGGCGAGGGCGCGCAAACCGGCCGCCGGGCGGTATTCTGCCGCTTCGCCGGCTGCAATCTGTGGTCCGGCCGGGAGGAGGATCGCGAGGACGCGGTCTGCAAGTTCTGCGACACCGAGTTCGTCGGCACCGACGGCACCAAAGGGGGAAAGTATACGGCAGGCGAACTCGCCCAAACGATCGAGCAGGAATGGGGCGAGGACCGCCATCATCGCTTCGTCGTGCTCACCGGCGGCGAGCCGCTATTGCAGGTTGACGAGGCATTGATCGCCGCACTTCACGGCGTCGGCTTCGAGATCGCGGTCGAAACCAACGGCACGCTCGCACCGCCCGCGGGCCTCGACTGGATTTGCGTCAGCCCGAAGGCGGGCGCCGAGCTGGTCGTGCAGACGGGGAACGAGCTGAAGCTCGTGTTTCCGCAACAAGGGGCAGCCCCCGAGGCCTTCGCCGATCTCGCCTTCGAGCATTTCTCGCTGCAGCCGATGGACGGGCCGAATGTCGGCGAGAACACCGCGCGCGCGATCGCCTATTGCATCACGCATCCGCAATGGCGCTTGAGCCTGCAAACGCACAAGGCGCTCGGCATCCGCTAGGACGCGGCGGTTACCGCTTCAACCAGGCGAGCAGAGTCCGGCTCACCAAGTCGGCGGCATCCTGCTGCACGAAATGGTCGGCGCCGGGAATCGTGGTGATGGTCAAATCCGCATCGACCCAGTTCCACAACCCGTTGAGGCCGGTGGAAGCGAGCGCCTTGTCCTTCAGCCCGTGGATGAGCAACGTCGGCATCTTCACGTGCACGGGCTCGCTATTCCACACCCGATAGGGCTCGCGCGGATAATTCGCCTGATAGTAATGCAGCATCGCCTGCGGGTCGGAGCGCTGCATCGCCTCGAGATGCTTGGCTTTGGCCGCCGGATCGCGCACCCAATTGCCAAGGCGATCGAGCGAAATCTGCTTGTAGAATTCCGGATCCATGAAATTGCGGGCGTATTGGCTGTACTTCACCTGCGCGGGATTGGTCGCAAGCTCGCGCGCGAGCGAATAGGGGTGCGGCATGTTGAGGATGGCGAGCTTCTCCACCAGCTCTGGCCGCTGCATCGCGATGTTCCAGGCGGTGGCGCCGCCCCAGTCGTGGCCGACGACGACCGCGCTCTTCTCGCTCTCCGCGGCGATCACCGCAGCGGCGTCGTCCACCAGCCGGTTGATGTTGTAGTTTTCCACGCCCTTCGGCTTGTCGCTGAGATTGTAGCCGCGCATGTCGAGCGCGGCGGAGCGAAAGGATTTGGCAAGCGCCAGCATCTGGTGGCGCCAGGTGAGCCAATAGTCCGGGAATCCGTGCAGGAAGACGACGAGGGGGCCTGAGCCGTAAAGCGCGTAGTGGATTTTCACGCCGTTGTTGTTGGCGTAGCGGTGCTCGGCCTTGTCTTCGAGGGCGAGCGCCTGTGCTTCGCTCATTGCAATACCGCCATCGTCAGCCACTCGGCGACGATCGCGGGCTTATCCGCGCCTTCGATCTCGACCGCCACCTCGTAGCGGAACATCACTTCTTTCTCGGCGCGCTCGTTCACCTCTTTCAGCCGGAAGCGGCCGCGGATTTTTCCGCCCGCCTTGACCGGCAAGATGAAGCGGATCTTGTCGAAGCCGTAATTGATGCCCATGGCGCGCCCTTCGATCGCCGGCATCACCTCGCCGCCGACGAGGCTGAGAAGCGAAAGCGTGAGGAAACCGTGTGCGATGGTGCCGCCGAACGGCGTCTCCTTTTTCGCGCGCACCGGATCGACGTGGATGAACTGATAGTCGTGCGTGACGTCGGCGAAGCGATCGATCATGTCCTGGCTCACCACATGCCATTGCGAGACGCCGATTTCCTGGCCGACTTTTTTCTTCAGGTCGGCGACCGAAATCGCCGCCTTGTGCGGAACATTCATGCTGGGCCCCCTGCGGCGGTCTTTTCGAATGCGGGCGGCGCCTTCGTCAAGCGCGCACTTTGACGTAGCGCCCGGGCGCGTCCTCGATCGGCCTGAGCCTGCCGCCGCCCGGCGCGCGCGCGGCGACCCGCTCCTCGCCCATGGTCTTGATCCACTCGAGCCAGTCGGCCCACCACGAGCCGGGATGTTCCTCGGCTTCCGCGAGCCACGCGTCGAGATCGCCGTTGGTTTCGCCCCCGGTCCAGTAGCCGTATTTCGGCTTCAACGGCGAATTGACGACGCCGGCGATGTGGCCGGAGCCCGCGAGCACGAACTTCACCGGCGCGCCGAAAAACTTGCTGCCGAGGAAGACCGATTTCGCCGGCGCGATGTGGTCCTCGCGGGTGGCGAGATTGTAGATCGGAATGTTCACCTTGCTGAGATCGATGCGCACGTTGCCGACCGCCATCAGCCCCTTGGAGAGCTTGTTTTCGAGATAGCAGTTGCGGAGATAAAACGAGTGGTTCGCCGCCGGCAGCCGCGTCGAATCGGAATTCCAGTAGAGAAGGTCGAACGGGAAGGGCGCCTTGCCGCGCAGGTAGTTGTTGACGACATAGGGCCACACCAGGTCGTTCGCCCGCAGCATGTTGAAGGCGGTCGCCATCCGGGAAGCGTCAAGATAACCGACCTCCTTCATGCGCCGCTCGATGCCGGCGACCTGTTCCTCGTCGACGAACACCTTGAGGTCGCCGGCATAGGTAAAATCGATTTGCGTGGTGAGCAGCGTTCCGCTTTTGATGCGGTCGTCGGCCTTCGCCGCCATGTAGCCGAGCGTGACCGCGAGCAGCGTGCCGCCGACGCAATAGCCGACCGCGTGCACGCGCTGCTCGCCGGTCGCTTCCTCGATCCGGGCGAGCGCCGCCAGAATGCCGTCGCGCATGTAGTCCTCGAAGCTTTTTGCCGCGAGCTTTGCATCGGGATTGACCCAGGAAATGACGAACACGGTGAAGCCCTGGTCGACCATCCATTTGATCAGGGATTTCTCCGGCGTGAGATCCAGCACGTAGAACTTGTTGATCCACGGCGGCACGATCAGGACCGGGATCGCGAACACCGTCTCGGTCGCGGGTGTGTACTGGATCAGCTGAAACAGGTCGTTCTCGTAGATCACCTTGCCGGGACTGGTCGCGAGATTCTTGCCGACCTCGAACTTGGAGGCGTCCGACTGGCGGATTTTCAGGTCGCCGCGGCCCGCCTCGATGTCCTCGGTCAGCATCTTCATGCCGCGCACGAGGTTATCGGCGTTCGATAACAGCGTCTCGTGGAAGAGTTCGGGATTGGTCAGCACGAAATTCGACGGTGAGACCGCGCCGGCGAGCTGGCGCACATAGAAGTCGGCCTTGTGCTTGGTGTGCTCGTTCAGGCTCTCGGCATCGCGCACCATCCGCTCGGCCCAGTTCGCGGTGATGAGATAGGCCTGCTTCATCGTGTCGAAGAAGGGGTTCGTCGACCATTCGGGATGAATGAACCGCTTGTCCTTGTCGCCGGGCGCCGCGACCGGCGTCGCCTGCTCGCCGGAGAGCCGCCGCATGGTCTGCGCCCACAGCTCCATGTAGCCCGTGATCAGGCTCGATTGCGCCTCGATCGTGCGCTTGGGGTCGGACATCCAGTATTCGGCGACCTGGCCGAGCGTCTTCACCACGTCGGCGATTTCGCCCGCCATGTCGTCGCGGCTCTCGCCGGCCTCGCGCGGCTTCAAATAAGCGGCCATCGCCTTGCCGCTCTGCTCGATCAACTGGGCGATGTTCTTCGCGAGCTGATCGGCGTCGATCGCGCCCCGGGGCGTCTGGTCCAAACCTTTCTGGTCCATGTCCTTGCGGTCCATCGGTCCTCCCTTGACGGCGGAGCTTAACTTTGGCTGTTGCCGGCTCTCGTCCGCTGACCGCGCTTCCGCCATAATATGCGCCGAAACAGCGCCGAACCAAGGGCTTCAGCGGTCGAAAGGGAATCGGAGTGCGCGATTTTTTGCTCCGCAAAATGCCGGTCAGGGTGGCCCCTTTTGCCGCCGTTGCGGGCGTTTTTCTCGCCCTTTTCTTGGCGGGCTGCGCCGGCGAGGTCCCCGTGCCCTTCCTGAACGCGGCACTGCCGCCCGCGCCCCCGGGCCCCGCGCCCGAATACCCCTCGATCTCGCCGCCGGTGGTGGAAGGGACCCGCATCCCCATCATGACCCAGCCCGAGCGGGAGGCCGTCGAGGCCCAGCTCAAGAAGCTCGTGGAGGACCGCGAGGGCTCCGTTAAAAAGAAGATCGATAAGAGCAATTGATAGATAATATGCCGCGAACAGCTTTCTGTTTCATGGTGAAGTGCTAAAACGCTCGGCTAGCGATCCGAGGACTCCTATGCATCCCGATTTTCACCGCATCCGGCGCCTGCCGCCCTATGTTTTCGAGGGGGTCAATCGCGTCAAGGCCGCGGCGCGTAATCGTGGCGAGGACATCATCGACCTCGGCATGGGCAACCCGGATTTGCCCGCGCCCTTGCACGTCGTCGAGAAGCTGAAGGAGACGATCGGCAAGCCGCATACCGACCGCTACTCCGCCTCGAAGGGAATCCCCGGGCTGCGCAAGGCGCAGGCCGCGTATTACGGCCGCCGTTTCGGCGTGAAGCTCGATCCCGAAATGCAGATCTGCGTCACGCTCGGCTCCAAGGAAGGCTTCGCCAACATGGCGCAGGCGATCACCGCGCCCGGCGACCTCGTGCTCGTTCCCAATCCGAGCTACCCCATCCACGCCTTTGGCTTTCTCATGGCCGGCGGCGTCATTCGCTCGGTGCCGTGCGAGCCGGGGCCGGACTTTTTCTACGCGCTCGAGCGCGCGGTCATCCATTCGACCCCGCAGCCGATCGCGCTGATCGTCTGCTATCCCTCGAACCCGACCGCCTGCGTCGCCGACCTCGATTTCTACCGCGACGTCGTCGCCTTCGCGAAGAAGCACGACCTCCTGGTGCTGTCGGATCTCGCCTATGCCGAGGTTTATTTCGAAGACAATCCGCCGCCCTCGATTCTGCAAGTGCCGGGGGCGATGGAGGTGGCGGTCGAGTTTACTTCGATGTCGAAGACGTTCTCGATGCCCGGCTGGCGCGTCGGTTTCGCCGTCGGCAACGAGCGGCTGATCTCGGCGCTCACCCGCGTCAAGTCCTATCTCGACTACGGCGCCTTCACGCCGGTGCAGGTGGCCGCGGCCGCGGCGCTGAACGGGCCGGAGGATTGCATCCACGAGATGCGCGCGACCTACAAGCGCCGCCGCGACGCGCTGGTCGACAGCTTCTCGCGCGCCGGCTGGCCGATTCCGGCGCCGAAGGCCTCGATGTTCGCCTGGGCGCCGATGCCCGAGCGGTTCAAGGCGCTCGGCAGCCTCGAATTCTCGAAGCTGCTCGTGGAGAATGCGGCCATCGCCGTTTCGCCCGGCGTCGGCTTCGGCGAGCACGGCGAGGGCTTCGTGCGCATCGCGCTGGTGGAGAACGAACAGCGCATCCGCCAGGCCGCGCGCAACTTGCGCCGCTTCCTCGACTCGGCCGATAAGGTCCTGCACAACGTCGTGCCGCTCGCTGCGCGGCGATAGCAACGCACTTTCCGGTCACGCGATCATGGTCGAGCCGCTCAAGCTGGGTCTCGCCGGCCTCGGAACGGTCGGCTCGGCGGTGGTGCGCATGCTGCACCGCTCGCGCGCCGAGCTTGCCTCCCGCGCCGGCCGGCCGCTCGAATTGGTCGCCTACGCCTCGAAGGACCCGCCGAAGGACAATTCGATCGATCTCTCGAACATCCGCAAGGTCGCCGATCCCGTCGCGCTCGCGCGCGACCACGGCATCGACGTCTTCGTCGAGTTGATGGGCGGCGAGGGCGATCCCGCCAAGCGCGCGATCGAGGCCGCGTTCGACGCCGGCAAGGGCGTCATCACGGCCAACAAGGCGCTGATCGCAAAGCACGGCGTTCGGCTTGCGAAGTTCGCGGAGGAAAAGCGCGCGCCGTTTTCCTTCGAGGCGGCGGTCGCCGGCGGCATCCCGATCGTCAAGACCTTGCGCGAGGGCCTCGGCGGCGCCCGCATCTCGCGCGTCTATGGAATCCTCAACGGCACCTGCAACTACATTCTCACGCGGATGGAGAAGGAGGGGCGCTCCTTCGCCGATTGCCTGAAAGAGGCGCAGAAGCTCGGCTATGCCGAGGCCGACCCCACCTTCGACATCGGCGGCTTCGACACCGCCCACAAGATCGCGATCCTCACCAGCCTCGCCTTCGCCACCGAGATCGACGCCGACGCCGTCCACATCGAGGGCATCGAACAGGTCTCGCTCGCCGATCTCGATGCCGCCGACGAACTCGGCTACCGCGTCAAGCTTCTCGGGGTTGCGCAACGCACCGACACCGGCATCGAGCAGCGCGTACACCCGACCATGGTGCCGAAGGGCTCGGTGATCGCCGAGATCGACGGCGTCTTGAACGCGGTCGCCGTCGACTCCGACATGATGGGGCTCACCCTGGTCGGCCCCGGCGCCGGCGGCGATGCCACCTCGTCGGCGGTGGTCGCCGACATCGTCGATCTTGCCGCCGGCCGCAAGGTATTTCCGTTCGGCCGCCCGGTCGCCGAGCTCGGCCGGCCGTCACGTGCGCCGATGCAGCGCCACGAAGGCGGCTATTACATCCGGCTCGCCGCGCTCGACCGGCCGGGCACCGCGGCGACCATCGCGCGGCGCATGGCCGACGAGAATATCTCGCTCGAATCGATCATGCAGCGGCGCAAGAAATCGCGCCCGCACGGCGGCGACGACCCGAGGAGCGCGGCGGCGCCTGCTTCCGTTGTGCTCATCACCTACGCGACCACCGAGGACGCGGTGCGCCGCGCGCTCGCCGCGATCGAGAAAGAAGGCGTGCTGGCCGAGCGGCCGCAGGTGATCCGCATCGAAAAAAGCTGATATAGTTCGCAACGTACCGTCTCGGAATTCCGTCATCCTGGACGCCCACGCCCCACGCCCGAGCGCTGAGTTCGAGGGATGAACGCAAAGGTGCAAAAAATGTCCGGGGAAGACCGCATGTCGACGCCGATCACCGTCCAGCCGAGCCTTGCGATCGAGCGCGTTTTGACCATCGAGATCGTGCGCGTCACCGAGCGCGCGGCGGTTGCGGCGGCACGGCTGCGCGGGCGCGGCAACGAGAAGGCGGCCGATCAGGCGGCGGTCGACGCCATGCGCCGCGAATTGAACAACCTGCCGATCGACGGCACCGTGGTGATCGGCGAGGGCGAGCGCGACGAGGCGCCGATGCTGTTCATCGGCGAGCATGTCGGCAGCGAGCATGGGCCGAAAGTCGACATCGCCGTCGATCCCCTCGAGGGCACCACGCTCTGCGCCAAGAACATGCAGGGCGCGATCGCGGTGATGGCGATGGCCGAGGGCGGCACCTTGCTCAACGCGCCCGACGTTTACATGGAAAAGATCGCGATCGGGCCCGGCTACGCGAGGGGCGTCGTCGATCTCGACGCCACCCCCGAGGAGAACATCCGCGCGCTCGCCAAGGCCAAGGGGGTGAAGCCCGAGGAGATCACCGTGCTCGTGCTCGACCGGCCGCGCCACTCCGAATTGATCACCGCGGCGCGCAAAACGGGCGCCGCCGTGCGGCTGATCACCGACGGCGACGTCGCCGGCGTCATTCACACCGCCGATTCCGCGAACACCGGCATCGACATCTACATCGGCATCGGCGGCGCGCCGGAGGGGGTGCTCGCGGCGGCGGCGTTGCGCTGCATCGGCGGCCAGATGCAGGGCCGGCTCGTGCTCGACACCGACGAGAAGAAAAAGCGCGCCGCTTCCATGGGCATCAAGGACCCGAAGAAGAAATACGACATGAACGACATGGTGCGCGGCGATTGCCTCGTTTCCGCCACCGGCGTCACCGACGGCTCCTTCCTGCGCGGCGTGCGCTTCGAGAAGGATCGCATCTACACCCACACCGTGGTGATGCGCTCGGCAACCGGCACCGTGCGCTGGATCGAGGCCGAGCACCGCGAGCTGAAGAAGTTTTATCTGGATTGAAACGGATATGACTGCGCGTTTCGTCATCCGCCCCGTCGGCAAGGGCGAGCGCGCGGCCTGGGAGCCGTTGTGGAGGGGCTACCAGATTTTCTACGAGGTCGCGCTGTCCGCCGAGGTCACCGACAAGGCGTGGGAGCGGTTGCACGATCCGACCGAACCGATGTTCATCCTCGGCGCCTATGTCGACGGCAAGCTCATCGGCATCGTGCACTATCTCTTTCACCGCTCGATGTGGACGATCGGCAACTACTGCTATTTGCAGGATTTGTTCGTCATCGAGGAAGCACGCGGGCTTGGCCTCGGCCGTGCCTTGATCGAGGCCGTCTACGAGGCCGCGCGCAACGTCGGCGCGAGCCGGGTTTATTGGCTGACGCAGGAGTCGAACAAGACGGCGCGCGCGCTCTACGACAAGCTGGCGGAGCGTTCCGGCTTCATTCAGTATCGCAAGGTCTTTTGAATTGAACCACGCGATGAGCGCACTACCCGCATCCTACGCGCCCGAGCGCGCATTTCTCGGCGTCACGCGCTCGGTGACCGGGCGCGTCTGGCGCGATCGCTGTTCGCCGCGCGAGAGCCAGACGGCGCTTGCCATCGGCCAGCGTTACGGCTTGCCGGAAATTCTCGCGCGCGTCATCGCCTGCCGCGGCATTTCGCTCGACGGGGTCGAGGATTTTCTCGATCCCAGCGTCCGCCGCCTGATGCCCGATCCCTCGACGCTCGCCGACATGGACCGCGCCGCGGCGCGGCTCGCCGACGCCGTCGAGCGCAAGGAGAAGGTTGCGATCCTCGGCGATTACGACGTCGACGGCGCGACCTCGACCGCGCTCCTCGTGCGCGTGCTGCACGCGGCCGGGCTCGATCCGTTCTTCCACATTCCCGACCGCCTGTTCGAGGGCTACGGGCCCAACGTCGACGCGGTGCGCAACATCGCCGCGCGTGGAGCGAAGCTTCTCGTCACCGTCGATTGCGGCTCGACCAGCTTCGAGGCGCTGGCGGAGGCCGCGAAGCTCAACCTCGACGTCGTCGTCATCGACCATCATCAGGTCTCCGGCGATCTGCCGTTTGCCTACGCCGTCGTCAATCCGCAGCGCGCCGACGACCTTTCCGGCCTCAACCAGCTTTGCGCGGCGGGCCTCGCCTTTATGACGTCCGCCGCGCTCAATCGCGAGCTGCGCCGGCGCGGCTTCTGGGGCGGCTCGCTGCCCGAGCCGGATCTCCTGCAGCTTCTCGATCTCGTCGCGCTCGGCACCGTCGCCGACGTGGTGCCGCTCACCGGGCTCAACCGCGCCTTCGTGAAGAAGGGTCTGATCGCGCTGAAGAACCGCGAGCAGGCGGGCTTGCGCGCGCTGATGGACGTCGCGCGCCTCGACGGGCCGCCGTCGCCCTGGCATCTCGGCTTTCTCCTAGGTCCGCGCATCAACGCCGGCGGCCGCATCGGCGACGCCACGCTCGGCACGCGGCTCCTCGTCACCGACGACACGGCCGAAGCCGCGCGCATCGCCGGCGAGCTCGATCAATTGAACCGCGAGAGGCAGGTGGTGGAAAAGGTGACGCTCGCCGCCGCCGAAGCCGAGGCGCTCGCGGCGCTGGGCCTCGAGGAGCGCGGCGCGGTGGTGATCGCCTCCGGCGACGGCTGGCACCCCGGCGTCGTCGGCCTCGTCGCCGCGCGGCTGAAGGAGCGCTTCGGCCGCCCGGCGTTCGCCATCGCCATGCTCGGCGAAACCGGCACCGGCTCCGCCCGCTCCATTCCCGGCGTCGATCTCGGTCTCGCGGTGCGCAGCGCGATGGTCGAGGGCCTTCTGATCAAAGGCGGCGGCCACATGATGGCGGCGGGTCTTACGGTCACGCGCGACAAGCTCGGCGCGCTGCGCGCGTTTCTCGAGCGGCATTTGAGCGAGCCGGTCGCGGCCGCGCGCGCGGCCGATAGTCTCGTCATCGACGCCGCGATCACGGCGCGCGCCGCGACTCCGGCGCTGATCGAGACCGTCGGGCGCGCCGGCCCCTTCGGCTCGGGCAATCCGGAGCCGGTGTTCGCCTTTCCCTCGCATGGCATCGCCTACGCCGATCCGGTCGGCAACGCGCATGTGCGGGTGCGGTTGCGCTCCGGCGACGGCGGCGCGCTCAACGCGATCGCCTTCCGCGCCCTTGAGCGCCCGCTCGGCGAGGCCCTGCTCGCCGCGCGCGGCCAGACCATGCACCTCGCGGGTTGTCTTTCCATCGACCGCTGGCAGGGGCAGGAGCGGGTGCAGTTGCGCATTCTCGACGCCGCTCCCGCCGATCCGCTTTCGGCGCGATGAGGCGCGGCGGGAAGGAACACGATATAAGGTAACCCGAGGCAATCGATCTTCCCCCATGCGCTTTCTCGTCACCGGCACCGCCGGCTTCATCGGCTTCCATCTCGCGCGCCGCCTGTTGGCCGACGGCCACGTCGTGCAGGGCGTCGATGGGATGACGCCCTATTACGACGTCGAGCTGAAGAAGGCGCGGCAGGGACTGCTGGCGAGGTCCAATCGCTTCACCGCGCACAATTTTATGCTCGAGGATGAAGCGCGCCTCGCCGCCGTCCTCGCCGAGGCCAAGCCCGATGTCATCGTCCATCTCGCGGCGCAAGCGGGCGTGCGCTACAGCCTGGAAAACCCGCGCGCCTACGTGAACTCGAACCTCGTCGGCACTTTCAACCTTCTCGAACTCGCGCGCCGCCACAAGCCGCGGCATTTCATTTTCGGCTCCACGAGTTCGATTTACGGCGCCAATGCCGACACTCCCTTCCAGGAGACGAGCCGCGCCGATCATCCGCTCTCGCTCTATGCCGCCACCAAAAAGGCGGGCGAGCTGATGCTGCACAGCTACGCGCATCTCTTCGAGCTGCCGGCGACGGCGGTTCGTTTCTTCACCGTTTACGGCCCCTGGGGCCGGCCGGACATGGCGCTGTTCAAGTTCGTCGATGCGATGCTCGCTGACCGCGCCATCGACATTTACGGCGAGGGTCATATGTCGCGCGACTTCACCTATATCGACGATCTCGTCGAAGCGATCGTTCGTCTGGTTCCGCTCGCGCCCGTGCGCGAAAACGCGCCGCGCGCCGACGCGATCGATTCCCTCAGCTCCGCGGCATCGTTCCGCGCCGTCAATATCGGCCGCGGCCAGCCGGTCGACCTCCTCGATTTCGTCGCCGCGATCGAGAAGAAGCTCGGGCGGCAAGCCAAGATGAACATGCTGCCGATGCAGCCCGGCGACGTTCGCGCCACATTTGCCAGCGCCGATCTCTTGCAAAGGCTTACGGGCTATCGGCCCGCGACCGCGATCGAGGACGGTGTCGGCGCTTTCGTCGACTGGTATAAGGAGTATTATCGAAAGTAATTGGCTGCCCGGCCGCTTGATGAGTGCGTGGGAGGAACGGGCCATGTGGATCGCCGGTTGCGCCAAGCTCGCGGCCATTGCCGCCTGCGCGCTCTTGGCCGCGGCCTGCGCGGAGAACAGGGTCGAGCCGCCCGCCGTCCAGGTTCCGCCCGTCAGCTCCGTTCCGCCCGGCTCGACGCAGGATTTCTTCCTCAACGTCGGCGACCGCATTTTCTTCAATGAAAATTCCGCCGAACTTTCGCCGACCGCGCTGACCACGCTCGACAAGCAGGGCGAGTGGCTCGTCAGATACCCCAATTATCGGATCACGATCGAGGGGCACAGCGACGAAAAAGCCTCCCCGCAGAAGAACATGACGCTGAGCAAACAACGCGCCGAGGCCGTTCGCGGCTATCTCGCCGCGAAGGGCATCGAGCCGGCACGCGTGCGGACGGTCTTCTTCGGGCGCGAGAAACGGGTCGCCACCTGCAACGACATGTCGTGCTGGTCGCAGAACCGCCGCGTGGTCACGGTGCTCGACACCGGACCGCCGGCGCCGGCGGTCACCGCGCGTGCGCGTCCGGGTCCGGGCATGGCTCCGCTTCCCGACCGCATGCCCACCTACGCGCCGCCCCCGCCGCGCGGCTGAGCGTCATCACGCCTAGCGCTGCGAACCCGAAGTTCGCACACACCGTGCCGCAAGGACGGTTGCGAACTTCGCAATCGGGACACTAGCCGCCCAGCGCGTTGATCGAGTGCCTGAGCCGCGCGATCAGTCTGTGGCTGCCCGTCAGATATTGCTCCTCGAGATCGAGCACGCGCAGAAACGCCCGCTTCTTGATGCCGAGCACGTCGATTTCGCCGGGCTCGACCGCGGCCGCGTCGCACACGATGTCGATCAGCCGGTCGATCGCATGCAGGCGTCCGAGCAGATAGTCGTTTTCGCGGTAGGCGCGCGACAAGAACGCGGCGAAATGGCCGAAGCCCGTGCCCTTCAGGCTCTTGACCCCGCCGAATTCCTTCAGCGTCTTGACGTCTTGCGGGCTGATGCGGTCGATGAGGATCTCGTGCAATTCGCCGGTATCGCGGGCGGTGGCCACCGAAAAGGTGAGCACGTCCCAGAACGGAAAGCCGAGATAATTCACCAATACCTCGCGCCATGGCTCCGGCTTCCAGGCGACGGGATCGAGGGAAGCGAGCAACTCGTCGAGGTCGCGGGTGTTCGAGGCGAGGTTGATTTCGCGCCCGAGCGTCTCCACCAGCCGGTCGAGCTTTTCGCCATGTAATTTGACAAAACGGCGGGCGAACGCCGTAAGGTTCTTCGCCTCCTCCTCGGAAGGCTCGATTTCGAACAGCTCGCGCACGAGGCCGTGCGCCTCGACGCTGTAGAACCTCGCCTCTTCGCAGCGCTGCAGCCCGTCGAGCAACCGGTAGAAGGCGCGCTTCAGCCCGTCGACCACGCCGGGCTCCAGGCCCGGGAACCGGCCCTCGTCGAGCAGGCGGTAAAGCCGGTTCTGGCCCTCGATCAGGAAATTGAGGCGCCGCTTGCGGTAATCGACGTCGAAGGCGAGAAAGAACTCGGCCCAGCGCGGAAGCGTGGAAGCCGCCGTCGTTTCGCGCAACAGCGCGTCGTGCTCGGCGCGGTTATAGACGACGCCGCGGCTTTTCGCCCAGGCATCGATGATCTCGGCGGTCGCGCGCGCGCGGGGCGAGCGCGGCGGCGCGCCGGCAAGCGTGAGCATGATGTTTCCGACAAAATCGCGCACCGAGGCGAGCTTCAGGCGCACATAGCCTTCGTAGGCGTAACCGGCGTCGCGGGCGACGCGTGTGTTCACCATCTCGCGCCAGCGGCAAATTTCCTCGGCGCTGATCTTCTGGTCGAGCGGCGCGGTGATCGCGTCCGATACCAGTCCGCTGATATGCGGCCGCGCCTCCTCGATGATCGCCTTGAAGCCCCGCACCTGCGCGTTGAAGTCGAACACGAAGCCGAGCTCGTCGGAAACGGGCTGGGTGGAGGGAATGTCGGAGAGCGCCCCCTTCAGGGTCATGAAGAATCCGGGCACCGCCTTGTGCCGGGCCATGGACAGCGGTGCGGGGTCGGGATCGATATAAACGAGCCGCCGGTCCACTTCGCGGTAGGCGGGCCGGCCGTGGATCGCCGAGATCGCTTCGCGGAAGGGGCGGTTGTTGAGGACGGCGCCGTCGATGAAGCAGGCCGTCGCCGGGTCGAGGTCGGCGCGGATGTGGCGCTCGAAATTGCGCACGAAGAATTCCTCGCGCCTCGGCCATTTCTTGCCGCGCCGCGCGAGCAATTCGTCGATCTCGATGATTTGCGCCGGCGGAAACGCGCCCGGAAACGACGAGGTTGCGCGCGCGGCGAAGGCAAGCGCCGGCGCGTTGTCGAGCTCGAAATCGCTCTCAACCTCGCCGCCCGGCCGCCGCCGGTAGTGGAAGTGCAGGATGTGGCGGTGCTCGAGTTCGTGAATGAGCGGCGGATCGTGGATTTGGATGCGCTGCAGATAGCCGTGATAGTCGGTCACGGTGACGAAGAGATCGAGATCCTGCCCCGAGGGAAGGAGCGAAGCGATCGGCGATTTTGGCGCGCCCATCGCGGTCACCGCCTCGTACATCAAATTCGTCATGCCGCCGCCGTCGAGCGGCGGCTTGAACCAGCGCGAGCGCAGGAACAACGAAAGCTTGTCGCGCACTTCGGAATCACGAACCGATTCGATCCATCCGAACCGCGAGGCGGCCCACAGCACGGGCTTGAGGAAAAACTTGCTCCAGGCCTTCGCCCTCGCTTCCGGCGACAACAGCACGCTCACATCGGCGTTCTGCAGCCAAAGGTCGCGCAATTTCGTCATCGGCAGGTCGTGGCTGATCGCGCGCGCCAGCATCGCCGCGTTGATGCCGCCGGCCGAAGCGCCGGCGATGATGTCGACGATGACGCGCAGCTCCATTTTGCGGCCGATCTCGCGCAACAGCTCGAAATAGTCCGCCTCGGTGTCGAACTCCTTGCCGAATTTATCGAACTCGTCGATGTCGTCGGTGGCGCCGAAGGCAGCCTTGGCGCGCGCGGCGCGGTCGAGCGTTCCGTGCAGGCGCGAGGAAGCACGCAGGAGCTTGAGGATTTCCTTGGAAATGCCGTGCATGTAGACGGCGAGCGACACGCCGCCGAAGCAGACGAGCGCGATGCGAAGCTCTTTCTCGCGCAAGGGCGCCCCCGAATTCACGCCGTCCGGCGTCGATCGGCGATCTGGGCCGGAAAGCGACTATAACGGATTCGCGCGAAACGGTGATGTCTAGTGCCCCGAACCCGAAGTTTGCACATCCCCGCCGCAAGCGCGGTTGCAAACTTCGGGTTCGCGGTTGCAAACTTCGGGTTCAAAGGGACACTAGAATCATAGGGTTGCTAGTCGCGACACTAGCGGTCGCGCGGCGGCGCCTCGATCGGCGCGCAATTGCGCCGGCC